>JAESFX010000031.1_pt1 | contig 360923 bp, 273 predicted proteins | sample 9269501 | NCBI WGS metagenome assembly JAESFX01 (sample SAMN14515570, study PRJNA621655) | algae metagenome | isolation source: Desmonostoc geniculatum HA4340-LM1 and co-occurring heterotrophs from cave... | place: USA: Maniniholo cave, Kauai, Hawaii | collected 2009-07-28 | reverse complement strand
TGCTCGCGCCATTTCCGGCTAGTTTGTCGGCGAGGCCGACAAACGCCTCTCCGCACGCGCCATTTCCGGCTAGTTTGTCGGCGAGGCCGACAAACGCCTCTCCGCACGCGCCATTTCCGGCTAGTTTGTCGGCGGGGCCGACAAACGGCCCTCTGCTCGCGCCATTTCCGGCTAGTTTGTCGGCGGGGCCGACAAACGGCCCTCTGCTCGCGCCATTTCCGGCTAGTTTGTCGGCGAGGCCGACAAACGCCCCTCTGCTCGCGCCATGTCCGTCTAGTTTGTCGGCGGGGCCGACAAACGGCCCTCCAAACGCCCTTCGCAAGCGCCAAGAGCCCCTCTCGCTCGCCGAGAAGGGCTCTTTACATTCAGATAATCTGCGAACAACAGGCGATCCTTAGATCAACTCTTTTGCGAGGCACACTTGTTTAAAAAGCCGCAGTTCCACTTATATAGCCTAACTAGCTCGAATAAATCTCCGCTTCGAACAGCGAAGGTCCGTAAGGAGGGAAGCCTTTGTCCGTGATAAGAATCCGGACGTAACGCGCCATAGCAGGCTCCTCCAGCGTTACCGTTTCCTTCAGCGCGTCTTCGCCCAGCGTACGAGCGGCCGAGTAAACGGTGGTCCATTCCGCGCTGTCCGCGCCTAGATCGGTTGCCGAAGCGGCAGCCGTCTGCACCTCGAACGATTTGCCGTACGCCCTCTCCCAGTTCAATACGAGACGGGAAAACGTCTGCGGGCTGCCAAGATCGATATAGAACCATTCCGGCGCGAACGGCGACGATTGGTTCGAAGCCCAATCCGATTCCCATCGCGTGGCGTCGTTGCCATCGGTCAAGCTAATCGCCGGGAAAACGCCGTTAGCGCTGGAAGCCGTGACGGATTTTCCTTGCGCCAGATTGGACAAGACCGGAGGTATGCCGGGATCCGTTGGTCCCCCTCCATCTCCGGGGTCCGTGCCGCCGCCGCTAACCAGCGTGCCGTAGATGGCAAACTCCCATAGCGAGTACCCCCACTGCGTGCCTCGCGCCGTCCCCAGCATGCGGATATGTCTGGCCTCTTCGCCATGCAGCGTAATCTCGTCGAGCCCCCCGTTTCCATTAGCCTCCGAGAACAGATCCGTCCAATCGTCTTCGCCTGGCGCGGCAACGGACGAAGCTTGCAGCTTATACGTCTTCCCGTAGGCGCCTTCCCATTCCAGCGCCACGGCATCCAATGCGTATACCCCGCCTAGATCGATGGCCAGCCACTGCGGGTCGATGCCCGCCGCGGACTCCCAACGCGTGCCTGCGTTGCCGTCGAACGCGCGTGAAGCGGCTCCCGCCGCGCCATTGGCGCTAGACGCGCTGGCGGCGGACGCGCGGGCGAGCGCGATGTTCGGGGCGGCCGTCATTACTTTTTGCTGCACGGCATTCACGCCGTAGCCCGGAGCTTCGATCGCGATTGCGTACGTGCCGATTAAGGGGAACAGCTCGGCGGCCAACGTAACCCGGCCCGCTCCCCACGCAACATGCTCCGAAGGCGCCTCTACGCCGTCAACGAGCACGCGAGCGACCGCAGCACGCCATTCGTCGTTGTCCGCGAAAGCAAGCGTAATCGGCTCGCCGATTTTGTTGTCGCTGGAGTCGGCCGCAAGCGCCGGCGGCGACTTCACTTCCTTGATGGCTACGTTGTCGATATAGACCGTATGCTCCGCGTCCGGCGTAGTCAAACCGCCGCTTGCGACGTTGCCCAGCAGGAATTTAAGAGACAATGCGATATCTCCGCTTGGTCGTAGCGTCGTCTTGTGCGCGTCGGACGCGTTAGTCGTCAAAGCGTATATAACCGACTGGTTGTTATTGTAGCCGCCAAGCTCGATCACGATCGGTCTGCTTGCGCTCGCCCATGCGTTAAAACTAAGCTCGTACGTCTTGCCGCCCGCGAGCTTGATGCCGTTCTGGCTGAATTGGGTCGACCAGCCTATGGGCACGTTCCAATCTGGATGCATGCCGCCATGCCAGTGGATGACCGCTTCCGCCACGCCTTCCTCTGCCGTAATCGTAGAGTCTCCGCCTTCGCCCTCCCATGTCTCCCAGTTCGCGAGACCTTGCGCCATGCCGCCGTTAAGGACGAGATTGCCGTCTCCGGCAAGCATTTGCTGGCGCACCGTAACGCCGTCATAACCGTCCGCGACGATCATGATGTCGTACATCCCTTCTTCTTGAAACACGTCCGCCGAAATAACGACCGCGCCCTCCGTTGCCTCATACTGGTTCGAACCAAGCGCGTATCCATTAACGGATATTCCTTCTATCGCGTCCGCCCATCCGGCGATCGGCGAATAAGGAAGCGTTGCCGGCTCGCCGATCCGATTGTCCGAAGCGTCGGCCATAACCGTCGCCGGCTGCAGCAGCGGTGCATATTGCACCTCCAGCTTTAAGTTGTCGATTTTCACTTGATGGGCTCCGGCGGGACTTTGCGCCGTTTTGCCCGTCATGACTTTTAATGCGACGACCTCATCCATCGGCATCCGGAATACGTATTGAAAACGTTGCTTCTCCCCGTTCAGCGCCAGCGGTCCCGAGAAGAACCGGCGCACGTAGCCCGCGTTCTCCAGCGATACCTCGATGTCGCGATTCACGCTGGACGATGCTTCGAACGACAGCACGTAGGAGAGACCTCCCTCCAGCCGCAGGCCCGATTGATTCAGCATAATGTTCCAGCCTGCCGAGCCCGCGTTCGTTACGTCGATGACGGCTTCGCCGGCGGCTCCGGAGAATGTCGCCGCTCCTCCCTGCGTGAACGGCTCCCAGCCCGAAAGTCCGAAGTGGAAATCGCCGTTCCGTATCGGATACATATCGACTCCGGAGAAGTCGACGTTGCGGTTGGACGTCCGAATCAGGACCACATCATCCAGGTAGACGTTGGCGGATGATCCGCCGAGCATGATATCCAGTTGCGCTTCCTTATCCGTCGCGCCTGCAGGCATAATGAATTCCGCGACGACAAAACTCTCCCGATCCCTGTCGAGCTCGATCAGATACGGTCCGGCATAGACGGATCCGTCCTTTCCTTTCAACCGAACCTCTATCGTACGCTCCGTATCGGCCCATGCATCCAGCACCAGCTTGTAGGTATCGTTTTGAAGCAACTCGATCCCCTTCTGGTTCAAGACGATATCGCTTGCTTCGGGCCCGCCGTTCCCGATATCGGCCGTCAAAAACCGCTCTGCCGGCACGACTCGCAGCTCCGCCTCCGCGTCGCCGTCCAAACCTACATGCCAGTATTTCATCCTGTCCATCGTACCGAGATCAAACGATCCGTTATAGACATGGTTGCCTCCGTCCAGCGGCGGCTTGGGATCGTCCGGCGTGCTCACCCTATCGATTTCTTCGACCCGGACGTTGCCGATCCAGACATCCGACGTATTCTGTCCCATGTTAAATTCGAGGCGGGCCGCGGCGTTGGTATCGCCCGTCATCTGGAAACGGTATTCAAAGGACTTCATCTCCTCCGTCAACCCTGCGTCGAAATTGTCCGAATAGATCGCCCAGTTGCTGCTGGCGTCTCCTCCGAACTTCATGCTCATGTTCCTGCTCGCAGAAGCTTTGGCGTCGAAGGTCAGCTTATACGACTTCCCTTTCACGAGCGTCAAATATTGAATAAGCTGAAGCGCGTGATTGGCATTGCCGCCCGCCGTCAGATCCAGCTTCGCGAACTTGACGCCGCCGATCGTTTCGACGCTTGACGATCCCGCGCCTCCGAATTGATTGTCGTGCAGGAAGTTCCAATAGATAGGATCCATGTCCGGCGTCGCGTCGGTCACGTCGTTAATGCCCTCTTGGTAGCCAACGTCATAGATAAAGCTGCCGTCGACGGCTTCCTTGCCGCCATCCGGGAATTCGTCCGGCACAAGCTGCGGCTCGACCGGTTCCAAGTATGGACGGCCCGTCAGATCGTATACGCGGACGTAGTCGACCTCCATCGTCGCCGGGAACGCGTTCGGGTCCGGCAGGCGCCCGCCGTCGTAATTGCCTCCGACCGCAAGGTTCATGATGATATAGAACTCCTTATCGAACGGCGCCGGAAAAGCGTATTTGTCGGGCTGTCCCGCTCCCCAGCTATGCCAGTCGTTGATGGTCTGAAAGAGATTGCCGTCCACGTACCATCTTAGCTCTCCCGGCTCCCACTCCAGCGAATAGGTGTGAAAATCGGTGAAATCCTCGCCTTCGGGGAATACGTAATGCGAGCCCGTCGCTTTGTTGTTAGGCGCTCCCTTGCCGTAATGGATCGTGCCGTCCACCGTCCCCGGCAACCGGCCTCTCGCTTCCATGATGTCGATCTCGCCGGACGAGGCCCACCCGCCGTATTCGGAGTCGCGCGGCATCAGCCAGAACGCGGGCCATAAGCCTTGACCGGCCGGCAGCTTGATGCGGGCTTCGAACTTGCCGTACGCTTTGCCGAACGTTGGAGACGTCCATAGTCTGCCGGACGTATACGTTTTGCCTCCATAGCTTTCGGGCTTCGCCTCCAGAAGCAGGCTGCCGCCCTCGACCTTTACGTTTTCCTTCTTATAATATTGAAGCTCGTTATTCCCCCAGCTATCGAGACCGTAATCGCTGCCCGTTCCCTGCTGGTAAGCCCACTTCGCCAGATCTACGCCGTTGGTATCGAGCTGAGAGCCGGTTCCGTCGAATTCGTCGTTCCAGACGAGCGTCCACATCTCTTCGGCCAACACTTCCTGCGTCACGGAAGCCGGCTCGTAGCCCGCCGCTCTGATCGTGACGGCATAGATGCCGGGCTCTCCGAGCACGCCGGCTTCTATCGTCAACGCGCCTGAAGTAAACTCGTACTCCTCTTCCTCCAAGATGACTCCGTTCGCCGTAATCGCGTATACCGAATCCCGCCAAGCCGGCGTATCCGCGAAAGTAAGCGACAGGGGCTCATCCGCCAGATTGCCCGTTACGTCAGGCGACACGACAGGAGGATTAGGCAGTCTTATATCGTTGCCTGCGCGGACCTTCTCGCCGGTCGCCTCTTTGGCGCCCTTCCGTTCGAACCTTACGTTATCGATATAAATATCATGGTCGACCGCCGCATCCAGACTTCCGATCTTCCCAAGCAGGAATTTCAAGCTCGCGGCATCGTCCGCGCCCATCGTGAACTCGTAGCTGTATGACTGCGTAAAGTCCTCCAGTTGCGCGGTTTCATTGAGATAACGATGATAACCAGCGTTCTCCGCGATCACCTCGATCGACCGCGGCATGGTCGACCTTGCGTCGAAAGCGACGATATACGTCTGGTTTCGCTTCAGCTCCGCCGCATTCTGCCAGGCATGCACATGCCACGACAAATCCCCTGCATGCGCGATCGATGCCTGGAACGCTCCGTTCTCTCCGGTAATCGCGGCATCCGAAGGCCCGTCGTATAAGCCCTGCACGTGAGCGGTCCAGCCCGTCAACGCATCGTCGAAGTACCCGTTGACCGCCAGGAAGGCCGCATCTCTCGCGCCTTTTGCTTCCACCCTCACGTTATCGGCGAATACGTCGTGCGAGCCGAGCGCGGCCGCTCCCTCCAGCTTGCCGAGCAGCATCTTGAACGATGCCGTCGCATCGGACTGCACCGGCAATTCGTAAGAAAACGTCTGCCATTCGCTCGTCAAAGCTACGCGCTCCGATAATAACCGGGTAGGCCCCGAATCGATGACCAGCTCCGTCTCTCGGGCGACCGTCGATCTCGCGTCCACCGTTACCACATAGGTCTGCGCCGCCTTCAGCGCGAAGTCGGTCTGCATCAGCATGACGTCCCAAGGATTGTTGCCCGCGCTCGACACGAACGCCTTCATGGCTCCGTCTTGTACGGTGAACGCCGTCGCTTGATCCCAACCGTCGTAACGCCCCTGGACATGCTCGCTCCAGAACAGCTTTCCGTTCGAGAAGTCGCCGTTTTTGAGCGGGAATTGGTCCTCCAGCGGCAGCTCGTTAGACAGACTGACGAGCTTTACATCATCCAGGATAACGTCGCGGTCCGAGCCGCCGAACAGGAACCCAATCTTGCCGTTGCGATCCGTCGCATCCTCCATGCGGAAGTCGATGGAATATTCGGCGAGCTCCCCTGCCGCGATTTCGGCCTCCCCTGCGGCGTAGTCGCTGCCGTTCGCGGAAGTTAGCTCAGCGCGAAGCATCCTCGCCTCGTCCGCCGAAGCGCGGAACGTTAGACGGTAGTCGTGACCCTCCAGCAACTCGATGCCCCTCTGGCCAAGGGAGATGTCTCCCTCCGCGCCGCCCGCTTGCGAGATCGCCACGGACAATGCTCTATCGGCCGGATCTACCGAAGCCTCGGCAGCCGCGCCGCCGTCCGTTTCAAAGGTCCAATACGTCATTCGGTCGGGCCGTCCCTGGTCGAAGGTTCCGTTATAGATATGATTGCCGTCAGCCAACGGCGTCTTGGGATCGTTTTCTCTGTAAGGATCCGTCGCCTCCGTTTCCTCCAGCCTGACGTTGCCGATCCAAGCCGGCTCCGTGCTAAGTCCCAGATTAAATTCGAGACGCGCCAGATTGTCTGAATCGGCGGTCATTTGGAAGACCATTTCGTAGGATTGGACGATGTCGGTCAAATGAAAGCTCTTGTTATCCGAATACGTGGCCCAGCCTCGACTCTCCCCTCCGCCGAATTTGGCGGATATCGTACGAGAATCGCTCGTTTTGGCGTCGAACGACAGCTTATACCATCTGCCCTTGCCAAGAGACACGTTCTGGATCAGCTGGACCGAATAGTTCTGGCTTCCCCCGCTCGTAATCTCGCTTTTGGCGAACGGGACGCCGCCCACGTTCTCGACGGAAATGTCTCCGTCCCCTCCGAACGTGTCCACATGAACGAAGTTCCAATAGCTCTCGTCCAAGCTCGCGCCCGAGGACGCAATCTCCTTGATGGGCTCGCGGAATGCCGGGTCGTGGACGAAATTGCCGTCCACGGGAGCCTTATATCCGTCAGGATACGGTTCGGCCTCGATTACCGGCTCCGCCGGCTCGCCGTACTCCCAGCCGTCCGGCTCGTAGACCCGCACGTAGTCGACGAGCATCTCCGCCGGCAAGTCGCCCTCCGCCGGAATTCTGCCGCCGTCGTAATTGCCGCCTATCGCAAGATTCATGATCATGTAGAACGGCTCGTCGAACGGAGCCGGATAGGCGTATTTGGCCGGCAGTCCCGTCCCCCAGCTGTCCCAGTTGTTCAAGGTCTGGTACAGATTTCCGTCGACGTACCACCTTATCTCGCCTGGCTCCCACTCCACGCCGTACGTATGGAAGCCCGTAATGTCCTCGCCTTCCGGAAAATGATATTCGTCGCCGGTCGCCTTGTTGTTCGGGGCGCTCCGTCCATAGTGGATGGTCCCGCCCACCTCTTCGGGCAATCGTCCGCGAGCCTCCATGATATCCAGCTCGCCGGATGCCGCCCAGCCGCCGTACTTGCTGTCCTTCGGCATCATCCAAAACGCCGGCCAGACGCCTTCTCCGGCTGGGAGCTTCATCTTCGCCTCGAATTTGCCATACGTCTGGCTAAAAGTCGGCTCCGTGTAGATCCTGCCCGACGTATACGGCTTGCCCTCGTAAGTCTCCTTCTTGGCCGATATCGTCAGCATGCCGGTATCCGCGTCGACCGACACATTGTCCGGGCGGTAATATTGCTGCTCCAAGTTACCCCAGCCGTCCAATCCGTATTGCGAGCCCGTGCCGAGCTGATAGCCCCATTTGTCCAAATCGATGCCGTTCGTGTCCAAATTGTCGCCCGAACGGTCGAATTCGTCGTTCCATACGAGCTTCCATGCTTTAGCCGGCTCCTCCGTCGGAATAGGACTCGAAGAAGGGGTTGAAGTCGGTTCGTTACCCGTTCCCGACGTAGCCGTCGGCGTGGCGCTCGGCGCGACCGCGGGGCTGCCCCCGCCGATCGCAACGCCTGCTTCGTTGACGATTCCCCCGATCGTTCCCCCGTCGTTACGCAGCTCGCTGCCCTCGGCGCCATTGCGGAACGCAAGCTCGTCGATGTGAGCTCCGTCCTCCAGCTGAATGATGCTTTCGCCCAGCACCTCTAACGTTTCAATGTTGGAGCCTTTCCCTACAACGACACGCACGGGTCCCTCTTGCCTGTCTACGATAAGCCGTTCTGCTTCGCTATTGTCGAGATGGATGCTATGAATGCCGCCCCCCGCGACGTACAACATGCCATTAATCGCCGTATTCTGAAATATCGCTTCTCCCTCGCCGACTCCCGGTGCAATGTATACGTTACCGGAAATAACGGAATCCGCGATCCGAACGCCGCTTGTCTGGATCAGCACGTTGCCTGGATAATCCGTGTCGCGAACGAGACCGGCTTGACCGACGACCTCTCCTGCCAGCGCGGCCAGCAAAGCTACCGCATCGACGCGTCTTACCGGCTCCAGCGGACGAAGCGTACCGTCCGGAGAACCGTTTATGTATCCGCCGTCGATAAGACGCGAGAGCGCCGAACGCGCATAAGCCTGAACAACCGCCGCGTCGCTGAAGCCGTCTAGCCCGCTGCCTTCCGCCCAGCCGGCGGCTTCGATATGAAACGCCGCATCCAGCAGCTTGGCCGCGTCTTGGCGCTTGATGGGATCGTTGGGCTTAAATTCTCCGTCCGGATATCCCGCGATTACGCCTATGGCTGCCGCATTCCGCACATCCGCCGCAAACCATGCTCCATCCGGGACATCGCGGAACGACGACTTCGAGTCGGCGTCGGCGTAGCGGAACAACGTATTCAAGAGCTTCGCGAATTGCGCTCTCGTAACCGGTTCGCCTTGCCGCAGCGACCCGTCCGGGAATCCCGAAAGCAATCCCTTCCGGGTCCAATCCCTCATCAGCTCTTCGCCCCACGCTTTAACCGCCGTAACGGCTCTCGTCGGAGCCGCTTCATCCGCGGAAGCTTGGAGGGGCAACATGCCGCACACCATAGCGGCGACCAACAACCAAACCAACCACCTATTGGGCTTTGCTTTATGCATCCTTATTCTCCTTTACTGAAAACAATGGCTTGTTAACGCTTTCACGGGCATAGGAAAAGCAGCCTGCCTCTTAAAGTCCGGTAGAGAAACTAAGAATCGCAGGCTGCTTTGAAGTAAGCTTCTAAGTTGATGTCATGCGCAAGGCCTATTTCGCTTTATCGTACCACTCGTTGACTTCCTTCGTAATTTGTTCGCCGCCCGACTTGTTCCAGTTCGATACCATCGTATCGAACGAATCCAGCGGCTGCTGGCCGTAGATGATTTTGCTGAACGTTTCGTTAAGCAGCTTGTTCAGCAGCTCGTTTTTGCTTTGCATCGTTTCGGTCAGAGGTCCCATGTAATAGTTTTTCATGCGAATGTCCTTCTGGTCGACGACGACCTTCATGGCGTCCGTGTTTTCTTTGGTACGCGTATTGAACTCTTGTTTCTCGTAAGGCGTTTCCGCCGCGGCGCCGCTGGCAAGCTTGATATGCGTGTCGGCATACAGGCTGGGAATACGAGCGCCTTCGTAGGTCAGCGCGTAGAACAACGGCGGAGCCGCTTTATCTTTAAGACCAGGGAACAGCTCCGGGTATTTGGCGATATCCGCGGTCAGGCTGCCGTCCGGCAATAGAGCGTAATCGTAACCTTCCTTGAAGCCGTTGGCGAATTCGCTGTCCGGCTGCGGGTTCGCCGTGTTCTCGAAGAACCAGTTGTAGTAATGAAGCACGGCTTCCGGATTTTTGGCGTCCTTGTTGATGAAGAGATAGCCGTTGGACGGCGGGTTGCCGCCGGCGGAGCCGATCTTGCCGTCGTTGCCGCCCGGTACCGGGTAAGCCTTGAACGTCGCGCTCGGCACGTTCGTCTTGAGATCCGGGAACGGCCATGCCGGCAGCCAGTTGGGGCCGAACATGATGCCCGCTTCGCCCTTCGTGAACAGCTCGGAGCCGGCCGTCTCGTCATATAGCGCGGAGTCTTGCGAGATGTAGCCTTTGTCCATCCATTCCTTCAGCTTGGCGAGCGCGTCCTTGGCTGCCGGGTTGACGGAGCCGTGCTCCAGCTTGCCCTCGGCGTTCAAGTTCCATTGGCCGGGCATCGTGCCGTAAGCGCCGAAGACGAAGCCGATGTCCGTCATCCAGTTGTTAAAGCCGTTCTTAAAGCCCGTCGCGAGGCCGATCGTATTTTTCTTGCCGTCCTTGTCGGGATCTCCGTTAACGAACGCGTCCATGACCGTCTCCAATTCCCCGATGTTCGTCGGAGCCGAAAGTCCGACATTGTCCAGCCAATCTTGACGAACCCACATCACGTGGTCGCCGTTGTATGCGTAATCCAGTATAGGAAGCGCCATTTTGTCTCCGTCGCGAGTGATCGGCAGCCAAATCGCCGGATCAAGCTCCAGACCGGTTTTGTACGTTTCGTTCGCGTATTGGTCCACCAGATCGCCAACCGGCATGAATTGGCCGGAATCGATCAGCATGTTGACCGTCTCCAGATCGCCGCGGTAGGCGACGACGTCAGGCATCTTTTCGCCGGAAGAAAGCATAAGGCGCAGCTTCGTTTTGTAAGCGTCGTTCGTATTCGTGACGACCCAATTGTATTTGATTTCAATGCCGAGACGTTCCTTGATCGTTTGGGTCAAAATGTTGTTCTCGATGGATTCGCCTTCCTTGAAGATCGCTCCGTTTTCGTTCAAGCCCCAAACCGTAGTCAAGGTAATCGGCGTCTGGTATTTCCCGTCCACGAATCCGCCGTCCTCGGCCGCGCTTGTCGCCTCGCCGCCGTTGTTGCTCGGTTTGTTTGTTGCCGTACCGCCGTTATTGCCGCCGTTGTTGTTTCCCGAGCATGCCGCGATGGATGCCGCGAATGTGAGCACGAGCAGTGTCGATACCCATTTTTTCATACTGCTACCCCCTGTAAGTTAAATAATGTTATAAATAACGATAATTTCTAGCTCGTTATAATTTAATCATAATACCGCTTACACGCACTTGAAAGACCATTTTTTTGTCATTGATGCCATTTTGTCGCCTATTCTTTAACCGCTCCCAATATGATGCCCTTAACGAAATATCGCTGGAGAAACGGATACACGAGCAGGATCGGCAGCGTGCCGATAAAGATTTGGGCCGACTTGACGGTCCGCTGCGAGATGTTCTTGAGCTCGTTGACGTCGGGATTGATTTTGTTGAAATCCTGCTGAACGATAATCGTCTGGAGAAACGTCGACAACGGATACTTGCGATAATCGGAAATATACAATAAACCGTCAAACCACGAATTCCAGTGCATGACCATCGTAAAGAGAGAAATCGTCGCGATCGCCGGCATCGAGATCGGCAGATAGATGCTGAACAACGTCCTGAAATGTCCGGCGCCGTCGATCAGGGACGCCTCCTCGAGCTCCTTCGGCACAGCGCGGAAGAAGTTCATCAGCAGCACCATGTTGAAGACGTTAATGGCTAGCGGCAGGACAAGCGCCCAGATCGTGTTCATGAGATCCAAGTTGCGGATCAGCATGTACGATGGAACGATTCCCCCGCTGAAGAGCATCGTGAACAAGAAAAACCATACATAATACGAACGGCTGTGAAAGCCCCGTCCATCCTTTGACAAGGCGTAGGCGGCGAGCAGCATGAGCGACATGCCGACGGCCGTTCCGAGCGCGGTACGCTCAACGCCTTTGAGCAGCGCGTTATGGAAGTTGTCGTTGTTCAACGTTTTCGTGTAAGCCTCGAAATTGAAGCCGATCGGCAAGAGCCCCACCAGATTGGAGTTGGCCGGCGCGCTGGCGCTGAAGCTGACGGCCAGAATATGAATCAGCGGCAGGATGCAGCTGATGCAGATAATCGCGAGAAGCGTGTAGTTAAACGCCGAAAAAACTTTGTAACCGTTTGATTTATGATACATGTTCTCTGACCCTCCTGGTTAAAAAATTCGGTATCCGGCGTATTTGTAGGCCATTCGGTAAGAGAACACGATCAGGATGAGACCGATCAGCGACTTAAAGAGACCGACCGCCGTGCCGAAGCTGTATTGTCCGTTCAGAATCGCCGTTCGGTAAACGAAGGTGTCGATAATATCGCCTTTGTCGTACACGAGCGAGTTGTACAGGTTGAAGATCTGGTCGAAGCCGCCGTTCAGAATGTTGCCAAGCGACAATGTGCCTACGACGACCGCGATGGGGATCATGGCGGGAACCGTAATGTGTATCGTCTGCTTCCAGCGATTCGCCCCGTCCACCTCGGCCGCTTCGTAGAGCGAAGGATTGACGCCGGCCAGCGCGGCCAGGAAAACGATCGTGTTGAAGCCGAAGTTTTGCCAGATGTCGCTGACGACGACCGTGAACCGGAACCAATCGCCATCTCCGAGCCAGAAAACGGAATCGAAGCCCATCGCGGTCAACGTCGAGTTGACGATGCCCTTGCTCCCCAGCATATCCGTCAGAATGGCCCCCAGGATAACCCAGGAGATAAAATGGGGAAGATAGACCAGCGTCTGCACGACGCGCTTGAAGAACATCTTGCGGACTTCGTTGAGCAAGATCGCGAACACGAACGGGACGATCAGTCCGAATACGATCTTTAAGCTCGAAATAATAAGCGTGTTCCAGATGACCTGCTTGCTGTCGGGATATTCGAACATGAAGCGGAAATGCTCCAAGCCGATAAACTTCGAACCAAACATGCCGTCGTACGGCTTGAAGTCCTGAAAAGCCATGATCAGGCCGCCCATCGGCACGTAAGCGAAAATGAGCGTTACGATCGCCGCCGGAAGCAGCATGAGATGCAAAGGCCAAGTGCGACTCAGCTTTTCTCTCGTCCGCTCTTGCCCTGCGTTTCGTTTCCCCCGTTTCGTTTGCCGCAGCGGTTCGTTCATCGCACTTTCCACTGAAATTGCTCCCTTCCAAAAATTCGGATTGTTTTTTCTCTACTCTCCTGTATGATTTATTCTATCAGCGGACCGGACCGGGCTTATATGCCGACATTTTTGGAACCATGCCCTTTTCTAGAGGATGTTCATAAGGTCCGCTTTCCATAACGAAGGAAATCAGGTAGCATATTCGACATCGAACATTGAATTCAACCGAACCTTTTAAACTTGATTTTTATCAATCTATAACGGAGCTGGTATGCCATGCGCTTACGCGAGAACACGTTTGCCAAAATCATCACGTTGATCGTTCTCCTTTTGATTCCGATCATTTTATTGTATACGCTATCAACGCAGACGAGCATGAACGTCATCGAGGGCGAGATGCAGTCGCTCAAGCAGAAGGACATCACCTACCTGGCCAATGAAATCGACCGCAGCGTCACGACGCTGTCGTCGCTCGGATTCCTGCTCAGCGAGGATATCCACATCCAGCAGATGCAGACGCTGCACCTGCTGGAGAGCGCTTACGAACGCAACAACGAGCGGCTTCGCATTATGGAGCGGCTGCGGCTGCTCAACGTATCCCAGCGCTGGGATACGCAGTACAGCATCCTGTCTCCGGAGAACGAGCAGTTCGTCTCGACGAATACTTACCTCAGCTACGATCTGGAGACGGTCAAGCGGCTTCTGGCGCCAAAATGGAAATATGAAGAGATCACGACCCAAAGCTTCAAGCAAATGCGCTTCATCCGCCATATCGTCAAGCCGGCAAAAAAAATTACGGATATCGACAAAGCCGGCATTATCGTGGAGATCTCGTTCCCCGAGGAGCATATTGTGAAAGACTTGGACGCGTTCAAGCAAACCGGCAAAGGCGACCCCTTCCTCATGAACCAGGATGGAGACAGCATATTGAACCGAAGCTCGGACGAGTCCATGGTCGCGAGCATCGGCGCTCTTTTGCGTTCCGAGGAAATGTCGCTCCCGGGCAGCAACAAAATCGTACAGTTCGGAGGCGGCGATTATTTGGTCACGATCGCTCCCGTCCAGACGCTGAACTGGTATCTGGTCGACTATACGCCGCTTAAGGACGTCATGCAGCCGATCGTCAAAACGCAGATTTTGTTCTACGGCTCGGTTATTCTGCTGCTCGCGATGAGCTTGCTTACGGCCTACATGCTCTACCGCAACGTGCAAAGGCCGATCGGCTTGCTGATCCGCAACGTCAAGCGGCTGCAGGACGGCAATTACGCGACGAGGATCAACGTCAATCCGAAGAACGAATTCGGCTACTTGTTCGAACGGTTTAACGACATGGCGGCGGAGACCGAAAGGCTGATCGGTAAAGTGTACGTGGAGGAGCTGCGGCGCCGCGAAGCCAACGTGAAGCAGCTGCAATCCCAGATCAATCCGCATTTCCTGTACAATTGCTTTGCCCTTATCCGTAGTCTCGCGCGCCTGGACAAAAAGGAGTCCGTCATGAAGCTGTCCATGCACTTGGCCAAATATTATCGGTATACGACCCGAGTCGAGAAGCTCACGGCTACGCTCCGTGAAGAGCTCCAGCTGCTTGAAAGCTATTTGGAAATCCAACGCTTCCACATTCAGCACATGAACTACCGAATCGACGTTCCGGAGCATATGCTGGGGCTCGAGGTGCCTAGGCTGCTTCTTCAGCCCGTCGTCGAGAACGCCGTTCTGCACGGCATCGAGCGGTATGACGGCGACGGCATGATCGCCATCAGCGGATACACTTCGGACGGATGGCACGAGATCGTGGTGGAGGATAACGGCATCGGAATGACGGAGGACAACCTGCAAAGTCTGGAGCAGCGCATCCTGGAAACGCCGGACGACAATACGGGCTGCGCGCTGTGGAACATCAACCAGCGTCTGCTGTTCCAATTCGGGGATTCCGCTTCGCTGGCCTTCCGATTGCGGCCGGAGGGCGGCGTTGCCGTCCATCTGAGGTGGCCGGCCGACTTCACGATAACCGACGTAAACAACGGAAGGAGCGAATGACGATGTACCAACTACTCATAGTCGACGACCAGCCCGATTTGGTGGAAGACCTTGCCACGATGCTGCCATGGGAGTCGCTCGGCGTCGGAACCGTCCATCAGGCCGGATCCGGCGCGGAGGCGCTCGGCATCATGAAAGAAACGCCTATCGATATCGTCATATCGGATATCCGGATGCCCGGCATATCGGGGCTGGATCTGATCGAGACGATCCGGTCGCGCTGGAGCCATGTCAAATGTATCCTGCTATCCGGCTATAACGACTTCGAATACGCGCAGCGCGCCCTCAAGAGCCAGGCTAGCGATTACTTGCTGAAGCCCGTGGAGGACGAGGATCTGCTTCAGGCGGTTCGCTCCGCCATAGCCGCGCTGGAGAACCGCTGGCTGGAGGTGAGCTCCCATCAAAGCGCGGTCGCGACGCTTAAGGACAATCTGCCTATCGTGCGCGGCCATCTCCTGGGCGGCCTGTTAAGCGGCAAACGGTATTCCGGTCCGGAATGGGAGAAGAAGCTCGGCATGCTGGAGCTTGGCATCGGCACCGAATCGCCGATGTGCATGATGCTGCTTCGGATGGAGGATTATTTCGTCAGCCAAAGCGAGACGGACAATTCCCTCTTCGAATACGCGATCACCAACATCGCCGAAGAGATCTTCTCCGATGCCTTCAAGCTGTGGTACATGAGGGACGATTACGGCTATTGCGTCTTCCTTATCTTCCCCAAGGATGGCGCGGGTACGGGTAGGCTGGACCTGCTCGCCATCGAGCAGAGGATGTCGCACTTGCAGCATTACGTCAAGCTGTATCTCAAGGGCACCGTGTCGCTAGCCGCAAGCCGGGACGTCCGGTTCCCGGACGACATCGCGTCCGTCTACGAGGAGCTTCTGGGCAGCTTCCGGCAACGAATCGGCGGCGAACGGGATTTTTTCTATACGCTTGAAGAAGGGCACGCCGCCTCCGAAGCGAGCTCGCTATCGCAGCTGTATCAGCCTCCGCTCCTCCACCACCTTCTGGAAGCAGGGCAATGGGACATGGCTGAGGAAAAGCTGACGGCGATTTTCGCGGAGCTGGAGCACAAGTGGGGCGACAGCCACGAGCATATACTGGAGACGTATTTCTCCATCATCAGCTCGCTCAGCTACTCCATTCACAAAAACAAACTATGGCTGGCGGACATAATGGGCACGGAGTTCAACCAGTTGCTGAACGGCCCGCATTTTCACACCATACGCCAATTGCAGGCCTGGACGTCCGAGATCGTCGGCAGCTTCCGCGACAGCCTTTCGGGCAGGGCGCAGGACTCCCGTTCCGGCATCATCCAGAAGGTGCAGGAGTACGCGTCTTCCAATCTCGATACGGCTTCACTCCAAAGCATCGCGGAGCATGTTTATTTGAATCCGTCTTACCTGTCCAAGGTGTATAAGCTGGAGACGGGCGAAGGCATCAGCGATTATTTGTCGCGGCTCAAAATGGAAAAAGCCGCCCATATGCTGCGCTCCTCGCCGAACAAAATTTACGAGATCGCGGCCATGGTAGGCTATCAGAAAACGAGTTATTTCATTAAGGTGTTCAAGGAGCGGTACGGCGTGACGCCGCAGGAGTTCAAGGACTCTTGAGCAGCAGGTAAGGAGGCGTGTCGACATGATTGCGCGCACTTGCAAACCGGATGGCCCTTTATCGGCATTCGTTGATTATTTATGGTATATGGAAAGCCCAAGCCCGCTCGGCGGCAATGAACTCTCCTTGCCCGACGGTTCCGTTGATCTCATTATCGATCTGTCGTCGGCGCAAAAAGTTCCGATGGCGAATGCATCCCATGAACGGCTCTTGCTCGACCCTGTTTTTGTCTGCGGACCACATTCCCGGCCGTTTGTCATATGCAACACTCCGGAGACGAGAGTGATCGGCGTACATTTCAAGATAGGCGGCGCCTATCCCCTGCTCGGCTGGCCTTTGAATCAATTGCTGAACGTCATGCTGCCTATGGATTCCATTTGGGGGAGTATGGCCGGGGAACTGCGCGAGGAGCTGCTTGATTTGACCAATGTCGACGATATGTTCCGCATGCTTTCTCGCAGACTGATGAATTTGGCGGCTAATCGGCTCCCTATCCATCCGGCCGTTCAATACGCCATCGAGCAGTTGGACATTGGCGAGCAGACCGGGCACATTCAGCTTCTGGTCGATCGAATCGGCATGAGTCACAGACGATTTATTGAATTGTTTAAGCGGGAGACCGGCTATACCCCCAAAAGCTACAGCCGAATTCGACGATTTCAGAGCGTTCTCAAGACGATGGGCAGCTCGCCGAACGATATCGATTGGTCGGATCTTGCCTTAGGCAGCGGCTATTACGATCAGTCTCATTTTATTAAAGATTTCCGGGCTTTCTCCGGTTTGAGTCCGAGCGCTTATGAACCCATTCCCGGCAGGCATTACAACCATGCTCGACCGTGACGAACGAGGTCGAAAATTTACAATATAGCGGAACAATAGCCATGTACAATAATCGGTAAGAGAGGAGGAGATCACATGGATAACGAGTGGACTCCGAGAGGGTATCCCTCGGTTGTACCGACATTGCGGGCGGAGCAGGCCGAACGATTGTTGATTTTTTTGGAAAAGGCATTCGAAGCGGAAATCCTGCAGCGGGCGTTGAATGACAATGGGAAGCTGACGCATGCCGAAGTGCGAATCGGTAATGCGATGATCGAAGTATCGGATGCCAATGAAGCTTGGCCTGCCAATGAAACTTCGCTGCATGTTTTCGTGCCGAATGTCGATGAATGCTTCGGAAAGGCCTTGGAGGCGGGAGCGATTCCCCTGTACGAACCGGCGGACATGCCCTATGGGGAAAGAAGCGGCGGAGTCAGGGATCCGTTCGGAAACAGCTGGTTTATCGCAACGTTCCAAAGAGGCGCGGGACGCGGTTATTACGACTAAATACTCGTTCAAACCATGTAACAAATGCGATCATGAATAAACGAGTCAAGCCTGCACGAAAAAGATCTCCAATGTCGGGCTTTGCCTCTAAAACACAAATGACCCATAAGAGGTCGCTATATGACAAGCGTCCTTCTTATGGGTCGCCGCTCAGGAGAGACTTAGATCCGGCAGCCGACCGTCACGATTTCAAACGGCCGCACGTCCAGCGAGACCTCGCCTTGGGCAGAAGCCGCCACGGCCCTGTCGTCCGAACGGCCTTCCAATATATCGCTGACGTAGGCCTGCTCCGCCCCTTCGGGCAGCCTGAGACGCAGCTCCTCGGACTCCCCGCCATAATGGAACCAGCGCAGCATGAGATCTCCGGACTCTTCGGCAATCTTCATCGAAGATAACGCGAGGCGATCGCCCGACCATGCCAGCATGGACGCGTTAGGCGCGAGCTTGCCCGCATGGCTGCCGGTCTGCGCCGTTTGCCATTCCGTCTGCGTTTGATAGGCGCGGGCGTAAGCCGCGAAGCGGCCGTTCTCGCCGTCATGCGGCAGCAGCGTCATCGAAAAGCTGTGCTTGCCCAGACACTGGGCTTCCGGCGTCGGGAATACGCCCCAGTCGCCAAGCTCGCCGACGGCTCGAAGCAGCGTTACGGCGATCGTATTGCGTCCGTCGCGCAAAATCTCGTATTCGTTCAGTCCCAAGTTGGCCACGGTTAAACCCGCTTTCGCCTCGCATACGTCGACGAACGCTTGCTGGTGCTGGGCGTTGCTCGGATTGCGCCATTCGGCCGACGGCTCGATATCCCGCTTCGCCGCCTCGAACATGGAATCGGCGTAGTGGTGTTTGGCCGCCAGATCGGTCGGGAACAGCGCCCTCACCCGATGATCCTTCGCTTGGTTGTCGAATTCGACTTCAATGCCGACGGCCCGGCTTCCGCGTTCCAAGGAGACGACGGCGTCGATGACGAGCTTCGTCATGCGCTCCTTCGTCCTAGCTCCCTTGCGTTCCGGGAAATAAACGGCTTCCCGTTTCTCCCGTTCGAACGTTTCGTCTCCGCCCGCGGGAATGTCAAGCTCGTGCCTGATCGAAATCGACGCGCGGAATGCATTATTTTCCAATACGGTTACGGTCGCCGGTCTCCCTTTTGTCGTGATGGCCTCTTCGCCTTCCGGCTGTCTGAACATGTATTCGTTGCCGATATCTCCGGCATCCTCGAATACGAGCAGCTCGCGATAGCTTTGGCCGCTCGCCGCGTCGAAAACGGTCAAGCTGCCGTCTTCGGCGACTTCGACGCGCATGACTCCATTGTCCAGCAAACGGTCGCCGGCGAGGATAGGCGTCCCCTCCTTCGAAGCATAGGCGCCGTCTCCAAGCGTCCAAGCGAACGTTCGCCAGCCGAGCGCGGGCACGGCTTCCGCTTGGAAGGTCAGCTTCACCCTGCGGGACATATAGGGCTGACGGAACTTGTCGTCCGGCAAGTCATAGCCGAATTGCAAGCCAAGATCCTCGACCTCGCAGGCGACGGCTTCGCCCAGCTCGTTCACGAGCCTGCGGCCCGCAAGGCTAATCGCCTCCATGCGGGCGTTGATCTCCGGCAGCGGCACGCCTTCGCGGAAGTACAGCCGGCTAACGTCCAGCTCCGCGGTGACGACTCCGGTGCGTTCCGTGCCGCTAGTGTTGATTACGGCGAAAGGAAGGGCATCCTTGCCAAAGGCATCAAAGCCGCTCGTGTCGATATGGCCGACGACGGCGCGCAGGCTGTCCTCCGCGATCGACTCCGCGACGTGGCGGCTCTTGTCGAAGCGCGTCACCATCTCGCGATGCACCTCGTCCACGCTGCAGCCGCAAATGCTGTCGTGCGGATGGTTCTGCATAAGCGTCTTCCAAGCATAGACGAACAGATGATGCGGATAAGGCGTGCCCAGCAGATGGGCCATGGCCGCGAGCGGCTCGGCCGTCCGCTCCAGAATCGATTGGCCGCGCTGGTTCATCTGCTTCAGGTATACGCGCGAGGACGCCGTATTGACGAGCGTCGACCAACCGTCGGTCCGCTGGCTTCGCAGCTCGCCCCTTACGACCGAGAGATCGCTCGGCAGCGACGACCGGACGGAGGCCAAATAATCCTCGAAGTTCGAATGGACGAAGTCGACATCGGGGAACAGCCGCTTCGCCGTCTCGATCGCCTCCGGCAGATCGGTCTGAATGGGCTGATGATCGCAGCCGTTCATGTATAGCAGCTCGCCCGTCGAAGCGTAGCGCTCCGCGTCCTCCAGCTTGCGCGTCCAGTAGGCGCGCGCCTCCTCCTCGTCCTTCGGCACTTCGTTTCCGTTGCTGTACCAGTTCGCGAACAGGATGCCGAGCACGCGCGAGCCGTCGGGACCTTCCCAAATGAGCTCCGAGAACGAGGATTCGAATTCGGAGTCGGCCACGGTATTGTTAAAGCCCGTCGGCTTCACGCCGCGTCCGAAGAGGGCATTGTCGATTCCGGCCTGCTTCATGAGCTGAGGCGCTTGTCCGACGATGCCGAACGTGTCCGGGTAATAGCCGATTTTGGCAACGGTGCCGTACGGCTTCGCGTCCCGATGACCGATCTGCATGTTGCGCACGTTGGACTCGGAGCTGGTCAGGAAGGCGTCCTGCAAATTGTACCAAGGACCGATGCCGATCCGTCCGGCTTTGATGAGAGCTTCCAGCTCTCCCCTGCGTTCCGGTCTTACCTGCAAATAATCTTCTAGAATGATGGTCTGTCCGTCCAGGAAAAAGCTCTTGTATTCGGGATCGCGCGCCATCGTATCCAGCAGCGTATCCATAAGGGCGATCAGCCTCACGTGATGTATCTCGTAGGGCAAGTACCACTCCCGGTCCCAATGGGTGTGGGAGATGATATGTGCGGTTTTACGGCCAATCATGCGGCTCGGCCTCCTTTTTTTCGGTTCGTCTTTATTCGTTGCTATTCGTCGATGCCGTAAGCACCTCGACCTCGCCCGCCCGATAAACGGCTGTCACCTGTCCGCCCGCGTCCGCCGCGAACAAGACGGATCGTTCCCGCGGCAGCTCGAACGAGTACCGCTTCCCGGTACCGGGATCCATGACGCTCACGCGCGAATCGAAGCCGCATTCGGATATGAAAACAAACAATGCTCCGCCGCCGAATCGCAGCTTGCGCCCGTATACCCCGGGCAGCTCCCCGCCTTCCAGCCATGCCAGCTCCTCGCGGACATCCGCCACGGAGATCGCATGGCCGTACAGCAGCTCCACCGCTTCCGCCCGCTCGTTCAGCTCGACCGGGAGCGGACACCATAGGAGGCGTCCCTTTCCGAGCTTGGCTTCGACAAGGCGTTCGCCTCCCGCGAAGCTTGCGCTGCTCGTTTCCTTCAGCGTCTCCGCGATCCGCCTAGCCCCAAAGGATACGGAAACCGCCTTATCGGAATCGGAATCGCCGCCGCCCAGCCATAATCGTTCCTCGCGGCGCACGTTCTCTTGACGCACTTCGCCAAGCGTCTCCGCCAGCCGCGGCTCCGGGCGCCAGTAAGCGCCCAGACCGATCGGTCCCGTCCACAGCAGCGTCGCTCCCGTCTCTGCCGCGATCGTCGCGAGCTCGTCAAACGCTCCGCCGTCGAAGTTATGCGGACTCGGCACGATGATCAGCTTGGCGGGACGGTCGCGCAGATCGTCAAGCCTATATTCGCTGACGCCGCGGAACGGCGCGTTCAGCCGGTAGCCGAGCACGCGCGCCGCCATCGTCGTCGCCGCGAACGCCAGCTTGCGGTTGGAGAAATCGTTGGAATAAGGGAAGACGACGGCAATCTGCTCCGCTTCCCGCTCGCCGAATACATCCCGAATCTCTTCCATGAAATTGCCGAAGTCGTAGGATACGTCCGCCTCGGGCTTCTCCGTGCCGTCCGCCCGGAGCGCCCCGATATGCGACTCGTTGGCGTTGTCCATATAGAAATTGGTATTCCAGATCCACTGGATCGCGCCGGCGCCGCCGCCCGCGAACGCGTAGGCGTACTTGCGCTCCAGGATGGAGTGCAGCTCCTTCTCCGAGCGCTTCGCGCGTCCGTCCGGCGTTTCCACGTACATGATTCCCGTTTCCTGCACCACGTTCGGCTTGCCCGCCGTCTTGGCGAACACGCTGTCCCAGAGAAGCTGATCGTTCAGCCACCAGGAATGGACGGTCGTATAATCCGCGGCATCCTCGTAGAAAAACGGCGAAGGCCGCTGCGCCCCGAGCGCTTCGTCCTGCCCCACGGTCACCATGTGATCCGGGCAAATATCCTTGATGGCGCCGTATAGCTGCATCGCCCAGCGATTATGCATGTCCATGGAGAACAGGACGTAATCCAGCCATCTTCCGCCCTTCTTGCCCTGGTGCATATCCTGCACGTCGAAGTTGATCTCTTCCGGCTCCGGCGGCGTCGCGTCCTCGAAGGACGGGAGCTGGCCCGGCGTCATGTTCCACTTTGCCTGCAACGTCTCGATGCTGCCATGGCGCTCGCGCAGCCATTCGGAGAACGCCGCTCGTTCGAAGCGGTCCCGCGCGGAGCGAGGGCCGTCCGAGAAGATGCGCGGAGGGTCGAACATCGAAGGTTCGTTGATCAAGTCCCAATCCACGCCGCTGGAATGGCGGTGGCGGCCGACGATGGAACGGACGAACCGCTTCTGCGCCTCCACGGAGCGCGGATCGAGATAAGGGTTAAGCCCTTCCCACGTTTCCGGCGTGAACGAGAAGAAGGTGAACGTCACTTGCAGGTTATGGCGCTTCGCCGTCAGCAGGAACGCGTCGATGGCTCTGAGCGCCGCCTCCGAAGCATGGCCGTCCACTTCCATAATGTTGCGGTAGGCGGTCCAGATGCCCGTGCGGATCCAGTTGATTCCGGCTCTTCTCATCTGGGCCATGTCCCGATCCCAGACCGCGGCGTTCGGCAGAGTCAGAAATTTGCGCGCGACGTCGCTTGTCATGTACGTCATGCCGACAACCGGCATCGGACGTCCGTCCTTCATGAAGTAATCGCGTCCCGCCGTCACTCTCCCGCCTTCGGCGAGCAGCCGTTCATCCCTGCCCCAGAAGCCTTGGCGCAAGGAGCGGCGTTCGCCGCCGCGCGAGACCGCGACCGCGTTGACGCGATAATAGCCGGGTTCCGTCGTTATCGGTACGGGAATCCGCACGACGTCGAATTCCCTACAGACGTCGAGCGTAATCGTTTTCTCCCACAGCGTCTCGCTTTGCCCGTCGCCCGCTAAGCGCCAAATCGCGAGAGCCACGTCCCATTTGCCGTCCTCCGCCGCGGGTCCTTTGCCCAGACGCTGCGCTTGCAGCGCAAGCACGGGACGCTCGCCCGGCTCGTAGCTGGCATAGTCCGGCTTGAGCCACCATTCCGTAACGCCGAACGCGGCGAACCGGATCCATTCCGCTAGCGCCTCAACGCCGCCTTCTTGCCAGAACGTTTTCGTCGTCGGCTGCGAGACGAACAGCCAGCGCGCGCCGGCGAAGTCGCCGAGGGTCCTCTCCCACAGCACCACCGGAGCCGATCTTTCGCGACCGTCTGCGGTAACCGCCTTAAGGAGCGGATAGATGCGCGCGTCCATCGGTCCGGCCGAACCCATCTGGTGCGGAAGGTCGCTGCTCTTCGTCACGTGCGGCACCAAATTCCAAGCATCCGCGCCGGCTTCGAATAACGCTTCGCGTCCCGCGATGAGCGGAATATCACCCGAGGCGGCGAGCGTCTGACCGTCTGCCGCCTCTACGCGCAGCGCTTCGTGGATGCCCAGCTCCTGATGGTAAGCCGTCTGCTCCGCTTCTACGTTCCATGTGCCGTCAGCGCTGCGAAGCACCGGACGTTTGAAAGGCGCTCCGCCAACCGAAATCAGGCCAGCACCCTTCCGGAGGAAGCCAAGCAAGCTTGTCCAAGCCTCCTTAGGGAAGTACGTCCCGTGCAAGTTGACGAAGCAGCCCGGCTCCGACCCGGCCAGCGCCGCCGCGAGTCCCTCCGCCGATGCGACGGATCCCGCTTCTCCCAGAGCCGCCAAGGCTTCCTTCGAAGGAGCCGCTCCGGCCAATGGGAACGAAGGGTCGTAGAAGATGACGATTCCGTTCCGGCTCATAGCAAGCCATCCTTCATCGCTTTATAGACAAGCTGCGAGAACAAGCTGTTCGACCAGGCGAACCAGCTTCTCGTGAAGACGGCGGGATCGTCCGAATGGAACCCTTCGTGCATGAAGCCGGTATCCGCGTCCGTTGCCTCCAGCAAATCGATCATCGCGAGCTTCTCTTCCGCCGTTGTCGCGGTGAGCCCTTGCATGGACAACGCCATATGCCAAATATAGCCTTCCGGCGTATGAGGGCTGCCGATGCCTTTTGCCGCCTTGCCTTCGTAGTAAAACGGATTTTCTTTGCTCAGCGCGAACCTGCGCGTATTCTGGTAAACGGGATCGTCTGCCGATACGTAGCCGAGGTACGGAATCGACATGAGCCCCGGCGTGCCCGCGTCGTCCATCAGGCAATAGTTGCCGAAGCCGTCCGTCTCGTACGCGTAGATCGGACCGAATTCGGGGTGACGGTAAATGCCGTACAATTGAATGCCGTGATCGACGTCGGCTTCGAGCTCCTTCAGCTCCGCGAGCAGCGCCATGTCGCGGAACACCCACTCGGCGAACTCCTGCATCTGACGCAGCGCAACCACGGCAAACATATTCGCCGGAATATTGTAATGGAAGTCGCAAGCGTCGTCGCTGGAGCGGAAGCCCGACCAGATCATGCCGGTATAATTGACCGGCATGCCTAGACCGCTATTGCGCAGCGAGTCGGTAGGGATCCCGTTATTGCGAGTGAAACGGTACGGAGACAATTCCGCATGCCGCTGCTCCGTCTTCCACAGGTCGAGCACGGTTCGCAGCATCGCCTTGAACCCGCTGTCGAAGATGTCCGTCATTCCCGTCGCCTTCCAGTACTCGAAGGCTAGTCGAATCGTGAAGCAGGCGGAATCCAGCTCGAATTTGCGCTCCCACACCCACGGTCCCATCTCCGTCACGTCCGTCGTGTTCCAGTGCCAATCGTTCGCCGTTTCGTTGAACGCGTTCGCGTACGGATCGATTGCGATATAGGAAACGTGGCGTTTGATCAAGCCGCCGATGATTCGCTGAAGCTCCGGATCGTTCGCGGCGAGCGGGACATAATGGATGACCTGCTCGACGGAGTCGCGCAGCCAGCAAGCGGGAATATCCCCGGTAATGACGAACGTCGTTCCGTCATCCATCAGCTTCGTTGTCGTTTCGAGCGTATTCGGGAAGCAATTCAGAAATTGCTTCAGCAGCTTGGGACGATGCGCCAGCTTCTCGCGCGCCTCGTCCAGCACCTCTTGCACCGTCTCCGGCAGCGCCAGCCGCGGCATCGGTATTTTCGGAAGTCGGAATTGTTCCATTGTAGATATTCCCCCAATTATCACTTAATTAGTGAGCAAGCGTCCTTTCGCTGCTCCGCTTATTCTTTCACCGCGCCAATCGTCAGCCCTTGAATGAAGTAGCGCTGGAAGAACGGGTAGGCGAACACGATCGGTCCCGTCGCCAGCACGACCATCGCCATGCGCGACGTATCCTGAGGCATATCTTGCAGCACGCCCATGTTGATCGAAGTGTTTTGCGAGTTCTGCAGAATGAACTGCATGCTGTTCTCGATCCGCATCAGCATCGACTGCAGCGGCACCAGGTTCGGATTGTCGATATACAGCAAGGCGTTAAACCAGTCGTTCCAATAGCCAAGCGTATTAAATAGCGCGATGGTGGCGATGCCTGGCAGCGACAGAGGCAGCACGAGGCGGAAGAAGATGCCGAACTCGCCCGCTCCGTCGATTTTGCCGGATTCGATGATGGCCCCGGGCACCATGGTCGCGAAAAACGTCCGCATGATCATGATATAAAAGGCGTTGACCAGCATCGGCATGATGAGCGCCCAGATCGAATCTTTGAGACCCAGCAGCTGCGTCGCCACGATGTAGGTCGGCACGAGTCCGCCGTTGAACAACATGGTGAAGAAAGCGTAAAACGCAAAAAAATTACGGTATTTAAACGACTTTCGCGAGATTGCGTACGCGAACAACGTCGTAATGACCAAGCTGATCAAGGTTCCGGTCACGGTGATGAGAACCGTGACCCCGTAAGAGCGCAGAAGCTGGTCGCCCGTTTGAAACACGTATTTGTACGCTTCCAGGCTGAGCTTCTCGGGGAACACGCTATAGCCGTTCATGGCCAGCGTGCTTTCGTCCGTGAAGGAGATAATCGTGACGAACAGGAACGGGAACACGCATAGGAACGCGACGATTCCCGCGACGGCATTAAACGCGATATTCCAGCCTGCGGACAGTCTAGTGAAATCGCGGGGTTTCTTGTTGGTTTGGATCACGGTGATTGCTCCTTTCCCTTACAACCTTAGAATAAGGCGTTATCCTTGTCGAACCTGCGCACGATGTAATTGGACGTGATGACCAGGATGAAGCCGATCAACGATTGGTAGAGCCCGGCGGCGGTGCTCATGCCGATTTCTCCCGTCGCTTTCAGTCCACGGTAAACGTAAGTGTCGATTACGTTCGTCGCGGAATACAGCGGCCCGGAATCGCGCGGCACCTGGTAGAACAGGCCGAAGTCCGCGTAGAAAATTTTGCCGATGGCGAGCAAAGTCAGGATAATGATTAGCGGCTTCAGCATCGGAAGCGTCACGTTGCGGATTTGCTGCCACTTGTTCGCGCCGTCGATCATCGCCGCCTCGTACAGCGAACGGTCGATGCCCATGATCGCCGCCAGGTAGACGACGCTGTTGTAGCCGACCGCTTTCCATAGAAAAACCACGACCAGGATGACCGGCCACCAAGTGGGATCGGAATACCAGTTGATAGGGTCGACTCCGAAATTCGCCAGCACGCGGTTCAGAACGCCCCGATCAAGACTCAGGAAGCTGAACACAAAGTAGCCGACGATGATCCACGACAGGAAATAAGGGAGAAACATGCCCGTCTGATAGACTTTGGCCAATCGTTTGTTCGCGATTTCGGACAATACGATGGCGAGACCGACGGATAATACAAGTCCCAAAACGATAAATAAGACGTTATATAACACGGTGTTTCTCGTAATGATGTAAGCATCGTTCGTGCTGAACAGAAATTTGAAGTTGGAAAGGCCAACCCAATCGCTGCCCACGATGCTGGCCCAAAAGCCGTCTCGGCTGACCCGGTATTGCTTGAAGGCGATGACGAGTCCGGCCATCGGCAAGTAAGAGAAAAACAAAAACCAGAGCGATGCCGGCAACACCATCAGCAGCATGGCCTTATTGCGGTTCATATCTTTGAAGAAGCGTCCGATCGCTCCCATATCCATTCACTCCTTGTCCTTGTAATACGCCCAATCCATCCAGCGCGGAAAGAAGGACGAATGCCAGCATCCGTCCTTTCCTTTTTCCGCCAGCGGATTATTGGGCCGCTTTCCATTCGTCGACTTGACGCTGAATTTCGGCCATTACCTTGTCGAGTCCGGCGGCTTTGAATTTTTCGATCGCTTTCGGCAAGTGCTCGTCCGGGTTAACGGTTCCCGTCAAGAGCGCGGACCAGTATTCTTCCTTCACGTTCGATACGGCTGCCAATTCGGTCGTCACGTTGGTGGGATCGAAGTTGAAGCCAAGCAGCGGAGCTTCCTTGCCTTGCTCGTTAAACGATTTGAACTCTTCCCACTTATTCTCGGGGTCGGCCTCGTTCAGGTAGGTCAGCATGACGTTGCCGAGCGAGAACGTAGGCATGTCGTAGTTTTTGGACTCGTCCAGGTTTTCCATCACGTTGTCGCCCGTTTTCTTGAAGTGGACGTCTTCGATGCCGGAATCCACCATGTTGCGAAGCACTGGATCGGTATTCAGCAGGTTCAGGAACTCCATCGCTTTCTCCGGATATTCGGAGTTGGCGGAGATCGCCTGCATGGAGCCCATCACCGACCAGTTATAGATCAGCGATTCGCTTTGAGGCGTGGACACGACAGGGTAGCCGTAGCTTTGCGACCAGAGGTTATCCGCGAAAGGCTGCGTCGTCGCTTTGTCGGCGAACCACTTGCCCGTCGTCTGCAGATCGGTCAGCGAGTCCAGCGTAGCGGCTTCCGTCGGCACGTAGCCTGCTTTGTAGTACTTGTGCATGGTCGCCAGCGCTTGCTTCATCTCCGGCGTTTCCAGGATGTTGACGACTTTGTAGTCCGTCGTGTCGAGCGATACCGCGAACGGCATGTTCTCGATGATGAAGTCGTACGGCACGTAAGGCTTGAAGTTTTTGTCGACCGCGAGTGCCGCCGTGCCTGGCTCGTTTTCTTTGATCGTTTTGAGCAAAGGCTCAAGGCTTTCGAGCGTGTATACGCCGTCGAGGTTCAGGTTATATTTGTCGAGCAGGTTTTTGTTGAAGCGCCATACTTCCTGCGCCGGGAGTTCCTTGTTGGCGGGAACGCCGAAGTTCTTGCCGTCGACCTTGGAGCCTTCCAGGAAGGCCGGGTCGAGCGTCTCTTTGATGCCTTTGCCGTATTCGTCGAGCAGGCTGCCGATTTCCAGGAACGCGCCTTTACGCGCGTTCTGCACGTAGTCGAACGCCCAAGAAGACGTGAACATCAAATCCATCGGCTCGCCGGAAGCCGTCATGACCTGCAGCTTTTGCGTGTAGTCGCCCCAGTCGATCATGTTCATCTTGACCGTGACGCCGATTTTCTCCGCCGTATATTTGCTTACTTCCTCCATTACGCGGTTAACGTCCTTCTGAGGCGTTCCGATCGTGTACCAGATCAGCTCGACAGGTTTCTCAGAGCCGCCGCCAGCGCTTTCATTGCCACCCGAATTACCGCATGCGCCAAGCACCATCGTCGATGCAAGCGCAGCCGCCGCGATCGGCACAATCCGCTTTTTTAAGTTCCCCAATTTCTTTTCCTCCCTTTGTCTGTTGCAATCTGTCCGGCCGGTTGGCCTACTTCAACATTAGCGCATGAAAACAGTTACAAATAGGCGACTTATTAAACCTATCGTCTCCAAAATAAACCTTGCTGTTGCAAAAACCGACAAAATCCGCGAAATCGCGATGATTGGTTCATCCAAAAAAAACGTTGCCCAGGCTACTAAGCCTAGAGCAACGCTTTGTAATCCGTGGGCGATACGCCGACGTGTTTTTTGAACTGCTTGTAAAAGTAGCCCATCTCCCAATAGCCCACCAAACGCGCGATCTCGTTCACCTTGAGCCGGGCATCGCCAAGAAGCTCCTTGGCCCGCTCGATGCGGAACCGGTTCACGTATTCGGAGAACGACTCGCCCGTTTCCTTCTGGAACAGCCTGCCGAGATAAACCGGATGGATATTGTATTTGGCGCTAAGGGACTTAAGCGACAGCTCTCCCGCGCAATTCTCTTGGATCAAGGACAGAATTTGACCGATGACCGGGCTCTTCGTGTCGCTTACGAGCGACTCTACCGCGGCCTCCGCGACTTCCTTCACGACTCCGGTCATGCCGGCCAACGTCCGGGCCTCCATCACCCGGCCCGGCGCGTCCTCCCCGATCAGCCCGGGCTCGGCCGTTTTTTTGATCGCGCCAAGCTCCAGCTTAAGCTGCAGCATGAGCTCCAAAGCCGCATTTTGCAGCCGTGCCGGCGTCATGCCCGGCGCTTCGGCGAGCCTTGCGAAATCCTCGTCGATTCGCGCGAGCAGACGCTCCTTCTCTTTCGCCGCCAGCAGCTTCGCGTATTCGCCCCAATCGAGCGAAAGCGACTTGTCCGCCGACAGCCGATCGGTCGCCAGCGCTCCGTATGCCAGCAGCTCCAGCTCCGGATGAATAAACGCATATTCCATCGCTTTTTTCGCTTGCTCGTAACTCCGTCCCGCTTGATCCTCCCCGGTAACTACCTCTCCGGCGGATATCCGCACGCGCTCGTCGGGCAAGCGATCCCGCACCTTATCCAGCAGTCGACGGACGTTCGCTTCGCCGTCCTCTTGCCGTTCCGGGAACATGACGATGCCGGCAACGCCTTCCCGGTCTCGGAACGGGATGCCTCCCGCCTCCCCCTCGGCCAAACGCTGCAGCTCCGGAAGCAGCGTTTCCTCTCGCGAGCCGGTCTTAACCAGTACGACTTGCACGAACTCCCTGTCGAGCTCCAGTCCTAACATCTCGGCCCGCTCGTTCAGCTCGCCGGGACCGATCTCTCCGCCGAGCCAACGATTCACGATATTGTCGCGAAGGACGCCAATGTCCTCCCTCAGCCAATCGTCCGCCCCCCTGCCTCGCCGATCGAGCTTCTCGATGATGCCTTCGAGCGTCGCTTTAAGCTCTTGCAGATTGATGGGCTTTAACAAATAATTTTCGATCCCGAGCCTCATGCCTTGTTTCAAGTAGTCAAAATCGTTGAAGCCGCTCAAAATGACGACGTGGAGATCGCGATTCAGCGCTCTGGCCTCGCGGATAAGCTCGAGACCGTTCATCGCGGGCATGGAAATGTCGGTGATCAGGATGTCGGCGCGGCACTCCTTCATTCTCTCCAGCGCCTTCAGTCCGTTCTCCGCGGTCCCTACGATCTCGAGCTCGTAGCTGGACCAATCCAGCGCGTCGCGCAGTCCTTCCAGAATAAACGGCTCATCGTCCGTCAGAAATACCTTATACATGCAGCTCTTGCTCTCCTTTCCGTGCCGGGAACGTGATCGTCACCCGCGTTCCCCCTTCTTTTCGGCCCGCTACCGTCATTCCGCCTTCCTCCCCGTAGATCAGACGTATCCGTTCGCGCACGCTTCTTAGGCCGAACGACCCTTCCTCGCCGGATCCGGAATCGTCTCCATGAGCGGTGCTCGCGTTAATCTCGGATAACTTATCCGCCGGAATGCCCGTTCCGTTGTCTTGCACGTCAATGACGATGTGGTCTCCTTCCTTGAACGCTTCGATCTCGATTCGGTTATCCTCGCCGTCATGGCGCATGCCATGCACGATATAGTTCTCGATGACGGGCTGCAGCAGGAGCTTCATCGTTTCCGCCCCGCCTGAGCCCGGCTTGACCTTGATGCCGTAAGAGAACTTGTCTTTGTAGCGGATACGGAACAGCTCCAGGTATAGCCGGCACATCTCGACCTCGTCCTTCACCGTGTAGACACGCTTGTCGCGGACGATGTTCCTGAATAGCGCCGACAAGCTGTAGATCATCTCCGCCACGTCTTCGGCTCCTTGGGATAACGCGCGCATGCGTATGACCTCTAGCGTATTGTAAAGGAAGTGAGGGTTGACGCGCGCTTGGAGCGCCGCGAATTCCGTTCGTTTCTCCCTGATCTCCGCCTTGTATACGCGGTCGATGTAACGCGACAGCTCGTCCAGCATATCGTTGAAGCTGCGCGATATTTGCCCAAGCTCGTCGTCCTTGTCGTCGGGAATGCGGGGCGTCAGCTCGCCTTGCTCCACCTTGCGCATCACCCTTATGATATTGCCCGTCCGTTTCGCGTAATTGACCACGAGCGCTCCGGGAACCAGCACGACGAAGACGACGCTGATCGCCGCTCCGAGCACGATGGCGAGCCGGAAATTTCTATAGGCTTTCGCCACCTCCGCTTTCGGGGCAATGCCTACGACGGTATAACCGGCCTGGCTATTGGTCAATTTATTGACGTACGCGTCTTCCTTCAGTTTTTCCTCCGCGTCGAGAGAGTCCAGGATCGACGCGTTCGGATGCCGCTCGCCGTCGCGTCTTCCCTCAGAATCGTACAAGACGAACCCTTCCGCGGACAGCACCTCGATCGATCCTTTCTGTTCTTCGCCGAAGCGGCGCACGGTTCGGTCGATCGCATCATTGCGGTAAAACACGAGTAGCTGTCCGATGTTTTTGTACGTATTCTTGTCATTCAACGGCACCCGGATGGAGATCAGGCCGCTTTTTCTGGCGTTCAATCCGAGCTCCTTGAGCAGCCAAGCGTTCGGAAGACCGACAGGCAGCGCTTCTAAGGTAAGCGCGTCCGGAATGTAAGAATGGCCGGCATGCGTCCCGATCAGCCTGGATTGCCCTTGCTGCTTGAAGGCGTACATGAATTGCCGCTCCGAGCTGTACAGCAGCAGATACTCCGCGTTCGGATGATCGTCGATCCAGTTATCGAAGTAGGTAATCAAATTAACGCCTTCGCCGTTTCGTTCATAGAAGCTATTAAGCTTGTGGGTAATATATTCGTCGAAGGAATTTTGAAGCAGAAACGAAGCATGATCCGCGAGCACGGGGTTCCGATATACATTTTCCACGGCGTTTTGCACCGACTCGTACGTTCTTACAAGCTCTTCCCCAGCGGCGTCCATCGTTTCTTGCTGATTGTCGAGCACTTCCTCCACGACGGACTCGGACATATAATAATTGGCCGCAAACGCCAATGCGACGATCAGGACGACGGCGATCAGGGCGAACAACAGAATCCACTTGCCGAAGAGGCTGTTGCGAATGCGTCTGCGGTAAAAGCTGGCGAACATGCTAGCGCTCTCCCTGCCGCTCGGCGAAATAGCGGATCAAGCCGCCTTCTGTGCGCGTGCTTGCGCTTCCCCGCAGCTCCAAATGGTACAAATGGGCAAGCGTCTCCGCCATCGCGAACCTGAGATTATGGGGGTTGCCGCGCAGTTGACTGCCGAACATCGCTTCGCACAGCTCGAATGCGGTTAACGGCCGTTCGCTTAGCCGGTCGGCCATATCGGCAAGCCGCCTCGCGTGGAACGACCTCAGCTCGCCGATCCGTTCGCGAAAATTCGGGAACGGGTCCCGGTGCCCGGGAAGCGCCAGCTCGACATCGTAGGTTTGGAGCTGCTCCAGGCTTCCGAGAAAATCGGCGAGCGGATCTCCTTCTTCGCCGGGCACAACGCTGACGTTCGGCGTGATGCGCGGCAGCACTTGATCGCCGCATATCATCCAGCGCCTGCTCTTGTCGTAAAGGCAGACCGCCCCGTAAGCGTGTCCGGGAGCGTCGATCAATTCCCATTCCCTGTCGTTCATCGTCAGCTTGCCGCCCGCGCGCATATAAGTAACCTCGGGCTGCGGCGACACCCGGGCGACGAAGCTGGCCAAATTGTCGTTAATGTCCCGCATGAGCCCGGCAGGCATGCCATGCGACAGGAACAGCGACCTTAACGATTGCCCGTATTCGTCGCCGCCTCCCCATAGCCTCCGGGCATAACGATGGGAACGCTCGGTTATAAACACCGGCGCTCCGCTTTTCTCCTGCATATATCCCGCTAATCCGTAATGGTCAGGGTGCTGATGCGTCAACACGATCCGTACGACGTCGCGCCACTCGATTGCTCGATCTTGCAACGTTTCGTCCCATATCCTTACCGCTTCATCCGTTCGAAGGCCCGGATCTACGATCGTGTACCTTGATTTTGAGCCCGAGCCCGAATCCGGTGCCGGTCCTTCCGGAATAAGATAGCTGTTGACCCACTTCAACGAGAACGGAAGCGGCACCTTGACCCGCAGCCATCCATCGGGCAATTCCGTTACGATTTCGCTGTCTCTCATCCTACTCTCCCCGTCATGATCATCCTTGGCGACCCTTCTTTATTAGTATGACTCGGATCGAATAAGCCGATCCGTCCGCCGCAGCTCATCCAAATTGCCCGCGCCGATGCCGAACATCGCCGCTTTCAGCTCGAATTCGATGCGGCTGAACTGGGCGATCAACGATTCGATGGACAAGTCCCGGTCGGCGCTCGCGGCTTGCGGCAGCAAGGCCCGTCCGTACCCCGCCAGATCGGCGCCGAGAGCTATCGCTTTGGCGGCCTCCACTCCATTAAACAGACCGCCGCTTGCGATGATCATGCCGCCGGGCAATACGCCGCGAAGCTGGTCGACGCTGTCGGCCGTCGGGATGCCCCAATCGGCGAACGCCTCCGCCGCTTCCCGCATGACGGGATCCTGGCTCCTAAACTTCTCCACCTGGCTCCATGAGGTCCCGCCCGCCCCGGCGGCGTCGATAAAGGAAACTCCCGCATCCTTCAGTCGCAGTGCCGTCGCTCTGTCGATGCCCCAGCCCACTTCCTTGATGCCGACCGGTACGGGCAAGTCGCGGCATATGGTTTCGATTCGCGCCAGCAGCCCGCCGAAGTCGGTGTTGCCTTCCGGCTGGAACAGCTCCTGCATGCTGTTCAGATGCAGGACGAGCGCGTCCGCCTCCGATAGCTCGACGGCGCGGCGGCAAGCCTCCGCGCCGAAGCCGTAGTTTAATTGAACCGCGCCAAGATTGGCGATGATCGGAGCCGTCGGCGCTTCCTTCCGAATGCGGAACGTTTCCGCAAGCTCCTCGTTCTCGATCGCGGCGCGCATGGAGCCTAATCCGATTGCCCAGCCCCGCTCCTCTGCCGCTACGGCAAGCCGCCGGTTGATCGCGCCGGCCGCATCCGTGCCGCCCGTCATGGAGCTGACCAGCAGCGGCGCTCTGAGCGGCCGGCCGAACGCCGTCGTATCCAGCCTAATTGAAGCTAGACTGAGCTCAGGCAGCGCGTTGTGCCGGAAACGGTATTTTTCGAAGCCCGTCCGCACGCCGACTCCGCCTACGTCCTCTTGCAAGCAGATCCGGATATGCTCTCCCTTGCGCGCGGAAGTCGCATCCCGACCGCCTTGTGAATGATCCGTCACGATGATATCCCCTTCTCTCTTCGCTTGCCGATGAATCAAGCTGTTATCGCAGAGCTTTCACGTCCGCTTTTTCAATTAGCATACCATAATTTGCTTCGTTCCGCTTCCGGACCCGGATAGCTCTATCCTATTTGAACAAAGCTTACTGTATCGGGTAGTCGACCCGGACATTCGCCGTTCTTTTATGATTGTTTCAATCATATAATTGATATTATCGATCAAAAAGATTGAACAATTATTTGAAATCATTTAAACTAAAGACATCGAAATGAACTGAACAATAACTTTTCTGGAGGAATTGTCATGAAGATTCATGTTTTCGAAACCTCGGAGGGGCTGGATACGTTCGCGGCCGACCTGTTTATCGATCTCGTCGAACAGAAGCCCGACGCCGTGCTCGGACTTGCCACCGGATCGACACCGATCGGCATTTATGCCAAAATAGTAGAACAAGCCAAATTACAAAACGTAAGCTTCGGCGGCGTTACGACATACAATCTGGACGAATATGTCGGCCTGACGCCGGATAACGATCAAAGCTACGCCTATTATATGAACCAACACCTCTTCTCCCATATCGACATCCCAGCAAGCCGCACCCATCTCCCTAACGGCATGGCCAGCGATACGCAGGCAGAATGCAGGCGTTACGAGGATATGCTGGAGGAACGCCACGCGGATATTCAATTGCTGGGGCTGGGTCACAACGGACATATCGGCTTTAACGAGCCGGACGCCGAGCTATCTGCCGGGACTCACGTGGTGACGCTCAAGGAAGAGACGCGCGAGGCGAATGCCCGCTTCTTCGCTTCGATGGACGACGTGCCGAAGGCGGCGTTTACGATGGGGGTTGGCTCCATTCTAAAGGCGAATACGATTCTGCTCGTCGTGCGCGGCGCGGACAAAGCCCAAATCGTAAAGGATGCCTTAACCGGCCCCATTACGACGCAGGTGCCGGCTTCGCTGCTGCAGACGCACCCGCGGGTTATCGTGCTGCTTGATCGGGAAGCGGGAAGGATGCTGGACTAGATGACGGCATTAAACAACAGCTTTATTGTAACCAATGCGCGCGTCGTGCTAGAGGATGAAGTCGCGGAGGGCTACCTTGTCGTAGACAACGGAATGATCGCCGAAATCGGCAGAGGCGATTGCCTCGCTTCCGTACGCGAGGACTGGCTCGTTGTGGACGGCAAAGGCGGCTTGCTGCTGCCCGGTTTCATCGACCTTCACGTGCACGGGGGCTATGGCGGCGACTTCATGAATGCCGACCGGAAGAGCTTTGACCAAATTACGTCGTTCCATGCCAACCATGGCACCACGGCGATGCTGGCCACCACGATGACCGCAAGCAAAGAAGCGATCGAAGCGGTGTTGGCCGCCGTCGATGACTACGTGAAACAAGAAATGCCCCATACGCCGTTAATCGGCGTCCATCTGGAAGGCCCGTTCATCAGCGAGAAGTGGCCCGGAGCGCAGAACCCGGCTTATATCCATGACCCGCAGCTCTCTTGGCTCAAGCAGTGGAACGAACAATATCCCGGCTTGATCAAGCTGCTGACGCTCGCTCCCGAGAAAACCGGCACGCGCGAAACGATCGCTTGGCTTGCCGGGCAAGGCATTATCGCCGCCGCGGGCCATACGGACGCCTTGTATGACGAAGTGATTGCCGCCGCGGATGCCGGCCTCTCTCATGCCGTTCATACGTACAACGCGATGCGCGGACTCCATCACCGCCAGCCCGGCACGCTCGGCGCCGTCCTGACGGACGACCGGATCCACGCGGAGCTGATCGCGGACGGCGAGCATGTCCATCCCGCTGCCATCAAGCTGATGCTGGCCGCAAAGCCGAGGGATCGCGTCATCCTCATTACCGACGCGATCGAAGCGGCGGGCATGCCGGACGGCGACTACGAGCTTGGCGGTCTTGCCGTCACGGTCCGGAGCGGAACCGCCCGGCTTACCCAAGGCGGAGCGCTCGCGGGCAGCTCGCTGACGATGATCGCGGCGTTCCGTTACATGCTGGAAGGCGGGTTCGGCTTATCGGTCGGCGACGTCAGCCGGATGGCCAGCGGCAACGCCGCGCGCGAGCTCGGCATCTTCGACCGCACGGGCTCCATCGCCGTGGGCAAGCAAGCCGATCTCGTCCTGCTGGACGAATCGCTTCAAGTAACTAGCACTTGGGTGCAAGGCAGAGTGGTATTTGCGGCGGAATAAGCCGAAGCTTACAAGTGGCGGCGATGAGGAGCTTACTCCTTATCGCCGCCATTTTTTTGCATTTCGGCTTGCTCTTATCATCGATCGTGGTACCTCGGGGTTCCTGTTGCGCTCTCTCCCGCGTTCCCTCTTCTCTCTTCCGACATAATGCAATTCAGTTCGGTTGACTGCATTCACGAGACTAGGGTACGATTGAAAGGTGGAAAAATTAGGGATTGGAGGCCTTTCATCTGAAAAATATGCGTTTGCTCCTCGCGCTTGTGATTATGTTGATGATCATTGGCTGCACGGAAGATAAGCCAGACCCGGTTGAAAAAGAAGTCGCTGACGCTATCACCTTAACTCCGGCGAAGCTATTCGAAGGCCAGGAAGCGAAATATAAACCGTTTCTTGGCTCCATGTCCGGTTCCTTTAAGCTCAAGTACGAAGGAAACCGCAAGGTGTCGTTGGACTTGGAAATATGGAAACATGGTCAGTTGGCGGACTCTTCAGGTTCGATTAGCGATTTATTCAGTACCGGAACCGAAAGGGAAAGCGACGAAATCGAACTGATCATTTCAGTGGATACTTTGCCTAATTCGGACGAGAATGCAGAACGGCTGATGACCAGCGTTAAAGTTGCGGATGTCCGTCCGACGGGAACCGGCTCATACGGCTTCACCATTCCGAGAAACAAGGACTTGTTAGCCCAGGGACTTATTACTCACGGAGTACCCATCACCTTCGACAGCGACGAAGCTGCCTACGTATGGGGATTCGAGACAACTAGCACCAACATAATCAGCGCGAAGGACTTCTCGCCGGAGTCTCTGGCGGAGATCGAGTGGGGGCTGATGTTTAAACTACGCTATGAATCTTAGCGGCAGGCGGATTATGCTTAGGAACCGACAATAACAGCCCTGATGCGCTCGACTGTCACCTTGCTTTAATAGAAAAAACCGCCCCGTCCGGATGCGTTGATCCAGGCGGGGCGATTGTTATGAACAAACATTATTCCGTCACGTACACCGTGACATGATCGCGTTCCAGCTGTTCGGCCAGCTCTCCGGCTAGCGGAATATCCGTAATGACGGCTTTCAGCTCGCCTAGGCCAGCGACGGAAAACAGCGAGTTTTTGTTGCTTTTCGTATGGTCGAACACGGCGTACGTTTCCTGCGAGCGCTTGATCAGCGCCTTGGCGCTTTGCGCCTCCTGCTCGGAATACGAGGAGATGCCGCCGCCCGCGGAGATGCCGTCGATGCCGATAAACATCTTGCCGATATGAAGCTGGGCGATCATGCCTTCGCCAAGCGGGCCGCACAGCTCGAAGCTGTTGTGGCGCATGATGCCGCCCGTCACGACGACCTGAATCCCGCTGCCCGCCAGCTCCATCGCGATATTGACCGCGTTCGTCACCACCGTAATGCCTTTGCGCAGCTTAAGCAGCTTGGCTAACAGAAAGTTGGTCGTGCCGCCGGACAACCCGATGACGTCGCCCTCGTGGATTAACGTTGCGGCCAACGCGGCGATCTTCTCCTTCTCCAGGATCGACAATCCTTCCTTCTCCGAGAAGGGCAATTCGCGCATCGTGCCCATGCCGTCGTACATGGCGCCGCCGATCGTGCGGATCACGGGATAGACGCCTTCCATCTGCTCCAGATCTCTGCGCGCCGTTGCTTCCGAGCAGCCGAACCGCTCCACCATCTCCGTAATCGTAATGCGTCCTTGCTGCTTCAGCAGCTGAAGAATCGCTTCCCTCCGACGTTGACCCTTGGAACCACCGGTAAGCTCGCTGCCCATTAGCGCTCCACCCACGCCTTCGCCGACATGCGCTGCTCCACGACGTCCCATTCGGGCAACGCTTCCCAGTCGCCGCGCATCTGCACGACGAGCGAGCCGTTAATGCTCGCAAGACGAACGGCCTCTACCGGAGTCATTCCCTTCATGATGCCGGCCAAGAATCCCGCGCAGAAGCCGTCGCCAGCGCCAACCGTATCCACGACCTGCTCCGCGGGGTAGAACGGCACCGCCGTCTCTTGACCGTTGTCCAGCACGATCGTGGCGTCGCCCATTCCTTTGACGATGCTGATCGCTTTGAGCTCGGCCAGCTTGCCCTTCACTTCGTTGTAGTCATCGGTTTGGTACAGCATACGAAGCTCGTCCCAGCCCGGCAGGAAGTAGTCCGCCTCTTGGGCTAGCGGCAACAGCGCCTCGCGGGCTTCCTCGATCGACCATAGCTTTAACCGCAAATTAGGATCAAAGCTGATACGAACGCCCGCTTCCTTGGCGATGTCGATCGCTCGGCGTACCGTCTTGCGGCAGCTCTCGCTCAGCGCGCAGGTAATGCCCGTCACATGCAGCAGCTTCGCGCCGCGAATGTAGTCCTCGTCGAGGTCCTCCGGACGCATGCGGCTCGCGGCCGAATGCTTGCGGAAATAATGGACCGCCAGACGTCCCGCTACATGCTCGCGGAACATCATGCCGGTTGGCGCTTCGGCGCTCAGCATGGCGCGGGAAACATCGACGCCTTCGCCTCGAAGCGTTTTCATAATGAGCTTGCCGAACGGATCGTCGCCAAGCGCGCCGAACCAGCCTACGGAAGCTCCCAGCCTGGCGAGGCCGATCGCGACGTTGCTCTCAGCTCCGCCGAAGCCTTGCTCCAGCTTGGAAGCCCGCTCTATGGATTTGTGCTCCTCCGGCATAAAGAGGGCCATGGTCTCTCCGAACGTTATAACTTGCGGTGAATCCTCACGCACGACAGCTTCCCCCCTCTATGTACTGGCCTTACAATTCTAATCTTCCTAGATCGGGTTGACCATGAAATACACGATCGCCACGTACAGCACGAGGATGATCAAACTCATGGTTCTTGCCTTGCTTACGAAAGCGGCAGTGCTTTGGCCCGTTTGAATGGAAGACACAATCCCTTTAAGCGGCTTGGTGGTGATCCCGCCCAGCGCAGCGATACCAAGAAACAATAGAGTTACGATAATCATCCAGATCACCTCGTATTCGCCTTGCGACATCAGATAGCCGCCCGTCAGCAGCTGGACCACGAGAAAATATTGCGCGACACGATTGGCGGACAACAACCCTTTGGCCAGTCCGGCTTGTCCGCTTCCGTCCATCTTGGAAGCCCCTCCCAGCATAATCGGCAGCACGATATAAAATCCCATTCCGACCGCGCCTAACACGTGTAACAACATCATCACAGTATACATTTCAATTCCTCCTGTATCAATTTACCTATACCTAATAGTTTATCAGAATCCAGGATATTTTCAAACAAGGAAGAAACGACTGACGGCGTCCTTAGCGGCGCGGGACTGTGCGTTTCGTTCCGGCAAACATAGAGAAAGCGCCCCGCACCGCGATATCCGCGGCATCAGGGGCGCCTCGCGCTTATTACAGCGCGTAATCATTACAACTACTCCGCGTCGCGCGATGGCCCTGTTCTTTCTCCGCCTGCGCCCGCTTCTCCACCATGCAAGCCCTGCAGCGTTCCTCCGTGTCGCATTCCGGCGCGTTAGGGCATGTATAGCAGTGATGCAGCATAAATCCGGTCAGCTCAGGATCCTCGTTTTTGTTTCGTTCCGCTTCGGTCATGGTCATATGCTCCTCTCTTCAACGTTCCACCTTCTATAGCTTCTTTTCTTGAAGCTTGCCTCCGGCCCCATCGCCTCTGCCTCTTGCGCGCTCCCGGCCTTTGCGCAGCAGCGGAAGCAGATAGTAGTCAAGTCCGAATCTTCCGGCGTTCGTTCCGCCAAGCAAGACGATGAAGCCTAACAGAACCAACCAGGGGTTCGTGCTCACCGTTCCCGCGAAGAGGAACATGAAGTTCATCATAAGACCGAAGAAGGCGGCGGCAGCCGTCAGCCCTCCGACGATCAGCCCGATGCCGACCAGAAACTCTCCTATCGGGATCAAGACGTTGATCAGCTTGACGTTAGGCAGAGCCACATGTTCGATAAACCGGGTGAACGTCGGATACACGAGCTCGTTGGTCGCCTTATCCATGACGGGATTGGTTACGGCGTTGCTCAGGTACCCGGTAGCGTCGAAGCCGTCCTTCAGCTTGTGAAAGCCCGCATCCAGCCAAGCCCAGCCGACGATCAATCTCAGCAATGTCAAGAATCCGGCCGCATACGCGTTTTCTCTCCAAAATTTCATCATAATCATCCACTCCCGATTCTTATTTGTGAAATAATTCACATATTTCCGCATAAAAGTTCCGTATTTCCTGCTCAATCGATCGACCTGGCGCTTCATGCCGCTTCCCGCTGTCGCCGCCTGACCGGGACCTCGCGTATCCAATGACGAAAGCCGTTCCCTTCATGGGCTTCATGCCTCCTTCTTGATTCTTATTATACGCCGAGCTCCCGTGGTCCGAAGTGATATAAATCACCGTCTTACAATTTCCCTTCATTTTGGAAGAATGAGCGTAACGGTCGTCCCGCTGCCCGGAGCGGAAGCGATCCGCAAGCTGCCGCCCACGATGCGCGCCCTCTCCGCCATGCTGAACCGACCGACGCCCTTTGAAGCCGCCTCCGGATCGAAGCCCGCTCCAAGGTCGGCGATTATGGTCGTGACGGCCTCCCCGTCCTCCTCGATCGATACTTCCGCTTCGGAGACATCGGCATATTTGGCTATATTGGTGAGCGCCTCCTGAATGATTCTGTACATGACCGTTTCCGCCTTGATTCCGAGACGGCTCCGAAGCGTGCTCGCGAATTCGACCTTGATGCCGTAATGTTTTTCGTAATTGCCGATGTAGGTCCGGATGGCCGGCACGATCCCCATGTCGTCCAGCACGGACGGTCGCAGCTCCCACGCGAGGCCGCGCACCTCTTCGATGATGCCTGCCACGTTCTGCCTAAGCAACCGGAGCTCCTCCACCTCGCGTTCGGGATTGCCGATGACGCGATCCAGCTGGATCAGCAGCGAAAACAAGCTTTGGCCGATGCCGTCGTGCAGCTCCCTCGTGAACGTTTTGCGCTCGTCCTCCTGGATCGTCATCATTTTCTCAAGCGAAGCTTGCAGCTCCTCCTCCGCCTGCTTGAGCCTGGTCACCTCGCTGCGGATGGCCAAATATTGATAGGGCTGCCCGTTTTCGCCGACAAAAGGCACGATGGTCGTGTTCATCCAATACGTCGAACCGTCCTTGGCGCGATTCCGGATCTCTCCGGTCCATACCCGGCCGGCCGATATGGTCGCCCACAGCTCCTTCATAAAGGAAGCGGGATGATAGCCGGAATTGACGATCCGATGATCCCTGCCGATCAGCTCTTCCCGCCCGTATTGGGAAATCTCGCAAAATTTATCGTTTACGTACTGGATTCTGCCCTTCGCGTCGGTTACTGCGACTATAGAGGACTCATCCAGCGCGAACTTGACGTCCGCCAGCTGCTTCAGGGAGCTGCGCAGCCGATGACGAAACGTTTCGTCTCCCACGTGCAGGTCAAGACCCGACAACAAAACGTCCACTTGCGCGGCGATGACCCCGTTGTCCGCCGGGCCCCCGCCCGTCTTGCCATCGTTATTCATACCGCAGCAGTCCCTTCTTCATGGCGAATTGGATGAGCTCCGGACGCGTCTTGAGTCCCAGCTTCTCCATCACGTTGCTTTTGTGCGTCTCCACCGTCTTGACGCTGATAAACAGCATCTCTGCGATTTCCTTGTTAGCATAGCCCTTGGCCGCGAGAGACAGCACCCCTTCTCCCGCTCCGACAGCGCTTCGAAGCCGTCTTGTCCGCCCTTCTTCGCCTGCTCCGCGTATTCGTCCATCAGCTTCTTGGTTGCGGACGGGTACAGATAGGCGTCGCCCGCCGCGACCGTCGCGATGGCGTGCAGCAGCTCCTCGTGCGGAGCGCTCTTGAGCACGTAGCCCGAGGCGCCCGCTTCGATCGCGCGGAACAAGTAAGCCGAATCGTCGTGCATCGACAGCATAAGAATAGCCACATCGGGCAACAGCTTCTTAAGCTCCGATGCGGCCGTAAGCCCGTCCTTCCCCTGCGGCATGCTGAGATCCATGAGGACGACGTCGGGACGATGCGCAAGCGCCGCCTTTATGCCCTCGTCCCCGTCGGCGGCTTCCGCCGCGACCTCGATGGCTCCGTTGCCGCTAAGCAGCATGCGCAGTCCCGACCTGACCATGGCGTGGTCATCCACGATAATGATCTTGATCATTGTCCTTTCCCTCCGTTCCCGGTAACGTTCCGCTCTCCCCATCATAACGCCAGCCGCCGGATCGTTCAATCCTCTCGAGCGGGATCGGCAGCCTTGCGGCGATGGTTCGGATATCGTTGCCGACGAATGGGATCGGCTCCCTTCTCCCTAGCAGCAAGACGCCAACGCCTTGTCCGCGCGCTCTCCCCGGCAGCGGAAACGCGATGCCTGCGGACAGCCGCTCCGCGAGCATGACGGGACATTCCGCCAGCATATGGGCATTCTCCAAAGCGCTTGCAAGGTACGGCACCCCAAGACGAATCGCCATGCCCCCGATGCCGACGCCGGTCTTCAATTCCATCCGCGCGAGGCGTGAGCTTCGTTCGCCATAGCTATGCCGCCACCTTGTCTTCCGGCCTTGCGCTTCGGTTACCGCCCATGCGGCGAAGTCGCAGTCCGTTTCAATGGCAAGCGCTTCCAGCTCTTGTACCTCTATGTTTACCGCTTGGCTATTATCCACGGCATGCTCCCCTCTCCCCGCTCTTTTTTCCAATCCGCATCTCCGTTAACGCATCCGTTAACCGAAATCCCCGCCCGCGTGCTGGACGCGGGCGGGGATGCTGGCAGAGCTGGCGGTTTCGTTACATGCGGCATACTTCCCTCGGACAGTTCTCGCAGCAGCATACTTCCTTCAAATATGGAAGGTTATGAACGTAATAGTATCCGTCCTTGTTCGCGATGACGTTTTCCTTCTTCAGATCCGCAAGCATCCGGTTCACGCTCTCCCGAGTCGCCCCGATCATGTCCGCCATCTCCGCGTTGCTCAGCTTGAGCTCGATGCGGATCGCGCCGGCCTTCTCGACGCCGTAGGAATTGCAAAGCCGGATCAGCAGCGAGCATAAAGCTCCCGTCTTGCCGAACATCATCAAGTCGCGGAACTTCGTCTGCGTCAAACGGTGCATGAGCCCCATCCACTTCATGAATTCGACGGCCAGGTCGCCGTGCTGCCATAGCAGCGTCTCCAGATCCTTGCGCTGGACAACGCCGACGCTCGAGTCTTCCGTCACTTCAGCGGAGAAGCCGTGCATCGAGTCCTTAAATGGGTCCATCTGCCCCATCAGATCGCCCGCTTGATGAAGATAAAGCGTCAAAGATCTTCCCTCGTCGGACGTTTTTGTCGATTTGACCCGCCCTTCGAAAAGATAATAGAGCTTATCGGCATCGTCGCCCTCCCAGAACAGGCTGCTCCCTTTCTCCACGCGTTTCATATACATGATGCTCCGAAACTTCTCGAAGCTTTCGTCCGACATTACCGCTCCGAATCCGTTTTCTCTGCCCGCCGTCTTCGCCGTCTTCACCATTTCCGCCATATCCGCGAGTCCCTCCCGTTCGTTGTGCATCCTATATCTCTATTCTACGAAACGGTCGCGACCGAACACATCGGGGAATGCACTGATTTCTTGGGAAAAACTCCCCTGACTTTCCCTCGCGGTTGTAACGCTTAAAACATTTCGCGCGTCGCCGCCGTCTCGCGCTCCAGGCTCCTATAGTCTTCTTCCGTCCGCACGGACCGCGCGAACGAGCTGGCGATCCCGGCTTTCTCGAATTCCCGCTCACGCGATTCGACGACATGGAGCTCCTTCAGCAGCCCGCGGAAATCGGACCTTCCTTCCTCGAGAAGCTTGCCGCTGGACTCGGACACGGAGCCGTGATAGACCGCGTGCAGAGGCAATAACGCTCCCTCGATCCATGGAATCGCCGCCTCCCCTCCTGCCGCAAGCTTGGCATGCAGCAGCTTGGCCGCGGCGGCGGACGGGAAAGGAATATGACAGCCTAACACCCATACAAACTCATGGCCGGCTAACGCGATTCCCGCATGGAAGCCGCTGAGCAGCCCCGACCCACGGTAATAATCGCTGATGATGCGGATGTCGCGGTCCACCGAACGGAGAAATAACCGCGGATCTTCGGCGACAATCGTAATTTCGTCGCAGCAAACGCGCATCTCGCGAATTTGCCGGTCAAGCAACGTCCCTCCTCCAAGCTCCAGAAACGCGCGGTTCATGCCGTTCGTTCCCAGGTGCGCCCCGCCAGCCAAAATAACGCCGGATAACATCGAGATCCCTCCTTCGCGATGTATTCGCTAGTTCTTTGGTCTCTTCCATTACACCACGCAAGATCGCTGGGCGCTGTGAAATACATCACGCTACAGGCTGCTTATTGTCCCATCCCGTGCTTGCAAAGAACCCCGTGAATGGCGAAATAAGCAACCTCCGGCGGCAGCTCGTCCTTGATCGGCCGAAGCTTCTCCGCGCCGACCTTATCGATCGCCGCGAGAATAAGGGGCTCTTGGCCGGGAGGCACGATCCGATCCCAGTCGACCTCGTTCCCTTCTCCGGCGCCTCGAATAATGTGACCTTCCACGGTAACCTGGCTGAAGCCGCGCTCCTTCGCGATTTCCGCCGTCGTCATGCCTTCATTGAACATGGATAACGACACGAGATGGCTTGGCGTATCGCCGTCGGCGCCAGCCCGCGATGCCGTACGCGGCTTGGTTAGAACGAGTTTCGCCGCTCTGCCCTCCCCGTCGTCCGGGCCGGCGTATTCGGCCACGATGGCAAGGATATCCGCGCCGTACTTGTCCCCCTTGGCCGCGCCGATCCCCTTTAAGGACAATAACTCGTCCAGGCTTCTAGGCTGCGCGTCCGAAATGTCCTTCAGCGTGGCGTCGAAGAAAATCATGAATGGCGGCACGCCCTCCCTCGCGGCCGCCTCCCGCCGCCATTGCTTGAGCGCCTCGAACAGCGGCGTCGACTCCGCCGACGAGGACCCGCCGGCGGATTGCCGAACCGATGCGCGGACGCGCTGTGTTATTGATTGCTTGCCTTCCAGCACGGGGAGCGCGTTCGCCGTCAGCGATACCGTCGGATATTGCCCTTCGCTGAGCCGCATATATCCTTCCGCTACGAGCCAATACAGCCATTCGGCGATTTCTTTCTCCGGCAGCCGGCTCATGAGTCCGTAGGTCGTCAAGCGGTCAAGGCCGAACTCCAGCAATCGTTTGTCGCGCGAGCCTTTGAGCACCTTGGCCGCCATCGTCACGCCGAAACGCCCCTTCATGCGGCCTACGCAGGAGAGCGCCATCTTGGCTTCCTCCGTCCGGTCGACCGCTTCGCTTTTATCCAGGCAGCTGCTGCACTTGCCGCACGCTTCCACGCCCGTTTCGCCGAAGTAGTCGACGATAAACTGCTGCAAGCAGCGCTGGGTCCGGCTGTAGTTCATCATGAGATTGAGCTTAGACAGCTGAATGGACTTGCGATCCGTATCGCCGGCGCCCTGCTCGATCAGGAAACGCTGAACCTGCATGTCCGCAGGCTCGAACAGGAGAATACAGTCGCTCTCCTCGCCGTCCCGTCCGGCCCTGCCCGCCTCCTGATAATACGATTCCAGGTCGCTCGGCATTTGCCAGTGGAGGACGAACCGCACGTTAGGCTTATCGATGCCCATGCCAAAAGCATTGGTCGCGACCATGATCCTGCTGCGATCGAAGCGGAACGACTCCTGCGCTTCAGCCCGCTCGGCATCGCCAAGCCCGCCATGATACTTGTCCGCTTCGATGCCGCTTGCCTGCAGCATCGCGCAGACCTGCTCGGTTTCCTTACGGGTCGCGGCGTAGATGATGCCGGATTGCTCCGGCCGCTCCTGCAGAAACTTCGCGAGAAACCGCTTCTTGTCGACGCCCGTCACGACGGAGAGCGACAGATTGGGCCGCGCGAAACCCGTGACGAAGCGGCGCGGCTCCCGCAGTCTTAGCATCGCCTCGATGTCTTCGGCCACCTCGGGCGTCGCCGTCGCGGTAAAGGCGGCCACGAGCGGCCGGTTCGCCATGCGGCCGATCCAGCCCGCCAGCTGTCTGTAGCTCGGACGGAAGTCATGGCCCCACTGCGATACGCAATGCGCTTCGTCGATGGCGATCAGCGGGATCTGCAGCTGCTCCGACAACGATTGGAACATCGCGGAATCCAGACGCTCCGGCGCGACGTAGAGCAGCTTATAATCGCCTTGCATCGCGCTGCGGAGCACTTCCCTATACTCCGCCGCTCCCAGCGAGCTGTTGAGGAAGGCGGCGGATACGCCAAGCCTGCGCAGGCTGTCCACCTGATCCTTCATCAGCGATATGAGCGGCGATATGACAAGCGTCGTGCCCGGCAACAGGAGCGCGGGAAGCTGATAGCAGATCGACTTCCCTCCTCCCGTCGGCAGAATGGCTAACGTATCGTGTCCCTCGACGATGCCTCCGATGATCTCTTCCTGTCCTTTGCGAAAGGTATCGAATCCATATACTTGCTTCAAGATCGAACGTGCCTGTTCCATTCCTCTCCCCCTCATTGATTTTCTTGCGAATGCCTGCAAAAAAAGAAAGAGGACCCTGGCAGCTGCTGTCAGGGTCCTCCCGTACGGCCGGTTCTGACGGCCTTTGCTATAAGAAATGACGATCGAGGCTAGCCCGCCTCGACGACCGCGATCACGTTCCGGACGGAAGCCGCGGATTTGTCCAGCGCCGCCTTCTCCTCCGTCGTCAGCTCCAGCTCGATGACCTTCTCGATGCCGTCGCCGCCCAGTACCGCCGGCACGCCCATGAACAGGTTGTCGTAGCCGTATTCGCCTTCCAGGAAAGCGATGACCGGAATGATGCGCTTCTTATCCTTCAAGATGGCTTCCGTCATCTGGACCAGCGAAGCCGCTGGCGCGTAATAAGCGCTGCCGTTGCCTAGCAAGCCGACGATTTCGCCGCCGCCAACGCGGGCGCGCTGCACGATCGCTTCGATGCGATCGGCGGTAATAAGCTTCTCGATGGGAATGCCCGCGACGTTGGAATATCGAACGAGCGGCACCATATCGTCGCCGTGTCCGCCAAGCACGAAGCCGCGAACGTCCTCTACCGATACGTTAAGCTCCTGCGCGATAAACGTGCAATAACGCGCCGTATCCAGCACTCCGGACTGGCCGACCACTCGGTTTTTCGGGAAACCGAGAGTTTGGAACGCGACGTACGTCATGGCATCGACAGGGTTGCTCAAGATGATCACGTACGCGTTCGGACTCGTTGCCTTCACGCTCTCGCATACCGAACGCACGATGCCCGCGTTGGTGTTCACGAGATCGTCGCGGCTCATGCCCGGCTTGCGCGCGATGCCCGCCGTAATAATAACGACGTCCGAATCCTTGGCATCGTCGTAGTTGGCCGTTCCGACGATCTTGGCGTCCACGCCGAGAACCGGAGTCGCTTCCAGCATATCCAGCGCCTTTCCTTTGGTTGGGTTCTCCAGCGGCGCGATATCAAGCAGTACGACGTCGCCAAGTTCCTTTTGCGCCAGCATGAGCGCCGTTGTTGCGCCAGTGAAGCCTGCCCCGACTACCGTAATTTTGTTGCGTTTGATTGCCATATGAGAAATCCCCTTCCTCTTGCAAAAGACGCCGAAGCCCCCGGCCATTTTAAGGTAGTTCAAAAAGTCCGCTTCCCACCACGAAGTATGCCAAGAAGCTTACTCGACATCGAATATTGAATTCAGTAGAAACTAAGCAAATGCTTTCGAAGTATGTTTCCTCCGGAAACATTGCAGGTGCTCACGTAGCTTCCACTACGCTCCGCTCCTCAGTTTCTACCTTCATCCAATCTTCTTGGTGCTGAAAACCGAACTTTTTGAACACGCCATATTTGACGGCCGAGGGTATGCTGCGACTTTTGATTACATGTTATTGATGATTTGGTCTGCGAACGCGGAGCACTTCACTTCTGTCGCGCCTTCCATCAGACGCGCGAAGTCGTAAGTTACCGTTTTGTTGTTGATCGACGTTTCCATGCCTTTGTAGATCAGGTCGGCCGCTTCTTGCCAGCCCAGGTGCTCAAGCATCATAACGCCGGACAGAATGACGGAACCAGGGTTCACGACGTCTTTGTCCGCGTATTTCGGAGCCGTGCCGTGCGTAGCTTCGAAGATCGCGTGGCCCGTCAGGTAGTTGATGTTCGCGCCCGGCGCGATGCCGATGCCGCCGACTTGCGCAGCCAGAGCGTCGGACAGGTAATCGCCGTTCAGGTTCAGCGTCGCGATGACGTCGAAGTCCGTAGGGCGAGTCAAAACTTGCTGCAACGCGATGTCCGCGATTGCGTCTTTTACGATGACTTTGCCGGCTGCTTCCGCATCCGCTTGCGCTTTGTTCGCCGCGTCGACGCCTTCTGCTTCTTTGATGCGGTCATATTGTCCCCAAGTGAACGTTTGGGCAGCGAATTCTTGCTCGGCCACTTCGTAGCCCCAGTTTTTGAACGCGCCTTCCGTGAACTTCATGATGTTGCCTTTGTGTACCAGCGTAACCGATTTGCGGCCGTGCTTGATCGCGTATTCGATCGCGGCGCGAACCAGGCGCTTCGAGCCTTCGGAGGAAACCGGCTTAATGCCGATGCCGGACGTTTCAGGGAAGCGGATTTTGTTGGCGCCCATTTCCTTCTGCAGGAATTCGATGACCTTCTTCACTTCCGCGGAGCCCTCCGCGTATTCGATGCCGGCATAGATATCTTCCGTATTCTCGCGGAAAATAACCATGTTGACAAGCTCCGGACTTTTAACCGGCGAAGGTACGCCGTCGAAGTAACGGACAGGACGCAGGCAAGTGTACAGATCCAGCTCTTGGCGAAGCGCTACGTTAAGGGAGCGGATGCCGCCGCCGATCGGCGTCGTCAAAGGTCCTTTGATCGCGACGATGTATTCGCGGATCGCCGTTAGCGTGTCGGCTGGAAGCCATTCTCCGTATTCGTTGAACGCTTTTTCGCCGGCGAACACTTCGTACCAAGCGATTTTTTTCTCGCCGTTGTAGGCTTTCTCTACGGCTGCGTCAAGCACGCGCTTGGATGCGCGCCAGATGTCGCGGCCCGTGCCGTCGCCTTCGATGAACGGGATGATCGGTTGGTTAGGAACCTGCAGCTTGCCATTGTCAATCGTAATTTGGTCGCCTTCCGTCGGAAGCGCGAATTTCTCGAACTGTGCCATGAAATGAATTCCTCCTAAATGATGGTTGGATGTAATAGTGGTTGTTCAAACAAGGGAAAAGGAGAAAAAGCCGCGAGCTTGCTCCAGCTCTTCTCCTCTAGTGTCCTAACGTTGCTCGATCGGAACGTATTTCGCGTTGACCGGGCCGACGTAATCGGCGCGCGGACGGATCAAGCGGTTGTCTTGGTATTGCTCCAGAATGTGCGCGCTCCAGCCCGACAAGCGGCTGATCGCGAAGATCGGAGTGAACAGGTCGCGAGGAATTTCCAGCGCGGTGTAGACCGACGCGGAATAAAAATCGACGTTAGGCTTCAAGCCTTTTTGACCCGTGACGAGTTCTTCGATCTTAACCGACATCTCGTACAGCTCCATGTTGCCCTTCAGCTTGCCCAGCTCGCGGGACATTTGCTGCAGATGCTTGGCGCGCGGGTCGCCGTTTTTGTATACGCGGTGACCGAAGCCCATGATTTTCTGCTTGTTCGCGAGGGCGTTGTTTATGTAGCTCTCGACATTGGCGAACGATCCGATCTCCTCCAGCATCACCATAACGGCTTCGTTGGCGCCGCCGTGCAGCGGTCCCTTAAGAGCGCCGATCGCGGACGTAATGCCGGAATAGATGTCGGAGAGCGTCGCTACCGTTACGCGTGCGGCGAACGTGGAGGCGTTGAGCTCGTGGTCGGCATGCAGGACAAGCGCTTGGTCGAGCGCCTTGACGGCGACCTCGGCAGGCTCGTTGCCCGTCAGCATGTACAGGAAGTTATGGGCGATGGAAACGCCCTTCTTAGGCGCTACCGGCTCCTTGCCCTCGCGGATGCGGGAGAAAGCCGCGACGATCGTAGGCAGCTGGGCTTGAAGCTTAATCGCTTTCAGTTGATTGGCTTCCGGAGACATGTCGTTCGCCGCAGGGTCGTACAACGCCAGGCTGGAAATCGCCGTACGGAGAGCCGCCATGGAATTCGTATCTTTGGGATAGAGCTTTATGCCCTCGAGCACGGCGTTCGGCACGGCCGCATACTCGTCCAATTGTTGCTGAAGCTTATCAAGCTCGGCACGGCTCGGAAGCTTGCCGTACCAGAGAAGGTAGGCGACTTCTTCGAACGAAGCGTTTTCGGCAAGATCGTCGATATTGATGCCGCGGTACGTCAGCACGCCGTCAATGATCGAACTGATGGACGAAGCCGCCGCGACGATGCCTTCTAGACCTTTAGTTGCTGTCATCGTTCTCTCTCCTTTATGTTCAATTATTATTCTTACAGTTGGAATACTTTTCTGTTCATCGCTCTTAATCATAAATGATTTTAACCATGAAGCCAACAAAACGGGACATAAAAATGCTTTATCGGCATCATTCATAATTTGAATCGGCATTTCCGCGATCTCTCCGGCCCTTGCGGACGGAGCTGTCCCCGACAAGTAATTATTCCACTGGCTTGTCGGGATTATACTTCGAATAATAGCTAAATATATGATAAAATGTCCAATAGACTATCGGCATGGCTGTCAATCATCCGGCCATTGCCAGAACGGGGGGATCGCCATCACGGGACAACGCATAGGAATCATCGACATCGGCTCCAACTCCGTGCGCCTCGTCGTGTACGAAAGAACGGAGAGCGGCAGCCATCGCGTCGTCGACGGCAGCAAACGTTCGACGCGGCTGAGCGGCAAGATGGACGACGGAGGCTCCCTCCCGCAAGGAGATATCGCGGAGTTGGTCGATACGCTTAATCATTTCAACCTTATTTGCTCCAACCACGGCATCGGACAGATCCGCGCCGTCGCGACGGCAGCCATACGCAACGCGGTGAACCGCGTCGAAATCATAAATCGGATCAAATCGGAGACGGGTCTCCTGATCGAGCTTCTCTCCGGGGAAGACGAAGCTTCCTTCGGCTTCCTGGGAATGATCAATTCGCTTCATGCCGATCAAGGCTATTTGATCGATATCGGCGGCGGCAGCACCGAGGTTTCTTTGTTCAAGGACAGGGAATTGGTAAGGTCGGTCTCCTTCCCGTTCGGCTGCGTAAGCATGAACAAAAGGTTCGACTCCAAGGACGGGCTGTCCGACGAGTCGCTCAAGGCCATCGAAACGATCGTCTCCGCCGCGGTGAAGGAACATTCCTGGATCGGGGAAATCGCGGGATTGCCGCTTGTCGGGGTGGGAGGAACGGTACGCGCGCTTGGCAAGGTCCATCAGGCGGCGATCGACTACCCGCTTCGGCAAACCCATAATTACATCATCGAGAAGGAAGGCGTCGACGAGCTGTTCCATACGATGCGCGCCATGCCGCTGGATCGCCGTCGAAAGCTGCCCGGCTTGTCCAAGGATCGCGCGGACGTCATTATTCCCGGCATCGCCATCCTGCGAGTCGTCTATCGCGCCATTAGAGCCAGCCATTACCGGATATGCGGCGCCGGGCTGCGAGACGGCTTGTTCCATTCCACCCGGTTCCCGAAACGTCCTAAGCTGGCCGACCCGCTCGCTTATAGCCTGAAGAACCTGAGCGCTCTCCATACGGAAGCTCCCAAGCAGCACGTGATGCAAGTGAACCGTCTCTCCCTTGGTCTCCTAAACGCGCTTAAGCCGAACTCGAAGACGATGCTGGCCGGCGAAGCCGAGAGGCTGCTGGACGCGGCTTCCCAGCTCCATCGAATAGGAGCTTCGATCGATTATTACGATTACGCGCCGCATACGTTCTATCTGATCGTCCACTCCCAGCTCAACGGAATGACGCATCGCGAGATCGTTATGACGGCCGCCATCGCCAGCTTCCGCGGCAAGGGCAAAGCGAAGACGCAGACCGCGCCGTACCGCCTGCTCGTATCCGAGCAGGATCTAGACACGGTCGGCAAGCTCGGCATGCTCCTCCAGCTGGCGGCCGCGCTGGACCGCAGCGAAACCCAGCGAATCGGCGAGCTCTCCATACGCCCGCAAGGAACGCAGCTTCTCCTCAGCCCTGTATATCCGCGGGGCTCTCTCGCGATCGAGCGGCGAGAGGTCGAGGAGCTTGCCGGCGAGTTCAAGAAACACTGGGTGCTGGAGCCGGTGCTAGAGTTTTAAACCTAAAGCGAAGAGTAACTCGCAAGCGCCAAGCCGTTGCCGGTCAGCAACGGGCTTGGCGCTTTTTCTCGTTTCGACGAACCTTACGATCCCGCGAGATACATCAGCCATGATCCTTCCATAGCTTGATGCGTCGCGCCTCGAACTGGCTGCGGAACGGTTTGTCGTGTTCGTTGCCTGTCACGCTCTCGTACATGCCGCTGGGCTTCAGCTCTCTGGCTTTTACGTTGTCTTCCAAATTCATCTTCAGCATTTTGATCAGAATGGTGCGCAGTTCGGGCTGGAATACCGGGCTCATGAGCTCGATCCGTTTGGTCAGATTGCGGGTCATCCAGTCGGCGCTCGACAGGTAAACCTCCTCCGATCCGCCGTTCAGGAAATACATCACCCTGGAATGCTCCAGGAATCGGTCAACGATGCTGATGACTTTTATATTTTCGCTTCGGCCTGCAACGCCAGGTCTTAGACAGCAAACGCCGCGCACGATCAGCTCGATTTTGACGCCTGCCTGCGACGCCTCGTATAGCTTGTCGATAACCTCCTGGTTGGACAAGGAGTTCATTTTCGCGATGATGTGGGCTCTCTTGCCTGCTAGGGCATTGGCCTTCTCGCGGTCGATCAGCCGGTATAGCTTCTCCTTCAAATCCGCCGGCGCGACGCCGAACGCCTTCCATTCGTAAGGCGAAGAATACCCGGTTACTTCGTTAAACAACGCGGAAGCGTCTCCTCCGATGACGGGATGGGAGGTGAACAAGCCGATGTCGGTGTACAGCGTAGCCGTGCTGTCGTTATAATTGCCGGTACCGACGTGCACGTAACGGCGGAGCGTGCCGTGCTCCCTGCGCACGACCAACAAAATTTTGGCATGCGTCTTGAGTCCGACGAGGCCGTATACGACATGGCACCCCGCCTTCTCCAGCTGCCTTGCCCACGCTATGTTGCGCTCCTCGTCAAAGCGGGCCTTAAGCTCCACCACGACCGTAACCTGCTTGCCGGACTCCGCCGCCTTCGCCAGCGCCTGGACGAGCGCGGACTGGCCGCTGACGCGGTACAGAGTCATCTTGATCGCGAGCACGTCGGGGTCGTATGCCGCCTGCTCCACGAAGTCGTTAACCGCTTCGAACGACTCGTACGGATGGTACATCAGCACGTCCCGCTGACGGATCACGTCGAACATATCGTCGCTGGCATCGAACTCCTGCGGATATACGGGCTCAAGCTTTTCGTACCGCAAATTATCGTACCCCGGCAAGCTGTTCGCGAACCGCATAAGGAAGCTCAGATCGAGAGGTCCTTCGATCTCGAACAAGTTGTCCTCGATCTCCAGCTCTTCACGGAGCATCTCCAGCGCGTAAGGATGCATGCCCTTCGCCACTTCCAATCGTACTGGAATGCCCCAACGGCGTCTGCGGAGCTCCTTCTCGATCTCCTCCAGCAGATCCTCCGCCCCTTCCTCGTTAAGGGTCAAGTCCGCGTTCCGCGTAATGCGGAACGGATTAACGGAGTACGGCGTGTAACCGTTAAAGAGCGTATTAATGAACCGCTCGATCAGCTCCTCAAGCAGCACGAATTCCAGCTTTTTGCTGTTGATTCTTCCCGGTACGGGAACGAATCTCGACAGGATCGACGGCACCTGCACGATCGCGAACAAGGGCTCCTCCTCGGGCGCCGCCCCGTCGCGCTGCAGCAGCACGGCCAAGTACAGCTCCTTCGAATGTACGAGCGGGAACGGCCGGCTTTGATCCACCGCCATGGGCGTCAAAACGGGAAATACGATTTCGTGAAAATAATCCGATACCGCCTTGGTCTGCGCAACGTTCAGCTCGTCGATATCCCGGATGCAAATGCCCTCCTTGCCAAGCGCCCGGAAAATTTCGCGATAAGTACGGTATTGCTCGACGACCATGACGGTCGTTCGTTTAATAAGCCTCTTCCACAGACCGGCGGGCGTATACCCCGTAAAATCCATCTTCGTCAGCCCGGCCCTCATCTGATCCTGAATGCCGGCCACGCGAACACTCATGAATTCGTCCAAATTGCTGGATACGATCGATAGGAACTTTGCTCGTTCCAGGAGGGGGTTGCGCATGTCCTGGGCTTCCTCCAGCACCCTGCGGTTAAATTCTATCCAACTCAAGTCCCGGTTCACGTAATGCGATACTTGCTTGGTCATCTTCTTCCTCCTACAGGGTTCTTGCTTATCATGGTCATATCCATTGTGGCGGATGACTATTATTGGCACATTAACGATTTGTAAACTTTCCGTTAACGCCCTGTCCTCCGGAGCCTATGCCTTGGCATCGATCAAAATCTACGGATCGTAAAATTGCCGGTTTTCATCCGCTTCTCGAGCCACTGCAGAACGACTCCGCGGAATAGGGGACGAGTGACCGGAAGCAGCAAGACGATGCCGACTATATCCGACAAGAACCCGGGCAACAGCAGCAGCAAGCCCCCTAGCAGCACGCATAAGCCGTCGATCAGCGAACGGCCGGGCATTTGTCCGGTCTCCATCTGCCGCTGCGCCTCGAGCCATACCTTGCGTCCTTCCAAGCGGGCAAAATACGCGCCGGCAATCCCCATTGCCACGATTATAAGAAACGTCGTCCAGCCTCCCAGCCATTCACCCACCTGCAGGATGGCCCAAATCTCGATGATCGGCAAGATCAGAATGACGGCTAGCAGCCATTTATACATCTTATTCCACCCCTTCGCCAAAAATAGAACTTCATCCGCCCATTATTTTTCGAGTCGGCGCAAGCCATTGGTACAGCTCGGGCAACGCCTTGCTTACGCGGATCGGCTGCCAGTCCGGACCCACCCATACATGTTTGGTTCCGCCCTCCGCTAGCAGCTCCCCGGGCAGCTCCTCACCGTAAGGAACTGACGCGGGGCGCCATAGCTCGTCCGATGACACTCTCCTGACTTGCGAAGCGAACGTCACCCGTAGCGCCGTGCTGTCCTCCACTCTCGTGCAAACGATGACTTTGTCGTCGTACCGGGCCGGAGACACATAACGGCATTGCAAATCGATGACGGGAAGCAGCAGCCCCTTCTCTTCGATCGTCTTGTAATCATACCCCGCGCTCCGTATCCATTCTGTACGTCCGATCTCGAACCAGGTTACATAATTGCCGTGAAAAACGACGCTCATCTGATCCGTCTCCTGATACCGCACGCGCAGCGGATGCAGCTGCCAGGCTTGGCTGGAAGTGGTCATGAAAAGACAATTCCTCCGATCTATCAAGGCCTAAATGGCCCGGAATTGGAGAAGAAGCGACGGTGAGTTCACCATCGCTTCTTCATTTCGTTATGCTATTAAACGTCGAATTAAAGTACTTTGGACTGTCCGGAGTAGATAAAGCCCGTCTCCGCGTATATGGTAACTTCCATGCCGTCCGCAAGCTTGTCCGTCGCTCCGGCAACGCCGAGGATGACCGGGATGCTCAAATTGAGGCCACATACCGCGGCATGGCTCGTAATGCCGCCTTGCTCGGTAATAACGGCGCCGGCTTGCTCGAACGCAGGCATATATTCTTTGTCCGTGGAGATCGCGACAAGAATATCGCCAGGCGTCATCTTGGAGATGGCTTCTTGAGGCGTGCGGGCAACGACAAGCTTGCCCGTTACCGTTTGGCTGCCGATGCCTTGGCCTTGAGCCAGCAGCTCGCCGATATGGTGGATTTTGATCAAGTTCGTCGTGCCCGCGCGGCCTACGGGAACGCCGGCCGTAATGACGATCGTGTCGCCAAGGCTAAGCAGGCCCGTGCTCATTGCGCCTTTAACCGCGTTTTCGAACATTTCGTCCGTCGTGGACGCATCGGCGCCTTTGACCGGAATAACGCCCCAGCCCAAAGCCAGGCGGCGCATCGTGCGCTCGTCCGTCGTAACGGCGATGATCGGCGATTTCGGACGGTACTTGGATACCATGCGAGCCGTGAAGCCGCTTTGCGTCGAGGTTACGATCGCTTTCGCGTTGAGATCAAGCGCGGAGTTCGCAACGGATTGGCTAACCGCTTCCGTAACGGAAACTTGCTGAGCGTTGGCTTGTTTCGTGAAGATTTCGCGATATTCCAACGCGCTCTCCGCGCGCTCGGCGATGCGGGACATCGTCTGCACGGATTCTACCGGATATTTGCCCGCGGCCGTCTCGCCGGACAACATGATCGCGTCCGTGCCGTCGAAGATGGCGTTCGCCACGTCGCTTGCTTCCGCGCGCGTCGGGCGTGGGTTGCGTTGCATGGAATCAAGCATTTGCGTAGCCGTGATGACGGGTTTGCCGACGCGGTTACACTTCTTGATCATCATCTTCTGCACGAGCGGCACTTCTTCGGCCGGAATTTCCACGCCGAGATCGCCGCGCGCTACCATTAGGCCGTCCGAAACTTCCAGGATTTCGTCAAGGTTATCGACGCCTTCCTGGTTCTCGATTTTGGAGATGATTTGGATATGGCCGGCGTTATGTCTCTCGAGCAGCTCGCGGATTTCGAGCACGTCGCTCGCTTTGCGGACGAACGAAGCCGCGATAAAATCGATGCCTTGCTCGATGCCGAACACGATGTCGCCCGCGTCCTTTTCTGTGATGCCCGGAAGCGAAATTTTGACCCCTGGCACGTTAACGCCCTTTTTGCTCTTGATCGGGCCGCTGTTGACGATGCGGCAATGAATCTCGGTGCCTTCGACGGACTCTACCGTCAGGCCGATCAAGCCATCGTCGATGAGCACCGTGGAGCCGACCGAAATATCGTTCGGAAGATTGCCGTACGTAACCGGAATGCGAGTGCGATCACCCAAAATCTCCTCGGTCGTCAGCGTGATGGCATCCCCTGCTATCAGTTCGATCGGCTCTTCTTTCAGCTTGCCGAGACGAATTTCCGGTCCTTTGGTGTCAAGCAGGATCGCAACGGAAGTGCCGAGCTCGGCATTCGCCTTGCGAATGTTGATGATGCGGTTGCCATGCTCCTCGAAGTCTCCGTGGGAGAAGTTGAGACGGCCGACGTTCATGCCCGCCTGGATCAGTTTCTTTGTGTTTTCCAGCGATTCGCTGGAAGGTCCGATTGTACAAACGATCTTTGTTTTGCGCATTGTTAAGTTCCTCCGTTTAGTGCCTGAAATGTCATTGTTTTAATATACATGCACGCCCGGCCTAGGCTTGTCCTCGTCGCGGGCGGTTGTAACGAAATGAGCGAAATTAATTAACGGTTGGCGCCGCTTCCTGGTCCTGCTCGGATGACGCCGCGGTCGGAGCGTCTGGAGCCTCGCTTTTGTCTTCGTTTTCCGCTTTTTTGAGCTCTCCCATTTGGAAGTAGCCGATCTTGCGAAACTTGTTATACCTGTCCTCGATGAGCTCTTGCGAGTTCATGGCGAGCAATTCCTTCAGATGAACCGTCAGCTCGCGCTTGATCGCGGCGGACTGGCACTCCAGGTCCCGATGGGCTCCGCCTTGCGGCTCTTCGATAATGCCTTCGATGATGCCGAATTCCAGCAAATCCTTGGCCGTGATCTTCATGGCCTCCGCGGCTTCGTCTGCTCGGGATGCATCCTTCCAAAGTATCGATGCGGCGCCGTTAGGGGAAATCGCGGAATAAATCGCGTTCTCCAGCATCAGCACGCGGTTGCCGACGCCAAGCGCCAATGCTCCCCCGCTGCCGCCTTCGCCGATGACCACGCATATGATCGGAACGCCGAAGCCCGCCATCTCACGAAGGTTGCGGGCAATCGCCTCCGACTGGCCCCGCTCCTCGGCCGTGTTGCCGGGATAAGCGCCCTTCGTGTCGATGAAGGTAATGATCGGGCGACCGAATTTGTTGGCTTGCCCCATTAGTCTAAGCGCCTTGCGGAAGCCTTCCGGATGGGGGCTCCCGAAGAAACGCGCAATGTTGTCGCGGGTATCCTTGCCTCTCTGATGGCCGATCACCGTTACGGGCAAACCGTTCAGCTTGGCAAGGCCGCCCACGATCGCCAGATCGTCCGCGAACAGACGGTCTCCGTGAAGTTCCATGAAATCGGTGAAGATGGCGCCAATGAAATCAAGCGACGTCGGACGCCCGTGATGACGGGCCAGGTGCATCTTCTGCGCGGGAGTAAGCTCGCTGTACAGTTCTTCTTCCAGCTGCTTGCAGCGTTCCTCCAGACGGAGAATCTCCTCCGTAAAGTCGATGCCCTTATCCACGCTTAGGCTCTTGAGTTCCTTGATCTTCTGGCGAAGCTCAACGACCGGCTTCTCGAAAGGCAGCTCATTCGCCATCGAACGACCCCTCCTTCACGCTATGCATATCCAGCAATTGCGTTAACGTTTGTTTCATGTCCTTGCGGTGAACGACTTTGTCCAATTGTCCGTGCTGCAAGTTGAATTCCGCGGTCTGGAAGTTGTCCGGCAGCTTCTGGCGGATGGTCTGCTCGATCACGATGCGTCCAGCGAATCCGATGAGTGCGCCGGGCTCGGCCAAATTGTAGTCGCCAAGGCTCGCGAAGCTGGCGGATACGCCGCCAGTCGTCGGATCGGTGAAGACGGAAATATACAAACCGCCGTCTCCTTGGAACTTCGATAACGCCGCGCTCGTCTTGGCCATTTGCATCAGGCTCAGAATGCTCTCCTGCATGCGCGCGCCGCTGGAAGTGGAGAATATGATGATCGGCACGCGTTTCTCGTGCGCCGCTTCGATCGCTCTCGTAATTTTCTCGCCGGCGACGGAGCCCATGCTGCCCGTAAAGAAGTCGAAGCTCATGACGGCCACGACGACCGGGAAGCCTCCGATGGACCCTTCGCCCGTTACGACGGAATCCCGCAGATTGGACTTGGCCTTCTGCCCCTCCAGCTTGCTCTTGTAGCCGGGAAAGCCTAGCGGATCGACCGACTCCATCTCGGCATCGTACTCAAACAAACGCCCGTCATCCAGCGTCATTCCGATCCGCTCCCATGCGCTAAGCCGGTAATGATGCCCACATGACGAGCACACCTTCAAGTTTTTCTCCAGTTCCTTGCTGTAATGAATCGTGCCGCACTTGGAGCACTTGTTCATCAGGCCTTCCGGAATATCGCGTTTGGGACGCTCCGTCGCCTGCGAAGGAATGGTTGCGTATTTTTTTTTCGAAAATAAGTCCTTAATTTGCACGTATGCTACACCCCTCAAGGCGCAATAATATTGAACCGGTCGTCATGGGCGAATAATGGAGTTGAATACTTCCTGAACTTCCTCCAGCTCGCCGGACGGCACTAGAATCTCATATTGCTGTTTAGACAGATTGACGGACCGGATTTTGACCAAAAAACCTTCTTCCGTTAGCCGCTTCTTGATGTTTTCTGCCATTTTTGCTGTTGGTGCAATGTAGATAACCGTCCACATCATGGTACCTCCTGAAGCTTGGCGCAAGGCGAAACGGCTTATGCCGTCCTCCGACGTCGGCTCGTTTCGTTCCGAGAATTCTAAGCTCGTTATAAGTCGAAACTTTTACAAATTGTTAGAATTCAAGCGTTAGCGGCGATTGCCGCCGACCTGGCGTTCCATGCTAAACGTTTCGCTAACGAACGCCAAGCCGGCTTGACAATCGCACGCCAAACGGCCTGACATTCGTACTGCCTCATGCCGAATCATCGCGCGCAGACTCGCCGATGATGCCATGTCAAACGCACGGCCGGCATGGGGACGGTTCCTTCATTCGATCATTGTTGACCTTATCGTCAAAACAGAAACAGACCTGTCAAAGGCCATATGATGTCATAATGATAACATAATCATGGCGATTCGGGCAAATGATATTGGTTCGCCTTGGGGTCGCCATGGGCAATTCTGGCCGATGCGGCTGCGGCTAGACCGGCGACCAGATCGTCCAGAAACACGTGGATTTTCTCGCCTTTTATGTTTAATTGGCGAATGATGCCCGGCTTCACCTTGTCCAAATATCCGAAGCTGGTCAAGCCGATCATCCCGTAGACGTTCGTAATGCCGAGCGCCAGCGTTTCGTCCACGCCGTATAACGATTCGTCCCGCTCCATGATGGATTGAAGCGGCTCGGGCAGCAGTCTGCGCTCGGCCAGCTCGTCAAGCGCGATGCCCGTGTAAAGCACGTATTGCACCTCGCGTTTTTCCAGCACCGCCCTCACGCTTATCTCGCATTCTTCGATCGTCAGATCCGAATTGTACGGCCTTTGCAGCGTATATACGATTTCAGCCACGTCGTCCACGCTCACTCCGCGTTTAGCCAGCCACTTCTCGATTCCGTTCATCGGCTTCATCCTCTCGCTACTGCTTGTATCTCTATGCATATGCTCGTACAAGCTTTAATGTGCATAGAAAAATGGAGAGGCGTCCTGTCGCGGATGCCGGCAGGTAGTGGGGGCATCTGTTGAGTGATTGATATTTTTTTGTAAATCGCAAGACAGGGATTTGAGCTTTATGGATCTAACTACATTCGGAGCGCTAGGTGGTCTTGAGCGGGATGCAGCTTAAATTTGTGCTACATTTGGAGCGCTTGATCGACTTGCGCCGGATGTAGCTTAATTTTGTGCTACATTTGGAGCGCTTGGCAGTCTTGGGCCGGATGTAGCTTAATTTTGTGCTACATTGGGAGCGCTTGATGGACTTGGGCCAGATGTAGCTTAATGTTGTGCTACATTTAGAACGCTTGGCGATCTTGAGCCAGATGTAGCTTAATGTTGTGCTACATTTGGATCGCTTGGCGATCTTGGGCCGGATGTAGCTTAATTTTGTGCTACATTTGGAACGCTTGGCGATCTTGAGCCAGATGTAGCTTAATTTTGTGCTACATTTGGAGCGCTTGGCGCAGGGGCTTTTCACGGTGTCTTCACAGCCCCGAAAATCCCTAGCCCTTTCATGCCGAACTATACTCTAAATCAATGTCCGCAAACTATTGTACGTCATCTCTCAGCGTCGAATATAGCAGAGTATGTTTATTTTGCGATCTCGCTAATTGCTGTATAGGAACGGCAAAAGACAGGCCTTCGAGATATTCTCGAGGGCCTGAACGTTCGACAATTTTTGTTTGTCCCTGGATAACGAAGATTCGAGGGGATTAATTCAACGTCTGTTGCATCTGCTTCTCTAACAAGCAGAGGCGACACGGAGCGAAGTCAAAAACGCGGGCGATTATTTGATCGCAACGGTATCGGGACCCAGCAATCGCTCGATGATCTCCTTCAGCTCGGGCGACGGCGTGACCCTGTGGCTGTCGCTGAGCGCGATGACCTTACCGTTCCCTTCGTAAAAGAGCGCGGTATCGAGCCTTCCCGGATGGGATACAAGCGCCTGCTTCAGCTTGTTCAATACGTCGGAGCGTTCCTTCTCCGCCGTAATCTTGATGTACATGCGCTGTTGCTTGGGCCTCCGGCTACCGCCAGACGGACGAGTCGCAGCGGCATCGGAGACTTCTGCTGCCGAATGAGTGGTTGCAGGCGCGGATGACAGCTCGGCAAGCGAGTCGCCTTGGGTGGCAGCGGCATCGAGCCCGTTGCTTCCCGCGAGGCTAGCCGATTTTGCTTGCCCAGACGGCGCAGATGAAGGATAATGCCCCATGGATTGGGATCGATGGGTATAATCAGACGAAGTTGGAACACCAGTCGTAGCGGAGCCATGCGAACGACCGGACAAAGCTGCGGTCGCAGGCGTTTCAGATCCATGCGAACGGTCAGAGGAGACTTGGGACGCCGACGTTTCGGATCCATATGATCGATCGGACGAAGCTTGGGACGCCGACGCTTCGCGTCCATACGAACGACCGGACGTGGCAGGGTTCGCCAACGCTGCCGGACCGCCATTGGATCCACCGTTTCCTTGAATGCCTACTCTCGCTCTGTCTCCTGCTACTGCTTCAGTTTCCGTCTTTGCTCCTGCACCAGTTCCTTCACCAACTCCACTTCCTACCCCCGCTCTGTCACCTGCCCCTACTCCCGCTCCGGCACTATTCGCGCGCGGTTCCGGACCCGCTCCCGCCGTCCCGTAGCTCCCCGAACGCGCGGCACGGTTTCTCGCCTGTTGGCGAAGCCTCCTGACTTGGGCGGCAAGAGCCTCCCGCGTATGCTGCGCTTCGATTGGCACGACATCCTCGATAAGCAGCTTATAGTCGTCGTCCTGCTGCTGGACGGTCGCTTGCATCAAATACAGACCTTCGCGCTCCAGCTTGTCGCCGCATCGCTTCCATACGGCAGGGAATACGACGGCTTCGACGCGCATGATCCGGTCCTCCACCTCCAGAAAGCCCATCGCGTTGCCCTTCTTGTTCGTAAACGGCTTAAGACCGGCTACCATGACGGCTATATTCGCGACGTACCCATCGGCCGCGTCCGCCAGCTCCACGAGCCGATCCAGCTCCAGCCCTTCCAGCCGCTCCGAGACGTTGTCGAGCGGATGGCCCGACAAGTACATGCCAAGCAGCTCCCGCTCGAAATCCAAAAGCTGCGAAGTGGCGAACGGCCGTATATCGGGCAGCTCCACGTCCCAATTCTGCACTTCCTCGAAGCCGAACATCTCGATCTGGAGCTCCTCCCGCTCCTTGCGCCACTTCTGGGCGGTCTCCACGGTCTCGTCGAGCGCGGCTAGCCATTGCGCCCGGTGGCCCGGGAACGAATCGCAGGCGCCGGCCTGGATCAGCGACTCCAGCACCCGCTTGTTCACCACGCGAAGATCGACCCGCTTGCACAAATCCAGCAAGCTGTCGTACGGACCGCTCGCGCGTTCCTTCGTAATCGCTTCGATCGCCTGCGTTCCTACGTTCTTGACGGAAGCCAGGCCGAAGCGGACGGAGCCTCCCACGGGCGTAAACGAAGTGCCGCTTTCGTTGACGTCCGGAGGCAATACCGGAATGCCCGTACGTCTGCACTCGTCGGCGTATTCCGCCGTCTTGCGCATGTTGCCCGTCACGGATGCCAGCATCGAAGCCATAAACGGAACGGGATAATGCGCCTTCAGCCATGCCGTCTGGAACGCCAGCACGCCGTAGGCCGCGGCATGGGCGCGCGGGAAACCGTAGTCGGCGAAACGCACGATCATATCGTAGACGCGGTTTGCTTCTTCGGCGGTATAGCCCTGAGACAGGCTCCCCTTGACGAAATGGCCGCGCTCCTCGTCCAGCACCTCGCGTTTTTTCTTCGACACGGCTCTGCGGAGCAGGTCGGCTTCGCCCAGCGAGAATCCCGCCATAAGCGAGGCGATCTGCATGATCTGCTCTTGGTACACGATGATGCCGTACGTATCAGCAAGAATCGGCTCCAGCGAGGGATGCGGGTAATGAACCTCTTCTTTGCCGTGCTTGCCCGCTATAAATTGGGGAATAAACTCCATGGGGCCGGGACGGTACAGCGCCAGCACCGAGATCATATCCTCGAAGCCGGTCGGCTTCAGCTCGCGCAGCACGCGCCGGACGCCGGCCGACTCCAGCTGGAAGATGCCCGTCGTATCGCCGCGCCCCAGCATCGCGTAGGTTTCGGGATCGGCGTCGTTAACGTTTCGGAAGTCGATATCCTTGCCCGCCAGCTCCTTGATCCAGCGGAGCGTCCGCTCCAATATGGATAAGGTTCGCAGACCGAGAAAGTCCATCTTAAGCAAACCGACCGCCTCGAGATGCTCCATGGAATATTGCGTAAGCGGGATCGACTCGCTGCCTTGCTGGAGCGGCACGTATTCCGTCAACGGCTCCTTCGAGATCACGACGCCCGCCGCATGGGTGGAGGCGTGCCGGGGCATGCCTTCGACCTTCATCGCCGTCTTAAGCAGCGTGCCGGTCTTGGGCTGTCTCTCGCAGATATCGCGCAGCTCGGCGCTGTTCTTAAGCGCATCCGACAGCGTGATGCCGAGCTGGCTGGGAATCAACTTGGCCGCGCGATCCACCTCGTGGAAAGGGACGTTAAGGGCGCGCCCGACGTCGCGAACGGCGGCTTTGGCCGCCATCGTGCCGAACGTTATGATCTGCGCGACGTGCTCCTCTCCGTATTTCGCCGATACGTACGCGATCACTTCGTCTCTTCGTTCATCGTTGAAATCGATATCGATATCCGGCATCGATATCCGTTCCGGATTAAGGAACCGTTCGAAAAGAAGCTTATATTTCAGCGGATCGACATCCGTGATGCGCAGCGCGTACGCGACAAGACTCCCCGCTGAGGATCCCCGCCCCGGTCCCGTCCGGATCCCCCGTTCATGCGCGAAACGAATGAAGTCCCAAACAATGAGGAAGTAATCGCTGAAGCCCATCTTCTCGATGACGCCCAATTCGTATTCAAGCCTCTCCTCCGCCCCTTTGCGGAATCCCTCGTCGCCCGTCCAAGCGGGCAGCCCGCCATAACGAGCGACCAGACCGTCCCGGCACAGCTCCGCCAAATAATCCGAAGAGTTGCTGCCACCCGGCACCGGCCTGAAAACGGGCAGCGCCGCTCTGCCCAGCTTAAGCTCGAGACTACATTTGTCCGCGATCTCGACCGTATTGATGATGGCTTCGGGGACATGGCGGAACAGCGCCTCCATCTCATCGGCGCTTTTCATGTAGAGCTGGTTGCTTCCGATCCGCAGCCGCTCGCCGTCCTCCACCGTCTTGCCCGTTCCAATGCAGATGAGCACGTCCTGCACCTCGGCGTCCTCGGGCTGGAGATAATGGACGTCGTTGGTCGCGGCCAGCTTGATGTCCAGCTCGCGCGCAAGTCCGATCATCGCGGCCGCCACCTTCTTCTGCTCCAGCATCCCGTGATCCTGCAGCTCCAAGTAGAAGTCGTCGCCGAAAATAGCCTTGTAGCGGAGCGCGGCAGCCTTAGCCTCTTGGGGTCTGTCGTAAAGCAGATGCTGGGAAACCTCGCCCCCCAGGCAGGCGCTTAAGCAGACGATTCCTTCGGAATGGGCCGCAAGCGACTCCATATCGATTCGCGGTTTATAATGAAAGCCTTCCAAATGGCCGATCGAGCTCAGCTTCATGATATTGCGGTAGCCCGTCTCGTTTTTGGCCAGCACGATCAAATGATAGGTAGGGTTGTCCTTGCGCGCGCCCTTCTCGAAGCGCGATCCCGCCGTCAAATAGAGCTCGCAGCCGATAATCGGCTTGATGCCGCTCGCGAGGCAGGCCCGGTAGAACGGGATCGCGCCGTACATGACGCCGTGATCCGTGAGCGCGAGCGCCTTCATCCCGAGCTCCGCCGCCCTGGCGGTCAGATCGCGAATGCGCGCCGCTCCGTCGAGCAGGCTGAATTCGCTGTGCGCGTGCAAGTGAACGAACGATGCTGCTCCTGTTGCTGTCATGCCAACCGCCCCTCTCGTTTCCCGAACATGGATTCGTATTCTCTCCACATTTTATCATAATCCCCCCGGACACGCCCATACACTGTTTAGAGGTAGTTAAAAAGACCACTTTTGATCACGAGGTTATAACGAAGATGTTAACTCGACGTCGAATATTGAACCAAGGCGAATCTTCCGGTGCTCACGTAGCGCTGCTACGCTCCGCTCCTCAGATTCTACCTTGCTCCAATCTTCTCGGTGCTGAAAAGCGGACTTTTTAACTTCTATCTATTGAGAAAAACTCTACCGAGGCCCTTCGATGATGAGCGACCGCGTTCAGAGGTAGGTTTTATCGCCAAACAGAATTTCGGTTTTCGAGTTCTCGAAAACTTATAAATTCTATTGTGATTAAACGCCAATCATCAAACACTAAACATAGAGGAGGGATCGCTTTGTCCTACTTTTTGTCAAAGGCGGGGCTTGATTTTTTTATCGCGTTCGGGATCGTGCTTGGCGGATCCATGCTGGCCGGGGTCGGCTCCGTGTTCATGACGCTGCCTCCGGCTACCGTCATGCTGGATACGGCGCTTCGGCTGAAAATATGGGCGATCGTCGCCGCCATCGGCGGCTCGGTGGATCCCGTCAGGGTCATCGAAAGCAACTTTACGGCGGGACAGCTGTCGCCGGTAGCCCAGCAGCTGGCGTTTATTCTGTTCGCCTTTTTGGGAGCGCATATGGCAACGGAGCTGGTCAAGCTCGCTTGCAGAGGGGCGGCGTAGCCGATGCGAGTGCCGGCGTTCGACAAATACGTTAACGCGATGCGGTTGGCGGGAGTCTTCCTGGTGGGGGCGATCGTCGGAGCCGCGGTGCTCCATTCGTTGTTCGTGGCGAAGTTCGAGGCGAATTACAATACGGTCAACGCGCTGCAATCCAAGCTGGAGCAATACAAAGAAGATATTGAGAAGCTGAAGCTATACAAAAACCAGCACACGGTAATCAAGAGCATCCAAATTCGCGTCCTGGAAGAAGCGCCGCCCGCTACCAAGCTGGATCGCATGACGGAGACGGAGCTGGCGAAGCGGCTGAAGAAGGATCTTCTCATTCTAATCGGCCGCAGCATCTACGACATCGACGCGGAAGCCACCATAGCCCGCAAGCTGCTCGAAAACAAGACGTACGAGGATGTAAACGGGAAGGATTATCGAGTGCAAATCAAAACGGTGCTCCTGGCGGATAACGTGCTGCAGGTGTGGATGTCGGCGAGCATTAAGGCTAAACCTCCTGCTTCATGAAGCATTTCGGAGACGAACATGGTACAATAGACGTCGAATGCGAGACCTAGGCCAAGTAAAGGAGCAACTACATATGGGACAATTGGAACTGCTGCAATGGGTGCTGTTCCCCGTCATACTCGTATCGCTTGTGTTATCCGTTTTCTTCAGCTACAAGTCGAGACGTTCCTCCGACCCCAGACAACGCGGGAAAAACGGGGCCCGGATGAATATCAGCATGGGCGTCATGCTGTTGTTCATCTCCGTGATTCAGCTGTTTCTGTCGGACGAGTCGACGTTCAAGGTCGTGATCGGCGCCATCTTCATGGTTATCGGATTGTTTAATCTATTCGCCGGACTGCGCAATCTCAGCGCGTACCGGGCAACGGAGCGGGGATAACCCCGCTCCGTTTCTATTTCAATAGGGGTCGATCATCTGTGCCGTCAGCATCGCTTTGGCGGCGAGCCCCTTGGCGTCGAGCACCTCGATCTCCAGCTTGGAGAACTTTCTCGACAGCTCCATCGCCTTTGGTTTGATCGTCACTTCGCTATCGATCTGCACCGGTCGGACGTAGTACGAAGTCATGGACTCCAGCAGAAAATCGCGCTTGCCCGTCTCCCGGATCATCCTCCTCGCGGCCTGCATCATCAGCGTCGATATCAGTCCCTCCGAAGCCATGCCCAGCGCGCCCGACATTTGCGGCGTGATCGCTCCCTTATAGCTGATGCTTGCTTCGTCGGTGCCGTTACATTCCGTCCGTATGAAGCCCGACCACATCAAATCCTCGAACGTCTCGCCCGATTCGGGCTGCTTGCCCGCGAACCGCATCGCGTCCAGCACCTCGCGGCGCGTGACGACGCCGAGCAGCTTGCGGCCCCGATCGACGATCGGCAGCAGATCGATGCCCTCGGCTGCCATCGTGTGGGCAGCCGAGGTGACCGTGATGTTGGGCGCCGCGGTGATGGGATTGCGCGTCATGACGCGGTCGACGGCGGCTTCGTCGGCGGAGCCGATCGCGTCCATGGCCGTGATCATGCCGATGACCCTTCCCCTGTCGTCCACCACGGGGAAACGGGAGTTGCCCGTCTCGCGCGTCAAGCGGTGGAAGTCCGACAGATTGGAGCCGGACTTCATGAAATCCGCCGGTTTGCTGAAGGTGACGATGTCTTCGAGCAGCATGATTTTGCGTTTGATAAGACGGTCGAACATCGCTCTATTAATCATGGAAGCGACGGTAAACGTGTCGTGCCTCGACGACAGGATCGGCAATCCCTGCTCGTCCGCCAGCCGCACGACCTCGGCGCTCGGCTCGAAGCCGCCCGTAATGAGCACGCCGGCGCCCTGCTCCAGCGCGCAGCGATGCGCGCCCATCCGGTTGCCCACGATAAGCAGGCTGCCGCTGTCGATGTAGCGCATCATGGCGTCCAGCTCCATCGCGCCGATGACGAACTTATGGAGCGACTTGTCCAGACCGTCGCCGCCGAATATGCGCGCCTCGACGATCCCCGCCACTTCGCCGAAGGTGAGCTGGTCCAGCGCTTCCCGCCGCTTGCGATCGATGCGGACGGTGCCGATCCGCTCCTTCGTGCTGACGAGGCCGGATGCTTCGGCGTCCTTAAACGCTTTGTAGACGGTGCCTTCGCTGACGCCGAGATGTTTGGCAATGGCGCGTACCGAAATTTTGGTGCCGACCTTCAGTCCCTGGATATGTTGAACGATTTGTTCGTGTTTGGTGCTTGTTTCGCTGCCCGAATCATGGGTGGAAGCCATATTTGGATCACTCCTCGTTACCTTCCATTATAGAGAAGCGGACATGAAATTTACACTACCAGTCGAATTGCACCTTCGTTACTTTGAAGTTGGCGTCGACATAGCCGTCTCCCGCGCCGCGAAGCTTCCACTTGCGCAGCAGCGCCTGCATCGACAACGCGTTGATGCCCGCCCTGGCGCCGCTTCGCACGAATTCGTGCCAATCGTACGTGATCGGAACGCGGTAGCGCTGCTTATGGATCATATGATTTTTGTACGATATCACTTGCGGTACAATCTCCTGATACACGCTGGAGAACAGGATCGTCCCGCTCTCGCTGTGCGGCCTATGGATCATCTCCGTCTCAAGCTCGATCGTGTATTCAAGCTTCTGCGAGTGCGCGTTAACGCCGCAGCTGAACGATCCTTTGGCCATGGCCGTCTTGTTGTGCCGATGCGACAAGCGGTATGTAAACCGGATTATAAAAGGAACATTGCAGTAATTCGCCCTCACCTTGCGATAAAACTCAAACTCTTCGACCATCATGACCCAATCACCCTGCTTCATCCATTATCGCCACTAGCCTATCACATTTGGCATTTTTATGTTAATTATAATAAATCATCCACTTAATAGTCAATGACTATAGTCGCTATTTTAGTTCGATACTATAGAACGTTGCCCCTGCGGCTTCCAAAACTCTATCGTTAGGCTGAGGTGACACGGATGAGCGACATCGGACGCCAAATCGGCGAAAACATACGGCTTGCGCGCAAGTCCAAAGGACTGAGCCAGGAGCAATTGGCCCTGCGCGCCGAAATCAACGCTTCTTACATGGGACAGGTCGAGCGCGGCGAAAAAAATCCGACGATCGACGTGCTGGGCAAAATCGCCTCGGCTCTTCATACGCCGCTGGAGCACCTCGTCCAGCTTGGCGGCCAAGGCCGCCAAGACGGCAACGATTCCGCCAGCTATTCGGACAAAATCGTCAGCCAGATGACGGGGCTGAACCTAAAGGAACAAGAAGCCGTCTACCGGTTCGTAAAGCAGTTGGTTCAGTTCCGTGAAATGGATTAACTAACACACAGAGGCCCGTCGGCGAGTCAAACTACTGACTCGCCGACGGGCCTTTTCGATCCGATTACTTCTTATTAATTTGGAGCAGCGTGACGCTTTTGGTCGCGCACGCATCCTTGACGGTATCCTCGGAGATGACGCGCAGCTTGATCAGGCTGGCGATTTTTGACGAATCGGGTCGCGACAGCAGCCTCCAAAGCTCGGGATCCGACAATACCTCGTACAGCTTGTTGTCGTCGTATTCTTTGCGCTCCTGGAGCACGAGCTTCACCTTGTAGCTCCCGACCTCAAGCTCGGACACCCCCTCCGCCTCGCAATGGTTCAAAATTTCATCGCGAAGTCCGGCCATCTCCAGTTCGATTTCCTTCTGCTTGCTTTTCAGATGGTAATATCGGCTTACTTTCTTGTCCATGTTGTCACGCTCCCCTTGACATCATGCATATGCCGGGTATAGGCATCTAGAACCGCGCAGGCGGTCGGATGCTTTCGCTTAACGGCCCCGTACTCGTCTCGCTTCTTCTTTGGCGCGCCTGTTCACGAAGTTTTCGATGGTTTGCTCCCTGTGCATCCATTTGGCCCTCTTCACATGCGAAAGCGCCTCTCGCTTCTCTTGCGTCAGCAGCAGCATGTTGGCGTTGGCCGCCAGAATGACGACCGCAAAGGCGAGCCATAGAAACCAGAATACGCCTCCAATTCCCTCCAACTCCGTGAGCTCCACCCCCGAAAACGCGTAAAACAGCATTCCGGCCGCAATCAAAATATAAATGCCATGCTTCAGCTTTTCTGTTTTTTTGCTTTTCATTGCCTCTGCACCCTCTCCGCGTTCATTTCCGCAAGCCTGTCCGCGCTTCCTGCAGTATATGCGCTCGCCGCGCCTCATATGACTGCGCGCTATCACAAACAAGGCGCATGGCTCATATGATGCATTAGTTCGTGCAAACACCCATAGGCCCCTGTCTCTATACGCAACTGCTCCTGGTTTGGAAGGAGAATCGAAATGCTTAAAACGAAAGTTGCCATACAGGTGACGAGCTCCGGCACGCTGCCGGAGGATACGGTCATGTTAGGCGATGCCTATGTGAAGCTATGGAAAATCCCGGTCGGGCAACATGTTCTTCTGAAGTTCGGAGCGTTCCGTCAATCGCTTAAGATCATCCCGTCGGCGAAGGCAGACGGTCTCCGGATCAGTCCGGCTTTGGCCGCCCGAATGGGCTTGCCCACCTCCGGACGGACGCAGCTTCGGTTCTCCTATCGCTCGGGCACCATTTCCGTCGGCCCGCTGATCGGCGTGCTCGTCAGCCGCGATTATCCCGGGATGCCGGATAAGCCTTTCGGCACGATCACGATGTTCTGCCGGGAGCTCGTCGAAGCCTGCAAGGCGCAAGGCGCCCATGTCTACTTCTTCACGCCGAACGGGCTGACCGGCCGCGCCGACCATGTCGTAGGCTGGATATACGCCGGAGGGTGGAGACAAGAGAGCATGCCGGCTCCGGATATCGTAAACAACCGGTTGACGACGAGGAAGCTGGAGAACGATCCCGCCGTTCAGCAATTTCTAAGCGAGTCGAAGCGTCTTCACGGCACCGCCGTGTTCAACGAGAAATTTCTCGACAAAACCGAAGTATTCGACGCGCTGCAGAAGGACGCCGAGCTCCATCGCTATTTGCCCGAATCGCACCTGCTTCGCAATTACGCCACGTTCAAAAAAATGTGCGAGCGGTACGCCCACGTATTTCTGAAGCCAGCGCGCGGCAGTCTCGGGAAAGGCATCATTCGCGTATCCCACCTGGAGGGCGAGAGCTACCAAGCTCTGCACGCGACCAGCGCGGGATCGAAACGAGTCGTCTACCCCACCTTGCCGAAATTATATGCTTCCGTCTCGGCCAAAATGAAAACCGCCCGTTACCAGATTCAACAAGGCTTGCAATTGATCGAGATCCAGAAACGCCCCGTCGACTTCCGGGCGCTCGTCCAGAAAAACGCGGCCGGCAAGTGGATCATTACCTCCATCGTGGCGCGAACGGCTGGAAGCCAGCAATTCGTGTCCAATCTGGCGCGCGGAGGGTCGCTCAGCACCGTCAGCGTCGCCGTCGCCAAATGCAATCTGAGCAGCAGCGTCAGCCGGACGGATTCCGCCAAACGCCTGCGACTGGCCGCCTTGCAGATCGCGCAGGGGATCGATACCCATATTCCGGCTCATTTCGGAGAGCTCGGCATCGACCTTGCGCTCGATACGGGGGGCAAGGTGTGGCTGCTGGAAGTGAATTCGAAGCCGTCCAAAAACGACAACACCCCTTTGAACGAAGGGAAGATTCGGCCATCCGTCCGAATGATGATTCAATACGCCCGACATTTGTCGGGCTTCTAAGGAGGCAGCAGCCATGCCGCAAGGAACGATCGCATTTGGCATTATGGCAGCTTCGCTAGCGGGCAACGGGACGGTGTCGCCCGGAACGCTTCTCCCGCCGGAGCCTAATCTTTGCCGCAGCTTAAGCGCCGCTTCGGCAGCGCTAGGCATAGATGTCTACGTCTTTTCCCCAGAAAGCTTCGATCCCGCGTCCGGCACGCTAATCGGCTGCAGGTTCGAGGGCGGGAGCTGGCAGCCCTCCAGGGTGCCGCTGCCCGACGTCGTGTACGACCGCAGCTTTCCCAAGTCCGCCGACAGCCGCAGACGTTGCGCCGCCGCGCTCGGCGCGCTAAGCGAACGGAAACGCCACGAACGGATTAACGGAAGGCTTCCTTCCAAGCTACGGGTCTACGATTGCTTGCGAGGCTACTCTTCCATCGCCCCCTACCTGCCGACCACGGCTCCTTACCGCAATATCAGCCAGCTCGAATATATGTTGCCGGAGCTTCCCCGCGGCGCCGTCCTCAAGCCGGCGGCCGGGATGCAGGGAAGAGGCTTTCTGCATATCGATGCGCCTTACTCGTCATCCCCCGAGCTGATCGTTCGGGGCAGAACGCGGAACAACGTCCCGTTCAAAGAAACGTTCCGCAGCTTCCCCGCGCTCGGACAATGGCTTCTATCGTTTATGGGGAGCTCCCCGTTTCTCGTCCAGCCCTATCTTCCGCTGCGTACCGCGGACGATAGACCTTACGACATTCGCGTCTTGCTGCAGAAGGACGACAAAGGGCTGTGGCAAGTATCCGGTTCCGCCGCGCGGCTGGGACGGCCGGAATCGCTGACGTCCAATCTGCACGGCGGCGGCAGCGCCGCACCCGCGGCGGACACGCTCGCGGAGAGCTTCATGACAACCAAAGCCGAACATTTGCTAAGCAAAATTCATACGATAAGCGGGCAGACCGCCGCGCTGCTCGAAGAGAACTTCGGTCGATTCGGCGAGCTCGCCTTCGACTTTGGACTAGAACCTAACGGCAAGCTCTGGCTGCTGGAGGTCAACGCCAAGCCGGGGCGCGACGCCTTCCGGCAAACCGGCGACCGCGCGGCGGCAGCGCTCTCCATTACCCGGCTGCTGCAATATGCCCGTTATTTGACGAATCGTGGCGGCAAGGCCTTGTCGACGGCCGACGAATCCGCTTCCCGCCTCTCCCGCCCGCAATCGAAAAATCGGCCATGAGGTTATGGTCTTCAAAAGTTCAGGAGGTTCATCGATGAGTTTGACAACTTGCAACGTCCATTTCTCACAAGCATCCGATAAGATCGTGTACGTCTCCAGATCCCTCATGGGGCAGCTTAAGCTGTCCGGCAAGAAGTCGATCCTTCTCCGGCTGGGAGGCGAAGTCATAACCGCGGCGATTAAGCCGCTCAAACGCGCCGGCAACCACCTGTACCTCTCCGCGGGCGTGCGGCAATCCATCCGGGTGCCCAAATCCGGCGTCGTCTTTGTACAGGCGAACGGGGACAACGAGCTTCAGCTGGGTCCGCTGGTGGGCATACTGACCGACACCATGCACGAATCCGGCAGTCACCCATTCGGGACCCGCTCCGGATTCATCAAGCAAGTAATCCGCTCCGGAGACCGCAAAGCGTTTATATTCGGCTTTACGCCCGGCGACATCAACTGGCAGCAGGAAACGGTCAACGGGTATTTCCTCAATCCTCAAGGCGGCTGGTACCGCAGAATCGTGCCGATGCCCGACGTGATCTACAACCGCCTGCCCAACCGCAAGGCGGAAACCTCGGCTTATATCAGCGCCGTGCGCGAACGATTCGTGAAACGCCAAATTCCGATCTTCAATTGGAGCTTCCTCAACAAGGCCGATGTCTACAAGCTGCTCGACAACGATCCCGAGGCGCTCGCCCACTTGCCCGAATCCGTGCCCAACCCTTCTTCCGCCAAAATAAAAGAAATGCTCGACAAACATAAATTTTTGTATTATAAGCCTGGCGGCGGCAGTCTGGGCATCGGCATCTACCGGCTAACGTACCATCCCCGCCGCGGGTACTTCGTCCGCTACCGCAGAGGCAGCGAGAACGTGCTGGTCAGGTACAGCAGCTTCCAGACGATGATGCGCATGCTGCAAGCCCGGCTCGGCAGCCGAATGAGCGGATACGTCGCGCAGCAGGGCATCCAGCTGATCGAGCTGGACCGTTGCCCGATCGACTTCAGGTTCCATATGCACAAGAACGGCAGCAACCGCTGGATCGCGGCCGGCGTCGGCGCCAAGAAGGCGGGCCGCGGCAGCGTGACGACGCATGTCAAAAACGGAGGGTCCCTGCTTACGCCGGATCAAGCGCTCGGCCGCACCTTCGGCGACGAAGCCGGCGCCATGCTGGAGAAAGCGAGACGGGTCGCCGTCAAGCTGTCCGAAGCGATCGAGCGAAACTACCCGCACCGGCTGGGAGAGCTTGGACTCGACATCGGAATCGACAAGTCTGGCGACGTCTGGATGTTCGAGGCGAACGCCAAGCCGGGCCGCTCGATCTTCAAGCTTCCCGCGCTTCGCTCCGAGGGCAAAGCCTCCGTTTCCTATATCGTGGATCATTGCCTCTATTTGAGCCGCTTCCAAGGGGGAACGGGCCAATGAGCATGATCATGCAGGAGGAACGGGAGACGCTGATCGCTTCGCACGGCAGTCCTTCGCCCGTCTTCGCCATTCTGACCGTCGAAGAGCCGGGCGGCGACTTTCGCGGCAATCGCGGCAATTTCGCCGATCTGATCCGAACCGGTCAATCCCTGGGATTCGTCGTGTATGTCCTAACGGCCAAGGAGCTGCTGCTCCATCGCAAGAAGCTGAAAGGGTATGTCTACAACAAGGAAAGCGGAGGGTGGCAGCTGGCGCTACTGCCCTTCCCCAACATCATCTACAACCGAATTCCTCAACGGGAAGACGAAATCCAGCCGGCCGTAAGACAGAAAATCGCCGCTTGCCGCAACCACCCCAGACTCACGCTGTTTAATCCTTCCTTCTTCAACAAGTGGCAGTTGTTCGAGTGGCTCCGCAAATCCAGCCGGACCAAGCCGTTTATCCCCACGACCAGACGGCTGGTAACCGTTAGCGGACTCGGCCGGTTGATGCGGAGACACGCCTATCTCTATCTCAAGCCGGAGAGCGGAAAGGCGGGCAAAGGCATAATGACGGTCCGCGTTCACTCAGACAAACCATTGCCCTATCGGCTCAAAATACAGGAAGACAAAAAAAGCTCCACTTATAATTGTTCCTCGATGCAGAAATTGTGGGCCCGCATTCAGAAGCAAAGCGGCGGGGCGGCCTACATCGCCCAGCAAGGCATTCCGCTAGCTTCCTTCAAGGACCGCAAATTCGACCTCCGCGCGCTCGTGCAGAAGAACCGCTTGGGCGTCTGGGAGCTTACCGGACTCGGGGCGCGGCTCGCAGGAGCGTCCAGCATCACCACCCACGTGCCGCGCGGCGGGCGCATCGAAGATCCCGAGAAGCTGCTGACGTATTCATTCGACGCGGAGCAGGCTCATATGCTGTTACAGAAGGTCAGGCGCACGACAGTCCTGATCGCGAGGCAGATCGAACGCGCGTCGAGACAGCGGCTCGGCGAGATGTCCATGGATCTTGGCGTGGACGGCGACGGCCATCTATGGTTCTTCGAGGCCAACTCCAAGCCGATGAAATTCGACGAACCCCATATTCGGCAGAAGTCGCTGGAGCGGATATTCCAATACAGCTCTTATCTGATTCGCAAAAAAACGAACAAAGCGGGAGGCGCTTGACATGGATCTGCTGCTGCTGACACCGGACATATGGCGCGCGGAGCGCAGGAGACTGATCGGCTTCGTGCTTCGCAACGGAGAGAAGCGCATTACGACCTCCTCCCTCCACGCGCTGAGGGACTTGGATGCCGCTGAGCTAGAAGCGGACGGCAGCGGATACAGCAAAGCGGTTATCGCGGTCACGAAACAGAACGGCATGATAACCGGTCTCGGCTTCGCGTCGGACGGCGGAGACGGCGGCTGCCTGCTCGTCGTGCGTCAAGGCGCTCGGCGGCTTGGCGCGGGCACGGTCCTGATGAAAGCGATGATCGGACGGCTGGGGCGGCTCTCTTGCCATGTCGCTTCCGACAACGTCCCCAGCATGGCGCTATGCTTCCGAATCGGAATGAAGGCCGTATCCATCCACAAAGGGCCGACCGGCAAGTCGACGCTTCGATTCGAAAGGGGAATGCTGCATGACGCAGCCCGTACTGGGCATATTGACACTCTACCTCAATGATGCGGGCACGCTGGAAGAGAGAAAATATTATGAACGCATGACCGCGGAGGGGCGCAAGCTCGGCCTGCAGCTATTCGTGTTTACGCCTCAGGACGTCAACGATGCGAAGCAACGGATATACGCGCATTTCTATCATCCCGAATCGGGTCGATGGACGCGGCGCTGGACTTCGTTTCCCTCCCTGATCTTCGACCGGTGCCGAATCCAGCGTACGCCCCGATTCGAGCAGCTGTTGAAGTTCCGCTCCCGCTATAGCCATCTAACGTTCCTTAATCGTCCTCTGCGCAACAAGTGGCAAGTCCATGCTTTATTGTCGAAGGACAACCGGTTCAGCTCCTATCTGCCTAGAACTCGTTATATCCATTCCGTGGACGACGTCCGCGACATGCTGAAATCCCATTCGCTGCTGTATCTGAAGCCGATTAACGGCACCGGCGGGCGCGGCATCCTTCGAATCGAGCGGCTTTCGGGCGGGATGCTTAGCGTGCAAGGTCGGGACCAGAATCGTCGGATCGTCCCGCCCCAGCGCATGAGCGGGGATAAGCTGGGAGGTTATCTGGCGAAGTGGAATCTCAAGGATGTCCGGTATATCGTGCAGCAAGGACTGCAGCTGAGGTTATCGAGCGGCTGCGTGCATGATTATCGGCTGCTCGTGCAGAAGAACGGCGAGGGCAAGTGGGAAATGACCGGCTGCGCGGGCAGAGTCGGCGCGCCGGGAAGCATAACGGCCAATCTTCATGGCGGAGGACGCGCGGCCAAGATGGATCAATTGCTGGAGCAATGGATCGGGGATGCCGCCAAGCGGGACGCGGTTAAACGGGAGGTCGAGCAATTCGGCGTCGGTCTCGCCGATTATCTCGAGCTATGCTGCGGCGCGTTATGCGAGCTCGCGATCGACCTCGCGATCGACAAAAGCGGGCGCATATGGCTGATCGAGGTCAATCCCAAGCCGGCCAGGGAAGTGTTTATCCGTGCCGGGGAAACCGAGACGTACCGGCAAGCGATCGTGCGGCCGCTGGAATACGCTCTTTGGCGACACAAGCAAAAGCAGCGCAAGACCGTGGCGGGCGGCGCTGCCCGGGACATGAACGAGTCCCTCGTCCAGCCGCCCGCCGCCCAGGAAACAACGGACCGGGAATTCAAGACGAAGCGGCGGCCGACTTCATAAGATGAAAAAAATCACTTTGCTCGCGGCGTCATGACGCCGGATGCAGAGTGATTTTTGGCATAAATGCTTAATGGAACGCATCAAGGCTAGACCTGGACGGACAGCAGCTCCGGAAAAGCGCCGATCCGAATGTCGGCATCCGCAAGCTCGGCCTGCTTGCCGTATACGGCGTAAGCGCAGCCGACCGTCGTCAAGCCGTTGCGGCCCCCTGCCTCCACATCCGAAGAACGGTCGCCCACCATCCAGACGTCCTTGGACGGCGTTAGCCCATGATCTTGAAGGAGCCGCGCGACCAGATCGACCTTGCTTGCGGTTCCGTACTCGCCCGCGCTGTACAGCCCGTCGAACAAAGAAGCGATTTCTTTATGCCTCGCGATTTCCTTGACGTAGTCTTCCAAGCCATTGCTGGCAACGAACAGCTTGCTGCCGCCGGCCTTCAGCGCCTCCAGCGTTTCCTTGACGCCGGCATAGAGACGTCCCTCCCCCGCTTCGAGCCCTTCCAGCTCGTATTGCAGCAGCAGCACGTCCGCGCGGGCTCTCGCTTCCTCGCTGGCTTCCGGCATCAGCTTGCGCCACAAATCCTCCAGCACCATGCCGAGGCAAGATAGCAGCTGTTCCACCGGCGGAGTCTCGCCCTCATAAAGCCCCTCTTCGCGCAGCGTGCCGAATACGCGCTTATGCACGTTCACGAGCAGCGTGTCCGTCTCGAACAACGTACCGTCCATATCGAAAATAACGGCAATCGGCTTGCCCATAGCTCTTTCTGTCACGTAATCAACACTCCTTTATTTCGTCTCAGCCTATCATAACGGATGTGCCGAAGAAGGAGCAAGTAATCGAAACGTTTCAATCATGCCGGATCCACGTCATGTATGCCAGCTTAGCTACCATGTAAATGCCCAAATAAGCCCCGGCGATTAAAAACCATTCGTTCAGCAGCACGCTGTGAACCTCCGTCATAAATACCGTATCGTTCCGCAGCGTTCTCGCGACGGTCGCCCCCGCAACGCTCCCCAACACGACCAGCGCCGCGCACGCGAGCCCGTCTAACGCCCGCCGCCAACCGCTTGCGAGCCGCATCAGCCACCACAGCGCCGCAGCCGTTACGACCAGTCCGAGCCCTGTCCATAGCTCCATCCCATCACCGCCTTTTCCCCTAGCCTCGGTATCTCTGCGGCAGGTTAAACCTGCCGCAGTTCCGGAGCTTACGAGCGCTCCTTCGGCTATTGATAAAATAATCGGTTTATGTCACACTGTTTGGTGGACGGGAGGCCGCGGCCTGCCGTCAATTCAGGAAAGGACGTGACGTGACGGCTATGAGCAAGCAGCTCTTTAAGGCCATGACCGAGCTAAGCTCGAGAAAGTGGATTTCCCGCATTACGGGCACGTTCGCGCAATCGGCTGCAAGCAAGGCCTTCATTCCCCGCTTCGCCAAGTTATACGGCATTGCCGTGCATGAGGCCGAGAAGGATCTAGGGGAATACCGGAGTCTGAACGAATTTTTTACCCGCCGGCTCAAACCGGGCTCCCGCTCCGTCCATAACGGAGAGCGAAGCCTCGTGAGCCCGGTCGACGCGCTCGTTACCGGCGCCGGTCCCGTCAAGGACGGCACGATGCTGAACGTGAAGGGTCAAGACTACACCATCGAAGAATTGCTCGGCCGCTCTCCGCGCGCGGCTAGTTATATGAACGGATATTATTACGTCCTTTATTTGAGTCCGACCGACTACCATCGCATCCATTCGCCCGTAGACGGCGACGTAATGGAACGCGATCATCTGCCCGGCAAAGTTTATCCCGTCAACGACTTTGGACTTACGGTCATGACCCGGGTGCTAAGCCGCAACGAACGGCTCGTCACCTACCTGAAGCATCGAAGCGGCGATCTCGCCGTCGTCAAGGTAGGGGCCATGAACGTCAGCAGCATCAAATACGTGGAGCCGCGCCGCGAGCATTTGGCCAAGGGCGACGAGCTGGCTTACTTCGAATTCGGTTCGACGGTCGTCCTCGTTACCGAGGACGGCACCTTCACGCCGGACGCAAACCTGGGAATCGGCTCCAAGGTCCGGATGGGACAGCGGCTGGGCGACCTTGAATAGCTTCAACCTGACATAAGATTTGGCATAAGGAGACCGCCGGCTTTCGCGAATGATGAATCGCGGAAGCCGGCGGTCTCCTTTCGTTCAGCCTATATTTATTCCTTCTATCTGATCTCCGAAGGACTGCGTCCCGTATATTGCTTGAATTGCCTGCTGAAGAAAAAGATGTCCCGGTACCCGAGCGCGTCCGCCACCTCGGTCACGTTCATGCCGGCATGCATGAGCAGATGCTGCGCCCGTTCGATGCGCGTCCGGATCATGTACGTCTGCACGGACATGCCGATCAGCTCCTTGAACTTCATGGAGAAGTAACGCGGCGACAACTGGGCTCTCGTCGAGAGATCTTCGACCCGGTGCGCGATGCCGGGATTCTGCCTAATATAGTTGGCTACTTCGTGGATCGCCTCCGTCAGTTGGTTGCTCGCCTTTTTCTCCACGGGGGCCTCGTTGTCCGCGCGCAGCAATTGGATCAGCAGCGACTTGAGCACGAGCCTTGCCTCTTCTTCAGCGGCATACGTGCTGACGAGGAATAAGCGCACGTACCTCGATAACATATATTCGAAGTCGACCGTATCATATAGCAGCCGGTAGCGCTCCGGCACCAAATCCACCTTGTCCTCGACGGCAAAGTGGATATACGTCAACACCAAAGGGCGCTGCGGATGATGCGTCGCGCTGGTGTAGTCTCCGGGACGGAACAAGAAGCAGCTTCCCGGCCCGACGTCGTAGTGGACCCCGTTGACCTCCACCTCGCCTTCGCCGCTCCATACGTAGAACAAATCGAAATTGGCCATCGGCTTCTCGCGCCTCGCCCACCGCCAACCCGGCTCGCAGACGATCTTGGCGAAGGCCGGCAGCAATCGAAGCGAATCCGGCGATATTCCAAGCATGATGATTCCCCTCCCTTGAAGCAGACAACAACTATTTTTATTATAAAACAAGTTTGACGGCAAGCAACGAAAAAAATTAATGGGATGAATGGTTTGGCTCGCGTAAAGATGGTATAATATCACGAACATTAAAATGCAATTTACCATGAATCATTTTTCGGAAGGATGGAATTCACGCCATGAACCCACTGGCCCAGCAGTTAAATGAGACGTTGCAGCGAGAAAACCCGAACGTTTACGCGATGTTGTCGGATCTAGGCAAAGCGATCTACTTTCCAAAGGAAGGCATTCTAAGCCAATCGGCCGAAGCCAAGGCGAAGGCGAAGAAGTTCAACGCCACGATCGGCATCGCTACCGAAGGCGGACAGCCGATGCATCTCAAGCTCATTCAAGACACGCTCAGCGCCTACAATCCGAAAGATATATATGAATACGCGCCTCCGGCGGGCAAGCCGGAGCTGCGGAGCGCTTGGCGCTCCAAGATGATCAAGGACAATCCGTCGCTCGAAGCCAAGGGCTTCGGCAATCCCGTCGCAACCAACGCGCTTACGCACGGCCTAAGCATCGTGGCGGATCTGTTCGCGGACCAAGGCGACGCCGTCATCATCCCGAACAAAAATTGGGAGAACTACGAGCTGACCTTCGGCGTCCGCCGCGGCGCGAAAATCGTGGAATACCCGCTCTACAACGACGAGATGAAATTTAACAGCGAAGGGCTGCGCGACGCCTTGCTCGCCCAGAAGGACAGGGGCAAGGCGATCGTGCTGCTCAACTTCCCCAACAATCCGACTGGCTACACGCCGGGACCCGGGGAAGGAGACGCGATCGTCTCGGCGATTCGCGACGCCGCGGAAGCAGGCATCCGGGTCGTTGCCGTAACGGACGACGCCTACTTCGGCCTATTCTTCGAGGATTCGCTGCAAGAATCGTTGTTCCCTAAGCTTGCCGGACTTCACGAGCGAGTGCTTGCGGTCAAGGTCGACGGAGCTACCAAAGAGGAATACGTATGGGGCTTCCGCGTCGGCTTTATCACCTACGCTTCCGAATCCGCCGCGACGCTAGCCGCGCTGGAGCAGAAAACGCTTGGCATCATCCGCGCGACGATCTCCAGCGGTCCGCATCCATCCCAGACGTTCGTGCTGCATGCCCTGCAATCCCCGGAGTTCGAGACGCAGAAGGCCGAGAAATTCGAGATTATGAAAAATCGCGCCAACCGCGTCAAGTCGCTCCTCGACAGCGGCCGCTACGGCGATACGCTGAGCTATTATCCCTTTAACTCCGGTTATTTCATGTGCCTCAAGCTCGCCGGCGTCACGGCGGAGGACGTCCGTTCGCATCTGCTGAACGAATACGGCATCGGCGCCATCGCGCTTGGCGAGACAGACCTTCGCGTCGCTTTCTCTTGCATCGAAGAAGAGAATTTGGAAGAGCTGTACGACACGATCTACAAGGCGGTTCTCGAAGTATCCGCGAGGAAGCAGCAATGACCTAAAAATGGCGATGCAGGGGAATATCCCCGCATCGCCATTTTTTAATTCTCCGCGGCCGCCGCCTTTTAACGTTTTTAGCATGGGATGATAGATGATAGCTGCAAATAGCTTCTAATCATCCTCGTCCATCATTAGCTTCTTGCGCATTCGGCCAGGACGGATCGCGATGACGTAAATCAGCATGACGCCAGCCATGCAGAGCGGCGTGGCATAAACGCCTTTGATCAGCAGCGGCAGTCCCGCGGGCAGCCACAATAACGAGAGAGCCCCCAGCAACGACGCCCGGTCCAGCTTGGCGTATTGCTCGCGCTGTCCGTCCAGCGGCAAGGGATAGATGTTTTTCCAAACCGTGTACCGGTTGACATGCCGGAGGCCGCCGAGCTGCAGCGAAATAATAAACGCAAAAATCGCGTACGAGCAAGCCGCTCCCCACCCTTGGAGCGAAGCGGCGTCCGCCGCCCAATACGATACCAGTCCGCCCAGCAGCAGCAGGCGAATCAAGATGCCCCCGATCTCCGTCCGGAACAGCGAAGCCGCGAACAGATAAACGTAGGCGTTATGCTGGCCGTACCCAATGCGCGGCATGATCCATGCCAGATAGGGACGCCGGGCGATGCTTGCCGACAGCGCCGGCACGTCGATAAACATCCCGAACGCCGAATAATACCGTTTGCGCGTCGAAGCTTCCTCTTGTATAAGCCGCTCCCAGGGAAACCGTTGCCTTCGAGGCAAACGGTAAGCGGCGGCGCCGAGCAATAGGCACAGCGCCATAAAGACGGCCGCCTGCCACGACGGATATCGAAGCCAGGCGCCGACGATAACGGCCGTTACAAGCCAGCGGGCGATCCGGTACGCGAGCCGCGCCGCTCCCCATGACATCCGCCTCTCGCGCCATGCCCCGAGATGCTCCCCGATCTTTAGCGCCGCGAAGGCGGCCGCGAGCAGCCACGGAGCCGTCTCTCCCTGCCCGCTGCGATAAATAGGCATATATAATAGAAACACGACGAGCGCTATCACGGCTCCGAGGGTCGCCGAATACCGGAACGAACGCTCCAGATAAGGCCGCATCCCATGCTCCCGGGGCATGAGATACACGACGTCGGCCGCCGCCAGCCAAGTGCGCAGCGGACTCCAGCAGAGCACCGGCGTAAGAACGGCAATGCCGACCTCCGTCACGGGAAAGCCGGGAGGCACCTCGCGAATCAGACCGACGTAATAGATCGCCGAAGCGATAAATACAAGCGACAAAAAAGCCGGGAATCCGCTCTGCGCCATATACCGAAGATACGGAAACGTCTCCTTGCGAAACGCCCCCGCGCGCGTGCCCCATAACTCCGTCAACCGACCGCCATCGCCCGCCATCAGCCTTTTCCTCCGGTAGATACAAGCCGATAGAACGCATCCTCCAGCGTGGCGCCGCCCGCTTCGAAGCCGGCTGCCGCCAGAATGGCATCAAGGTCGCCTTGCGCCGCGATCCTTCCCTGATGCATCACGATAAACCGGTCGCAATACGCTTCGACCGTGGATAAAATATGCGAGCTCATCAGGATGGCGGCCCCGCCGCGCTTCACTTCGACCAGCCTGTCCAGCAGCGACCTGATGCCCAGCGGATCGAGGCCGAGAAACGGCTCGTCGATGATATAGAGCGGCGGAGCCGCGAGCAGAGCGCTCATGATCATCACCTTCTGCCGCATCCCCTTGGAGAGATGCGCCGCGAACGCGCGGCGTTTCGGCGTCATCTGGAATTCCTCCAAAAGCTCCTCCATCCGGGCATTGTAATCGGCCTCCGGTATGCCGTAAGCCATTCCGCTTAGCCGCAAATGCTCCTCCACCGTCAGCTCGTCGAACAAGACGGGCGATTCCGGCACGTAGGCAAACGCGGAACGGTATCGCTCCGGCTGCTGCGAAAGCCGGACGCCAGCAACCTCCACCCCGCCCTGCTGAGGGGTCAGCAGCCCTAATATATGTTTGATCGTCGTGCTTTTGCCCGCGCCGTTCAGCCCGATCAGCCCGACCATCTCTCCCGGCCGCAAGCCGAACTCCACCTCATGCAGCACGGGCCGTTTGGGGCTGTAGCCGCCCGTCAAACCCGTCACTTCCAGCACTTTATCCACTACGCTCATCTCGATTCACCACAGCTTTCCATTATTCCCCTGCCTATCCCTCCTATCAGCATACCGAACTTGAGCGCAAATTTCAAAAGGCCCGAAACGGCAAAAGGAGCTTGTCCGCCTCCGCCGGCCGAAACGGCCAGCAGCGGGGACAACCTCCTTTATGGTCTCCGGACAGCTTCCGGAAGCAGAAAACTTTATTTGATCGTAATCGTCTTGACCGTGCCGTTCTCGCCTTTTACTTCAACCAATTGGCCGATCTTCAGCTTGCCTACGTCGCCTACGACCGATACGTTGGCGTCGACGTTATAGATCAGCGTCGTTGTCGTATTATTGGATTCCGTGCGGGTAACCGTAATCGTCGCCAGCTTCGCTTGCGCGTTGAAGTTAAGCGTATTTACGATTCCAAGCTCGGTGAAAGCCGTCGATACCGGCGCTTTCTCCGTGACTTCGATGAAGACCACCTTGTTCTGGTACGTACGAACGAACACTTTGTCGCCTGCCTTCAGATCGGCGATCGTTGCGCGTTTGTCGTCGCGGAAGATAAAGACGGACGGATCCACCGCTAGCGCCAATTCCGTTTTGTCCGCTTGAACGATCGTCAGCGAGCCGTTAGCCGCGACTTTCAAAGTGCCTTGAATCGCGCGAGCGTCGTGGTCCGGCATCTCGCTATCCGTACGGTCGAGCAACGCCGCCAGCTCCGCGCGGGTTACCGGCTGATTAGGACGGAACGTTTTGTTGCCGTGTTTGTCCTCATAGCCCGTAATAATGCCCATGTCCAGCGCCAGCTTGACGTAACCTACGGATCCTGCGGGAATTTCTTTCGCGTCTTTGAATTCCAGCTTCGTGTTATTAAGCGCTTTAGCTTGGTCTTCCAGTTTCAGCGCTTTGATCAGCAGAATGGTCGACCAAAGTCGCGTCGCGCTTTGCTCCGGCTTGATCTCCGTCTCCGTCTCGGCGAACAGGTCGTTCTCGAGCGCTACCGACACGTAGCCAACCGCCCAAGGATAGCTTCTCTTCAGCTTGTCCGCGTCCTTGAAGTTCAGCTCGGTATTCATCTCCGCCGCGGATTCCGCTTGCTCGCGCAGACCCATCAGTCTGACGGCGGCCGTCAACGTTTCGATGCGGGAAATTTTCTGGTTAGGCTTGAACGTACCGTCCTCGTAACCGGTAAATACGCCTTTGGCCGCGAGCCGCATAATGTATTCCATCGCCCATTGCAGCTGCTCCTCGTCCTTGAAGTTCCATTTCACGTCATACTTATCGTCGTTGTCGCCCCAGCCTTTATTTTTATCCCACTTGTCGTTGTCTTTTTTGCCGTGGTCGCCCCAGCCTTTGTCGTTGTTCCCCTTGCCTCTATCGTTATCGTTTGATTGGGCGAACGCCGATGTCGCACCGCTTGCAAGCATCAGCACCGCCGTAGCTGTAACCGCTGTTTTTTTCCATAGAGTCGTTTTCGTCATAATAGCCACTCTCCCTTTAACGTTTGCGGTCATGCCGCTTTTTTCCTTCGCCCATAAGTTTCGCATGGGCTTGGCCGTTTAAGGGGGGTGGCTATCAAATAATGAGAATTTTCTATTCTTTTTTCGTAGATTCGCGTTTTTCCTTCAGCCATTTCGGAGCGCCTTTGTTTTTGCCCTCGCGTTTCTTCTGCTCCTTGGTTTGCGCTTTCGACAGCGGCTTTGCAGCGGGCTTGGCCGCTGGTTTAGACGCGGGGTTGGCCGCCGGTTTACCTGCGGCTTGCGCGGCCGGCCGACCGGAGCCTCCGGATGCCGGACGGCCGGAATCCTTGGCCGCGAGCCTCGCTCCAGCGCCGCCTGCGCGCGGACTTGACGTCGATGCGCCGCTCACGCTGACTTGTTTCCTTGCCGGTACCGCGCCGCGCTCCGGACGATCGCCGGCTTCGCTCCTTGCGGACGTTCCCGCGCCGCCGGCATTCCCCGGAGCGGCATCCTTGCCCGCGCCTCGGAAGGCTCCCGGACGTGTCGCTTCGCGGAGCTGTTCTTCCGAAAGCAGCTTGCCCCGGTACATCGCCCGCTCGCTAAGATCGATGCCGAGCGTCTTGCGAAACTTCTCCATTATAAACAGCTCTTGCGGCGTGACGATGGTGATGACGGTTCCCGGCTTGCCCATTCGTCCCGTCCGTCCCGCGCGATGCACGTAATGATCCGCGTCCACGGCAGGGTCAAGCTGCAGCACGAGCGGAAGTCCTTCGATGTCGAGACCTCTCGCCGCGACGTCCGTCGCAAGCAGCAGCTGGCAGGTGCCTTCGCGGAAACGGGCCAGCGTCGCCGCCCGGCGCTGTTTGTCGGAGTCCCCGTACAATGTCTCTACAGCAAAGCCTTCGAACCGCAGCTTCGACTCCCAATTGGCGATTTCGTTGGTGTCGTTAAGGAACAGCAGCGCTTGCGGCGGATTCAGCAGCCGGATCAAACGTCTTGTCGTATCCGTCTTGTCCCGGCGGTCGCTCACGACGTATAGATTGTTGATCGTCTGGGAGACCCGGTGCTCCATCGTAAGCTGGAATCGGACGGGGTCATTCATCCAACGGCCTTCGTACCTCGCCATTTCCTCCGGATACGTCGCCGAGAAAAAGGCCGTCTGACGGCCTTTGCCCATCGCGAACAACACCGCCTCCAGATCCTTCGCCGAGCCAAGCTGGAACGTCTGGTCCGCTTCGTCGATCACGAGGAAACGAACGTCGTGCAGCTTGATCTTTTTGTTCTTGACCAGCTCGTGCAGGCGTCCCGGCGTCCCGACGACCAGCTGGGGACGTAGCTTTAGCTTCTCGACTTGGCGTTTCATCGCCGCTCCGCCGATAAGCTGCTGCACGCGGACGCCGAGCGGCTCCGCGTAACGTTCCGCGATGCGGACGATCTGCATGGCGAGCTCCTGCGTCGGCGAAATGACGACGCCTTGGATGCTGCCGGAAGCCGCGTCCATTCGTTGCAGCATGGGCAGCAGAAACGCAAGCGTCTTGCCCGTACCCGTCTGCGATCTTGCCGAAACGTCCTTGCCGGCCAGCAATGCCGGTATCGTATCCGCCTGGACGTCGGTCGGCCCCTCTAGTCCGTGCCTCCGCAGCGCCTCCTCCAGAAGTGCGTTCAGTCCTAGCTCAGTCCATGTTTTGTCGTTTCCCATTTCTTCGTTAACCCCTCTTATTCCATTTCTCATTTGCGATTAAACAATCCTCCGAACAATCGGTCGGCGACGCGCGGGAACAGCCCGTACAGCTTGATGCCGAACGATGCGGCATGCGGCAAATCCAGCTCCGCCTTCCGCCGTTCGATCACTCGAACGATCGCCTTGGCCACGTATGCCGGCTTCATCATAAACCAGCCGACGTTTTTGGCATAGGAGCCCGACGGGTCCGCGATCGCAAAAAATTCCGTATCGATCGGCCCGGGATTAATCGCCGATACGGCGATCCCTTCACCGCGCAGCTCCATCCGCAGCGAATTGGTAAACCCGAGCACCGCGTGTTTGGTCGCGGTATAGCTCGTGGATTTGGCGGAACCGATCTTGCCCGCCATCGAGGCGATATTTACGATATGTCCGCTCCCCTGCTTGCGCATATAGGGCAATACCGCTTTCGTACAGCGAACGATGCCCATGTAATTGGTATCCATCATCGCCTCGAAGCTTTCTACCGGCATATCCTCGAATCTCTCGAACTGTCCATAGCCCGCATTGTTTAACAAAATATCTATTCTCCCGTACCGCCCGATTACTTGGCGGACGACCTCTTCCACTTGCGGCATGTCGGTAACGTCCATGACGTAATAAGAGCAATTCCGTCCGATGGAGGCGGCCGTCCCCGCCAATCTCGCTTCATTGCGTCCCGTCAGCACCGGTATGGCGCCCCGGCGCGCAAGCAGCGCGGCCGTCAAAGCTCCGATGCCGCTGGATGCGCCGGAGATCAACACGATTTTCCCGTTCAACAATGCTCATCACCTACCTGAGGTTGTTCGTAATCCGTATTATCTTCAAGTGTACTTCACTCCTCGGGCGGAAGCAAAAAAAAGCTCCCGCAGGAGCTTTCTTGCGCTTATGACGCGATAAGAACTTGAATGTCGAGCTCGCCGATGCCTTCCATGATAAGCGGGATCGTAAGAGCCTGCTTGGCATTGAAGCCTGCCGATTGCGCGGAGTGGATGACCTTCGGAGGGGTAATGTCGACCTTTACTCCCTGATTGTACAACATGGTGCTCGCATTGCCGCTGATCATGTTGCCGAGTTCCGAAATCGCGCTTTTGGATATCTCGTCAATCTCGGAGATCACGAAGCCTCCCATCATGGCGGAAACCATCTTCAGCGCCACCTGTTCGCTTAGTCTGAATACAATATCGCCCTTCATCTGTCCGTTGAGACCGATTTGAATCCAAATGTAATTCTCAACAAACTTAATGTCCTTGAGCCCTAGTTGTCCTGTCGCAGGCCGTATTTGAACGACTTGCTCTATTACGATTTTTGCAGATTCAAGAAACGGGTTTATATATTCTGCCTTCATAACAGGGAAGCGCTCCTTTTTGTTCGACAAAATTCGCAATTTGTCTATTTGACAACTATTATACTCGAACAACTAGGACAAGTATACTAGTAAAGCGATATATGCACCTTTTGGCCTAATTCTTTATAACCTCATCCGACGTCTGCTGCCTTGCCGGAAGTCCTGCCGACTTGCCTGCGATAACGGATTCGCATCAGCCGAAGCCGCTCGTACAGCTGTTCGACCTGGCGCCCCGGCGCTCCGTCCTCCGCCTGACCGTACACCTGCTCCAGCACCGGCTTCAAGTAGCGGTCTCCCTTCGCCGCCATCGCTTCCCATATTAATTGCTGCTCCGCCTCCGGCACCTCGCTAAGCTCCCTCTCTATGAAAGGCTCTACGTCGTACCCCTCCGCTTCCAGATTTTCGATGCGAATGAGCAGCTCGCGGCGCGACATGCTGAGCTCTTCTTCCAGCTGGCCCAATTGGCCGCCTTGCTGCAGCACGGTCCAGATCTTCTTCTTCTCTTGCTGGCGATCCATCTGCAGCTTGTATTTGTTCTCTTTTTGTTTGTACTGCCAAGCCGCGTATACCTCCGGATCGAGCCTGTCCTCGACCCAATCCAGCGGGAAGGAGGTGTCGCGGGACGCTTCCGCCGTAATGGCCAGCACATCCGCGCCGTAAGCGGCTTGTTTGACCTTGCCCCAACCGGGAATTTGGCCGAGCTCCTCCTCCGTTCGCGGAACAAAGGCGCTGATCATCCATAACATCCGGTTCGTCGCGACAAGGTAAGCGGACTTCTTCTCAGCCGCGGCAGACTTTCGGCGCCATTCGCGCAGCGACTGGAACAGCTCTTGATCCGCGAACAGCTCGCCGTAGCAATGAAGCACGGTCAGATTGCCGCCAAACGATTGACGCGGACTTTCGAGCATGCCGTCGATGACGGGCATGTAGCCCGTTCCCATCGCTTTGGCTACGCCGTGCCTGAACGCCATGATCATCTCCTCCCAGGAGGTCCCTTGGAACCATATGGACGACAGCTCCCCGCCTTCCTCTTCTTCGCGCCATTCGACAGTCCACCTGCCCTGCTCCTCTCCGATGATCAGCCTCGCGGTTCCGATCCCCTTGGCTCCAGCGTGTTTCTCGAACGTGTTCAAAAATACGATTTGCATACCGTCACTCACCTTTCGGCTATTTAGTGGTTGGCGAATCACGAGAACGAAAGCTTGCCGGGACGCAAAAAAGCACCTCTTCCGCCAAAATGGCAAAAGAGGTGCTCCCTCATTACATCGTGTATTCGATTGGTTACATGCTATCATAACCTTAAGCGATTGACAAGATGAATTTCAACACTGCCGCCATGACCGGCGGTAAGGTATAATAAGGACCAACACGAAATAACGGAGGTACTTCCCATGCAGCTGCCCAATTACGACTTTCTCTCGGATTCCACCGAGGATACCAACACGCGGTTCGTTACGTTTATTACCCCCAGCTTGAAGCGATTCGATTTGGCCATACTGACCACGAACCGGTTCTACGGCAAAAAGCTTGTTACGGACCTGCAATTCGGCAAAACCGCCATCATCGGCCCCGACGATCTCGAGGAGGAGGGCTATCTGGCATACGCATTTAAAATTACGGAAGAAGAAGCCGATGAATTGAGACAATTTCTCTATTTTGTCGTGGGAACGGTGAATTTTACAGATTAACCCTGGGAACTTTATAAGCGTGCGCGTTTATGAGGCTAGATTCCGAGCCGGCTGGACCGGTGGAACTAGAATCCGGAGCGCCCGCGATAAGGATACCACCAAACGGGGAGGGATATGCCTGTGTTCCTAGGTTATTGGGATGACCGCGACTATGACGAAGACCTGTCTACAGCCGACTCTCACGAGAACGATCTCTTCAACGAAGAATTTCCCGAAGGACCCTACGGCTCCGATCTGGTAAGCGAATCGCTTGGCAAAAGCACCCCTTGGCGCAAAGGCCAGCATGCGCAAAGCGCTTTCGGGCACGAGAACAAGTCGTTGCATGAAGGACTGCGCCGGGAATACCCGGGCGAAGACGACTATCGCGCCGGCGTACCCGAGGTCCAAGACGAGCCCTAACGGCCGGATGTGCCGGCCCTTTGGCCATGAACGCATGCAGCGCCAAGAAGATAAGGCGGCTCCCGGGCCGCTTGTCTTCTTGGCGCTGTTTGTTATAGATCGTGAACCGTCACCTCGCTGCGCACCATAAATCTGGCGTTGACCCCGGCTTGTCCGATCCCTTTGGATATATAGTACGGGCCAAGCTCCCCGCGATGGAGTCCTTTGTAGATCCCGCTTAACGATAGCGGACCTTTGGGCTTAAACGAATAGAAATAGGGGACGTTAAATTGTTTGCCGTGGAGATGGCCGGCCATTAGAAAGTCGTAGGGTTGCCGGATGTCGAGCACGACGTTGGGGTCGTGGGTCATCACCACGACCGGCTTCGAACGGCTCAACCCGCGGAACGCGATAGCGGGACGGCTATGTCCCGTGCTGTAATTGTCGATGCCTACCAGCGTAAACGACGGAAGCTCGATCCGGCTATTCCTGAGCATCGGAATGCCCCGCCTCCGAAACAGGTCCATCAGCTCGCGCGGCCGCGGCAGCACGTAATCATGATTGCCCATGACGGCGAATACGGGCACGCCTGCCTCGGAAATCGTCTCCAGGTACCGGTCGACCTTGGCCAAGTATTGCGGTTTATAGGTATAATCGCCGGTTAACAGAATGTAATCCGGTTTCTCGCGTCTAATAACGTCCGCGAGCTTAGCCGGACTGATGCGCAGCCGATCCACGTGAAGATCGCTAATCTGCAGGATCCGAATGCCGATTCCGAGCTTCATGTTCACGCGTTCGATCTTGAGCCATCGCGTCGGCAATATAAGCAATGCATATAGGAGCATTGCCGCTCCGAGCAGGGCAGCTAGCCCTATCATCATATCGTTCAGGCGCTCCGCACCTCCCGGATGTGTTAGCAGGATAAACCGAACCGAATCAGACGTTCCTTGGACAGCTTCGCAAGAAAGCCGAACACTTCGGACTCGCAGGTGATACGATCAATATCATACTCAATTAATAGCGCATTGACAACTTCGCCCGCCGTCAGCGGCTCGCGCAGCAGCTCCCAGATTCGTCCGCCCGTGCCGCCGAACCGGTACGTTTTGCCCAAATCCAGCCTCGACACGCAAAGCGTCTCCCCATATCCGCCTTCCTCGACGATCATTTCGTTTCTGAGTCTGACTATATGAAAGTACGATGACAACGCGCATCCTTCATCGCCCGGCATGATCACGTCCATTCGAATATCCACTTGCAGCACCTCGCCCTAAAATGTTCTTTATTAAGAACAATTAAACAAATCGTATCATTCCGCCTTTTCGCTGTCAACGAATCCGAAAATGTTTTGAATATCTGTTAAAATCGCCAATCACATGTTGACAACCAATAACGTTGATGATAACCTAATCACGAGTTCTTAATAAAGAACATTAGCGAACAAAAACCTTGTTTCAGTCATTCCGATCTATCATGATCAAATGGAATACCCCTTATAAATATGAGGTTTCTACCTACATAAAACACCGTTCTATAACAAGAACAAACGGAGGCAATATGAGCGCGATTAGCTGTATCATTCGTCAAGATCGACAACCGCTGGCTTCCGAGTACGGACCGCGGATGATGGAAGCACTCTCCGTATACCCCTCCGATTATGCAGGAATTTGGCAACGGGACGACGCCTTTCTTGGCTGTCATGGTCAATGGATTACGCCGGAATCTCTATCGGAACGTCTCCCGTACATAGACGGAGACGCAGGTCTCGTCATTACGGCGGATGCCATTCTCGACAATCGCGACGAGCTGTTCGAAAAGCTTCAGGTTCCTTTAACCGAACGAGGAGAAATGACGGACAGCGGCTTGCTGCTCCTCTCTTATATGAAATGGGGCGTTCAATGTCCCGTTCATCTGGTTGGCGATTTCGCGTTTATCATATGGGACGCGAACGAGCACACGCTCTTCGGGGCTAGGGATTTTGCCGGTTCCCGGACGCTCTATTACTCGGAAACGGGCGGACTCGCCGCGTTCTGCACGACGATCAGGCCGCTTCTGACTTTGCCCGGCGTCGATAGGAGCTTGAACGAACAATGGATAGCGGAATTTCTGGCGATTCCGATTACGACCGAAGCCGTCGACGTCTTCTCCACGGCATACCGGAACGTCCGGCAAGTCCCTCCGGCCCATAGCTTTACCCTTCGCGACGGGCACATGGCCTTTAACCGGTATATTACGATCATGCCGGAGGAAAAGCTGAAGCTCCGCTCCAACGGAGAATACGAAGAAGCGTTCCGGGACGTTTTCGGTCGTGCCGTTACTTCGCGGCTAAGAACCCATCGCGAGGTCGGAGCGAACCTCAGCGGCGGACTCGACTCCGGCTCCGTCGTCAGCTTCGCGGCCAGAGAGCTTAAGGCTCGCAACAAACAACTCCATACGTTCAGCTACGTGCCGGTGGAGGATTTCGCGAATTGGGCGCCTCGCGGCAGAGTCGCGAACGAACGGGCGCATATTAAGGAAACCGTGTCCTATGTCGGCAACATCCGAGACCAATACTTCGACTTCCCGGAACGGAATCCATTTTCCGAAATCGATGATTGGCTCGACTTGATGGAGACGCCTTACAAATTTTACGAAAATTCGTATTGGATGAAAGGCATCTACGAGAAGGCGCAAGCCGCCGGCGCGGGCGTTCTGCTGACCGGCGCGCGCGGCAATTGGACGATCTCGTGGGGGCCGGCCCAGGATTACCAGGCCGAGCTGTTGCGAAAGTTTAAATTTCTGACGCTGTATCGCGAATTCAATCAATATAGCGCCAACCTGAACGCCAATCGCGTCAGACTGCGCAATGTCATAGGCCGCAAAGCGTTTCCGTCGCTTGCCCGGCTAATCTCCGGCAAGCCGAACGAGCCCGTGCTGCCGGAGCTAATCCATCCCGACTTCGCCCGTCGAACCCGCGTTTTCGAGCGTCTCGAGCAGCACGGATACGACTTTTGGGGCGATACGTCCCAGAATGTATACGACGTGAGGCGAAAGCAATTCGAAAAATTGTATTATTGGACGATTTCGGGCACGGTGGGATGCAAGCAGTCGCTTCGCCATTCTTTGTGGGAACGAGACTCCACTAACGATTTGCGGGTCATCCGCTTCTGCTTGTCCGTACCCGAGAATCAATACGTGCAGAATGGCTACGGGCGGTCCCTCGTTCGCAGGGCGACAAAAGGCTATTTGCCGGATTCCATTCGTCTGAATCAAAAGGTGAGGGGCATCCAAGGCGCGGATGGTTTATATAGAATGCTGCCTTGCTGGGATGTGCTGGTGCAAGAATTCAAGGATACGATCGAGGATCCTTCCGTTTCCGGGCTGCTGAACAAGGAGTCGCTGCGCAAAGCGCTCGCCGCCGTCGGCGATGCCCCGAAGCCGGAGAACGTCTTTGATACCGAGCTCCGCATTCTGATGAGGGCTCTTATATTCAGGCGATTCTTGAAAAGCAACGCATAGCGACGTCTCGATCCACCCCATAAGGCTTGAAAGGAGGTGATTTCACATGACTAAAAAAGCATGGCAACAGCCGCAATTGGAAGTACTGAACGTTAGCATGACGATGGCAGGCCCAGGTATCGCGAAACCGGACGCTTATCAGCCGGATCCGGACGCGGACGAACACGACGTCGTGAACTACAGCTAGTTCGCCCGTCCCTTGCATTCTTAGGTTACTCCAGCACAGGTTGCCCTTGCACGAAAACGTGCAAGGGAGCCTGCCTCAACCGCCTTAAACCAAACCTACTTGTTCATGGAGTGATAGCGATGAAGCTTCCGCAGCGTAACAACCGATATCGATCGTTCGGTCTGATCATCGAAAGCGAAATCCGATTGCCCGAGCTTCTTCCCCTCGACGATCACCTTTCAGAGACGGGAATCGAGCCTCAAGTAACGGTAGCCGAACGCTCTCTTGATTACCTTTGGCAACAGCTAAAGACCAACCATGAACATCTGGCTTTCGGCGAAGGCATCGTGCTCCTTCGCATTCCCGATACCGCCATCTTCGGGATGCAAGACGGAAACGCCATTTGGGTCTCCTTGCTTCCGAATGCGGACGTAAACAAAATCAGGCTTTACTTGCTTGGCAGCTGCATGGGCGTCATCTTGATGCAACGGCGGATTCTGCCGCTGCATGGCAGCGCGATCGCCATCGATGGCCGCGCTTACGCGATTGTCGGCGCTTCCGGCGCCGGCAAATCCACTTTATCATCCTACCTGCTGCAACAAGGGCATGGCCTGCTCAGCGACGACTTGATCGCCGTACATGCAAGCGATCAGGGCACTCCGGTCGTTATGCCCGCATACCCGCAGCAAAAGATTTGGCAGGAGTCCATGCAATTGCTAGGCAAATCGACAACCGGCCTGCAGCCGCTGTTCGAGCGGGAAACGAAGTTCGCCGTTCCGGTAGAGGGCCATTTTTGCGACAAACCGCTGCCGCTCGCCGGCATATTCGAGCTTTCAAAGGGAAGCGGCGAAACGACCCTAGCGCCTATCGAAGGACTGGAAAGATTCCACGCGTTGCGGCGCCATACGTTTCGCGGATTTCTACTGCAACCGCTAGGTCTCATGGAATGGCATTTTCGGACGATTACCCATTATTCGGGACATATCGACATGTTCCGGCTTTCGCGCCCGTCCCATGAAGACAGCTTGGAAAAACTCCATCGATACGTTAACCAATCCATTTATAAGGAGATGTTCACATGATTCAGTCTTCGCCGCTTGCATTATCCGATATCGTCGCATCCTGCAAAGAAAACATCGTAAGCGACATGGGTGGGGAAAAAGTAATGCTGAGCATTAAAAACGGAAATTACTACAACCTCGGCCATATCGGCGGCTGTATCTGGGACGTCATCTCCGAACCCGTCTCGGTCGAACGTCTCGTCGAAGCCATGACCAACGAATTCGCCGTCGAAGCCGAGCAATGCGCCGCCCAAGTCGTCGCGTTCCTGGAGCAACTCCGAAAGGAAGGGCTGATCCTTGTCAATCAAGAAGCTACGAGCGCTGCTCTCGCTTGATCGGCGCAGCGTCCTTTTTTTTATCGAAGCATGGCTGCTGCTAGGCATGGCCAAGCTTACATTCAGCCGAAGCTTCGCGGAGCTCGCGCCGCGACTAGGGCAAAAAAGCGAAGAAACGTCCCGCGAGCCCGACGAGGAGCATATCCGGACGATTAAACATATCCGGTTCGCGATCGGCGTCATGAGCCGCCATACGCCCTGGGAAAGCAAATGCATGGTGCAAGCCATAGCCGGCATGACGATGCTGAGACGCCGGGGGATCGCCAGCACATTGTATCTCGGCACCGCGAGGGACGAGAACGGGGCGATGATCGCGCATGCTTGGCTCCGCAGCGGATCGTTGTATGTAAGCGGCTTCGAAGGGATGAACCGGTTCGTCGTCGTCGAGAAATTCGCCAATCATGCCCGCCGGGCCAGTTAGAGAGGTTTCCCGTATGAAAGAAACATGGCATTACATCAGACAATTGCATGCCCGTTCGGGAGCAATCCTGTACGTCAATCTGTTCGGCATGGTTGCCAGCAGCTTTCTGGAAAGCATCGGCCTCCTCCTCCTTGTCCCGCTGCTCGGCATTATCGGCCTGGTCAGCCTCGATATGGGAGGAGGTTATTTTGCATGGATGGGCGAGGTGCTGGGCGGCTTCCCGACCATTATGGCCTTATGCATGGTCCTCGGTCTCTATGCCGCGACGACCGTTTCCCATAGCTTGCTCTACCGAAGCATCATGATAAGGAACGTTCGACTGCAGCAACGCTACTCGCAGCGGCTGAGGCTGGAGACATACGACGGACTGCTGCATGCCGGCTGGCCCTATTTCATGCGCAAACGCGGTTCCGATCTCGTCAACGTACTGACCATGGAGCTGGCTCGGGTGCACGGAGCCATGAACACCTACCTGCAGCTCGTCGCCTCCGTCATCTTCACGGCCATCCAGATCGGCATCGCGTTCTGGCTGTCGCCGCTGTTGACGCTGTTCGTCCTTGTTTGCGGCGCGCTCCTCGGCTTGCTTTCGCGCCGGTTTATTCGCAAGGCAAAAGAGCTAGGAGGCCAGACCTCGCAGCTGGCCCAACAATATTTGGCGGGCATTACGGATCAAATAACGGGCATGAAGGATATTAAGAGCAATTCCCTCGAAGCCTCGCGTCTGAATTGGATGTCCGGCCTAACCGACGGGATAAACCGCGAGCAGGTATCCTACATCAAGCTGCGAATGAACTCCCAGCTGCTCTACAAGCTGTCATCCACCGTACTCATTGCCGGCTTTATCTTTGGCGCGTTCCTGCTCTTCCGTACCCAAGGGATCGAGCTGCTTGCCATTACGGTCATCTTCGCGCGTCTGTGGCCCAGGTTTACGTCCATTCAATCGAGCTTGGAGCAGCTTGCTTCCATGGAGCCTGCATGCAGATCCGTGACGGCGCTCCGACTGGAATGCGAAGAAGCCGCCGAACGGCTCGGACCGGCAGCGGATGCCTCTATTCCCATGACCATTCGCAGAGGCATTAGGTGCCGCGGCATCTCCTTCAAGTACTCGCCGGATTCTCCCGCTTCCCTCAAGGGGGTCGATCTGTTTATCCCGGCTAATTCCATGACGGCGATCATCGGGCCGTCGGGAGCGGGCAAGAGCACGCTTATCGACGTAATCATGGGGCTCATGGCACCTAGCGAAGGCGTCATCGAAATCGACGATTCAGTCCTGTCCGCGACGAATTTGGCGGCATACCGCCGTTCGATCAGCTACGTGCCGCAGGACCCATTCCTGTTCAACGCCTCCATCCGGGATAACATGACATTGGTACTGCCGGGCGCCTCCGACGAGCAGATCTGGGAAGCGCTCCGCTTCGCCTCCTGCGCCGAATTCGTAGGCAAGCTTCCCGAAGGCTTGGATACGTTGATCGGGGATCGCGGCGTTCGGTTGTCGGGAGGAGAACGTCAAAGGCTCGTCCTCGCAAGAGCGATTATTCGCAGACCTTCCGTATTGGTGCTTGACGAAGCTACCAGCGCGCTCGATGCCGACAACGAAAGCCATATCCAGGAAGCGATCGACCGGCTGAAAGGCTCCATGACCATCCTAATTGTCGCGCACAGACTTTCCACGCTTCGCGGCGCGGACAACGTGTTTATCCTGGACCAGGGCAAGCTGGTCGAGCACGGCGACTTTTCCTCGCTCGCCGCCGATCCGTCCGGATATTTGGGCAAAACGCTCAAGAAACAAGAAACCGCTTATGTATCTTCATTTTAACCGCCAATTATTTACTTATAATGCCAAAAAGTCCTGTTCCCGTGCATCAAGAGAACCATTCTCCGTTATTTCGCTTTCGTAATTGCAATATATTCGTTATAATAGGAATCATATTGTCGTAATTGCGCTTGCCAAGGAGGCGTCCCCTATGATTGGAGAACGGATTCAGATGTTTCGCAAACGGAAAGGCTTCTCGTTAACCGAGCTCTCTCAACGGGCAGGGGTTGCGAAATCTTATTTAAGCTCCATCGAGAGAGGATTGCAGCAGAACCCTTCCATCCAGTTTCTGGAGAAGATTGGCGAAGTATTGAACGTGCCCGTGGAGGAATTCGTAGGCCAGGAGCAAGGTGAAGGCGCTTCCGCCCACTTGGACCGGGATTGGGAGGAGCTTGTGAGGGAAGCGATGGCTTCCGGCGTGAGCAAAGAACAATTCAAAGAATTTCTGGAATTTAATAAATGGAAATTCAACCGCGAATAACGCTGTATATCATACAGCGTTTTCTTTTATTATGGTTTGCCCCTGCTCTTGAAGGATACGCAGTACCTTGCTCACTTCGTCTGTCGTGAGCCCCTTCGAACGCGCGCTTAACATCAGCTCTACCCACTCCGCATCCAATTCCTGCTGGTTGTCCGATATAAATCGTGTCATCCCCAAAATCCCCCGTTCGGTTGAGGCGGTTGCACCACTGACTCCATGCGCTATAAGGTGCCCAGATAATAAGCGCACTTCCTCGTCTCCCATATAATAGTTTCATTTCTGTCCACAAACCAAATAATAGCTTATCTGGAACGAAGATGCTGTCGCTTTCTGTCTCCGGATTTTAAGAAATTGTTTCTCAATTTGTCGAATTTTTTGGTATCAATTGCGTAAAGAGGATACAGTATCCAGTGCTTGAGTCTTTGCTTCATATAATAGATATGCCCGGCCCGATCCAGATAGGCAATATCTCCTCCAACAATCGCTTGGACGATGCGCTGGTTCGCGTGCCTTGCCGATGGCTCGTGGCGCGCGCAGCTTTCCACCTCAGACTGATGGCACATGGCCGCGATTTGCGCGTGCCGTTCAACCTGCGTCAATCCGCCTAGGTACAGGTTGCGAAGACAAGCCGGGAGCACGTTGAGCAGCATCAGGTTAGAGCCGATGTAATGCTTATCCCTGTCTCCGGACGGATAATAATGATCGATGACGCGGCGCTGCACGCGGTAGCCGGCGAGAATATCCTGCAGGAGCTCGGGCATGTAGCGGCTGGTCATCCCGCCCGCCCGGTAATAATACAGGGATTCGGGAATCAATGCGACCGTATCGGCATGCAGAAACAGCTCCATGTTGTAGTACAGATCGTCTCCGAAAAAGGAAAGCTGGTCCAAGTACGCGCCGCAGCTCCGTACAAGCCCGGTCCGGTATAGCTTGCCATGAAGCGATGCGGGAAAAGCATGGCCGTGCAAAAAAGACGTCACGAGCTCGTCTCGGATGGAAGCCCCCCGGTACACGCTCTCGTTAAGGAAGAAGCGGCTGGCATTAAGGCGTCTCGGCCAGGCCATTCCGTTAAATATGCGATAAGAATTACAAACCGCGATATCGGCATGATGAAGGCGAATGGCTTGCAGCAGCCGCTCCAGCATCGCGGGGTCCAACAAGTCGTCGGCATCCACGAAGGAAACGTAAGGAGCGGTCGCCGCTTCGACGCCTCTCCTTCGCGCGGCGATGCTTCCGCTTCTCGGTTGATCGATGACGACGATCCGATCGTCCATGGACGCGTATTGGCCGCAGATCGTTCGGCTGTCGTCCGTAGAACCGTCATTGACCACGATCACTTCCATTGACCGCTCGGTCTGGGCAAGGACGGATCGCAGGCAGTCGTGCAGCTTGCAGCCGGCATTATAGAGCGGAATAACAACGCTTAACTCGACGATAACCTTGCCCATGCGCACACCTCTTGGCATTAGATTGGTTCCGCGTAAGCCACGCTTTCCGCATATCCGCTCGGGTTCGCCAGCTGCCACCGCCATGCGTCCGCGCACATCTCTTCGATGCCTCGTTTGGCTTGCCACCCCAGCTCCGCGTTGGCTTTGGCCGGATTGGCGTAACAAATGCCGATATCGCCGGCTCTTCGCGCCGCGATGCGATAAGGAATACGTCTTCCGGAAGCCCGCTCGAACGCCTTGATCATCTCCAGCACGCTGTATCCGCGCCCCGTTCCCAGATTATACGTCTGCAGCCCTTCTCCGGAAGCCAGCTTGCCGAGCGCGCGCAGATGGCCTTGCGCGAGATCGACGACATGAATATAATCCCTTACGCCAGTGCCGTCTACCGTATCGTAATCGTCGCCGAACACCGCTAGCTCCTTTAATTTCCCTACTGCTACCTGAGCGATGTAAGGAAGCAGATTGTTCGGAACGCCGCTCGGATCCTCCCCGATCCGACCGCTCTCGTGCGCGCCGACGGGATTAAAGTACCGCAAAACGGCAATGCTCCATCGCGGGTCGGCATTAGCCAGATCGCCCAGCATCTGTTCGATCATCTGTTTCGTCCGGCCATACGGATTAATCGCGCCGATCGGGGCTTCTTCCGGGATCGGGACGCCATCCGCCAAGCCGTATACGGTCGCCGAGGAACTGAAGAGCAAACGCCGAACGCCTTGCTCCTCCATCGTCTCGCATAACGTCGTCGTGCTCATGAGATTCTGGTGGTAATATTTGAGCGGCATCCGCACCGATTCCCCCACCGCCTTGAGTCCGGCAAAATGGATAACCGCCTCGATGTCATGCACGCGGAATATGGCCTGCAGCGCTTGCCGATCGGTCAAATCCTGGATATAGACGGGAAAGGTTTTGCCCCCTAATTCCGCAACCCGGTCAAGCGCCTCCGAGTGGCTGTTGGAAAGATTGTCGATGACGACGATGTCATGCCCCGCTTGCAGCAGCTCCACGCAAGTATGACTGCCGATGTAGCCGGCTCCGCCCGTTACCAAGATCGTCAATGGTATCGCCTCCGCATAAATATTCTACGATAAGAACTCATCGCTTTTAATTGTTCTTTATAAAGAACATTGTATCATAAGGAATGCAGGCTGTCTGCTATAACGAACAAAAAATGTTCGGTTAACGCGAGAAAGCCCTTCACGATATCGTAGCGATATCGTGAAGGGCTTTCTGGAAGTCTCACGAGCCTGTCCGGGCATGAAGGAACAGGTTTGTCGGATCATTGTCCAGAATGCTTCTTGCCCAAGCCTCTACCGCTTGCGGCCTAGTCCCGCGCGGGTGAGCAGGCTGAAACGCTTTCTGCCGCGCGTAATCCCGCTCCGGCCCGAGTTCGTCCAAGCCGCTTAACGGTCGGCACGCTCTAAGCGTCTCCCGGGCCCGGAACAGCTGCGATCTTACGGCGGACATGGTCAGTCCGAGCGCGCTTGCGATTTCGTTCATCGTGTGGCCGAAGTAATCCGCAAGAAGCCAGACGTTCATTTGGCGGGACGTCAGCTTGGCGGCAACCCACTCCAGCCAGCCTCTGATCTCGAAGCCGCAGACGTCCTCGCGGCCTTCGTCCGCCAGCATTACTCCAAGCTCCTCGCGGAGCCTGCGCCGCCGAAGCCCGTCGATCCGCTTGTTTCTCGCCACCTTCATCAGAAACGGCCGAATATCCTTGATTTCCCCATGCCGCTTGTAATAGCCGTAGGTCAGCGCAATGGCGTCCTGCATCAAATCTTCTCCATCCCATTGGGACCCTGTCAAATAAACGCAATATTGTCTAAGCTTCTCGAGCCATGGCATGACGGCTTCTTCGAAGGCCGATCGCTGTGTCATGATGAAATTCCCGCTCCTTCCCGCTCCTCCTGCGGCTCCAGGCGAAGTCCGGTCCCGTCGACGATAAGCTTCACTTTGTCCTTGATGCCGAGCAGCTGCAGATGCTCTGCGGGAATCTGAACTCTCCCGTATCGATCGACGACCGCGAACTCCTCGTGTCCGTCCATCGTTTCGGCATGCTCGTCACTCTGGCCGCCGACTTCATCGCGCCTGATCAACTCCGAGCTGGTCATGCCGTCCCGGATCGCGACGACCCGGTCGACCTTGCCCGCAAGCGCCATGTCATGCGTCACGATCACGATCGTCACGCCGGTTTCCTCGTTCAGCTTGCGAAAGATGCCCATGATGACGTCCGCTGTAGCGGCATCGACGGAGCCCGTCGGCTCGTCAGCGAGCAGCAGCGAAGGACGGTTGGCCAGAGAGATCGCGATGGCAGTCCGCTGCTGCTCGCCGCCGGAGAGCTGGACCAGCTTGCTCCCGATCCGGTGCGATAGTCCCACCCATTCGACAAGCTGTTTCGCGTAACCGGTATCGACGCGCCCTGCCGCCATCATGGCGGTCTCTATATTTTCGAGCACGGTAAGATACGGCAGCAGGTTGCGGGCGTTATTTTGCCAAATAAAGCCGACCGTGCGCTGTTTGTACGAAACGCGCTCCTTCTCGTTCATCCGAAGCAGATCCCACTCGCCGACGGATGCCTTGCCTGCCGTTGGGCGATCCAAGCCGCCAAGCACGTTAAGGAGCGTCGATTTGCCGCTGCCGCTATTGCCGATTATGGCGATCAGCTCGCCGTCATCCACCTTCAGATTAAGCCCTTGCAGGGCTACGACCTCGATGCCGTCCGACTTGAATATTTTCACCAAGCCTTCGCATTGTATCACCGCTATCTCTCCTCTCCCAGCTTCACGGCCTGATGGACGCGCAGCCTCCATATTTGACCGATCAGCAGCGCTCCGCCCGCCGCGATCATGATGCCGACGATGCCAAGCAATTGCCATGTATCGCTCGGATCGAACACGATGACGAACGGAGGCACCTGCAAGCCGGCGCCGGACTGCAGGAACGGAACGAACAGCCGGCTCGCCGCCCTTCCGATCGCCAGGCCGAGCGCGATGGCGAGTCCGGTCGTCAGCAGCTGCTCCAGCAAGAGCATGGACGTCAGCTGTCCTCGCATCAGGCCCGTCGCCCTCAGAATGCCCAGCTGCACCGTTCGCCTCGCCAGACTGAACAGCCAGAAGAGCAAATAACCGACCAGGGAAACGATCGCCGATACGATAAAGCCGAGGGTCAGGATGCCGTGCATGCCCTCCCGTTCGGGCAACAGCTTCCGCAGCTTCCACTCGTTCCGCGCGTCGGTCAAAGCCGATGTTTCGATGCCGCGGCTTCTCAAATGCTCGACGATCGGCATCGCCTTGGCGTTCTCCTCCACGTCCAGCCATAGGGCGTAAGGCGTCAGCGGAATTTGCTCGTAGACGTAATCCAGATTCGCCACGACGAACGGGGCGTTCGGATCAAGGGACGGCCAATAGTCGGTTATTCCCACCACGAACAGCTCGAACGCGGCGTCTCCAACCTTCATCTGCAGCAGATCGCCTCGCTTCAAGCCGTGCTTGGCCGCATACGTTCCGGAGACGATGGCGCCTTGCTCGTATTCGCCCAACCAGCGAAGAAGAGTGAATGGATGGGCGTCCTCGTACAAGCTGTTCCTCCACCACGCGCTCGTCGCAAAATCAACATTGTCGATTCCCATTAGATCGCTCTTGCCGATGCTTTTGCCGGCCATGCTAAGCTCGCCTTCCAGCCTAAGCACTCTTGCGGAGGATTGGACGCCCGGCATCTCTTCGAACGGCGTCCGCGGCGGCTCCGTGTATACCGTATTGCGCGGCTGGTCCTCGGGGATGTATTCGCCGTTCTCGTCGAACAGCTCCACCTCTCCCTCCCATACGGGCTGCAGAACGATATCCGCCCCGTTGCGATAAAGAAGCCGCTCGCTTTCGTTCAGATCCATCGTCCTGGCGACGGAGGCGTGGAATAAACCGAGCCCCAGCGTCATGATCAATAAGATCATAAGCGGATAGTAGGAGCGCTGTGACCTCGACAGCTGCACGAATACGAGATGAAGCGGAACAGGCATGCGACGGCGAAACGCCCTATGCGACAATCGCAACAGAATCGGAAACAGCCTAAGGCATACGAGCCCCGCCGCGAACATGGAAATGGCCGGAACAAGGAAAAAGAGCGGCTCCGCCTGCATGACTCCGCCTTCGCCAGCGCCCCCGGCCGTCAATCTGCCGCTGCGGAACCCGTACCAGCCCAGTCCCGCCAGAACCAGCAGGCCGGCGTCGAGATACCAGCGCTGCCACAGAGGCGTTCGATCGCTCCTCGCCTGCGCCTTCTTAAAGTCCACGATGGAGGACTTGCCATGTGCTCCCAAGGGCAGAATGCCGGCGACTAACGCGACGGCGACGGCCGCGAGACCGTACCAGCCGGACAGCGCGCTCCAGCCGACGGCCGCTTCTTTGCCCGGCTGGAACCGCATGAAGCCGTCCGTCCATACCATGACGCGCGCCATCCCGAGCGATAGCAGCATGCCGGCTCCCCATGCGGCCGCTCCGAGCAGGAGGCCCTCCAGCATGAACAAAGCGTAGACGAGGCGCATGCGATAGCCGCGGCTTCGAAGGATGGCGATATCGTTGCGCTGCCAGTCCAGCGATTGCTTGGCGTTCATGTGGATAAAGTAGACGCACAAGGCCAGCATCGGCACGGCAAGCGTCACCAGCAGCGCCTGAAGCTTCGCGTCCGCGCTCCGGAACTTTGCGATTAAGTCAAGGAAGCTGATATCTACCTTCAACTCCCGATGCATGCGGAACAAATCCTGCGAGAGCCTCTCCATTTGTTTCTCGAGACGCGTCAGATCGCCCCGGCTCAAGCCGGACAGCTCGTATAACCCGTACCACTGGGCCGTCGAAAGATTGCCTTCCAATCCGTCGATGATCGCCTCTTCCATGACTTGCGGATGCACCATAAACGCGCCTTGCAGGGCATCCATTCCCTGGTACCAGTACGGAGAACCCTCGTCCTTCGCGCGAAAGACGCCAACGACTTTTATTTCGATCTCCTTGCTGCCCGACCGTGTAGGAACCTTATAAAGGTAGGTTTGGCCGATCTGCAAAAAATTGCGATTGAACGCCTCCTCCGGCACGATGGCCTCGAGGGGACCCTCTTCGGTATCCGCCTTGTACATACGCCCGTCTATCAGCTCCGCCTGCTCATCCATGCCGGTCTGCGACGTCATCGTCAACTGCCGTCTTCGGTTATCGGCTTGACCCGCGCCGCTCGGACGAAGCTGGGATTGCGTCAGCCCGTAGTGGATGACGTATTGCGAGAGCGGATACCCGATTCCTCCGGGAAGCGTCTCCGTCAAGTATTCGTTCCAGCTCTTCAGCTCTTCGAGCGCCGTATGCGTGCCTCTGGCTGCCTGATAACGAACCAGAAGCGATCCCGGCGGCGCGGTCGATTCGCCTTCCGATAGCGCCGCGTTCATCGTTTTCGTCAGCGCATGCTCCGTATAGACCGGGATGCTGGCCGCGAACGCGACGGCGATCAGCAAGCCGACGAACGAGCTGGCCGTCAGCACGCGGTTGTTACGCATTTTGCGCCGAACGAACCGGAACATATGCCTCATTTGCCGACCACCTTCTGTCCCGGCTCCAGCCCCTTCAAGATCTCCACTTCCGTCGAAGTGGAAAGCCCGACCTCCACGTCGACTTCCCGCTTGTTGCCTGCCGCGTCAACCACTTGCACGTATTGTCTGCCCGAGCCCGTCCGCAGCGCCGACGGCGGTATCAGCACGGCGTTCTTCTTGCGCTCCGTAATGACGGCGGCGCTGAGAGGCGTGCCGGACTCGACCTCCTTCGGAAAGGAGTCGAGCTCGATCAGAACAAACGCGTCGAGAGCTCCTCCCTTGCCGCCGTTAGAAGATGCCACGGGCATTCGCGACACTTTGCCCTTGAAGCTGCCCGCGGTGTTAATCTGTACCTCGGCCTCCATCCCGACGGCGATCTTCTCCAGATCGGACGCTGAGAAGCTAACCGCCACGACCAGCTTCGTCAGATCGGCGATCTCGCCGATTGCTTCGTATGCGTTCGCCATATCGCCTACTTCCTTGGCCAGCGAGACGATCGTTCCGTCGAAAGGCGCAAGTATCGTCGAGGCGGCCAGCTTGGCCTTTAATTCGTCCCGCTCGCTCGCCAGCAGCTCGAAGTTCAGCTTGTCGAGCTCCTTCTGCATCTCCGTGCGGACGTCGTCCCTCAGCTTCTCGATCATGGCCAGCTCCGCTTGTTTCACCTCGATGTTTTTGCGCTTTAATTGCGTCTCGATTGAACCTGTCGCCAAAGTCGCAATGATTTGCCCTTTCTTGACCTTATCGCCCGCCTTAGCTTTGATTTCCGCGATCTGGCCGCTCTCGCCGCCGAACCGCAGCTCCTCCTGCTTGTCGGATAACAGCTTGCCCGTGGCGCTGACTTTTGTCTCGATATCCGCTTTCGCCACGGTATATTCCGGCTTCTTCGACAGCTTGGGAGGCTCGATCAGCTGAATCAGCTCGGCTTCCGACGCATCGGGAGCCAGGCTGCAGCCCGAAACCAGGAGCATCGCCGACAGGAAGACGATCGCGAGCGTTATCCTCCCTCTCGGGCTATCCCAATCGGCCATCGGCCATCTCGTATACTTCATTCGCTACCTCCAGCATATTTTGGTCATGTGTCGTCATGCAGATCGTCATGCCATCCTCCTGCAGCTGCCGGAACAAAGCCATGATCCGCTTGGACATGGCCGTATCCAGCTCCGCCGTCGGCTCGTCGGCGAGCAGCAGTCTGGGAGACGGCGCGATCGCCTTGGCGATCGCGACCCGCTGCTGCTCGCCGCCGGACAGCTCGCCCGGCCGGTGCAGCGAACGGCCCGACATGCCGACCGACTCCAGGCATTGCTTGATCCGCTCCGCCCATTGCTTGGGCGGCCAGCCAGCCATCCGGAGGCTTAGCTCCACGTTCTCTTCCGCGGATAACAACGGATGGAGCGCGTAGGATTGGAACACGAACCCGACTTCGGCCTGCCTAAGCTTCGTGCGTCCCGAGTCGCTTAAAGCGTGAAGCGGTTGTCCCGCAAAGATCACCTCGCCTTCGGAAGGGGTGTCGAGCCCCCCGATCATGTTCATGAGCGTCGTCTTGCCGGAGCCCGATCGCCCCTTCAGCATGATCAAGCTCCCCGAAGCCAGCGAAAGGTCGATGCCCTTGAGCACGCGAGTACGCGAGCCTCCTTCTCCGAACGTCTTATGAATGCCGCTCAGCTTGACGATTGCAGCAGCCTCTTCGATGCGCTCGTCCATAGCGTTAACGGGCGATCGTGAACGTGGAGCCCATGATGCCGCCCATCCGGTCGCCACGCTCCTTCTCGCCGCTCAGGTTCGCCTCCGCCAGCGCGTCTTTGGCGCGGCTTACGAGCGCGTCGAACGCCTCCTCAGTGCTTTTGCTTCCGCTTACGGCAGCCCCGATTTCCTCGGCTGCGATCGTCGCGAAGCTGGCGCGGAAGCCTTTGGGATACCAAGCCGTAGTCTCCTTGGGCAACGGCTTCAGCTTGTAGAACGCCGATAAATCCGCTCCGTCCGAGCCGGTCTCGAACCCGACCCTCGATTCAAGCCCCGTTGACGATTTGGCGCGAATTTTGGCCGCTTCCTCGCCGTGCAGGTATTTCACGAATTCCCATGCCTGATCGACTTGAGAGGAGGCGCTATTGACCGCGAAAATTTGCGAAATCTCGTATTCGCTCGTCTGATCCGGCGAGCTTGCGTCCACGGGCGCCGTCACGACGCCCATGTTGATCGGCTCCGGTTGCTTGATTTCCTGCACGACGCCATCGCCCGAAGAAGCGGACTTGATCGATACGGCGGCGCCGGCCATCATACCTCGGCCGTTCATGCCAAGCAGCATGGAATTGTCGACCACCATCGCGGCTCTGCCCTGCTGGAACAGCATGCCGTTCAAAGAGAAGCCCTGTCCCTGCGATTCGGGCATAAACAGCGTTTTGCCCGCGTAGCCTCCAACGACCGTTTCGAAGATTTCCTTCCACTCCGGCTCCGACATCGTGAGCTCCGTCGCGTCCGCGTTCAAATAATTGAGCCCCTTGGCGGCGGCCATATCCTGGATCAGCTTGAACGGACTCTGCTCGAACATGGACGGCGCGAATCCGTAGACGCGGCTCTCGTCGTCCCCGTCCGTCGGGAACCGCGCGGCTAGCTGCAGCACCTCTTCCCAGGTCATGTTGTCCGTCGGCTCGGGCACTCCGTGTTTGGCGAACAAGTCCTTGTTGTAATAAAGCGCCTTCGTGTTGAACGAAGGGGATAAGCCATACAGCTTGCCGCCTCCCGAGTCTCTCAGCAGTTGAACGACGCCTTCCACGATATTGTCGATATCGAAGCCGGACTGCTGCACCATCGCGTCCAGATCGTACAACTTTCCGTCCGCGGCTAACGACTCGTATTGCCCCATCGTCAGCAGCACGACGTCCGGCTGCTCTGCGTCGATCAGATCGGACATCGCCTGCACGGGATCCTCGCCCATGGAAACGTCCATCGTCGGAACGATCTCGAACTCCACGTTGGGGTATTTGGCGCTGAACACGTTGCCATAGCTTTGATAGAAAGCCTGTTCGTTGAAATACGCGACCTTCAGCGTGACCGGCACGTCCGGATCGAACGTCTCCTTATTGTCGCCCCCGCCGCTCGCCGCGCACCCCGCTAGCATCGCCGCGACAAGCGGCATCGCGACCAGGCTGCCGGACCTCCACTTGGTTGTTCGTCTCCACGTTTGTGTTTGCATCTAAACTTCCCCTCTCTTCGTGTTTGGTTGATGGTTTCTGACTGTTGAATTGTGACTGTTAAATGCTTAATGCTGAATGATGACTTAATGCGATTATGGGGCAGCTCTCTTAGAATTGGATTAGCGATGCTTAAGGGAAGCTTAAAAGAGGGGGATGGTTGGGCATTGCCGCGACTGGCGTCGGCGGTGAGCGTCGAGCCGGAAGTGGCATGGTTGATCCGGATGGTTTGGGTGAGCGCTTTTGCTCTATAAAGCTTTTGGTGTCCGTTACGTTTTCAAGCGAAGCGTTTGGAGGGCAATATGGTCTAACGCGAGGCTGTCGATTCATTGTGGATGGCAGTGCAGTCAAGTCGTGGCTGATCGGCTGATCGTAATGGACACCACAGTCGCTATTTCGCAATAATAGAACCAATACAAATTGTAACGGACACAGACGACCTTAATGACATCAAAACCGCGTAAAATGGGCGGAAATTCACCAAATAGTATCATCTGGGTCCGTTAGACTTTCAATAACACGAAAAAGCTGCAATTAAAGTCTCTGCTGTCCGTTAGCGAGAGTAGAACGTTTTCGCTCCGTTCCTCACAATGAATCGATTAGTCTCTGCGGTCCGTTAGCGAGAGTAGAACGTTCCCGCTCCGTTACTCACAATGAATCGACAGTCCCAACGCGTCCGTTAGCGTCAATACAAGGTGAAACGGCTGTCGCCATCTTTGGCGGCGCAGCGCGTTTCATTCCGAGAATTCCAAGCTCAGATAAGGTGCAAAACTTATACGCTTAGAATTCAAAAAAAACACCCGCCGGGGTGTTTTCCTTGTTTTTGGAAGCTAGCATCGAATCGCTTTATTGTTGGTGACTTGCGGGGAACGTCATCTTGATCGTCGTCCCTTTGTTCAGCACGCTGTCGGCCTCGATCCTGCCGCCGTGATGCGTCACGATCCACTTCGCGATCGATAGCCCCAGACCGGTCCCGCCGGCCGTCCGGCTTCTGGCCTTGTCTCCGCGGTAGAATCTCTCGAAAATGAGCGGCAGTTCCTCCTTCGTAATGCCCGGTCCCGTATCTTGAATTTTCAACAACACTCCCGTAGACGAGACCGTGCAGGATACCTTGACCCGTCCTCCCGGGAGCGTGTATTTGACCGAATTGTCGAGCACGATCATCAGCAGCTGCTGCAGACGTTCCTCGTCTCCGGACACGGTCGCCGCCTCAGGCATGAATACCGATAACGAAATGTTCTTCATGGCGGCAAGCGGTGAAAATTGTTTCGCCGTTTCCCGCGCCAGCTGGTCGAGCCTGATCGGCTTCATCTGAAGCTCCAGCTGCTCGGCGTCGCTCTGAGAGAGCGTCAACAGGCCGTTAACGAGCTTGTTCATCCGCTTGATTTCTTTCAAAATGGTCGATATCTCCCTGCTGTCCTCCTCGATCGTATGCTCCGGATGCCGGAGAAGCAGCTCCGTATGCGTCTGAAGCACCGCAAGCGGCGTCCGGAGCTCATGGGAGGCGTCCGCCATAAATTGCTGCTGCTTCTCCCATGAGGATCGAATCGGCACTAACGCGCGGTTGGCCAGATATAAGCCGGCCAAGATCGAGATGCCTCCCCCGAACACGATTCCGACAATGATGAGCGTCAGGATCGTATTCAGCATGCTGATCTCGGAGCTGATGTCGCTTACGTATTGGTAATAGCCAATGTCAGTATTCTGACCCCCGGCCCGTACATTGAGCAACCGATATTCCGCTCCCTTGTAACTAATGGAGTAAAGCCCTTCCTTATGTATCGAACGGCTTAATACTTCGATCAGCTTGGGCGAGTAGGCTTGGGAAAGCGCCTGATTGATGAGCTTAAGGTCCTTGTCCCATACCAACAGGTCGACATTGCGGACGAACACGCTGCTGGCGGAGCTTATCGTCGCGACGGACAGCCGCATCTCCGGCAACGTAACGCCTGCGACGGCAGATAAGCCGGGAACCGCGCGCGACATGGTCATCACAGGCCGGAACATGGATGATCGCTCCTCAATCGCTTTGTCGATGCCGCCGATGATCGTCGTACGCATGTAGAGGAACAGACTGGCACCGAGCACGGACAATATGAGGAACAAGACGGTCGCGTTGAGCAGCGTCAGCCGTATTTTAGTCCGTTGAAACATGCGGCTTCTCCTTCATCATGTAACCGACGCCGCGCACCGTATGGATCATGTCCGGACAACCGGCGGCCGACAGCTTCTTGCGCAAATAATGAACGTACAGATCTACGATTCCGTCGCCCGTGTCCGACTCGAAGCCCCACACTCTGTCCATCATCTGCTCGCGGGTCAGAATCTGGTTCCGGTTAATGATCAGAAACTCTAGCAGCTCGAATTCCTTGGCCGATAGCTTGAGCGCCTCGTTTCTGTAATAGCCTTCCTGCAGCTTTGGCCGCACCGTCAAGTCGCCGATCCCGATGTCGCCGTACTCGCCAAGCGAGCCATGCCGGCGCAAAATGGCGCGCGCACGCGCAAGCAGCTCCTGAAAGGCCACCGGCTTCACCACGTAATCGTCCGCCCCGGCGTCGAGTCCTTCCACCCTGCGCTCGACCGCATCGATCGCCGTCAGAAGCAGAATTGGCGTCCCGATCCTCCTGGCTCGCAAGGAATGGATGATCCCGATGCCGCTCATCCCGGGCAGCATCAAGTCCAGAATGATGAGATCGTAAATATTTTGCTCCGCCATATAAAGTCCGTCGTCCCCGCGAAGCGCGGCCTGCACCTGAAAGCCCTCCTCGCGCAATACGCACGATATGGCGTGACTTAGCGCCGCATCGTCTTCCACAACCAATATTTGCACCGTCGTCCCTACCTTCCCCGTTCTAGCCATCGTGGTCCTAGTATAAGGGACGAAGCTTAAAAGAAGATTAGACCTTGCGCGAAATGGATTGCCAAAGTATAGGCGTTCATGGAGTTCATGCGCCGTCACTCTTACGGCTAGACGCATACACTTCCCGACATCTATCTCTTACATATAGTGATACTAGCAACAAATCCATAGAGACGAGAGGTGAGCCAATGCCTGATAACGGATATCTGAACGTGAACGGACAAGATTTCCTCGTCTATGACGATACCGAATTGCAAACGAAGATGGAAGCGATCTTCGATTCTGACACGGGCAAAATCAAGACGTCCGCTCTGCCGAGCGGCTACGGCGCCACGGGACCGACCGGGGCTACCGGCGCAACTGGCGCCACTGGCGCTACTGGCGCAACCGGAGCCACTGGCGCGCAGGGACCCGCCGGCGCGGACGGGGCGCAAGGCCCGTCAGGAGCAGCAGGCGCGAAAGGCGCCACAGGCGCTACTGGCGCTTCTGGCGCGAAAGGCGCCACTGGCGCACAGGGACCCGCCGGCGCGGACGGGGCGCAAGGCCCGTCAGGAGCAGCAGGCGCGAAAGGCGCAACTGGCGCAACCGGAGCCACTGGCGCAACTGGCGCGACCGGTGCAGCGGGAACGCAAGGTCCTGCCGGGCCGGCAGGACCCCAGGGCATCCAAGGGCCTAAGGGCGACGTTGGACCGCAAGGGCCTCAAGGACCGCCGGGGACCGGGACCGGTTCCGGAAGCGCTTTAAGCTACACGCTGGAATTATCGCGCTGGGGAATCGTGGCCGGACTCCCTGCCAAGCCCTATACGGATGCCCATTACATGCAAGCCGACCGCAACGTGCAGGGATTCAACAACGCCATTCAATGGGCCTTCGATAACGGCTTTCGAATTCTGATCGTGCCAAAAGGTACGTACGCTATCTGCTATCCCCGCACGATTATGGTTACGCAAAGCAATATGACGCTGGACTTCGGCGGTTCTACGCTTAAGGTCATCTACGATTCGACTAGCAAATCGCCCTTTGATACAAGAACCGGCGCAACCGATCATTACAACTTCCCCGGCAGGGATTCGAACGGTCAGGATGGCGTCAGCATCAAGCTCCAGAGCGTGACCGACAGCCATGTCCGCAATCTCGTCCTGATCGGCGACAAAGCCGATCGGAGCTTTGTTAATGCGGCGGAAGCGGCCGTCGAATGGACGTACGGGATCCAAATCGTCAGGAGCTCCTCTTATTGCACGGTCAGCCATTGCAAGATCAGCAGCTATATGGGAGATGGCATTTCCATCGACAGTACAGGCGCTTTTGACTATGCGGAGTTCGCCCTGGGACTTACGGTAGGCGATATCGACCGCAATACGGGCGCCGTCATTCCGGCAACCGGCAAAACATTAGTGACGCAGCTTCTGACCATTCCCACGAATGCATACGACAGCTTTTTGGTCGCGGGGGCCGGTTATACTCGTTTGACCGCCATCACGAACAAAGAAATCGACGTTGCTTATTACGCCGCGGATAACACGTATCTCGGATATTACGGCAACAAAAAAATATACACGCCAATATCCATTCCGACCGATGCGCGTAAGTTCCGTTTCCTGTTCAACAACGAAACCAATGCGGCCAAAAACATGCAGATTACCTTGAAATTCGGTCTGACGCCTCATCACAACATCATTGAGCATAACGAGGTCTACAATATCCATCGAGGCGGCATAACGCTCGGCGGCAACTATAATACCGTTCAGTACAATAGCATTCACGATGGCACCGGCGTGCTCGACCGCAAGCCGATATTCCCCGACCCTACAAGGTACGGCGTCAATCAAGAGGATTCGTACGGAGACAACTGCATCATTCGCAACAACCTATTCTACAATTTATTCCATGGAGCGTTGGTCGGATGCTGGACGATCGAAATTCATAATAATCACTTCTACAATCTGAGCTCCATCGGCATTAATTTATACTCGCTTCATATGGCGAACGTAAAGGAGAATTACCTGTACCGTTGCCAGACCGGAATCGGACTGATGGATGCTCATTTGCCGCATGCCCACGTCAATATCAACCATAACACCATCGTGTCCACCCCTAATGCCGGACTTGGCGGCACTGGCTACGACCTGTACTTTCAAGACAATACTTTAATTGACGTTGGTTCGTTTACGATGCCGGACGATGACGCGACAAGAAATTCAAACAATCATTTTATATGGACCGACCAGTTCGCGGGAACGCCAGTTGTTACCGCGAATTCAGTGGAGAAGTGCACCTTCGAAGGATATAACGCCCAGAAGGAAATCACGTTAAGAGCGTACCGTTTCGCCGAGTCCGCATTTACGAATCTCAACCTGAAGCTTGAAACCCGAAATCAAAGCAAAATCCCCGAAAACATTACGTTTGCCGCTTGCAGCTTCAACAGATGCCTGATCAACAACCATATTTTTTCCGTTAAGCGAAGAAGCACGGTCATTAGCAGCGGCAAGCTGACCGACACGATCGTGAAGGTTGGCAACATTAACACGCCGGAAGAATCTCCCGTTACGCTGCTGCAGGACTGCGAGATCTTCGTCAACTCGAACACGTATTTATTCCAAGGCGAATTTAATACGGGATTCGGCGAGATCGAGCTGAATCGTTGCTCTATCACAATCGCGAACAGCACGTTCGCCTACTTGCTCACCAACGTGTTCAACGTGGCGGGAACGATATCGTTATCCATCGCGAGATCTCAATTTACGTACACCGGAAGCGGACGCTTGAATCTCCAATACTACAATTCGACCAATAAAAAGGCGGTCCGCCTGTTCGCCAGCAGCAGAAACGTATTTCGCAACCTAAATCTGCCAACTCCCGAGGCGGGCGTATATATCGACTATGACATCGATATCGAAGGGCTGGCTCCGCCAACGTCCGGCATGTGGTTTAAGGGGGATACGTACGGCAATGCGGCTCCAGCCGCTGGCGGCCACGTTGGCTGGGTATGCGTCGCGGCAGGTGCGATGAGCTCTACGGCTTGGAGTCCCGTCACGGCTAAAGTGAAAGGAAACCGCATCGTCGCATCGAATCGGGTATACGAAGCAACAAAATCAGGTACGACGGGAACCGTCGTGCCGGCCTGGCCGAGCGGGTCGGGCGCAACGGTCGCGGACGGAGCGGTCATATGGCAAGAGGTGGCTCCGCTAGCCTCCTTTCGTCCTTACGGCACGATCATGTAAATCGAAAAAAAGGCTCTCCCGAAACCGCCGGGCAGAGCCTTGCTTCTTATTCTCCGGATTTTAACGTCGCGGCTTGAACGCGGGTTCGCGCCGGAACCGCTTTGCGTATGAACGCCGCGGCGAGATTGCGCAAATACCCGAACTCTTCCGTGCGGTAGAACGCCAGAACGTATATCGCGTTGACGACAAGGACGACCGCAACCCCCTGCATCAACAATCCCGAATAATGATGACTCGGAAGGAAGTCGCAAATGAAGCGGGCAGCTCCCAACGCCAGCAAACCGATTACCGTGTACCACGCATACCGCCCATAATAACGAATGAGCGGCTTCTTGAACACCTGCCGGTAAACGAGCAGCGGCGTCGTCCAAAACGGTATCGCTACCGCGCTGACCAAGCCCCCAAGGAAGATGCCGACGAAGCCCAGCAAATGAACGAACCAGAAAGACATTCCCATATTAATGGCGGCTTGAATAAGCGGAGCGAACCGATCGGCCACGAAGATGCCGGAAGTCGTCTTGACGGTCGTAATCGTATTCCGCATCCCTCGTTCGTAGAACATGACGACGAGGACGAGTAGGATCGTATCGCCGAGGAGAAACGAGTCACCTAGCCAAACGGCGATAAACGGCTGTATCAGCACGTACATTCCGATCGCCAGCAACGAGTAAAGCCAAAAATTCAATAGAAACGTTACTTTAAAGATTCCGTAAATTTTTTCGTTTTTTTCCTTTGCTACCAAGTTGCCCACGCTGTGATACATGCCGGAGAATATTTGGTTCATAAAGGTACGGCCAATATCGAGCAGCATCTTATAGTTAGCGTACAAGCCGACGGCGGCAATGCTGACGAAGGTCGAAATCATAATACTCTCCACGCCGAAGATAAAGTAATTTCCTACATTGGCGATACCTATGGCTTTCATATTGCGGTAGAAGCCCGTTTTGGTTTCGGGATCAAGCCGCGCGGCCGTTTTCTGCTTTAAAAACGGATATTTCCGATTCGCGTAGCCAGCGAGCAGGAGCGATGTCAAAATCGTGATCGTGCTTTCAAGCGCCAGATATAAGAGATAGTTTTCCGTATAATACAGAATCGCTATTTTGGCGCTCGTTGATACGATAGCCGAAATAGAAAATGCCATCGTTACAATATAATTTTTTTGATTCACGTTTAGATAGGAATGTTTGTATACGAACAGATAGGGCACGGCCGTGTTAAGTAGAAAAATCGCGTAAATGAGCTCAATGTGTTCGACGCTCGCATCCTTGACGATGAGCGGCAGAAACGGCAAAACCAATAGCCCGAGCAGCAATACCGCCCCCGAGATAATGCGGTACGCGTTCCGGTACAAGCGCATTAACGCCATGATTTTGGGTTTATCACCGTCCGCCACCGGCTTGTACAAATTGTAGACGATACTCGCGCCGATTCCCGCTTCGGCAAGCGAAAGCATGGCAAGCACGCTTGTGAACAAGGCGTTGATGCCTAAATACTCCAGCCCTAAGCTGCTAATAAACACCGTCCGGGATACGAAGCTGAGCGCCGTGATGATCAGTTGATTGCCAAGACCGGCCGCAATGTTAAGAACCGTATGCTTAACCCTCATCGGCTCAACGCGCTCGCCAGCCGTATCGCGAAGCCCTGAGTGAACGGAAGAATGCCGAACAGCATGGAGTATACCCCGATATCCTTCGTGTCGCCTTGCGAGAAGTCGACCTCGCCGCCGCGGCGGGTCACATGCATAAGGTAGTTGGCGGCGCGCTCCGCTCCTTGCGCGCAAGAGTGGCGCAGCTCCTCGATGTCGGCGGCGCGCAGCAGGAACCAGCCGAGCGTTGCCGTTGCCGACGAATCCGCCCTCGCTTCTTCCCGATTGACCGACCAGCTCCAGCTTCCGCGCTCGTGCTGGAACGAGAGCACGGCTTTCGAAAATCTCTTGATCATCCCCGCCAGCTTTTCTTTATTCGCCGCATCCTCTTCCGGAAGCTCAGACCAAGCGTCGATCAAGCCGATGGCGAACCACCCCAGACCCCTGCCCCAGCCGTACAACCCTGCGGGCATCAGCTTTGAAGTATGGTAAGCGTGGCTCGGGATATAATGGTTGCCTAACATCCCGTGCTGCTCGTATTGTTCCAATTGCCTTACTGCCAGCGCTATACATTCCTTCTTCCCGTAACGGGTTCCGTAAGCGATGAGAAACGGACAGATAAAGCCAATCGTATCGACGTATCGGTAATGCGGCATCGATAATCGGTATTGAACGGTTCCGTCCTCGCCGATGTGAGCATGGATTAGCTTCCATAGCTCATCCAGAGCCGGCTTGAAACGATCCGCGGATTCCCCTGCCGCCTTCATGATCGCATATCCGAGAATGCCGACATCGACATGCTGGGGTTTGACCTTCCAATGACCGCCGGAATCAAATGTATCCGAATAATACCGCTCCAGCCTGGCATCCAGTTCGGGATCGGTGCCGGACGAATGGATATGCTCGGCGAGACCCAGCAATAATGCGGCTTCTTGCCAATGCTGGATGGCGTTTCTTTTATAATTGCCCTTTAGCATATCGATCACGATCATCCGGTTATTGTCCGTCACTTTGATCGTCGGCGTACGATTAAGCCATTTCATGCCCGTTGCCGTTACCGCCCCCTTCCACTCGCTTCGGCTGCCATGCCTCCCGATGTGGATGCGGCCGAGCCAGTCCCTCGCGACCGGCAACAAATCGATGAAAACGACGGCCAGCGCCGCAACAAGAACAAACAACGCGACTAGCTGAAGCATCAAGCTCTCCCCCCTCCGGCAATCAGCTCGTACAGTTTCTCGACTTCCCCTGCCGTTCCGAGCCGTTCCTTCATTAATTCGTTGGCGAATGACTGTCTTAACCGCGCATCTGCAGCCACCGTGGCGATTCCCTCCGCCAGCGCTTCCGGATTCATTTCGGTCATCCAACCGTTGATTCCATGCCTGATTTGATCGGCGGCCGTCGAAAAATTCGTCACGACGATCGGCTTGCCCAGAATCTTCGCCTCGTCGATCGCGATCGATTTGCCTTCGAATCGCGAAGGCTGCACGTAAAGGTCGGCGTGTCTCATATACGAATAGGGATTATCCCGCAGCCCCAACAAGCGGAAGCGGTCGTGAAGCTCCAACGATTCCGCCAGCGTTTCCAGCATGCGCCGCTCCTCTCCATCGCCTATGATAGACCAATGGACGTCAATCCCCCGGTCTAGCAATATGCGGCATGCATGCGCGGCCATGTCGAACCCTTTTTGCGCGTTCAATCGGCCGACCGATACGATGACCAGCTTTCGTTCTCTCGGAAGAAGCTCCGTTATCGTATCCTGGTTCGACATCGCGACGATCAGATCCGGCGACACGATATTCCGTATTACTTTGACCTTTTGCGAGTGCTCGGGGAACAATCGATGCAAGACGTCGGAGCAAATGTCGGACACCGTGACCAAATAGTCAAGCTTGCGAAAATGAGATCTGTCATAGGCCGGATCCATGCCCAGCTTCTCATAGTCGTTATGAATAAAACCGATTTTGATCCCCGCATTCACTTTATCCAGGCAATAATAGACTGGGGTTTTCTCCAGAAAACCGATCGCCGCGTCGTATCGCTCAGTGACGTGAGGCAATGCCGCAGACAGGTATTTCCATACCCTTTGCTCTTTCCGAGCCGCGGTCCCGACGCTTCTGAAGACAAAACCGGCTCCGATTCTGGCGGCGGCGACCCGAAGCTGCCCCCTCTTCAAGCTTGTTTTGATAGCAAGGCCAATCGGCATATCGAACAGCTGATAGTTAGGCATGTCTCCGATTAACGTTACCTCGGGAGGCAATTGCTTCATAAAGATTCCTTCGCGCTTAAAGAGCAGCAGATCGACTTGGAACCTGGTATGGTCGATATGGTTCAGCAGCGAAACCAGCGACTTCTCCGCTCCTCCGCACTGCAGGTTGTTCATGACAAATAACAGTCGTTTCTTCACCTTGAACCTCCTTAGGCTAGAAGCCGATACAGCTTGTTGATCTCGTCTTCCGTTCCGAGCGCCATGCCGGACAGTTGTTGCGACAGCTGCTGGCGCAATGCGCGGCTCTCGATTAAACGGATAATGCCGGCCGCTATGCTCTCGGCGTCCATGTCCACGATCAATCCATCCGTCTCATGCCGAATCTGGTCCTTCGCCGTGCTGAAGTTCGTCACGACGATCGGCTTACTCAAAATCTTCGCTTCGTCAATGGCGATGGATTTCCCTTCGAATCTGGACGTTTGCGCATAGATATCGGCTTGCTCTAGGTATGGATACGGGTTCGATCGCAATCCCAGCAAACGGAAGGATTCTCCGACTCCGTATTGCTCGATGAGCAGCGTCAGACGCTCCCGCTCCTCGCCTTCGCCAATGACGTTCCATTGCACCTGGAAGCCTCGATCCAATAAGATGCGGCATGCCGCTACCGCAAGCTCCAGCCCCTTTTGCGCATGCAGCCTCCCGATCGTCAAAATGACGGTTTCCTGCCCGCGGCGTTCGAATACGTCTTGCCCTGCTCTCCGGGCCAGCCCGCGAATGATGCTCGGGGAGACGATATTATGGATGACGCTAACCTTATGGCTATGTTCGGCAAAGATTTCTTTGAGCGATGCGGCGCATTCCTCGGATACGGTTACGATATGATCCAGCTTCCGGAAATACGGAAGATCGAATTCCGCGTCTGTTTCCAGCATGTAATAATCATTGTGAATCCACCCGATCTTGGAACGCGCGGCAACCAAGTCGACGCATAGATAGATGGACGTTTTCTCAAGAAACCCGATTGCCGTATCGTACGTCCCATCGAGCTTTCTTAAGCTTTCGTTCAAATATTTCCAAGCGGCTTGCTCCCGTTCGCCGATGGAGCGGGGGGCACGGTTAATGACCGCGTATTGAAGACGTCTGAACGCCAGCTTAAGCCTTCCCCTCATCACAAATCCCGCCATTGCGGGGAGTAAGGGACGAATAAAGTTTCGATAATCATCCGGCAGCGGCAGAACGTTAACCCAAGGGGGCAAATGCTCCATAAACATGCCTTCCGGATGCAGAAGAAACACGTCGACCTCGTACGATTCGCGATCGATTTGGGATAACAGGTTTACGAGACTGCGTTCCCCTCCGCCCGCGGCCAGGCTAGGCATGACGAATAGCAGCTTTTTCTTCATGGCCGCCACTAAGCCATCTCTCTCAAATAGTCGACCGCCTGGCGGGATAATTGCTTCACGCCGGGAATCGCTTGTCTGAGGCGCTGCTTGATGGCCGCTTCGTCTTGGAGCAGCTCGTCGAACCCCGTCTTCAGCTTATTCGCGCTAGATAGCTCGTTAAGCTGCAGCACCAGCTTCTCTTCCCCGAATATATCCTTCGCGATCCCTCTCGACTTTACGCTATATCCCAGCACCATAGTCGGCACCAGATTGGAATAAGCGGCGATCGTGGCATGCGTACGCGCCCCGATAAAGAACCTCATTCGGCCGATATACCCTTTGTACTGGACGGCGGACAAATCGCCGGGCAGCAATATGACTCTTCCGGTCGCGCGGTAATGTTTGTAGAAATGCTGGAGCACCTCGTAATCGTTATTTCCCTCATAGATAACGTGGGGGGTCAACGCGATCGTCATATCCGTGGAATCCAAAATGTGCTGGATCAGCTCCATGACGGAACGACTGGATTGCTCGTTAAGCTTCCATACGAGCGGACTGAAATTGATGCCGATCGTATTCCCCTCTTGCCATCCTTGCGGCAGCGGCAATTGCTCCTGCTCCATCGTGAATGCGGGATCCGCCGCCAGTTTGACTTGCGATAGACCCTTGTCTCTCAGCATGTTATACGTGATCGACTCGCGGGCCACGATAAGATCGAACTGCTTGAGATCCTCCAGCTTTTGCTGGGACATATCCTCTTCCCCGATGGAGCAGCCCCACAGCACCAGCTTTTTCCCTTGCCTCTTCGCCCTTCTGTCGATCTCGTACCAGCCCGGCTGCTCCCCGTAGCAATAGTTGTCGCCTCCGATCGACATGACCACGTCCATCTCTTTGATTCGGCTTATCGTTTTGGCTTCTACTTTGCCCAAGGCATAGGATTCGGTTCTGAAAAATTTATTTTCCATAAGCGCGACGAACCACTCGCCCGAATATTTTTTGATCCTGGAGGTCGATCCGTCGAATATCCCGTCCAGACCGTCTATCCCCTTGTCGGTCTCCGGTTTGGAGGAGGCCAAATACACCTTCGACTCTCCGATATGATTCTTGATCAAGCTGGCCGTCGACCGAACGATGGCTTCGCAGCCCCGATTTTGACTTCCCGAATGCGCGAACATTAATATTTTCACTCGTTTAACCCCCTAGTCTCGATCGTTTCGATATCTGCTGTATGCCGTCAATAAGTAAAGCCCGAGCGCCGATCGGTATTCCATCATTCGCAGCATCCAGAGCTCGTATCTTCCGGCATCGGCGTTATGTTTCATATACTTTAAAAGTGAATGCCGTACAGACGGATGGTTCAGAATCTCCTTAACGGCCGACAGTTGCCGTCTCACGCTAAGCCCGTTATCCGGCATGAAATAAAGATGAATATAAGACATAACCGACCGAATTAATTCGATTGCTTTCATTTGGTTTAGCTGCATCGAATCCATTAACCGGGAATAATCTTGCGGATATTGCTCTTCGAACACTTCCACGGCATGACCGAAATAGTCCATCTTGGCCAGGTTTCTCGTCGCGCTGCCTCGTACTTCCCGATAATGGTAACCCGCGTATTTCTCGTACAGCATGGAGCCCGCGACGGCAAAAGCCGCCATCCCGAATAATTTGTCTTCCCCGAGGAGCCTCCCTTTCCGGAAGACGATGCCGTTCCTTGCGATCAGCTCCGCACGGAATAATTTGTTGCAGACGGAATTCATGGACCAGCCTCTCATATATAGCGGCAACACTTCCCGTTCCAGATCGGTCCGTTCCAGCCGTACGCCAGAATGAAAATCATATTGGGTTCGTACCGTCTGCCCTTCCACCTGGGTCTCGTAATCGATCACGACGATATCGCAGCCCGAGTCCGCGGCAGCCCTGTACATGACCTCGAACATGTCCGTTTCCACCCAATCGTCGCTATCCACGAACCCGATGTACATCCCCCTGGCGGCGGCGAGACCCGCATTGCGCGCGGCGCTGACCCCTTGATTGTCCTGATCGATGATTCTCACTCGAGAATCGGACATTCGATAACGCTCCAGAATCGCCAGGCTTCCGTCCCTGGAACCGTCGTTGACGAATATGAATTCGCATGAATCCAACGTCTGAGCAAGCAACGATTCGATACATTCGGCCAGGTACGGCTCCGCGTTGTAGACGGGCACGATGACGCTCACTTTCAAGTCCATGTCGGCACCTCCTCTAGACGGCTTCGATTTCTTCGGCATCCACCATCAGCGCATACAGCTTGCGGAGCTCCTCGGCGACGCCATAGTCGGTTGCCCGGCACTCGTCTCCGAATCTCTCCAGCGTTTCCCGATGGTTATATAAATGTTCGATTCCATCGGCAATGCCATTCACGGACATGGGCGCGATGTACCCGTTTCGATCATGCCTGACTTGGCTGGGAGCAGTGGGATAATTCGTGATGAGTACCGCCTTGCCGAGCATTTGGGCTTCCGTCACCGTGACGGCTTTGCCCTCGTACCTCGACGGCTGTACGTATAAATCGCAGGCCGCCATAAAGGGATAAGGGTTGAGCTGCTTGCCAAGCAACACGAAGCAGTCTTCCAATCGATTCGCTTGAATCAATTCCTTGATCTGCTCCTCGTCTCCTCCGTAACCCACCACATACCAGACCATGTCGTCATATCCCTTATCCTTCAGCGCCTTCATCGCCTTAACCGCTTGGTCGATGCCCTTGGCGTGGGACAGCCTGGCCACCGTCAATAATTTAAACCGGTTATCGGCTCTCATGATTTCGGCCGCGCCTTCTTCCATGGCTAGCGATGTAACGGCATGCTGCGAGATAACATTTTCCACGACATGCACTTTTGCCTCCAGCTCGCTATATTTGCTTACAAATGCTTGTTTGCAAGCCTCCGATACGGCGATGATGGCATCGTATTTGCGCCAAATCGTTAGATCCGACTCGACGTCCGTTTCGATGGTGGAGAAGTCGGTATGGATCCACGCCAGCTTTCTGGTCGCGTTGACCTTCTCGGCCACAAAGTGATGCGGCCATAAGTAGCTTATCGCCGCGTCGTACGTTCTTTCCGCTTTGGGCAAAAAAGGAAGGGCGTATTTCCACATGAGCTGCATCTGCACATATCCGGACTCCGCGAGACCTTGCCGCTTGCGGCTCCAAACGGCCGCATGCGTCTTGGACAGAAGCCTTGCCATTCCTAAACCGATATGCCCGGATCGTATCGTTTCCTTAATGGACGAACGGAAAGTGGCATAAGCCGGCAGCTCCTCTAGCAAGTTCGCTTTGCGGGACAACAATCCCATGAAATCGCCTTTGTGCCGGTATAACATGACGTCGACGCGATGATTATCGTAATCGAACTCATCCAGCATCCCGGCGAGACTGCGTTCTACGCCGCCAACCTCCATATCGTATGAAGCGATTAATACATGTTTCATATGGATCCTCCACCGAACTTATTTCTCTATCGCTTGTTTGTTTTTTCTCAGCTTTCTCCAGGTCCAGAGCATCGGCCTCAGCGGAAAATACAAAAAATGCAGGCGCTTCGGCAGCGGCAGCGTCTCCGCGTCCTCGTGGAACGGATGAATGATGCTCAGCGCGTATATGCACTTCTGGCGAAGCGTCATCAGCCCGAACAAATATTGTTTATGATATTGCTCGATATCTTTGGGCACGGGAGGAGAGTGCAGATTGACCATCCGCTCCATGTAGAACATCGTGTCTTCCGCCAGCCATCCGGCCTTGCGCGTCGTCAGAATCGGCTTCATCTCCTCGCGCAGCGGCGCGGCGAGCAGCTTGGCGGCGAGAAACAGCGCCTGACCGCCGATGTGGAGCAGCTGATGCTTGCGCAGATGGGCCGCCAGTCTAGGCCAATCGATCTTCTGATTCATCAGCTGCTTGATATCAAGCAGCCACCGGAGCCTGGACCAGCCGTGTCTCGCGCCGTGGGAGACAAGGAACATGAACAAATCCTCCCTTCCCAGGAAATAGATCGGACGGCTAATCAGCTCGCTCTGACGTCTGCGGCTCCACAGCTCCTCGAATCCGGGTTCCTTGGACGGGGAGGGATTGAGACGCCAATGTACCTCCACCTTGATGCCTTTTACGGGATGATGGAACGTAATATGATGATGCCGCCACTTCCAGTCGTTCAGCACGCTCGTGATATAATCGTCCTTCTCGTAGCCGAGAGAGACAAGAAGATCCTCTGCCGCCCGGAGGCGATCCATCGGCACCAGCAGGTCGAGATCGCAAGAGGTGCGCAGCGACACGTCGCCGTAAAGATCCGCGGCAATGACCGGGCCTTTGAGGAACAACGCTCGTATGTCGTTGCCTTGAAACAGGGTGGCGAGCTGCTCCATCTCCCCGCTGAGCGTCAGCATCTGCAGCGTGTTCCGGTAGTAATCCTTCTGGAACAGACTGATGACGAAAGCAGGCACGCGAATGGGCCGATGCTCCTGCAGCTTCCGGTTAATGGTCGGGAATACGCGGTGATGCCTGGCAAGCTCGATGAACAGATGCCAATCGACATCCTTCATCAGCTCCCACAGCTCATAGCTTAGCTCCATCCCTTCTTCCATCTCCAGAAAAGCAAGCAACAATCTTAATTCTTGAGAAAAGTCCCCTGTATGGAGCACGGCTTCCATTTTCATGTCGGTCTCCTTCATTCGCAAATAACGAACAAAAACATTATTTTGTTCTATAAAACGAACACATTTACAGATTAGCATCCGCTTTTGGTTCTGTCAATTACATTCACCATTTTTCTACATGGTTTCCAAGCCACATCTCATAGAGGGTATGCTAGAATGGGTTCAGATAAGATAATAGAAGATGGATTGCGGAGGGATTGCTGGAAATGTCGAATAACATCGTAATTCTCGGTGCCGGCGGGCACGCCAAAGCCGTTATCGATACAGTGGAACGACAAGGCTTTTATCGAATTGTCGGATTGCTCGACAAGGGCAAGACGTCAGGGGAATTTGTATACGGATACGAGATACTGGGGGATGAATCGTGGCTGGAGGATCCTCGCCATGACGTGGACGGCGCGATCGTCGCCATCGGCGACAATTGGACGAGAGGGCTGGCCTGCCGGCGAATGAAGAGAACGCGGCCGAATGTGGCCTTTGTTACCGCCATCCATCCGTCTGCCGTAATCGCCAGAGGAGCCCGCATCGGCGAAGGCTCCGTCATCATGGCCGGCGCTTATGTCGGCTGCGATGCAAGCATCGGCGATCATGCCGTCTTGTACAGCCACTCGCTTGTCGAGCATGATTCGAGGATCGGCGATTTCGTCAGCTTCGCTCCCAAAGCCGCTGCAGGCGGAAACGTAAAGGTTGGAGATTATACGGCAATCGCGATCGGAGCGTCGATCATTCACGGAGCGACGATCGGGGAGCATAGCGTCATCGGGGCCGGATCTACGGTGATCAGGGACGTTTCATCGCTATCCGTGGCGTTCGGCACGCCAGCCCGAATCGTCCGGTCCCGCGTAAGCGGCGAACGTTATCTCTAGCTCGCCGCCTCGGCTGACCCGGCCTGCCATTCGCCGATCACTCTTTCGATTACCCCAATGACTCTCTCTTGTTCGTCCAAGCTCATATTGGAGCCCGACGGCAAACAAATTCCCGTCCGAAACAAATCCTCGCATACGGAGACTCCTTGTTCGTGATGGCCGTAGAATGCGGCTCCTTTGAACAAAGGCTGCAGATGCAGCGGCTTCCATAGCGGCCTGGCCTCGATATCGGCTTTCGCAAGCTCGTCAAGGAGATTGCCGATGACGGTCTCCGCACCCGCGCGGCGGATCGTCAACGCCGTGAGCCACCGATTGCCGCGCGTGTCTTCCGGCTCCGGCATGAAGGCGACGGCATCGTACTTGCCAAGCGCTTCTTCATACCTTCGATAGATTGCCCGCCTGGCTTCCACCCGCTGCTCCAGCACCTCAAGCTGCGCCCGGCCGATGCCGGCCAGCACGTTGCTCATCCGATAGTTGTAGCCCATCGCGCTATGCTGGTAATGAACCGCGGCGTCCCTTGCCTGCGTAGCCAGAAACTTGGCCCGCTCCAGCGCTGCCGTATCGTGGGATACTAGCATCCCGCCTCCGGAGGTCGTAATGATTTTGTTGCCGTTAAACGAATAGATGCCAAAGGCGCCAAACGTGCCGCTTTGACGTCCGCGGTACGTGGAGCCTAACGATTCTGCCGCATCCTCGAGCACGGGAACGCCATATCGCTCGCAGATGTCCATAATGTCGTCCATGCTCGCCATGCCTCCGTACAGATGGACGACGATAACGGCCTTGGGCGTACGCCCCGCTGCCGATTCTTGACGCAATGCCCGCTCCAGCGCGACGGGGGACAAATTCCAAGTGCCCGGCTCCGAGTCTACGAAGACCGGATTCGCTCCAAGGTAGCGAATGGGATTGGCGGTCGCGACAAACGTGAAGCTTGGGCATAGAACGATGTCTCCCTCTCCGACTCCGAGCAATTGCAAAGCCAAGTGAATGGCAGCCGTCCCCGAGCTGACCGCCGCGGCTCCCTTGGTGCCGACATAATCGGCCAGCTGCTGTTCGAAAGCCGTGATGTGGGGCCCGATCGGCGCGATCCAGTTGCTGCGGAACGCTTCGTCGATATAAGCCTGCTCGTTCCCGCTCATATGCGGCGGCGACAAGTAAATGCGCGATGGTTGATTGGGCACCTTAGATCATCCTTTCTGATTATGCGTCTGGCCTTCGAAGATCGGCATCGTGACATGGCTGCCGTTGCTGATTCCCTCCGATCGGAAGACGCGAACAATTGTCAGCATCATTATCCGCATATCCAGCCAGAAGGATTGGTTATGGACATACCACACGTCGCGGTCGAAACGATCCTCCCAAGAGACGGCGTTGCGCCCGTTCACCTGTGCCCATCCCGTAATTCCCGGTCTAACCAAGTGGCGTTTGGCTTGCTCTTCCGTGTACAGCGGCAAATAATCCATCAGCAGCGGACGCGGTCCTACCAGGCTCAGCTCTCCCTTTACGACGTTGACCAGCTGGGGCAATTCGTCCAAGCTAAGCTTGCGCAGCAGCATGCCGAACGGCGTAAGCCGCAGATGGTCCGACAGCAGCTTTCCCTCGCTATCGCGTTCGTCCGTCATCGTCCGGAATTTGTACAACATGAACGGACGTCCCCTAAGCCCCGGGCGTTCTTGCTTAAACAAGATCGGGGAACCTAATTTTGTCCGCACGAGAATCGCGACGATGGCCATCGGCAGCGAAGCGGCGATCAGAATCAAGCATGCGGCCCCCATATCGAACATTCGTTTTATCATCGTTGGCCTCTCCTCTATCTATCTCTTTCGACATGAAAGTTTACCTTCTAGGCAAATAGCTTTCTCACTTTCGCAATCGCCTTGGGACCGATGATTCGGCTGGCGACCCGTTTGGCCCCGCTCTTGAATCGAACGTGAACGGGAAGCCACGATTGGGCGAAATGGTGGATGGTATAGCTGTCCTCCGTGCGATAGCTCCCGCCGTTGATATAATCGTAGGGGCTGAAATATTCTCGCGGATACATGACGACTCCGTTGCGGAGGCGCTGATACGTACCGTCCAGCACGAGGCCGTCCGACTTGCAAAGCCCGGAAATGACCGCCGTGTTGGTCATCATATCGTAGGTGCCGTCCGGCAGCAGGAAGGTCCGTCCCTCGTAATCGTCAAGCAGCTTCTTGATCCAGGGATGCTTTGGCGCAGCCCCCATCGTGCCGGATTGCAGGAATCTCCCGTCCTCGAAGCCCGAGAACGCATCGTGCAGGAGCAGCGGGTCAAGCGCCTTCAATACCTCCACGTCCGTATCCAGATAGATGCCGCCGTGGTGGTACAGCGCGTATAAACGGACATAATCGCTCACGAACGCATATTTTTTGGCCTTGTAGGCTTCCTTTGCGTATTTGGAGCAATCCAGGTTGAAGCTGTCTTCGTTCCATTCCATGAATTGGTAGCCGCCGCCGAGCTTCTTCTCCCAGCTTTTCATGCAAGTCCTGATTTTTTTGGATTTCTCCCCGCGTCCGAACCAGCAGTAGTGGATGATTCGCGGAATCCGTTCCTGTTGTTCCATCGGTTTCCCCCCTCGACTTTCGACGCTCAGAAAGGCCACTTGATGTAATCGCTGGCGTATCGAATATCCAGAACGATTACATTCTCATAGAAAAAGTATAAGAAATAGAAGCTTAAGAACGCGATATACGCCACTTTTCGATCCTTTTCCCTGAACAGCTTGACGATCCAGCCGAGCAAGAGAAGCTGATAGAGCGTAAAATAGATGCCAAGCCTTGCGAATATCCAGTTTTGCGTCGAAATGATCATGATCACCGTGCCTACTAGCGATAGATTCACGATGATGTCGCTTTCGGGGAAGATGCTTCTCAGCTTCTCCTTGCCCAAATAAGCGATGATTAAAGGGATCACGTAGACGACTACCCGTAGGATGTTGGCGCCGCCTTCCGAGAAGCCCTGATATTCCGAATACTGAGTATTCTCGATGACGGCGAACAACGCGCTGGAGAAATAGTTGAATCCGACTACGACAAGGATGGCCATTCCGAGCATAAGCGTCGACATGAGCGTCCAGGCCTTGCGCCTGACTAGAAAATAAATAGGCAACATGATGAGCGCGCTCTGGTGAAATAACGAAGCGAAAATAACGACGGCAAAATAGATTTTCCATTTGCCCTCCAGCAGCGCTTTCGTCGCGGCGAATATAATGGCCGCCGCAAGAAACTGACGAATGCCGTTCATCGAGACGATAAACGCGCCGGTCGTGATGTACGCGTACAAGCTTAGCTCGATCATCCTGGAATATTGATAAAAAACGATGACGATTAGGACGTTGGTAGCGAGCGCCGTAAGCAGTATCATCAGTTGGGGATCGTTCGTGATTAGTTTAAGCAGCATTTGGAAGATGTTAAATCCGATGTCGTCCTTCTGCAGAACGCTTGCCCAAGAAAAATCGTCTACCCTATAGCTATGCATATACAAATACGTATCGCCGATATTGTTGCGAAGTCCCGCCACGAGAATCAGAATGGCCGTTCCGAGAAACAAGTAAACCCGGTTCGGCTGGATGCCGAGCGGACCGGCCGTTGTTGCCCTGGAGAAGTATCTGGCCATAAAGGCGTTAAAAAACACGGCAACGAGGGCGAACCATATCATCTCCACGCTCTGCATCCTCCCTTCCGAATTCCCGATGGCTACTATCCCGTCCCCGCGATCGTGTTTCTTTTGGTGCGCCGAATGTACATGTATAAGGCCACGCCGAGCGGCACGGCAAGCAAGGTCGTCCATTTGCGGGGCGATTCCGCTAAGAATCTGCCGTTGCGCAGCATCAGGCTGCTGGAGACGTAATGCACCGCCTCGCGGAACCTGTCCTTGTAGGTCGGAGCGTGCAGCATGGCCGTTCTGCGAAAGAAGGCGAATCCTCTCGGATTGCGGAGATATTGTTTGACCATGTTCATGCTTGATCCGTCCTGCCGGTATTCGACGATGCAGACGATTTCGTTAAGAATAAGAAGCGGCGCCTGTTGGTCGATCAAGATGTACTTGTAAGAAAGAGGGCAATACTTTTCCCCATCGTACAACGGGTATGGCGGGCATTCCCGCGTGAGCTCCGTCCGGTAAACCAGCTTCTTGTCTCCTTTGACCCCATGCTTCGCGTACAGATCGGATAAGGTTGCGCCGGCGAGATTCTCCGGCATCCGCGTTCCGATAACGGAGCCGTCCGTCGTCGCGTCGAGCGCCACGATCCCCGCATAGGCAGAGCCGCCACGCTCCTTCCAGCACGCCAGGATCGTTTCGACCGCGCCATCCGACATATAATCGTCGGAGTCGATGCAAACGTTCAGCTCCGTCTCGATCATCGAGTAAGCCGTATTGTGCGCGCCGTGCATCCCTTGATTCCGCTGATAAACATACCGAATCGGGAAGTCGGCTTCCTCCATCCAGCCTCGCACGAGCGCTTCCGTGCCGTCCGACGAGCCGTCGTCGACGACTAACCAGATAAACTGCTTGCACGTCTGGCGCAGCAAGCTCTCGTAACAGAGATGAAGCGTGTAGGCCCGATTGTAGGTCGGCGTAAAAACCGTCAGCTGCGGCAGCGCGTTCATCATCCCACTCCCCCCGAAGACCTCGGTCCGATTCTCGATCTGTAGTAGTCGCTTAACCAATCCGCCATGGATGCGGTGTCGTATCCGCTCTCCCTGAGCTGAAGCCGCGTGTCGGCATGCTCGTAGGTGGACCCCAGCACGGCGTCGCACCAGTCGCTCAGAGGCTGGCGAAGCGATAAGAATGCCAATCTTCCCGTCAGGTCCGCCTCTTGGGTAATCGCGTCGGAGACGACGCATCGCAGCCCCGCCGCTTGCGCTTCGACGAGCACGACCGGCAGCCCTTCGAACAACGACGGGAAGAGGAACAGGTCCATCGCTTGCAGCAACGCCGCCACGTCCCCTCGCACGCCAAGAAACCTCACGGCGCCGGCGATGCCAAGCCTGTTCGCCTCCTGCTCCATGGCCGGCCGCAAGTGTCCGTCTCCCGCCAGCAGAAGCATCGTGTTCGGGTTGCGGCGATGAATCTCCTCGAAGAGCTGCAAGAGGAATTTGTGGTTCTTCTGCTCGTTAAATCTGCCGATGTGGCCGATCACGATAGCGTCCCCTGCTCCTATTTCATTCCGGATCGCTTCCCGGACCGAGGCGTCGTACGCGAACTCCGCGGCGTTGACCGCGTTGTGCAGCACGGTCACTTTGTCGCTTAACCTCTTCTCCTTCCCGAACAGCCACTCACCCGCCCTTGCCGAGCAAGCGAAATAATCGCTGGGATGATCCTTGATCGACATCCGCGCGTAGAGCCGGAAGGGGTACTTGTAGTCGAGTCCGAGATCGCTCAGATGACTGTGTATAATGCGGCAAGGCACGCCGGCCTTGCGCGCCGCCCGCAGGACGAAGCCGCTGTTTTCGTTCATGTGGGAATGCACGACCTTGTAATCGCGATGGAAGCCGAAAAAGGCATCGAGCCGTTTGAAGTAGCGGCGGTATTGCCCCGGCCGAATCGCCGGCATCCGGTAGATGCGCCCGCCCATCGCTTCGATCTCGCGATCGTAATGTCCCTCCTCCGTCCGGTGCACGAGGAAGTCAAACTGAATGCCTTTCTCCCGCATTTGCCGGTAATAGTTCATGAGCATCGTCTCCAGGCCGCCGCGGTTCATGATCGTGACGACTTGCAGTATTCTTAACGGTTCCACCGGTACCCCTCCCCATCGGTTTCATCGTGCGCGCCGCCTCCATCGCCGCTAACATGGCATACACCGGCAACGTCAGCCTGCGCCCGGCCATCCAATAGAAGAGGCGCCAGAGCGCCGGGCTATGCTCCGGTCGGAACTGTGCGAGCGCCTTGCCGTAGATCTCGTGGCGCAGCAGCCGTCCGAGCTCGCTCAGCTTGCCTAGCGGTGACGCCGGATTGGATCGGCCGACGATATGAAGCCCCAGCCCGAGCACGTTCATCGCGATGCGATTGGTCAAACGGATATCGGCTTCATCGCTCCGCGCACCCGCCAGTGCCAGTGCCGCTTCCGCTCCCCCTCCCGCTCCTGTCCTCTCGCCTTCGCGATAAGCGGCTTCCAGCCTGCCGTATAACGTTAGGAACTTCGCGTCGAGCATAGGCTTAAAGCGCGTCGTAATCGAGCTTTCGTTCGCCCGCCAATAATGATAATAGGGCCGATTAAGAAAGACGAAGCTGCGGGCCCTCGCGCAAACGGCCAGATTAAACAGCGTATCCTCGTTGCTGCCGATGAGCGCCAGATCCGTGAACCGGATATCGCGCAGCAGCTCCGCCCGGTACAGCTTGGACCAGACGGTCCCCCATGCGTCCAAATTTTCGGGTCTTGCCGTTTCGGCGCCGATCGGTCCGAGCAGCCGGGCCGCGACATGCTTGCGGACCTCGTCGCCCCGATAAACGGTCATATCCGCCGTTTCGAACGTCTTGACCCGCGAGAATTCGCCAAACTCGCTCGCGTAGCCGCACATTACGATATCGGCTTCCTCTCGCATTGCCGTCTCCAGCATATCCTCGTACATGCGGCTCTCGATCCAATCGTCGGGATCGACAAAGCCGATGTAATCGCCCTTGCAGTGCGCGAGCCCCACATTGCGCGCGGCCGATACGCCCTGGTTGCCGCAGTCGATGACCTTAAGTCTCCCGTCCAGGGATGCTGCATCCTCTAATATCGATAGACTGCCATCCGTCGAGCCGTCGTTCACCGCCACGATCTCGAGCTTCGCGATGCTCTGACCCAGCAGGCTGTCGAGACAACGGGCCAGATAATGCTCCATATTATAGATAGGCACGACGATGCTGATCGTTGGTTTCAACTTGCGACGCCTCCATCATAAAGGTCAAATACATCTCCCCAAGCTCCCCCATCACCTGCTCGAGCGAATATCGGCGCGCCCGCTCCGCGCTCCGCTCGCCCATCCGCCGTCTGGAGTCGCGGAAGTAATGAAGCAGCTGGAGACGGCTGGCGAACGAAGCGACGTCGTCCGGCTCGATGATGAACCCCGTGCGCCCTTCGTCGACGAGCTCGCTATGGCCCCGATTGCGCGTTGCGACGACGGGCAAGCCGCAAGCCATCGCTTCCATGACGTTGAGCGGCAAGCCTTCTCTTAGGCTGGACGCCACGGCCGCGTCGCACATGGGATACAGCTCGTCGAGGTCGTCCCGGTACCCGAGAAACTCGATGAGATGCGCGACGCCGAGCTGGATGGCAAGCGCCCGGCATTCGTGCAGCAACGGCCCCTCGCCCGCCAGCAGCAGCCGCGCGCCCGGCACTCTGGTCTTCAGCTTGGCTAAGGCGTGGATCAGCAGGCGATGGTTTTTGTTCGCGTTAAACTCCGCCGCGTAGATCAGAAGGAAGTGGTCGGGACCGTAGTTGTACCGCTCCCGCCGACTCCGCTTCTCTTCGTCGCTAATGGGAGCGTAGGCAGCGGTATCCACGCCGACGCCATGCACGTGGGCGATGATGCCGGAGCGGAACCCGGCCTTCCTGGCGCGGCGGTAATCCTCTTCGTTAATCGTCACGAGGCAATCCGTATGGGCGGATAACCAGCGCTCGACGGGGTAATACAGCAGCCAATTCGGCAGCGGAGCCCCTTTGTAGAAGTGAAAGCCATGCGCCGTATAGATCACCTTCGTCCCTCTGGACCTGGCGCCGCGGGCCGCGAGCCGGGCAAGGACGCCGCCCATTGGCGTATGGCAATGGATGATGTCGTAGTCCGTCTCGTCGATGATTCGCTTAAGCATTCGGTAAGCTTTTAGATTGGATCGACTTAAAGGGGAGCGCGCGATCGGCAAGTCGAACTTGCGATCCGTATGGGGAAGCGCAAGTCCGCCGCTCGCGGCGACATGCACTTCCCATCCCAGCTGCTGGAACCATTCCATGACGGGCAGATGGAACGCCCTAAAGTGATAATCCACCGTCGCGCAGAACAATATTTTAGGCCGTATTCCCATCTCGTCTTCTCCGCGCCTTATTGGGGCGCGGTCTCCTTCTCCAGCATGCGGGCCAAATAGTCCAGTAATTCGAAGCGCAAATCCTCGCGCTGGAGCGCGAACTCGATCGTCGTCTGGATAAAGCCCATCTTCTCGCCGACGTCGTAACGTTTGCCGTCGAATTCGTAGGCGAAGACGGCCTTCGAACGGTTAAGCTCGGCAATGGCATCCGTGAGCTGGATTTCCCCGCCGGACCCCGGAGACTGTTCGCCCAGGATATCAAAGATTTCCGGGGTCAAAATGTAGCGGCCCATAATCGCCATGTTGGAAGGCGCCGCTTCGCGGCTAGGCTTCTCGACGAGATGGTTGATCCGGTGAAACGAAGGCTCCATCATCATGCCGTCCACGATGCCGTACCGGGACACGGACTCCTCGCCCACGCGCTGAACGCCGATAATGGACGAGCCGTACTGCTCGTATTTCTCGATCATCTGGCGAAGACACGGCTTCGGCGCGGAGATGATATCGTCGCCTAGCAGCACCGCGAACGGCTCTTCGCCGATGAACTTGCGCGCGCACCATATCGCATGGCCAAGCCCCCGCGGCTCTTTCTGGCGGATGTAGTGAATATCGACCATGTCCGACGATTTCCGAACCTCCTGGAGCAGATCGAACTTGCTCTTGGCGGTCAGAATATGCTCCAGCTCCATGGAGTTGTCGAAGTGGTCCTCGATGGCTCGTTTCCCTTTGCCCGTCACGATAATGATGTCCTCGATGCCGGACTCGATCGCCTCCTCCACGATGTATTGAATCGTGGGCTTGTCGACGATCGGAAGCATTTCCTTGGGCATCGCCTTGGTAGCCGGCAGAAACCTCGTGCCGAGGCCGGCAGCCGGAATAATCGCTTTTCTCACTTTCATCTCTGCATCGCTCCTTTTCACTTACCCCGTAATCGTCGCCAGCTTCGACTTCGAATCCCTGACGAAATGATTGGCCAGATCGAGCAGTCTGACTTTAAGCTCCGCGCCGTTCATGCCGGGAAAATCGGCGATCATCGCTTCGATCTCCTCGAATAGCACGTCGGACGCTTTGCCGATATAAATTTTGGGATAGACCTGCTTATCCGTCATCTCGCCCTCTCCCAGCATCTCCTCGAACAGCTTCTCTCCCGGCCGAATGCCGGTATATACGATTCCGATGTCGTCGACGGAGAAGCCCGACATCCGGATGACGTTCTGCGCCAGATCGGTAATTCGCACGGGCTCCCCCATATCCAGGACGAAGATTTCGCCGCCTCGGGCTAACGCCCCCGCTTGAATGACCAGTCTCGACGCTTCCGGAATCGTCATGAAGTAACGAACCATATCCGGATGAGTCACGGTGACGGGGCCTCCGTTCGCGATTTGCTTCTGGAAGAGCGGGATCACGCTGCCCCTGCTGCCGAGCACGTTGCCGAACCGAACCGCGACGAAGTTGGTCGCGCTGACGCGGTCCATATGCTGGATGATCATCTCCGCCAGCCGCTTGGTCGCGCCCATGACGCTGGTCGGATTGACCGCCTTGTCGGTAGAAACCATGACAAAGGTTTCGACGCGCGCCTTGCCGGCGGCTCTGGCCGCGTTCAGCGTGCCCATCACGTTGTTTTTGAACGCTTCCTCCGGATTGCGCTCCATCAGGGGCACGTGCTTGTGCGCGGCGGCGTGATAGACGACATGCGGCCGATGGGCGAGCATGACGGCCGTCATTTTGTCCGCGTCCTGCAGATCCGCGATCTCCGTATAAAACTTGATGTTCGTTTCCTTGAACATCTCCTTGAGCTCCATCTCGATCGCGTAGATGCTATTCTCGCCGTGTCCGAGCAGCACGAGCTTCTCCGGCAGAAACCGCGATATTTGCCTGCATACCTCGGAGCCGATCGAACCGCCAGCGCCAGTAACCAGCACGACCTTGCGCGAAACGTAGCCGGAGATGCTCTCGATATCCAGCTCCACGGGCTCGCGGCCGAGCAGATCCTCGACCTGTACGTCGCGGAACTGCGTCACGGAAATTCGCCCCGTCGCCAGATCCTCCAGCATCGGGATCGTTTGCGTTTTGGCCGACGTTTTCGCGCATTCCGTGTAGATGTTGTACAGCTGCTTCTTGCTAAGCGACGGGATGGCGATGACGATGTTATCGATTTCCAGCTCCTTCGCCTTTCGGACGATATCACTTACGCCGCCGCATACCGGAATGCCCATAATGTCCAGATTTTGTTTGTTTGCTTCATCATCGACGAAAGCGACGGGATAGAGCTCCGTATCGGAATTGCCGAGGAGCTGGCGCACGAGCATCGTGCCCGCCGAACCCGCGCCGACGATCAATGTGCGTTTGCGCTTTCCGCTTTGTTTGCTAAAGCCGCTTCTGACGATTCGCCATACTAGACGGGAGCCGCCGACAAGCAGAAAATGCATGAGTCCCGTCGCAACCAGCAATCGCCATTGCACCGCTCCGTATGCCGCCGCTTGGGAGACGATGGAGAGAGCGCCCGCCAGCATGACGGCCTTCATCATGATGAGCAGCTCGCCAACGCTCGCGTATTCCCACGCCTTCTTGTAGAGCTTGTAGGCAAAAAAGAAGATATGATGTCCCGTTAGCAACGCCGCGAATACAAAATAGATAGACGGCATCCCCGCATCCTCAATCGCAGGCCCAAGCAGCAATAAGCCAAGCCACACGGCTGCAGCCACGATGGCTGAATCCAGAAGCACCAGCAGCGATAACCTGCGTCGGTACGTCATCCTTATCCTCACCTTTCAAAATGCTGTTCTTTGAGTTGTTCTTTATTAAGAACATGTAAACCGCGCATAAAGACCGAATCGACAAGCGCCGCCTCGGCCTTCGTCTTCAATAGCGCCATACTCCTTATCTGCCCCGCAAAAAATAAGCGTTATCCGATCGGAATCATCTAACGCTCCGTTTATTCAGAATGGCGCCGACGATATTCGCGCCAGCGAACGTGAGCGCCTGCTTCGCTTCGAGCGCCTTGGCATGCGTGGTTTTGCCGCATCTGAGGAGCAGCACGACGCCGTCGCACTTGTTCACCAGCGCATTGGTATCAGGCGCCGACAGCACCGCGGGACAATCGATCACGACGCGGTCGTACTCGGCAGTGGCGCTTTCCAGCACTTCCTTCATTCGATGGGAATCCAGCATGTCGCTCGAGGAGGATTGATGCACGCCGCTTGTCAGCAAATCCAGACATTCGATCTCCGTCTGCTGAACAGCCTCGCCTAACGTCAAATGGTTGGCAAGCACGCTCGATAATCCCGGCGACATCTGGGATCCGAACAGCTTATGCAGCATGGGAGCCCGGAAGTTGGCGTCGACGAGCAGCACCCGCTCCCCTCTCTGCGCCATGCTGATGGCCAGATTGACGGCCGATGTCGACTTGCCGTCTCCGTCCGCGGGCGAGGTAACGACGATCGTGCGAATCGCCCTTCCTTCCGACGCGAACTGAATGTTGTTGCGGATCGAGCGGAATTGCTCGGATATGCGATGACCGGGATGCAGATGCGCCATCAGGCTGCGGCTTACGACTTTACGCGCAATCTTCGCTTTTTCACGAACCAACGCTTTCACTCCTTACCATAGTCGGCTTTGCTTTCTTGACGGCCTGCGCGGAGGGACGCGGCTTGATTCTCGAAACATGGCCTAGCATGTTAAGACCCAGCAACGACTCCACATCCTGCTCCGACCGAACGGAATCGTCGAGCGACTCCATTAAGAACGCAAGCGTTACGCTTAGAATCAATCCGACCATGAACGCGATGTATACGATCGTGTTGCTTGTCGTGTTGATCGGATTCGGGTCGGCCTCGGCCGCCGTCAACAGTCTGATGCTTTGAACGCCAAGTGTATCCATCGCCACCTCCCGGTACTTCTCGACGATGGCATTGGCAATGTCGGCCGCTCGTTCCGGGTGGCTGTCGAGCACGCTGATGACCGTAATGAGCGAGGAATCGACGCTATCGACGCGTACCTGCCCGCGAAGCTGTCCTACCGATGCGTTAAGCTGCAGCTCCTCGATGACTTGATTCAGCACGATGGGCTCCCGCACGAGCGCTCTGACGGTTGCCATCATGTCGTTGCTGGCGGCGATGATCACTCTGGTGGAGGAGACGTATACTTGCGGCTCCGGCCTTGAATTATACAAGCTGCCTAGCACGGTTAGCAGCACCGTCAGCAGCACGATGAGCCATAGCCGTTTTTTTATGATGATAAACACGCTTTTTAGATTGATTTCCTTTTCCTTGAGCGGCGAGAAGCCCCGATTTAATCGACTGGTTTCCATTCATGCACCCACTTAATCTGTTAGTTATATAGAACACTAACCCAAGTGTAGTTCTTTATATAGAACATGTCAATACACTTTCGCTTCAATTTTTTGTGAATGTTCTAGCTGTCGATGTGCAAAATAATAATGTTCGATGTTTTTTTTCTGGTCGGATTCGACAGCTCGTCTTTCCACTTCTGCCCTCTTACGAGGTCCTTGAGCGCGCGGAAATCGCCGGAGCTCATCCCTTCGTCGACGGCGTCGCGCAGAATCGAATGCCATTCTTCGTCAATGACATCCTCCACCCAAACCTTGGGCGATAGATCCTCCCCTAACAGATATTCCATATTCGTATCCAGATGGTAGGCGATCTTGGCCAGCACCTGGAGGGAAGGATTGTTCTGCACGTTTCGTTCGATGTAGCTCAAATACGATTTGGATACGCCCGCCAGGTCCGCGAGCTTCGTAATGGAGTATCCCTTCTTTTCCCTTAGCGATTTAATCCGTTCCCCAATCATAGTATTCTCCTTCAATCAGAATAGATCCGTATCGTTGGCGGCTGCGTTTACGGGTGTCGGAAGTTGTTATAACGGATGATCTATTTTATTGTAGTTCTTTAAAGAGAACAGGTCAAGGGCTGATATGGCTAGCTTTTTATGAAAAATAGTTCATTTTATTCGTTATAGTGAACAAAAAAAGACCGGATCTCCGGTCCCGTTCCCCTTGCCTTATGCAGAACGCCTGTTGCCGAGCGCCTCGTCCGTAATGCGCTTAATGTCGACCGGAGACACAATCTCGTCGTTGACCATGTCCGGCAGAATGTGATGAAGGAAATATTCGACGCAGTGGAGCCGAATATGGCAGATCTTGATCAGCGCATGCCGATACATCTCGATAAATTCCTTCTCGGTATTGCCGCGCTTAAGCTCGGCGAACGCTTCGTACACTTGGTCGAGCTTGTCCGCGACCTCCAGGATCAGGCCCTCCGTCGATTCGTCTTTTCCTTCGCGCAATTGCTGGCGGAATGTCGCCTTAAATTCCTCCGGGATATTCTCGTCGATAAAGCGCTCCACCATGCCTTCCTCCACTTGCTGAATCAATGCCCGAAGCTCTCTCGACGCATGTTTGACGGGCGTCTTGATATCGCCGATAAAGATCTCCCCGTAATCGTGGCTGCTCGTGATTTCGTACAGCTTCTTCCAATCGACGGCGACGCCGTTGCGTTCCTCGATATCCGCCAACGTCTTCGCGTACTGCACGACCTTCCAGGAATGGGCGGCAACGCTGTGCTCCTCGAATTTGAATTTGCCGGGACATCTGTAAATTCTCTCAAGCTCGTTCAGCGACCAGAAATATTGATGAATACCCATGAGGGCGGCCTCCTTGCCTCGTCTAGGCTGCATATAGAAACAAGCTATTGCTTCCTGTTAGTATATCGCCGCTTTGTCAACGCAAGATGAAAGGATGACCCGAGTTACGTTAATTCCGCTCCGCTCGCTCCTCCAGCAACGTAACAAAGGTAAATTTGTGCCCGATCGGAAGCTCATCCAGATTAGCCCCTAGATCGCTTTCAGTAAACCATTTCGTTATCGCATCCTTGTTCGTAAGTGCGTACCACAATTTGTGAACAGGATACTCATAGTATCTTTCGAGCTTTATCATTCTACCCATTAAAGGTCCTCCTCCGCTAATTCTTTCAAGTAACTATCCAAGGCGTCCAGCTTCTCTTCCCAGAAGGGCTCGAACATCTCCACCCATTGCATAACTTCTTTCATGGCTTCACCCCTAAGCTCGCACCTTCGTTCTCTTCCGTGTCTCTTGATAGAAATCAAACCGGCATCCTTCAGCACATGAAGATGCTTCACGATCGCATTGCGGCTCACCTCAAAGTTGTCACAAAGCGCAGCAATGGAGTGATCCCCAAAGGCAACCAATTCAAGCAGCTTTCTTCTTGTAGGATCCCCGATTGCAAAAAATATGTCCCCTCGCATTTCCGCATGCATGCTCATACCTCCTATACATCTAGTTCGTAGGCTCTCTTAATGACTGCAAGATGCTCGTCTTTAAAGTCGACTACTGCCATTTGCGATGTAATTCGGTTTGATCCGCCGAGACCTTTGGCGGGACTTAGCAGAGCTTCGTCCATGCTTTCAGGCAGCGCTAATCCAATCACCAGCTTATCCTTGGAGGGTTTGACAACCAGAAATTGTTTTTTTCGATAGAAGGGCACGTAGCCTACACACGGTTTAATTTTAATATCCGAGCCAAGCTTCTCGATCATTTCTATGAGTTTGGTATAGGCTGCTTTCAATTCCGCGGGTTTGCCGTCAAACAAAGCGTCCACCAGCTTCTCACCGTTATCATAAACCAGCTCCCCTTCGCTTCGTTCAACTACAGTAACAGCCTGATAATGTCCCAAACCATTCTGGGATTTAAGCCAGGCGATTTTTTCTTTTTTGGTACCATCGGGCACATTCTCCTCTAAAAGCTTCAACCATTCCGGCAATTCCTTGCCCGTCTTTTCCTTCAAATTTTTTACGATGGCTTCTCCCATCTCTTTTGGCCCCAGTGCCATACACCTTACACCCTTTCATTATAACACCGCTTGGTGTTAATTAAATGCTTCATGAATTATATGACACCACTTGGTGCTATGTCAATCGCGGCAGAAGTGTTACTTCGTACCTAGCTGCATCCATGCTTCATCTGAAAGTGCTTCGGCGACATGCCCTCTACTTGTTTGAACGCTTTGCTAAACGCGAACAAAGTACTATAGCCTACTTGCTCGGCTACAACAGTGAGCGATGCCTGGCTGTACAGCATAAGCTCCTTTGCCTTCTCTACCCTGCAGCGAATAAGATATTGATGAGGCGAAATTCCATACTTTCGCTTAAACAATCGAGAGAAATGATACACGCTAAGGCAAGCCAGCTTGGCCAGTTCCTCAAGCGAGACAGCTTCTGCGAAATGTGCCATCAGATAGGCGGCGGCGCTCTCCACCCCTTTTTCATGGGCAAAATGCGAATAGGGTTTTTTTTGATTCAAATCCTGCAGAATAATGTGCAGCATACGAAGCACGCATGATTTCTCAATTATTGTCCGATCCTCCCGACTCAACGCTTGAGCATAAAAAATATCCGTGAGCAGCTTATGCAGCTCTTTGTGGTTAGACATTCTTAACACTGCCGGAATGTCCAGAATCTCCCCCAACACGTCTTGTCGAATCCATGCAATCTCTTCAGGCGAACACTCACTTCTAGGCTTAAAGTTAATCGGGACTTGCTCGCTGTCCTCCAAGTAGATGGGATCAAAGTGAATATGCGGCTTCCAGCATTCCGCCGAGGATTTCACATATTCATGCTCCACCCCCGGCTTAAGCAAGATCCAGTCGCCCTCCTGCAGTACATGCACAACATCTTCAACTCGGACATGCAGCTCCCCGCGCTCTATATACATGAGCTCATAATCGAATATGATTCTTGTTCTTAAGCGCATATTTACAACACGATGGTTGAGTGCGCGCCGAATGTAAGGCGATAAGGCCATGAGTACCTCATGCTTACTCGTAAAAACCTTCATGTTCAAAACTCCGTTTCTATTTCGTCAATAAAGCAAGAATGGATATGCGTTACCCTTCCCGGATAAAGCGTACTCGATGCTTGAAGTGCTACAATATCACCATATTTTACTTCAGTAAAGGAGTTGATTGAATGACAACCATGACACAGCGGTCCAACTATGTCACTTACAACTTTGAATTCGAACGTAAATTACGCATTGGCTTCATAGGCGCAGGCGGTCACTCGTATCGCAACGTTTACCCTACCTTTCAATATGCGCCTATCGATCTCGTTGCCATTTGTGATCAGGATGAATTGAGAGCGCAAGCCTATGCGAAACAATTTGGTGCCGCAACCTGCTATACGAATTATCTCGCCATGATGGAGAAAGAAGAGCTTGACGCCGTTTTTATTGTTACGTCCTATCATCCCGATGGCCGCGTACAAGCCACCGATATAGCGCTCGATGCCCTGAGACATGGACTGCATGTATGGATGGAAAAACCTACGGCGTCAAGCAGCGACGAAATCAGGCAGCTCATGGAAGCAAGCCGCGAAAGCGGCAAATACGTCATGACCGGGCTGAAGAAGATCTTCTTCCCTGCAATTGAGAGAGTGAAGGAAATCATCTCATCGCCGGAATTTGGCGAGCCTACCTCCATGACCATACGCTACCCACAGACTTTACCTCCATTTGAGAAACGCTCTACATTGTCCGAGATGCGATCTGTTTTAGATCATATTTTTCACCCAGGGGCCATCATCCATTATTTAATGGGCCAAATCGGGACGATGCACTTGGAACGGGAGCCTGTTCATGGTGCTTCCATCTCGACCTTTACCTTTCAATCAGGTGCAGTTGGCACCTTGCATATGGCGGCCGGCGCTTCGGGAAGTTCGCCATTGGAGCGATTAGAAATTGTAGGAAGACACACAAACATCGTCGTCGAAAATGGTGTCAAGGTCACCTACTACCGCCAAACGAAAGGCCTTGGCTATGGCCGTTCCTCCACATTCCTCGTAGATACGGACGAAGCACCTCTTCACTGGGAGCCGGAATTCTCGCTTGGCCAGTTGTATAACAAAAATATCTTTATGTTAGGCTATGTCCAGGAAGTCAATCATTTCTGCGAGAGCGTACTTGAAGGCCATCCGCCAACCAAAGGTACGCTTAACGAAGCGATGGAAATCGTTAAACTGTTCGAGGCCTACTGCCGTACGCCTGATGGAGAGAAAACGACAATCAATGCCTGACCCTAATTTGACATCTTAGCAAACAAGCAACCCTCCACTTAAGGGAAATAGCCTCTCGGCAACGCCGAGGCAGATGGGTAAAAGGTTTCCTCATACCACCAAACTTGCTCTCCTCATACTTCGTAGGAAAGGGCACTCTCAATAATCGCCCACAAAACATTCTACTGAGGGATGCTCCTGTTCATCCCAATAGATGCGCAATATACTGAAGCGCCATGTGCCAGTTGGCGTCATCAAGATTAGTTGAATCGCACAGGGACCGTCAATATTGGCTATTGTGAAGGTTTGACCTGCTCAATAACCACAGCAGTGGCCTTTGACCTGCGCTCAGATTGCTCTACATTTAACAGTTTAGCTTGCGAATTATTTGTCGCCTGAGTTCAGCTTCAGAGCTTAATGCAAGTTGATTCTATTATAGAGAAAGGCCGCCCTTATGCTGGGACGGCCTCTTCCTTCTAACGCTCCGTAACTAACAAATCATCAAATTTAGACTGCGCCCGGCTGCTGTAATACCCCATGCTACCGCTTACAAATTCAGTATCCACAGCGGACACCTTTGGCACGGAGCCTCCCCATACATATAACTCCAATGTGCCGTTGCTTCCGAATACACCTTTAACTTGATAGATCGTTCCCAGCACCCAACTAAAGCTTGCTTCACTCAACACCTGCTCGGCACCATTCTTAACCTTGACGATCTGCAGCTTGCTCGTATTCTGATTGTAACGCATCAAATAATAATTTGTATTGTTCTGATATTTCCCGATTATCCCTATTTGTCTATTGCCGCTAGTGCCCCAGGCTTCCACCTTCATCGGTGAATATACGATATAGTCATTGCCGCTGTAGGTGCCGACGTAGCCGCTTGAATCTGTAGTCGATTGCATCTGAAAAACGGCATCCGGCTGCGTGGTGCTTCCATTCCAAGTGGGCTCTGTCGTTAGCGTTGCCCATGGTGCTGACGTATTCGTTCTCGTCCAGCCATTATAGTTGCCGCCTTCAAAATTGTAATTATATAGTACCTTTTGGGTTAATTCATATCCTTGGGCAAGACTCAGCCCGTAGTCAAAATAGCCATCAGGTTGATAAATATTATAGGATGCGCTTCCATTTGCAAAGGTCCAATAGCCATTGTACAGCTTGCCAAGAAGATCACTGAAGCCGACCTTCATCCGCTTCTCCAGATCAGCCTTCTTGGCGGTCTGAGAGCTGCTGGACCAATCTCCCATAAAATCAAGCAAATACACATTACCCAGCATGTGATTGGCTCCATGCTCCACATAACCGAGAGAATCACGTATGCCAAATGCATCAATACTGTCAAACTCTTGACCCATTCCAAGCTGTCCAACGTAATCGCCTTCGGTCGCTATTTTATTGAAGGTATGCTTGCCCACCGCTTCATAATAAAAATCAAATGGATCTGAGACAAACGTGCTAAGCTTCATGCCACGGAAAAACGGTTTGTTAGCGTTATCATTATTGACTATGTTTTTAACATAGGATTCGATTGTTGCATTTGCTGTCATGTTGAACGTGGAATAAACATCCGAAAGACCACTATTCGTCAGCTCTGTTTTAAAATTGGCATGATTATAACTAGAAAGGAAACCGATTACATTTTGTGGGCCCATAATATAAGCACCTGCCATAAATGAACCTAACACTGCCTCTGTCCAATTGGGGTTGCCTTGCGGCCAGCTGTTGGCATCCAAATCCATCGTCGTCCGTGTATTCGCTGCTCTAAGCTGACCTGCGGAGTTATAATCTGCGCTCACGTAAGCCGTTGCTGCTACTGCCGCCTTGGCCATCGTCAGCATGGCATTTTGTTCGGAGGCTGTAAATCTGGATTTCAAGCCGGGCGTGTGCCAAATCACATTTAATGTCAACAAATAAAACTGCTGCTGGCGCATATCGATTCCACCGTGCATGTCAGGCATATGATTGGTATTGTTGAGAGTAAGCTTTACCCATTCTACCATTTTGTCTGTATGTCGAGTGTCTGTAATCCCGTTAGCGGCATATGCTCTGGCAATGGTAAACAAGGATTGTGCTCTCTGCAGCTCTGGCTGAGATCCTCCATTTGTATTCTCAAAGAAATTAGGAATGCTGTAATTAATACTGTAGAAAGCTCTTGTCATAATAGGACCTTCAGGGGCGGGTACATTTGACGGCAATGCATAGGCGGTTGTTGGTGCGACTGTTCCTGGCAAGCCAATTGCAGCAGCTACGGTAACACTGCTAATCACTGCAACAACTTTGGTTTTCAGACGATTCTTCTTCTTGTCTTTTCTCATTACGATCACCTCTTCGTTTTTTTTCAATACGGTCATCAGGTTTGAAATGATTATGTGTAAAGATTATGAATGACGGATCACCTCCTTAAAGGTATCTTCAATCCCCCCAAGGAATGAGGGGATTGAAGGGTATGACCAATAAGGAAAGCTAGTGGTTAAACACTCTGTACAACATCACTGCAGCTTCAGCGCGAGTGGCGTGACCATTCGGGTTCAGCTTATTCTGATCGCCTTCCACTAAGCCGTTTTTCACAAGAGCAGCCACGCTTGCTATTGCGTAGGCTTGCACGCTAGCTTGATCATCAAACACTTCCAATTGTTGCTCTTCGGCAGCATCAAGCTCTTTGCCTGCGATTTGCATAGCTCTCTCAACCATGACCATCATATCTTGGCGTGTGATCGAAGCTTTTGGATTTAACATATTGTTGCCGACGCCTGTGCTTATTCCCAATTGCTTGGCGATACCAACAGCTTCATAATAGTAATCTGATTCGGAAACATCATCAAATTGACTTACCACTTCCGCTTGCAGACCAAGTGCTCCGACTAGCAGCTTCAAGAAATCAGCGCGAGTGACTTGCTGCGAAGGCATAAAGGAAGTAGCGGAAACGCCGTTAATAATGCCTTTGGATGCCAGTACTTCGATTTGGTGTTTAGCCCAATTCAGATTTGTGATGTCATTAAACGTCTTGATTTCAAAGACAACGGCATACTGGCTGAAATGATTGGTGCTGAACACGACTTTTCCTTGGGCAGCGTCGTATTTGCCTGTAGGTATGCGAGCAATAAGACCATTACCGTCGATATACCAAATGTTGAGATGCTCCAGCTTCTCCTTCTCTGCATCCGTTGGCTCGTAATCCATACTCACGTGTACAGGCGCAGATCCATTCTTCCAGGTAAACGGGCTGCCATTAAGCAGAACCTGCAATTCAACAATAGGGCGTTCACCGATTTTCTCCTTAAGCTCGTTAGACAAGCTCGTTGGATCAACCTTTGCAATTAAAATTTCAATCTTTTGATTGTTGTTGATATCTTTCGATTTGAACATATCGTTTGGAATCAAGATCGTACCGGAAGAAGTCCGAATTTCGATTTGTTTAGCCGGCTGATTCCCTTGCTTAGCTTCATTAAAGAAAGCATTAGGCAGCTCTTGTCTGAATGCCGTGACAGGATTTGCTGCTTCCAGCTCAAGAATTACCGTTTTTGTTCCTTTAGCATCTGCTGTCGCTTGTTCAAATGCCGAGTTAAGCTCGGATAATTCTACCGTTCCATAAGCCGTATTATCGATTAATTCAGTTACAATCTCCAGCTTCCCTGCATCTGGGCTTGGGCTTGGGCTCGGGCTTGGGCTCGGGCTTGGGCTCGGGCTTGGGCTCGGGCTTGGGCTTGGGCTTGGGCTTGGGCTTGGGCTTGGATCTAGGTCAGGCAGTGTTTGAACGGTTATTGTGTTGCTTGGGTTGGAGCTTTCACCTGTCGATAATTTAGCAACGACATAGATGCTGTAGCTCGTATTAGCCTCAAGCTCTGTGAACGTGTACTCTGTGCCTGTTACGTCAGCAGCGTTGACTTTCACTCCATTCCGGTACACATCGTAGCTGATTTCACCATCGCCTTGATGTACAGAAGCATTCCAGGTTAGTTGAGCTCCATCTTTCGTAATACTGTCAGCGGTTAAACCTGTTGGCTTCGAAGGCGCAGCACCAAATATTTGGGTTTCAATAATGCTGTTCCATCCCAAGCCCTTGCCTGCAGCCGAATTCCCCAACGTCAGGATGCGTACATATCTAGCAGAAGTTGTATCAAATGAATGAACTTCCAAGCCTTGTGTCGTTCCGCTTGTTTCCCCATTTGCTAATACATTTGTCCAGTTCACACCATCATTGGAAAGTAGAATTTCAAAATAAGATTTTCTGATGTGTCCATTGAAATAGGCAAGAGCGACGGCATTGATTTCTTGTTCCGCGCCCAGATCATATTGAATCCAGTGCGGATCCAGGCCAGCCCTGCTCTCAACAGACCATCTTGATTCCACTCTCAAATCTCCGTCAATCGTATTCGTTAACGGTTCCGTGACAAGACTTGCTGTAATATCCTCTACATACAGGAAAGGGGTATCCAGCACGACTCTCACTTCCTCGGATGCGGCACCCAGACCATTGCTATTGTAAGGCACAATAACAAAATAGTATGGCTGTACAGTCATAGGCAATGTTATTTGATAGCCAGAATCCGTTACGTTCACGATCGTTTCCGTATACGTTCCGCTGGATTTGCCATACTTGATCACATAGGACGTATTCTTCGGATCGGTCGTAAACTGAAGAGTAACTTTGTTACCATCAACAACGACATCTTCAATATCCGGTGTCACTGCATCGGGCTCTCTAGGTGCAGTAGACATCTCATTTGATACTGCACTTTCACCTACCGCAGTTTCGGCTGTCACAGCTACGTAATAAACCGTATTGTTTGTCAGACCCTTTAATGCCGTCGTGGTCTTGTTGGTCACTATACCCGATGTGTAGACTCCAGGCTGAGTACCATACTTAATGTTGTACTGCATAGCTCCCTTTACCGCTTCGAACTTGACAATCAGCTCGCCGTTACCAATCTGGAGCTCCTCCAGAACAGGCACATCAGGAATGGTGCTCTGTATAAGCACAGCGTCAAATTTTGTGCTGCCGCCTTTATTGAACAGACCGATATTCCCTTCTGCAAACGTATTGTCTGATGCGCTTAGCTCCAAAACACCATTTACATAAAACTTGATTTCGCTGCCAGTAAAGGAAGCATGGAAGCGATAGGCTTGATCTGCTGAAAGCGTCGTAGCCTTCTCCTCAAGCACGCTTATCGTTCCATTCACATTTTTCTTAATCGCAAGCTTGCCATCTCCGTACGATAACAGATAGTAGTTGTCTGCATCGGAAGCCCGGCCAATCAACCCTGCTTCTCCAGTGGCCGAAGGCTCAATCCACACCATTTGACTAATATCCTTAAAGCTCATCTTCGTCAACGCTACTGCAGGTGTTGAAGAGACGCCGCTTTCAGTTAATACCTTCTCATTAGGATCAAATGGCGTTGCCCCTGCTGCGCTGGTTAAAGGAACCTTCGTATTATATGGAATGATGGTATCCTTCACTACAGACCAGCTGCCGCTTGACAGTACCCACTGATCGGTTATTAATTTCGACGCATCATAATTAAAGGTATCGTTAAACACAGCTACATTCATTAACCCCATGCTGATCATCGTTTCGACAAAGTATTTGTAACTGGTCAAATACTCTGTATACGTACCGCTCCACGATTGGGTATAATAGCCGTTAATCGCTTTTGCATAATAGTCCGATACGCCAACCTTATGCCAACGGTCAATTTCGGCTGCTCTTTCCTCATTCTCAGGTGAGCTCCAAACGCCATAATAATGAAGCAGAATCCGATTGAGCAGCGACGGATCAATGCCAAGCACGACATAACCTAAGCTTTGACGGCTGCCGGCCTGATCCGTGGAGAAAAATTCCTGAGCCATTCCAAGCTCGCCGATATGATAGCCGTCCTGTGCAATCAAGGACCACATGAAACGTTGTGTTTCATGATAAAGCTTGAGCGGGTTGGAAATAAATTCGTCCAGTGTCACTCCCTTAAATGCCCATTTATTGCTGTGTACGATGTTTTCCATCAGATTGGCCTTAGCAGCCAGCGATCCGAAATTCGACGTGGACTCGAACGACTTTCTAATGGCTGTCAAGCCTTGACTGTTCAGCTCTGCATTAAAGGTCTCAAAGTCATATTCTTTCAGAATCGAATTGACATTTTCCAGTCCGAGTACAAATGAAGCCGCCATGAAAATTGTTATATTCGGTTCGGAATAGTTGGTGTTACCGCCATTCCAAGTGTTGGTATCCCCATTCACCGCTATGCGTTGCGCACCTCGACGATTGTCATTTTCATCAAAGTCGCTTAAGGTATATGCGGTGCTAATCAAACCTGCTTTGAGCATAGTAATCAGCTTAGAGATTTCAGCTTCTGTGAACTGAGACATGATCTCCTGATCGTTCCACAGAATCGCAATCGCATAGATTAGTGGAGACTGCTGCCTGGAATCAAGTCCACCTTGCAAATTCGGCATATTCGCTTCGTTCGTGATGGCTTTCTTGATCGTACTTATATAACGTTCGATGTACGCCGGATCCCGATCTCCGGATGCAATAGCCATGGCGATCGTTGCCAATGCGCCAGATGCCATTGTTTCTGGCTGAGAGCCAGAAGCTGAAGGAAGATTTCCAAACACGACACCTGATGAATCAATCATGGCCTGATCCAAATAATATGCACTTGGCGGTGCATAAGGAAATGCAGTCTTTTCACTAGCAATTTGCCCGCTCTCTAGTACGCCCGCTATATTTCCGGAAAGGTCTTTGATAGCCTCAGCGTCAATTTGGAAACGATTGCTTCCGCCCTGAAGCGGCTCTGCCAGAATAACAGTCAAGGTATTGGTACTAAGCTTGACTTGATCTTGAGCTCCCAGCTCCACATACTGGCTTCCCCCGTCACTGGAGCGCTTGACAGCTGCTTTCAGCTCTTCTTCATTCAACTCATTGACGGTAACGCTCTCATTAAACACCAATACTACTTTTTTATTGAAGTTAATGACGTATGCTCCTTCAATGACAGGAGCAATTTGGTCTGATGTATTCTCCTCGGAAATCCATTCTAAGGTAACGACATTTCCTGAGACATCCTTCAGTGTGTTAGAGGCAAGCTTCACTTTGCTGCCGGAAGCCAATTTCTCAGTCATGGAGACTACTAGCTCTCCGCCTGATAGGCTTACAGCATCGGACTCATCAAGAGCTACAAAGCTCTCACCGTCCTCAGCGTACATAACGGCGTCTTTCAATTCTTCAACATTATTCAGTGCCAGGAGTAATGGCTCATCCGCTCCGATTGTGTAGATTTTGTTCGTAGCATCAAGCACTCCAGCATCATGAATCAGCGGTGCCGCAACGTCATAGCTCAGCACCTCAGATGTCCATTCTGTATCTTGTACATTCCCTTGCTCATCTTTCAGCAGATTAGCATTGATCATCAGCTTTGCGCCTGCTATCGCTAGACGCTCATGTAATTGAATGACCAATTGATCATTGATCACAGTCACTTCATCCAGCTCTTCAAGCGGCTCCCAATTGCCATTATCTCTTGCCAGCTGAATGCCGGATTTAAGAGCAGCTTCATCGGCCGTATGATTTACAATTTTTTCATTAAAAGCAACCGTGACTGTCTTATTCTCATTGGCTACTGTAACCCCTTCCACCTCTGGTGCCGATTCATCATAGTTCAGCACAAGCTGTGGAGCGTTCGCACCATTTTCCTTCGTTGATACAAAACGGTTTGCACTGTTGTTGTTGCCAAGGAGCAGGAGTGATACGACTTGGTCTCCTGAAGCTTGTTCATTGACATAATCCGTCAGATCCCATTCATACCAGTAATCCGTTCCGCCTACCAGAGTCTCACCAACGATTAAATCAGGTGTAGGTGAAGCTAGTGGCTGATTGGCATAAGTCAGACCGCTCTCCGTCCAGCTATCATTAGCAACCGCATATAAGCTAAGCGGCTCAGGCGTTGTCAACGCAGTTGGGAAATGAAGACGAACCTTCGCACTGTTGAACTGCTTTGCATTGGCAACGTCAAACTTCAAATAGAGCCTGCGATTAAACGTATATCCTCCTTCTTTAAGCATAACGGAGGCTGCAGTTCCATAATTGGTATTCACATTTGCAGCACCGCTGTCTACTCCAGCGTCAGCAACAGGAAGGATGACGCGATTGTTCTCATATTCGGGCGGCGCATCTGCACCCGTCAGCAGACCGCTAGTCGTAACCGTATTGAGCACATTGCCAAACCCATCCTGCAGGGCACCTGCGAGTACCTTGATGCGATTCTTATTACCAGCAAGCGGGCTTGCAAAGGTTATCGTCAGGCTGTTTCCGTTTATGGATACGGTCGTCGATTCGTCAATCTCAACGAAGTCCACATCATTAGCGCTAAACAAAATACGGCTCTTCAAGGCACCGCTAGTAGCATCTTGAATGGATTCATCAAAGACCAAATTCACCGTTTCGAAGTTGCTGTTCAGGGAGGACGATTCAAAGACCGGAGCCTCTTCATCCGTTGTAACTACAAGATATGGAGGCTGTTTATTGGGATCGCTGACTCCTCTCTCCCGATCGATGAAAGCACGCCAGTACGCTGACTGACTTGTAATCGCAAGACTTGCAAAGCCGTTGCTGTCGGCTGCTTTCTCCTGCTTTATATAATCTGTAACATCTACTTCAAGGATCTCCCCTGGTGATACAGCAGGCGGAAGCGTTAGAGGGGTGAGCATCTCACCTAATGGCACTCTAGTCATCCAGGTCATCTCGGTTTCCGACCACGTATCATCGGGAACCGCATATACATTTGCAGCTACCGTACGCGTTGAACCTACATTCCATAGCCGGAGCTTGATGGTTGCGTTGTCCAGATTGGATGGCAGAGCTGCCAGACTAAATTTGAAATAGGGATATCGCGTATTGTCCGGGCCGTCAGACATGACATCCAGTTGATTATAATTGCTTGGGGTTTGCACATTGAGATTCAAATTCTTTTGCGTGGGATTGCTTGAAACCATAACATCCGCAACGGGCAAATACTTTGTCTCTGCAGCTTCAGCCGCTGGAATGGTTCCTGTCAACATGCCTCCCAGCGAACTGATCAACAATGATGCAACGAGCAGCTTGCTGATCCCCTTTTTCATAGTTCTTCTTAACAAATGCATTCACTCCTTCAATGAAAATAATCTATTTAAAAACGCTTACAAATATTGGTGTAAGCGTTATCAAATCAACTTGACCCTATCATATAGTAAATAAATTTTTAAAACACTCCATAATCACTACTTTTTTCTGCATATTTTATACATTCCAGCTTCACTTTTTGTAGGTGAATCATATTTCATGAATGAATCCAATACAACAAGCAATTTCTTACACTTGAATGGCTTGTTGTATTGGCGGTTGTTATCCTAGAATAAAGCACTGTCGCGGTTATAGCGTTTCACAGCTTCATTGACGACAATGATAATGACAAAGTTTAGAACGGATTGATAAACCCCTACGGCAGAAGACATTCCGAATTCCTGAAGCTCAAGGAGCGCTCTGAAGGCATAGGTGTCAATGACGTCCGTTTTGTCAAACAGGATTCCGTTATTGCCAATAAGCTGATAGAACATGCCGAAGTCGCCTCTCGCGATGGAGCTGACCTTAAGCAGAATTAAGATAATAATGGTTGGGATAAGAAACGGAACGGTAATATGCATAATTCTTTGCATCAAATTAGCGCCGTCGATCTTAGCCGCTTCATACATCTCGGTATCGATTGCAGTAATGGTAGCCAAATAAATAACCGTACCATAACCTACAATTTTCCAAGCGCTGAAGAAGGTAAGGATATACACCCAATAGTCCGGATTGTTATACACATCAATCGGGTTCAAACCAATTGATTTCAAGAACGTGTTAACGGCACCAAATTCATAGTTCAACAGATTATAAACAATGGCGCCAGCCACAACCCAGGAAATAAAGTACGGCAGGAAAATGGCGGATTGCAAAAACTTTTTGAAATACTTGCCGGCCAGCTCAGACAAAATAATCGCAATGATAATTTCCAAGAGATTGTTGACGATCATAAAGATAAAATTGAAGATTACCGTGTTCTTCGTAATAAGCCATGCTTTGCCCGATTGAAACAGAAACTCAAAGTTGGAGAAGCCAGCCCAGGGACTTCCGAATATACCGTCCGTATACGAATACGATTTAAAGGCAATGACCATGCCCGCCATCGGTAAGTAGCTGAAAACCAAAAAAATCAGCACAGCTGGCATAATCATAAGGAACAAACTACGATTTTTAGCGATCTCACCAAGGAATCCACTCTTTTTCAATCGATAAACCTCCTACATATGTTTTTCTATCTCGTAAACCAATCATAGTAGGAAAATTGACGCTCGTGAACTCAACTTATAGGGAAAACTATTGCTAAATCGAACATTAACAGACTGAACATTTTATACTTCACTCGATTTTTTGAACTTCATGGAGTGGACATTGAACGATACATCCATTTATTTAAATTTTGTAATTTTTCATTTAAAAAAGGTGTCTCTTCGTCATTTCAAATGACGATCGAGACACCAATTTCCTTCTAACTAACCCTTACTTTTGGTTTGCAAGAAACGCATCAACCTGCTTCTGAGCTTCGGCCATTACCTTTTCGATTCCAGCCTCTTTATACTTCTGGTTGAGAATCTTAACAGCCTCTTCAGCATCACCCATTGCGCCAACGCCTATTGCATTACGATATTGTTCGGAAACGTTTTTCAGAGCCGCAAGCTCATTTTTAAAATTAGTTCCATCGAATACAAAATTAAGCAACGGATTTGTTACAGCCGCTTTGTTAAAGCTCGCCAGAATATCTCCATACTCTGCTGGCGCGTCAGCCATTACTTTATAAAGCGCAGTTGTTCTCCAGCCCCACGGACAAGCAGAGTCGGGCTTGAAGCCAGATTCGGTACCATTCAGCGTTTTCACTTTGTTGTCCGCTGTCAATTCATAGTGCGTGCCTTCAATTCCGTAGGTCGTAAGGTTGAAATATTCTTCGTTGTTGCGGAACAGATCAAGCATCATTAAAGCTCTTTCTGGATTTTTAGAATTTGCGTTGATTGCCATTCCGTTTCCGTTATAGGAGTTAGGGAAAGTCGTCTTGCCATCATACAAATTGAAAAGTTCAACTTTCCAGTCTGGATTCTGTTGATTTGCCAAGCCGACGTTTTGGCTCATGCTTGTCAAGTTGCCAGCCATGGAAGCGCTCTTTCCGCTCAGGAAGGAGTCCGTATTTGTCGTTTTATTCGTCATAACGCTCTTCGACCAGTACCCTTTATTGTTCCAATCCTGCATTTTCTTCGCGAACTCCAGGTACTCGGGCTCTGCAACATAATTGAACAGCTTGCCGGATTGATCTTTTACATCAAAAGCAATACCTGTGCTGCTCACCAATACCTTCCAGCTTTGATCAGGAATCAGGTTCATATCATAAAGCTCGTAAGCGTTAGGACCTGCATCATAAGGAAGCATGGCTGGCTCGTTCTTTTTAATGGCATCGAGGTAATTCTCATAGTCTGCAAAGGTTTTGATTGGCGGCAGGTTATATTTCTCACGAAGATCGCCGCGCACAGCACCTACAACCATACCGAAATCTTTGTTGGAGGCAGGCATCATATACACTTTACCTCCGACCTTAGCTTGCTCCCAAGCTTCCGCAGGCATTTCTGCCATTGTTTTTGGAGCATATTTGTTAAGCATATCCGTTGTCAGTTCCATGAAAGCGCCTTTGCCCGCTTGCTCGCTGTATTTGATCCAATTCGCAGCATACACAAGGTCAAATTCTTCACCGGTTGCGAACAGCAGCGGGTACTTCTGCGTATATTCGCCCCATGACAGGAATACGGGCTCTACCGTTGCGTTAATATCTCTCTTAAGCAACTTGTTGACTTCATCATATACGAGTGCTGTGTCTTTAGGTTGATCGCCAATCAAATACATTTTCAGCTTAACTTCTTTGGAAATATCCGGAGCATCTGCATCCGTTGTATTTCCTGAGGCATCTGGCGAAGCGCTAGGGCTGTTGCTAGGCGCATTGTTGCCGTTATTGCTGTTGTTGCTGTTGCCGCAGCCTGCCACAATAATCATGATGGCAAGTAATGCAGTCAACCATGTTAAACCTCTTCTTTTCATTGTAAATCCTCCCCAATTTCTAATTAAATGTATAATAAACCGGCTATTGCCGTGTTTATCCCTTAACTGCGCCTACCGTAATCCCTTTAACAAAATACTTTTGAACAAATGGATACAACAGAATAATAGGTCCTGTCGCCACCACTGTCATGGCCAGCTTAAATGATTCCTTGGGCATAGCGACTACAGCTACTCCAGCTTGAGCTGCAGCAGAATTGGCAAAGCTGATACTGTTAAGAATGTTATACAGAAAGTATTGTAAAGGGTACAAGTCTCTATTCTCAATAAAGAGCAGAGCGTGGTACCAGTCATTCCAATAATTTAAAGCGATGAACAGGCCAATTGTAGCAAGAGCTGGTTTGGATAGAGGCAGGATAATGGATATAAAGATTCTAAAGTCACCTGCTCCGTCAATTTTGCTGACTCGCTTATGGCATCTGGAATAGTCGAGCTCATAAAGCTTCTCATAATAATGATGTAGAAGACATTAAGCAGCATCGGCATAATGATGGCGAGCAAGGAATTTTTGAGATCCAGATAGGTTACTATGAGTACATACCAGGGAACCAATCCGCCAGAGAATAAGGTGGTAAAGAAAAAATAAAAGGCAAATGCATTTCTGAAGCGAAAATCCTTGCGTTGCAGCACATAAGCCGTCATTGCAGTGAGAAATAATCCAACAATTGTGCCAACCAGCGTTACAAAAATAGTAATGCCGTAAGATTTTAAAATTTGAGCAGGCTGTTTAAATATGAATTCATAAGATGAAAACGAGAATGTACTTGGCAGCAAGGTGTAGCCATCCCTTAGAATGGAATTTTCCTCCGTGAGCGAGCCCGACAGTATTAACAGAAACGGGATAATACACAATGCCGCAAATGATGTAATCATTAAGTAACCGATTGTGTTGAATGCGACCTTTTCCAAAGTCCACTTATTTTCCATAAAGCGCCCTCCATACTCTCTCTGATTGCTGCAACTGTTGTCGTTTGCTTACGTCCAATCATAGAATTTTCTGAGCGCTACTGTATACTCCAAAAACTGAGCAAATCACTCTATAAATTGTTCCAACAGCAACTGCACTTTTTGTACTTCCGTATACTTTTTCTATAAATACAGGTCCGCGCGTCCTCAGTTGTTCCACATTATTAGGGAGTGTGATATAGTGTTGCTACATTATAGACACGTCTTCACATCTTGAGAGGAGCTTTACGGAATGATACAGATCAAGGGGACCAAACGGACAAATAAGCTCTACGCCAACATCTTTCTATCATTGACCATTTGTATTATCGTAACCATGGTTTCACTGTCCTTGATTCTATATATGAATTTCGAAAAAATAACTCTTTCCAATATTTACGCCTCCGAGAAAAACAGCTTGTCCCAATCCAGCTACAGCGCCAAGGCCATGATGACCTCGGCAACAAACTACGCGGTGCAAATTTATTCCGACCCACAATTCGACAAGCTTCTTTATTATGAAGAGCCCACGCCAAACGATATAAATTATTCTCTGACTCGCTTAAACACATACTTGAATATGAACTATTTCTTCTATTCTATTTATATCTACAATAAAAACGCGAATACGTTTTATACGCTGCCCGATACAGCTACAAGTGTCTACCAGAAGGAGTTGTTCTATGACAAGGAGGCCATTCAGCTAATCAATGAGTTCAAAGATTATAAACGGCTCACACCTATACCAAGAAAGATTCCGGTTCAGGTTTTCGGTCAAGAAGGCAATTTTGCAAATGTGTATACGTTTATGTTCTACGATCTACCTGGCATGTCCAGCAATCTCGACAATGTTATTATGCTTAATATTTCCGAAAAATGGATGAAGGACACCATTCGGAATTTGGATATTAACGGCCAGGGCAGCACCTTTATTGTAGACGAGAAAGGTACATTGGTAACGAGCACAGATAAGCATCCCTTTATGACAAACCTGAGTAATGAGTCTTATATGAAAAAAGCAATAAACGCAAAAGACAATTCCGGCTATATGGTTCAGGAAGTAGATGGCGTCAAATCGCTTGTCATCTATTCCAAATACGAGCCTTCGAACTGGATCTTTCTGCGTGTCCTTCCTTACGATCAAATTATGAATCAAATCAATTCCATGAAATTCAACGTCCTACTAGTATGCTTGATTATCCTAATTATTGGTCTTGCAGTCTCCAGATCCTTATCCAGATCGCTGTACAAGCCTATCGAGAGCATGCTTTCCAATTTGAATTTGCTCGCTAAGGAAAAACGCGACAACCAGTTCAAGCTTAAGCAGAACTACTTGAGCAAATTAGTGCACAATCTGGGAGAAGAGAAAACGCATGATATTGAAGGAAAGCTTCACGAGTACAATATCCAGTTCACTGCCAATAGCGAGTTTATGATTCTGCTCATCAGCATTGACCGATATCAGGATTTCATCAACAAATTCAATTATAAGGACCGCAGCCTGTTGAAATATGCTGTGATGAATATTGCCACAGAATGTCTGCAAGGAACTGCTGTTAGTGAATGTGTAGAGATGGATGAACGCAATATTACCGTCATCTTAAATGGTCAGTTAAAGCCTCTGCTAGCAGATCGCAGTAAGCTGGATGGCGTGTTAAAGGAGATACAGAAAGCTGCAATGCAGCATCTTCAGTTATCCCTGTCGATTTCTGTCAGCGAAGCCGGCGACAGTCTTGCCATCCTGCACGAACTCTATGAGGAAGCGCAACAAATGATGGAGAAAAAATTTATTAGCGGCTATGGCAGTATCCTATATAGCAACCCGGAAAACACTCTATCGGGGAACCCTTTTCTTTATCCTTCGATTCAGGAAAAGTCTTTAATTGAAGTCATTAAGCTGGGAAAAGCAGAAGAAGCCAAACAAATCATTGCTGATATGTCTGAGGCTCTCGATAATCCTTCTTATCTGGTCTACAATATGTTTTTTAGCCAACTTGCCTATACGCTATGTACAACAGCTATGGCCATGGAGAAGTCCAGCGGATCTTCCTTTAATTACGATTTCCATTCTTTTATCTTTCAGTTGCATCAACAAGAGACGCTTCAGGATACGATTGCCCAATTCTCGGAGATGATCGATGCCATCGCCATAGGAGTAAGAGAGCGCAAGAGCAGCAAGCATGATCACCTCATCGTAACGATTGATGAAATCATTCAGCAGGATTTCTCTCATCCCGAGCTCTCCTTATACAAAATCGCGGAAACCATCGATATGTCACCTGCTTATCTGGGCCGCATTTTCAAGAAAATGACGATGAAGTCGATCCCCGACTATTTGAATGAATACAGGATGGAGAGGGCAAAAGAAATGTTGACGGGGACCAACCTGTCGATTGAAGACATATCGCAGAAGACCGGCTACAACAACAGCACCTACTTCTACAAGGTGTTCAAGAAGTACAACGGCATAACCCCAAATGAGTATCGGCAAAATGCTCCTTCGGAGGAATAAGAAGAAGGTGCTGCCCCTTCAGTCATTTGACTGTTGGGACAGCACCTTCTTTGTTAGAAAAGCGGTTTTCCAGCGAGCCAGTGCAGTCCCTTTTCGAGGAACTTGCGATAATCTTCATTCTGGAAAGCCGTGCTGCCATGCCCCGGCTGCATGCAAAGCACTTGCGCCTGCCTGTAGCGGCGGGTCCACGCCAGAGTTGGCGTACTGTATGCATGTGCAGTCTTAAGCAGAATTTGATTGCCATCGTGCTGTCTTGCAGCGGCCATTCGGTACGTTTCATCGGTCAGCTCCCAAGGCGACATGCCCTTTGTCAGCGGATGCCCCCCATCAGCAGGCTCTACCAGAAGCTCTTGTCCATAGTGATAGGATTCAATGGTGCGCTGAGTGAGCCCTGTCAGCTCCGACCACAGCTCCCACTCCGGGAAGGCCAGCAGGCCGTGATGAAGCACCAGAATGCCCTGCCCCGTTTCTCCTAGCTTCTCCAATACTTCGCGTGTTCGATTGTACGGCCAGTGATCCTCCAGCTGCGGAGTCGGCTTGTGCATATTATAGAAGATGAGGACATCATATTCGCCATTGCGCTCCGAGCTGTTCGTAAATTCCTCCAGCGACTGGGGGTACAGCCTGATCCCCTTCAGCTGGTCCAGCATGTCATGAAGGGCGAGCACCTCATAGGGATGTGCTCCGGTTATGAAAGCTGCTTTAAGCATTTCCCTCTGCCTCCCGTTACAGTTATCTCTCTTCTACTATAGCCAAACAGCAATAAGCAAGCAATTCTCGCTGAAATCCATTGATGAAATTTCAAATCAATAAGCTTTTTTTCATAAAAATAGTGCAGTCAACCTCATCACTATTCGCTATAATTAACAATAGCTTCAACATACGAAACGGAGGTATTTACATGCAACTGCAAATCTATCATGCACTATGGGGAATGGAAGGTACACTAAGAGAGAAATTTGAGCGTGCCCATGCACACGGGTATGACGGAATTGAAAGTATAATGCCAAGTGCCGAAGAGCGCAGCGAATTTGTCGAGCTGCTTGATGAGTTCAAGCTGGCGTATATTGCTCAAATTTTCCCTAGTCAGAAGGAAGAGTTTGAAGAGCTTGTAGTCACGGCCAAATCCCTCTCTCCCGTGTTGATCAACGCCCACAGCGGCAAGGACTTTATGAACGAGGAGGAGCAGAACCTGTTCTTTGAGCACGCGCTTAAGGTGGAGCGTGAAGCTGGCGTGCAGGTTGGCCATGAAACTCATCGCGGCCGGATTCTGTTTACCCCTGCAGCGACGGCAAGATTGCTCAAGCTTTTCCCCGAGCTCAAGATTACCGCAGACTTTAGCCACTTTACCTGTGTATGCGAGTCCTTGCTTGGCGATCAGAAGGAAGCAGTGGAGCTGGCCATCAGCAGAGCGATCCATGTACATGGCCGTGTCGGCTTCGAGGAAGGCCCTCAGGTTCCTCATCCCGCTGCGCCTGAATATGCAGGGTATGTTGAGAAGTTTGAGCAGTGGTGGGATGCCATGCTGAACAATGGACTTACGCCTTCAGGCGGTCCGGCTACGTTTACACCGGAATTCGGGCCACCAGGGTACATGCCCCGTATTCCGTTTGCCAATGAGCCTGTAGCTGACCTCTTTGAAGTCAATCAGTGGATTGCCAAACGAATAATAGATCGTTACCGTGTAAAAGCATAGGCTTGCTAAAGTTGGAAGAGGAGGAGTCCCACGTCTCAGGGAACTCCTCCTTTTTTTGCGGCTTGCCTACTCTTCCTACCAGTAGATGATCGTCTTTCCTGCCAGCCTGGCCACTGCTTCCATGAAATAATAATCGCCGTAGATGAGCGATACATTAATATTGGAATGTTGAGGCTTATGACCCGTCGCTTCCTTCAGCAGTCCCTCATTCTCCGGCTCATCCTTTGTCGAATACAACTCATACAAATTCTGAACCATACGCTTGGCAAGGTCGGTGTAATATGCTTTTTCCTCAGGCTCTACATGTTCAGCAATTTCAAGCAGACTGGCTGCTGTCACCGCAGCTGCCGATGTATCACGCGGCTCGCCGTTTTTGCTGCCCTGGAATGTGAAGTCCCACATCGGAATGAGATCCTCTTCCAGACGGTCAATGTACACCTGCGCACAGCGCTTGGCGACTTCGAGATAGGTCCTGTCCCCTGTATAACGGTAAGCATGAGCATAGCCGCCGATTGCCCAAGATTGTCCTCTGGACCAGCAAGACTCATCCGCAAACCCCTGGAACGTTCTTCCTCCAATAGGCTCTCCGGTTTCCGGATTAAACAAATAGGTGTGATAGGTTGTATAATCAGGACGAATAATCGTACCCAGGCAAGTGTTGGCTTGCTTAATGGCAATTTCCTTAAATCTGGAATCGCCGGTTTCATCGCTGGCCCAGAAGAGCAACGGCAAATTATACATGCAGTCAATGATAATACGGCCCCGGTTCTCTTCACTGAACGGGTCGCCTTCCTTCCATACGTTCCATGCTTGAATAAACTCGCCCTTCTCATTAAAGCGATTCGCCAGCGCTTTAGCCGCATCTATTCCGATTCGGCGTGCCGCCGCATCCTCCGTCAGCTTATATTCGGCAACCGATGACAGACTGAACAAGAAACCAAGGTCATGATCGGTTGTATGCGTATCTTCATAAAGCCGCTTCACAAACCGATGCTTGGAGCTTCTTGCATAATCAATAAATGCTTTGTCCTGCGTCAGCTCATAGCACAAATAATTGATGCCTGTCCAGAAGCCGCCCACCCAGAAGCCGTTATCCATAAAATGATACTTTCCATCATCCGTCGCATGAGGCAGCTGATCGCCAAAGCGAAGCGCATTTTTTCTCGTTTTGTTTAAAATAAACTGCTGAATTTCATGCAGATTTTCCAATGTTTCACTCTCCTTTAAATGGTGGATGATGTCATTCGTCTATATTCTTCTCTCGATACGGAACCAATCGGTCGATTGCCTTTGCTGAAGCTGCGAAGGTTTTCCACGACAAAATCACTCATGCCGCGCTTATACTTCGTGGCAAAACCTCCGATATGAGGGAGGCAAAGCGCATTCTCAAGCTGCAGCAGCGGATGGTCCGCCGGTACGGGCTCCCTATGATAGACATCAATGGCAGCGAAAAAGCGCCCGGCTTGCAGCTCCTCGATCAGCGCCTGCTCGTCTACAATTTTTCCGCGGGCTGTATTTACGAATAAAGCGCCATCCTGAATGAGCGCAAGCTCCTTGCGGCCAATCATGCCGACGGTCGACTGCGTAAGCGAGCTGTGCAGGCTAATGATTTGGCATGTCTGAAGCAGCTCTTCGAGCGGACATAAGGTCACGCCAAGCTCAGCTGCTTCCTCTTCCGAACAGTAACGGGATGCCAGCTTAATCGTAACGGGAAAGCCCTTAAGGTAGTTAATGACATTGCGTGAAATTTCACCATAACCGATTAGACCGATGGTCTGATGACCAATTCCCATGACGGTATCCCGGTTGTTGTTGCTCCATTCGCCTCTCTTAAATCGTTGACTGTAGCCAAGCAAATCCCAGGCTCCCGCCATAATCAGCGCAACGGCGGCTTCAGCCGTCGCTTTTGCCAGCTCGATATTGGCCGTCACCACGGTAATGCCCTTATCGTATGCCGCTTCATCAACAACAGCAGTTGCAGAGCCGGCAGTGTGGCCGATAAACTTCAGCTTCTCTGTGCGCTCAAGCACTTGTCCCGTGAAGAACGGAGATCCCCAGGAAGTGATACACGCATCATAATCCCCAATAACCTCAGACAAGCCCTCTGAGCTAAAGGCCGCGCCTGTGTCCTCATACATTACGTATTCCGAGAAAGAAGCTAACGCTTCAAGCGCCTTCCCTTCAAAAAACATCGTTTTTAAATCCTCGTTCACAATCGCTACCAATGTTTTCATGCTTCTGCTCCTTTTCGCATATTTTGCTCCAGATCTTTCATATAACGGCTGTAATGCGACAGAACATCTGAAGTATCAAGACCGAGCTCGCTTAACTCAGCTCTCCACTTAGGCTCCCATTCCAGCGAGTAAAAGCCGTCATAGCCGCTCTTCTCAAGCTCCGATACGATGTTGGCAATCGGCAGCTTTCCTTCGCCTATTTGGGTATATTTCCAATCATGCATATCCTCGTCTTCATAAGGGACTCCGTCTTTCATATGCACATGGACACAATCCTTGCCGAACAGCCGCACCGTCTCTTCTGGAGCTTCTGCATACTCGTAAGGATGAATAATATCGTAAAGAATTTTCAAATTGTCACGCCTCACCTGTCTTAACAAATCACGCAGCACTGGCCCTGTCGAAAATTCATTATGTGTTTCAATCCAGATTTGAACCTGATGAAGCGCGGCATAATCGCAGGCCTCTTGAAGCTGCCCCACAATGCGCTCTGCATCAAAGAGCTTGGGCAATTCGGACCTGCGTTTAAAGAAGTTGCCCGACATCACCCTTACTCCGCGTGCACCCATAATGGCCGCAACATCGATTGTCGCTCTGAGCATGTCCTGCTTCTGGGCTTCATCTTCACCGATACCATTAAACGCAACTCTAGAGCCAATATTGGTTACGGTAATGCCTGCCTCACGAAATTTGGCAGCAGCCCTCTCAAGCTCCTCCTTGCTCATGGTTAATGTAACGGCGTAGCCGACATCCTCCTTCAGCTCAATGCCCGCAAAACCATTTAACTTACAGCAAGCGATGAGTTCATCCACGCTCCATCCCTCACATGGAAGGGTACTGAACGATAGCTTCACAAAAAAACACCTCCAAATCTAGTGGTTAGTTCCACTATACTTGGAGGTGTTTGCAATGGAAGGCACTATTTTAACGTAATATACACGTTTTTTACGATTCATTCCCCTGCTGCCGATATTTCAGCGGGCTGGTACCGGTCGCTTTCTTAAACATTCGATTGAAATGGCTCATATTGTTAAAGCCTGTTTCCATACAAATTTCCATTACGCTCTTCTCGGTCAGACGCAGCAAATCCAGCGCCTTGCGAATACGGATTTCATTGACGTATTGTACAAAGGGCTGACCCTTCAGCACCTTGAACATATAGCTGAAATAGGTCGGGGACATCGCGGCCCGCTGGGCAAGCTCATTAAGGTGCAGCTCTTCTGCGTAATGCTCCTCGATATACGCCACTGCTTCATAGAACAGTCTTCTGCTTGGCGATTCGTTGATAGATACTGGAGCATGGAGCTTTGACGTTTCTCTGAAAATCGTGACGAGCAGCCTAATCAGATCAGCCTTAATGAGCTGCTCATACCCGGTTTCTCTCCGCGCGTGCTCTTCCTTCATATTGGTAATGAGTCCCTGAATTTGAGCCTGATTACCGGAGGATATCGAGAATTTCGGAAAGAAGGGCGCTTCCCGCAGCATCTCATCGTCATTAACCACGATCGGCATGAAATCTATCTGCACAATATCTACCTTCTCTTCATGGTAGGGCTCCAGCCGGTGCGGAACGAAGGGCGGTATGGCGAACATATCTCCCTTCACAAGCAAGTAGGCCTGCTCCTTCACATGGTGAAGACAAGCCCCGTTCGTCACATAGCAAATCTGGAAATGCTCATGGGCGTGAAGCGCCTGGTTCAGTCTCTTCTCATTGGGAAATTCCAGCTTGAACGGGAAGCTCTCCTCCATGAAATCACGATAATAGTAGATAGGGTGATTGTCCATATTATGCTCGCACTTCCTTGTCCGGTCAAAGTTGCTTTGAACCCATTATAGCATGGTTGCTGGTACTTTCAGCATCAAAACAGGCTCGCCGCCACATCCCGAGATGTGTAAGAAAGCCTCCCTCTAATCCAATCCGACCGTAACTTCAATCGACCACGATGCAACAGCACCTGGCTGTAGCAGAAGCCTCTTGTCCTCGCGAACGGCCAGCCCCAGCTCATCGTAATAACCGTTGGCCGGCTCCAGCGCGCAAGCCAGCTGGCCGTTGAACTGTCCCTCATTGGTCCAAATGCCGAAATAAGGAAGCTCCTCCGGTGACCATGACAGGGTTATATAATCGCCTGTATCACGTTCATATAAGCCGCACCAGTCCGGCCGAACACTGCTGTCTGCATAAAATTTGCGCGAATCCACCTCGGAAGGGGCGCCGAAGCTGTTCATCTTGGCATGTAGCCCGCTGCTCTCCGGCTTCCAATCATAGAACTTGCCCTGCTCAAAATGTTTCCCGCCATCCACACAGAGCATCCGCTTCACCTCAGGCGACACGCGAATCTCTGTGTTCTCGGTTGCCGCAAGCAGCGGATGCGCCGTCCAGAAAGCGCTGAGAAGCTCGCTGCTCTCATTGCGCACCTCATAGCTGAACCGAACCCTGCTCATCCCGGTAAAGGCAAGCGTCCTTGAGAACGTATAGGGAATCGCCTTTCCGCTTACCTTGCAGTACAGCTCATTTCCCTTCACTTCAGCTGACCACGGCAGCGCCCACAGCTCGCCATGATCCGGCAGCCACACTCCCTCATGCTTTCCCTTCTCCGGATAAGCGCACGCTATAATGGTCGGAAAGCACTCATCCCAGCCATACATCGCATGGAGCCCATAGGGGTCGCCATAACGGGACTCTCTAAGCTTGCGATGAGGAGCTTGAACCAGCCATTCCTTTTCCGTCTCCTTGTTCTGCAAGGAAACGATATGGCCTCCGCACTCCGGCACGACGATGAGACGAAGCGCTTCCGATTCCATTACATATGCTTTTTTGCCCCGAAAAATAGATTCAAAGATACGCCCATTGCCGCTCTCTGCGCTCAACCTGCTCCCTCCTCCCTGTCATGAAAGTTTTTCGTATGGCTTCCACTGTGATTGCTGCGATACTTCGGACTGTCCGTGCCATACGTCTTCCGTTATCCAGCCCTGCCGCTCGCTTTGAAGCGCCTGCCACAACGGTCCCTTGGACATATCAACAAGCTCAGGCCGGAGATAATTGTATTTCATCTCTTGCTCACTCCTATTCTTATTTGAGATATGCTATGCTAGATGGCAAACTGAACGTAGGATTAAAGGATGCTGATGATGATGGACAATAAGCTGTATATTCTGGCGCCCGAAGAAACCCTCGATGCACTGCAGGATTTCTACTTTCCTCCCTATATCACGCTTGCGCATATGTTTCACGCGCCTATGGGCTGGTCGCTAAAGCCCCGCGTGCTGAAGCAATATCAGCTGCAGTACGTGCAGGAGGGAGAAGCCGAATATATCATTGACGGACAAGCCTATAGGACACGCAAGGGCGACTTGCTTCTGCATGGCCCGGACGAGATCCATCATGTGACAACTAGCAGAGCCAAGCCTTATGTCTGTCTGTCCATCGTGTTCCATTTCGGACAGACCGACTACCCGCTGTACAGCGTGGTGGGCATTGACCGCACAAGAAACAGTCGTCAACATGATCTGGGCAACTTTTCCGACAAGCCGCTTGAGAAGCAGCTCTCTGAGCTGATCTTCCATTACCGCCAGCCCGGTCTGCTGCACAAGCAGCAATCGCAGCGTCTGCTGATGGATATTCTGCTTTCGCTTGGCGCTGCCAGACAGACCGACAAGGGGACAGCCGGCTCAGCCAGGGAAGCCTCGGGTATGGCCAAGCTCATCCTGCTGCGGAACTACATTGATATTCGCCTGAAGGAAGGCTTTCGGCTCTCCGAACTGGAGGAGCTGAGCGGCTGGAGCCGCAACTATATTATTTCGCAATTTAAGCGGTATTTTGGCATGTCGCCTACGCAGTACCTCGTCTGGATCCGGCTTGAGAAGGCGAAGGAGCTGGCGCTCCAGTCCGGCCTGCATTTTGGCGAAATTGCTATGCAGGTGGGATATTCCGATATCCATTCCTTCGGCAAAATCTTCAAGCGCAAGATGGGCATGAGCCTCTCCCAGTTTGTCGATACGCTGTATATGGATACGCCTGATACGGAGTGAGGGCTGCCGCTGCCATGCCATTCATGTGTTTCAATGGGACTATAGCTGTTAGTAGGCTTCCTGCTGCGTAAGCTCGTTCAGCACCTGCTTCAGCTTTAGACTCGGGTCGGCTAACTGCTGAGGTGACAACACCGCGCCCTTCTCAATCAGCATTTCACTCAGACGGATATCCTTGGCGATGCCAGGCCCAATCGCGCTGGCACCTACGAGACGATGATCGTTAGTTAGGTGGAAATAAAAGGCGTTCTTCCCGCCATCGCGCTGAACGGTTAGCGTGCCGTAATCCGGCAAGCCCGCCACCTGAAGCGTGTCGTCATATTGATCGGACCAGAACCATGGCACCGCAGTATAGGCAGCTGTAGCTCCAAGCATATTTCTCGCCGCATGAATGCCCTGATCCTGGGCATTGCGCCAGGATTCCAGCCGAAGCCGCTTGCCGCCATACAGTGCATGATTGAATGCGCAGCAGTCTCCTGCTGCATAGATATCCGGATCGTCCGTCCGCAGTTGGCCATCGGTGCAAATGCCATTCTCCGTCTGCAGACCGCAGCCCTCCGCAACGGCGACATCCGGAATTGCGCCAATGCCTGCAATGACGGTGTCGCATGCCAGGCAAGTCCCATCTGCCAGTGTAATTTGATAGCCATCCTGCCCATGCTCGACCTTGCTAATCCCTTGTCCGAGCTTGAAGACAACGCCTTCGCTGACATGAAGCTGCAGTACCGCATCCGCTATCTGCTGCGGCACACCTCGCATCAGAATGCGAGGTCCCACCTCAAGCACCGTCACCTCGCAGCCGCTCCTTCTCGCGCTTGCCGCAGTCTCAAGACCGATGAAGCCGCCGCCGATGACGACAATGCGATGCTTCGCCTGAAGCCGCGCACGGATATGCAGCGCATCGTCGAAGGTGCGCAGATAGAGGAAGCCGGAGGTGTCCGAGCCCGGAAGCATCAGCCTCCTCGGGCTAGCTCCGGTTGCCAGCAGCAGCCGCTCATACGCGAGTCTTTCTCCATTTGCGAGAACGACCTCATGGGCGGGGCGATCAATCCCCGCCGCCTCCGCACCGCTCCTCAGCCCAACGTTTAGCTCCTTGAGGCGCTCAGGAGCTACGATCGGCCTAGGCTCCGGCTGGTTCTCCTCCAGCAGCTGCTCCTTGGAGAGCGGCGGTCGCTCATAAGACACGCCCGGCTCTCTACCGATTAGGGTAATGGAGCCTTCGTAGCCTTGCTTGCGCAGCTCCTCAGCCGCCCTTGCTCCTGCCTCGCCTGCCCCGATAATAACCATGCCTCTGTTCATCCCTGCAGCTCCTTATGCTAATTTGATATAAACCTTGCCGTCCTCTACGCGAACCGGGTAGGTACGCAGATCGACGCATGCCGGCGTTTTCTTCGCCTGTCCGGTTGTATAATCGAACCGTCCGTTATGCTTTGGACATTCGATGATATGGCCCATAACAAGTCCGTCTGCCAGATGTACCTTCTCATGCGTACAGATACCGTCGGTTGCATAATAGTCGCTGTCCTTCGAGCGATAAATCGCAAAGGTGCGATCACCGTAATCGAAGCGGATGACATCCTCTTCATCAATTTCCTCTGCGTCACAGGCTTCAATCCATTCTAATTCTGCTGTCATGCTGTCGTCCTCCTCATAAGTTCTAATTTGTACTAATACGATGTCATTAAAGTTAAGCGAGCTGCCCTTCCTTGTTAAGCGGCTCTGGTGTCTTGGGTTTAAGTCCATATTGATACGGATTAGCCGTCGCCGGGAGCGGCTTCACGACCGTATAGCCCGGATCCTTGCCCTGCTTCCGCAAAGCGTCAATCACTTCCATGAAGGCCGACCATACATTGCGGCGCGGCTCCGGAATATCATCTCTCATCTCCTTGTGCAGCTCGGGCAGCGCATGATAAGGCACCATCGGGAACATATGATGCTCCACATGATAGTTCATGTTCCAATACAAATAACGAAAAATTGGATTCATATAAACCGTCCGGGAGTTCAGCCGATGATCCAGCACATCCTCCTTTAGCCCCAAATGCTGAATCATGCCAAACGTCAGCATCAGAAAACACCCGTAGAACGAAGGCAGAATGACGAACATGGCTGGCAAAATACTTTGCGTAACCAGACATAGCGCAATAACGGCAGCAAACACCAGCAAATAAATTCTCGATTCCCAGTAGGTCTTCTTGAATTCCGATTCCGGAATGTAATCCATTTCTTCCTTATCCATTACGCCAAACGCATGCATAATCATCCGCTTTATATCTCGCGGGCCTGCATACAGGTGAAGAAAATCTATCAGAATAATGCGCCATACCGGCGGCCGAGGCTGCGCAATTTCCGGATCACGGCCGACAATAATCGTATCCGTATGATGGCGCGCATGGCTCCAGCGCCAAGGCGTTGCCGGACGCAAGCTCATAAAGGAGGCGATTTGATACACCACGTCATTCATCCACGGAGTTTTGAAAGCGGTTCCATGTCCGCACTCATGCCACCTGGAATCAGCAGGCGAGGAGTAGAGGATACCGTAAATGAGAAAGGCAGGTACCGCCCACCACGTGCCCCAGGATAAATAAGCAAGTGTTCCCGTCGCTCCAAGAAGGGCAAACCACAGCAGCGTATCCCGAATGGCCGGCCCATCCTTGCGTTTCATAAGCTCCTTCATTCGCTTGCGCGGAATCGGAGTGGCGTACCACTCGGCCGAGGCTAATCCCCGCTCCTGAGCCCTGCGATTCTCCGGTCCAGTCAAGCTGTAATTCCTCTGCGCGTAATTGTCGCTCATGACTTGATCTCCTCCAGTTTTTTAATTGTACCCTCAGTATAACGCTGTCATTGGACCATGTATTTGGATTCAATCCACAATGATGTAACCAATATCACACTTCCTGCATTGTAGCTTGCACAGCAAAAAGAGAAGTCCCGACTGCCCAACGCTGCTGGGCAGTGAGATCTTCTCTTTATGTACCGCATTATGTGTTCCTACGACTATACATCAACTCATTTAAAGGACTGTTAATCACATCACCGGGCCCGAGCCCCGGCATCCATCTGGCGAGATCGCTCTTGCGCGCATTCGTATCGGGCTCGAGCACCCTCGTACCATCTGCCACATAGATGACGGTCATCACCTCGCGCGTGTTCGCCGTCGGATTGCCGGGTGCGCTGTGCAATGTCCAGCCTGCATGGAAGGTCGCATCACCTGCTGCCATGGCGCCATAGCTTTCTTGAGGCAGATTTTCACCCTCAATGTATTGCTTTAACGTTTTGTGCGATTGATCTGATATTTCCAGCTTGCTCACGTAGTCCTTGTGGTGCGAGCCCGAGGCGAACACCATCGAGCCCACCTCTTCGGGAATGGATACCAGCGGCATCCATAGCGTAATCGTCTTATCCGTATCGACAGGCCAATAAATCTGATCCTGATGCCATGGCGTGTGGCCGCCGCCCGGCTCCTTGAACAAGGCCTGATCGTGATACACTCTTACGCCCTCAACTCCCATTAATTCAGCAGCCACCTTCGCGAACCGCCGGGCGAACACAAACGGCTTAACGGCTTCGCTTTGCTCCCAAAGATTGCTGATTTGTAAAAAAGCCTTGCCGTACGTATCCCTTTCCTCCAGCGGACGTGTCTCCTTGTTTAGCCTTTTCACTTCATCCACAATAATAGGTCTGAAATAATCAATAACCGCAGGCTCAGCCAGCCGCCTCAGTAATATATGCCCCTTGCGGCTATACTCAGCAAGCTGTTCGTCGCTCAGCTTGTATTCGCTTGCCAACAGCTGCTCAACTTGTTCATTTCCGTTCATTTCTATCAGCTCCTGTTCTCCTAGATGCCCTTATGGTACTATAATTCCAAATCCAATATTTATCATATGGAGGTCTCTATTTGGACTTTTCCGATCTCAATTATCCGTTACAGCGTGAAGCCGACTATAGCTCTATTTCGCCTAGTGTACACTGGGCCAAGCTGCATCGCACCATTCGCAACCTGGAGTATCCGCTTCGGAGAATCTATGATTTCGAGCTGCTTTATGTGATGGAAGGTCGAATGACTGCTGAGCTGAACGGGTTAGACTATCCCCTTTCCTCAGGAGACCTGCTGTTCATCCCCGCAGGAGTACCGCATAAGCTGAACATTGAATCGAAGCATGGGTTGTTTCTTGGGATACACTTTGATTTTTTTGATGAGTTTTTCATTGAGGAGGACGAGGAGATTATTGTAGACGAGGCTGCTCCCCGTGCAGATTTATTCTGCAAGGAGGCGGTGATACCGGGTAAACGGTTATTGAGTGCCAAGCCAGTACGTCGCCCCGATGCCGCTCTTGTTCAAGACATGAAGAGGATGATTGAAGAGCATGAACGCAGGCGACCCGATACGGACACGATGTGCAAAGCGATTATGCTGCAAATTCTATTGAAGCTGTATCGTATGGATGAAGCAGAGACCGAGGAGAAAAGCTTCCAGATGAGACAACGTATGGACATACTGGCGGACTGGATAGATGAGCATTATGCTGAGCCTTGCTCGAATCAGGAGCTGTCCCGCATGATTAGCTTTCATGAGGATTACATGATCAAGCAGTTCAAGGTTGCCTACGGGATGACACCAAACAAATATTTGCAGACGGTGCGGCACAGGCATGCCAAAGCGCTGCTGCTGGAATCCGATCAATCCATTGAAGCGATTGGGGAAGCCGTAGGCTATGGGGATATCTATTATTTTAGTCGGATCTTTCGCAAGTGGGAAGGCATCTCCCCTCGCGACTACCGGAATAGGAAACCGATGTATTGATTACAAAACTACATCCAGCGGGCTCTACGTCAGATGGGTCTACGCCGGTGGTTTAACCGCTCTGGATGTTAAAAACTACATCCAGATCCTCTCCGTCGGTGGTTTAGCCGCTCTGGATGTTAAAAACTACATCCAGATGGCTCTCCGCCCGTGGTTTAACCGCTCTGGATGTAAAAAACTACATCCAGATGACACTCCGCCGGTGGTTTAACATACGGCATTCAATTGTTTGGGGAACGAATCGAGTGGCCCCTCCCGGTCATTTCCTTTGCCTGCATATCCGTGACCACGCTTTAATGCATCAAGCCGTTCTCCCTTAAGAAGCGCAAGGCGGCGTTTGATTCAATTTTCATGTATGTGGCAAAACAACAAGCTATGCTCGCTGTAATAGCCAAGCATAGCTTTAGGTCATTAGTAAGCAAACAACTATTTGCTCTTAAATAGAATATTAGTCATGTACGCATTTGCTCAATGACTTGCCAGCATTTCAACCTTATCTTTCAGCTCGTACGCGATACGCCCATCCTCCAGCTTTGACACGAGCACGGGAGCTTTACCCTCTTGCCAATCCGCCTGCAATAGCAGCGGGATTCGCATCGAGCCTCTCAGCGGAGAGCAATGAGATCAATGCCGCGGTAGACTCCAGCCATATCTCTCAGCATATTATATTGGTCGTGCTTGGCGCATTGACGACTGTGGCGCTGGTCAAGAACCCTGTTAATTTTTTGGAACCAGCTTAATATAATCGATTGCTATTTGATGTCCTGATGCACTTGTGCCTGTCACATAAAACTTGAATCTTCGCTCACCGGCGTACAGCTGATAATTATTCACTATAGTTAGCTCTGTATATTCAACTGTAGATGAGTACAGATCCTGTGACGAGCCGATATTCAGGCCATCAATAGACATCTGAAACCTTCCGCGATTCGTCCATTTTTTGACGCCCACCTTAATATCATACAAACCGTCTTTAGGTACAGAAGCGAACAAATTCATATAATCCCCAACCGCATTGCTCGATAGAATCTTGCAGTATCCTCTGCTGCAGCTTGAATCAGCTGAATCCGAGACGGCATCGCCGGATGTAGTGCCCACTCTCATCGCTTCAGCTTCAATCATACTTGGCCAACCATTCCACAATTCGAAATCATCCCAGTATACCTGCAGAGCATTACCTATTCCGCTGTTGCGAACATGATTAATGACTTCATCTGAGGTATACAGCTTCATCGGATTAAAATGACTAAGTCCAACGGGATTCGTATCTGTTGAATTATGTGTAAAGTTGTATACATCGAATACCACTTGTCTGCTGCCACCTTCAGGTGTGACCGCCAGATAAATGCGCCCCTTGCTGCCGGTAGTGTTATTGCCTTTTTTGTAGTAAACCTCCATGGTCATCCATTTGTCATATTCAATTTGAAACGTTTTGTTGTTTGCGTTCCAAATCTCAGAATAGCCAACACCCGATGCATAGTTTTCTGCCGATAAGTGAAAGTAAAGCGGCCGAGACTGACCTGGAGATGTAGGCGCTTCCTTATTCAAGCCAAGGGTAACGCGAAACGGCTTTGGACTGCCATCCCACGTAGGCTGATTCCAGAATTCGGCCAATGTCAGCCAGTCAATCTTCTTTTGCAAGCTTTCCAACTGCTGAACATCGGAATCCAGCTTCATTCTGACCTTATAATACATTTCATCAAGCGTTTCTTGATCACTAAATTCATCGTTATAAATATCTGTTTGAATTCTGCCTTTGTAGAAATTGTAATCCGGAGTTGTAGCATTTTTCAGCCAGTAATGCAGAACCTTATTCGTGTTGGTGGAAGACTCCTGAATGATTTCAGCCTTTCGGTCTCCCGTGTTTCCACTTTCATAATAAAGTCGGAAATTGCCGATTTGCGGATGATCCTCTAAATCTGTAACCCAGTTATTACGGGTAAGCTTGGAGGTGTCTGTGCCTGTAAGATCATCAATTTGAGCGCTTGTTGTGGTGCGGGTGGTAGAGCCTTCAAATCCCGATTGGAAAATAAGCTCTCCGTATGCCGCATAAGCAGGCACCGACCATAGGAGCCCTCCTAGCAAAACAGCGCCACCAATCGAAATTACCCATTTTCTCAAGTTCATTACCATCAGCTTCCTTTCCTCTACACATTTTTTTTGACCATCAAAAACCAATTATACGACCTTCCAATAAGAAAGATTTACTTCAACCACCCCCTTCACAAGGTAATGATGAGTTACCATTTCGTGACTAACACATCATCGAACTTTGCATTTACATAGCTGCCATAATAGCCAACCCTGCCTGTAGAATACTCTGTATCATTGGCCGTAATCCGAGGTAAACCTCCGTTTACATAAAACGCCAAAGTTCCGTCATTCCCGAACACCGCTTTCAACTGATAGACGCTGCCCAAGTTCCAGGTAAAGGAAGTTTCCGCTAGAATTTGAGTGCTGCCATTTTTGTATTTAACAATTTGAAGCTTTTCATTATCCTGCTTATAACGCATGACGTAGTACTGATTGTTGTCTACAAATTTACCAATAATTCCCACATTACGGTAGGCCGTATTGCTCCAGGATGATACCTTAACAGGCGAATAGACGACATAGCTATTACCGCTATAACTGGACATTAACGTGGAGACATTGGCGGTTGCTGGCAGCTGTACAATATCATCAGACTCCGCTGTGCTACCGCTCCATGTCTGCTCTGTGCTTAAGATTGACCACGGTCCATTAGCCGTCCAGCCCGAATAATTGCCATCCTCGAAGTTGTCGTGGAACAGCACCTCTTTAAATAAGCCCATATTCTCTGCCAAGCTGCGGAAGAATGTATAATAGATTTCTTCCTCTGCACTAATATACTGTGCGTTGCCATTGCTCCTGCTCCAGTAACCGTTTACACCTTTCCCAAGTACATCACTAAACCCAACCTTCATTCGATACTGCAAATCCGTCCGTTTAGATCCGTAAGCGCTATCATCCCAGTCATCCATAAAATCCAGCAAATACCGATTGCCTATACTGTGATTCAATCCATGGATAACATACCCAAGCGAATCTCTTACGCCGTAAGCATCCGTAGTTGCAAATTCCTTTGCACGTCCCAGCTCGCCAACATGATCGCCCTCTGTGGCAAACTCTGTGTACGTATACTTGCCAACCGCTTCATAATAAAAGTTAAAGGGATCGGCATATAGATCTGTCAGCTTCATACCTCGGAAAAATGGTTTGTTAGCCGCATCATTGTTGTCAATGGTGTTGATATACCCATTCACTGTAGCATTTGCCGTCAGATTAAAGGTATTGTATACATCCGTTAAACCAGCTGCCGAGAGCTCCGTCTTAAAAGTGGCATGACTATAACTGTTTAAGAAGGAACCTACATTATTGACGCCCATAATATATGCTCCTGCAAGAAACGAACCAAGAACAGCTTCTGTCCAATTCGGATTCCCTTGTGGCCAGCAATTCGGATCGGCATCCATTGTTATTCGTGTTGAATCCGCACGCATGCTTCCTGAGGCATTATAGTCAGCAGTTACATAGGCACCAGCCGCTACAGCTGCTTTGGCCATAAGCACAACCTTATTCTGTTCAGCGGAAGTCAGCTCAGCCTTTAAGGCTGGCGTATGCCAAATCATCGCTAATGTAATCAAATAATATTGTTGCTGTCTCATATCAATGCCGCCGTGCATATCAGGCATATGCGCCGTATTGTTAAGTGTCTGTTTTACCCAATAGATCATCCGGTTTTTGTAAGCAGCCGTTGTGTCGCCTGCAATATAATTTCTTGTTAAGGTGAATAAAACCTGACTTCTCTTCAGCTCCGCGGCACTGCCTCCATTCGTATTCGCAAAAAAATTAGCAAAGTTGTTGTTCGCATAATCATAAGCTTCCGTTACAACAGCACTGCTTGGTGCAGGAATAGCAGTTCCAATTGCATAGGCTTTATTTACGGGCACGATACTCGGGATCACTAAGGAAGCACTTAGTACTGTCGCAAGTACACTACGTTTCCAAGACTTCTTCGTACGATTGTTCACCTTAATAACCTTCATTTCCATAACACACCTCTCACCCTAATTTTTGGTAGCGCTTTCAAGAACGGTTAAAAATTTTTCATCTCCTTTCTTGATGAAGTGCTGGGGATCCGCCTCAGCGTTTCCCCAGCTTTTCATTTCAACCTAGTTTAAAGCAGTGAGCAAATTCAGAATAGCTTGTGCACTCTCTGCACGACTGCTGATTCCTTGCGGAATATATGTCTCTTCCGTTCGTCCTTGCACCAATTGCAGCGCAACCGCTTTGGCCAGCTCATCCTTGGCCCAATCACTCACATCACCAGCATCATCGAACCCTAGTGAATCTGAAGAAGGGACGTCATTGCGCAAGCTTTCATAAGCGCGTACCAACATCGCAGCCATCTGCTCTCGAGTTATAATTTCATTCGGACGGAACTCATTCTCACTCACACCTGAGACTAAACCGGCTGCAAATGCTTTAGCAATTGCATCTGCATACCAGTCATCCTGTGAAATATCACCAAATGGTAGCACTGTGCCTGATTGAAGTCCCAGCGTTCTGACTAGCATAGCAGCAAACTCTGCACGAGTTACTTGCTTTTGTGGCGCAAATTCTGTCTCATTCATGCCTTGTATAATATGCTTTGCTGACAGCGATTCAATGGCTGAAGATGCCCAGTGATTCATCGGTACATCCCCATATTCACGTTTGTATTCCAGGACCGCATAGTTCCCCGCTTGAGTCACTTCTGCTGTTAAGACATCTTCATGGAGAGGATTACCTACATAAGTCAATGTGCCATCCTCACCGATAAGATAAATACCAAGCAGCTTTTTGTTATTGTTGTTCGGAGCTGGGAAGGATAGAGTCACTGGCTTCTGGAACTCACTGATCTTTGTTTCCGTTCCATCTTTAGAGATGCTCGCTTCAATCTCGTATTGATCAGTTACTTGCTTTAGCTTAACCGCTGACATTGGCGATACGAGCTTCGTTTTTTTGGACTTTTGTATATTGAGTACGATATCCGACTCCGTGCGTTGATTCTCAGGGATGCTATTAAGTACCGCACTGAGCCACTCTGCTGATAATTGGATCGTCGCCTCTCCTGCCTCAACAACGACTGATTTGTTCTCCTCAGCCTTAAGCTCTCCATCAGGCAATACAATTTTTCCTTGCTGATTAGGAAGTACAATCTTCACTTGCCCATTAACGGATTGCTCCCAAGCTTCTTCATTCACGATCACTGGAGGAGCAGTGGTTGTCGGAGGTGGATTATTTCCTCCTACACCGCCTCCATTTCCAGGATTTCCAGGATTACCTGTACTTGAAGCTATGGTTGCTTCCGCAGCATTCTCGCTTTCCATTCCCATTCCAAATGCACTAACCGTGATAAAATACGCTTTGGCTGCATCAAGGCCTTCCACCGTTATTCCTTCTGCAGGCAGATTATCTACTATGATTTCATTTGTGTACATACCGGAGGCTTCACCATATTTAATTCTGTAACTCTCCGCATTTTCAACAGCGTTCAGCTTCAGAACCGCTTCAGTTCCGTTACGCACAACCTCCTGAATGACGGGTTGTTGCAAACCATTCAATAATTCAACGTGGAAGTCATCATAGGTCACAGCCGCATTTGCTGTCAGAATTCCTGCAGTTCCAACGGCAAGTCCATTATCTTCGACCTCTGAGATCAGCTCATCATTCAAATACATCTTAATGGAGCTTCCGTTGAACTCTGCTTTCATCTCAAATTCTTCGGCGCCATTCCAAACGATTTCCTCATCTTTCAACGTCGTAAATCCGCCGTTAGCTTTCTTACGAATGGAAATAAATGTTTTGCTTGTTGTTTTATCCACACTTAATCCAACAAGGTAATAATTATTCGCATTCGTCGTTCTGCCCATGAGATAGGCCTCGTTGACATTGGAAGCTGTATCTGGCGAAATACTGACCTTCGCAGATACTGCATAGTCCTTCCAGACCATACCATCTGCAATCCATGCACGGTCAGGATTGTTGCCGTAGGATTTCATCTTAAAGTTGCCATCCGTTTGAACGTAATTAAATTTTCCAATTGAATAAATCCAATCCGCTGTCGCCACTCCTGTTGTAAATTCATCTCTGAACAACACCTCGCTATTGGCCTTTCCAACTTTCTCATTGGAATTTGCGCTTAGACCAGATGCATTCTGGCCAGCGACAACGATGTAATAAGGGACATGCGAGCTTTTCACTGGAAGCTTATACCCGCTAGTCGAGATACCTTCAACAACCTTCACATAATTGCCTGTAACCGTACCATAACGGATTATATAGGACGTATTCTTAGGATCAGTTGTAAAATTAATGATTAGGTCGCTTCCATCTGCTATGACATTATTTAGCACAGGCGTCACAGCGTCCGGCACCATTGGTGTCATAGACAGCTCTCTGGAATTCAAGCTTTCTCCAATAGCCGTCTCCGCTGATACAACCACGTAATAGGTCGTATTATTAGTCAGATTTTTAAGCACTGTTGATTTTTTGTTGGTGACTACACTCGAGGTATAAACACCAGGCTGTGTGCCATACTTGATCTTGTATTGTATAGCCCCCTCAACCGTTCCGATATGAACGGTAAGCTCTTCATTACCGACTGTAAGTGAGTCAAGTGTCGGAATATCAGGATTCGTATTTTGAATCAATACGGCGTCAAATTTGGAACTTCCTCCTCTGTTATACAAACCGATATGGCCTTCTGTAAAGGAATTGTCCGTCACGCTCAGCTCCAATGTTCCATTGACATAGAACTTTATTTCCGCTCCTGTAAACGAAGCATGGAAGCGGTAGGCTTGATCAGCTGACAATGTTTTGCTCTTTTCCTCTAACAGGGTCATCGTTCCATTAACGTTTTTCTTAATGGAAAGCTTGCCATCGCCATAGGATAGTAGATAATAATTGTCTGAATCGGAAGCTCGACTTATTAAGCCTACTTCTCCAGTAACGCTTGGCTTGATCCACACCATATGGCTGATATCCTTAAAGCTCTTCTTAGTTAAAGCAACAGCAGGCGTAGATGATACACCGCTCTCACTTAGTACCTTCTCATTAGGATCGACAGGTGTCGCCCCTGGTGCCCTCGTTAACGGAGACTTTGTATTAAAGGGAATAATAGAATCCTTAACAACCGTCCAGTTGCCGCTGGAAAGCACCCACTGATCCGTAATTAATTTCGTCTCGTCGTAATTAAAGGTATCGTTATACACCGCCGGATTTAATAATCCGAGAGTTATCATGGTTTCTACGAAATATTTGTATTCAGTCAAATAATCCATCTTCGTACCCATCCAAGACTGGGTATAATAGCCGTTAATGACTTTTGCATAATAATCTGAAACGCCAACCTTATGCCAGCGGTCAATTTCGGCTGCTATTTCCTGGTTTTCAGGTGTGCTCCAAACGCCATAGTAATGGAGCAGAATTCGATTCAGCAGCGATGGATCAATGCCAAGCGCGACATAGCCTGCACTTTGACGACTGCCTGCCTCATCATTGGCGTTAAATTCTTGAGCCATTCCCCGCTCACCCATATAATGACCATCCTCGGCATTCAAGGACCACATATATCGCTGTGTTTCATGGTAAAGCTTGAGCGGGTTTGCAAGAAATTCCTCCAGTGACACTCCCTTAAACGCCCACTTGTTACTGTGTACGATGTTTTCCATCAGTTCAGCCTTTGCGGCCAGCGTTCCGAACGTTACTGTAGACTCATAAGACTTTCTAATGGCTGTCAGACCTTGTGTGTTAAGCTCTGCGTTAAATGTCTCAAAATCGTATGACTTCAAGATCGCATTCACATTCTCCAGACCAAGTGCGAAGGACGCCGCAAGGAAAATGGTCACGTTCGGCTCGGAATGGTTGGTGTTGCCGCCATTCCATGAGTTCGTATCTCCATTAACCGCAATGCGCTGTGCACCTCAAGGATTGTCATTTTTATCAAAGTCGCTCAGAGTGTACGCCGTGCTGATTAACCCTGCTTTGAGCATGGTAACGAGCTTGGAGCGCTCGGCTTCTGTAAACCGGGACATGATTTCTTGATCGTTCCAAAGAATAGCAATGGCATAGATCAACGGAGAATGCTGCCTCGAATCAAGACCTCCCATGAGATTAGGCATATTTGCTTCAATCGAAATCGCTTTCTTAATGGTACTAACATAACGGTCGATATAAGCCGGCTCGCGATCGCCAGATGCGATAGCCATAGCAATGGTTGCTAATGCACCGGCAGCCATCGTCTCAGGCTGAGAGCCTGTAGCCGCAATTTGATTTCCGAACAATACACTGATGCTATCGTTCATAGCTTCCTTCAAGTAATGCTCACTCGGCGGCGCGTACGGGTAGGTTGCGTTTTTGCTTTCAATCAGTCCGCTCTCTAACACGCCTGCAATATTCCCGGAAAGATCCTTGATGGTATTTGCGTCAATTTGGAAACGATTGTCCCCTCCCTGAAGCGGCTGTTCCAAAATAATGGTCATCGTGTTGGCGCTGAGCTTTACTTGATCTTGAGCTCCCAAAGCCATATATTGGCTTCCGCCATTACTGGAACGCTTGATGGCTGCTTTCAGTTCTTCCTCATTAAGCTCATGAACAGCAATGCTTTCATTAAACACCAATACCGCTTTTTTGTTGAAGTTAATGACATAGGCCCCTTCAATTTCAGGTGCACTGATATCTGCTGTAATCGACTGCGAAATCCAATCCGCCACAGCAACATTTCCTGAACCATCTTTTACTGTGTTGCCGGCAATTTTCAATTTGCTGCCCGAAGCGAATTTCTGGGACTTGGTTACCACCAGCTCACCGCCTGAAAAGCTCAAGGTATCCAATTCTTCAAGAGCCTCGAAATCTTCTCCGTCCTCCGCATACATCACGCCAGCTTTCCACTGAGCTTGATCATTTAAAGCTGGGAAAAGAAGTTCATCAGCTCCAATACTGAAGATTTTATTCGTTGGATCCAGCACTCCGGCTGTATTCATCACCGGTGCAGCTACATCATAGCTCAACACGTCTGATACCCACTCTGTATCCAGAATATTTCCATGTTCATCTTGTAGAAGATTGGCATCAAGCTTAAGCTTTGCACCTGCCATCGCTAACCGTTCATGTAATTGAATGACTAATTGATCATTCATGACAGACACTTCATCCAGCTCATCAAGCGGAGCCCAATTGTTGTCGTCTCTTGCCAGCTGAATGCCGGCTTTAAGAGCAGCTTCGTTTAACGTATGCATTTGTATTTTTTCATTAAAAGTAATGGTAATGGATTTGTTCTCTCCCGCTACGTTCATCTCTTCCACCTCTGGAGCTGATTCATCATAATGGAGAACAAGCTGTGGAGCGTTTGCTGCATTTTCCTTCATGGAAACGATCCGATTTGAACTGGTGTCTGAGCCTAGAAGCATCAGAGATACCTGTTGGTCTCCAGAAGCCTGCTCTTGTACATAAGCAGACAAATCCCACTCATACCAGCCATTCACTCCGCCCACCAATGTCTGGCCGACAATCAATTCAGGCGTCGGCAATGCCAGTGGTTGATTGGCATAGGTCAGGCCACTCTCCGTCCAGGTATCGTCTGCAACGGCATATACGCTAAGCAAGTTAGAGGACACATCAGCGCTTGTAAAATGAATACGAAGCTTGGCACTGTTAAAGTTCTTCGCAGTCGAGATATCAAACTTCGCATAGAAGCGACGATTATACAGACCGCCACCCTCTTTAAGGGCCACAGTACTTGCATTCCCATAATTGGCATTTACATTGGGTAACCCGCTATCAACACCGCTATCCGCTATCGGAGTGAACACGCGATTGTTCTCATTTTCCGGTGGCGCTCCTTCTCCTGACAAGAGTCCACTTGTTGTTACGGATGCAAGAACATTACCAGACTCATCCTTTAGAGCGTTTGCAAGCACCCTAACTCGGTTCAGTGTTCCGGAAATTGGATTCTCAAACTGAATGGAAAGGGTATCCCCGTTTATAGATACATTGGCGGATTCTTCAAGGGATACAAAATCCTCATCATTTGAGGTAAACAAAATCTCATCTTTAAGCAAACCATTAGTTGCGTCAACAATAGGTTCATCAAATACAAGATTGACCGTATCCAGGCTGTTATTCATGTATACCGACTGATACACAGGCGCAGCTGTATCCTGCTCCACGACAAGAACAGGTCTTTGCGTCGCTGTCGTTCTCTCTTTACTGTATATTTGTCTGGTTCTGTCTGAAGTATTAATTAGCATAATGGAAGCATGACCGTCTCCAAGCTTTTGCTGCTTCATATAACTGGTTAAGTCAACTTCGTAATAGCCAGCAGCTGTACCTAATTCAAAGCTGTTGACCATCTCTGAGTAGCCTGGCTTAGTAAGCCAGGTAACCGTATTCTCTTGCCAGCTGTCATCCTCAACAGCATAGACCTGAATCGTATCCGATGTAGCAGCTGCAGAAGCAAATACTTTGAGTTTAACGCTCTTGGTTGCAGCTGGGTCCGGCAGAGTTGAAAGATCAAAACGCATAAGTACTCTTCTAGTGTATGGATACTGTGAACTGGTATTTGAATCCTCTTTCAAGCTTAACTGACTATATGGGGGATTGGGGGCATCGTAATTTACGGATTGATTCGCCGCTGAGCCGCTTCCACCATCGACATGTGCATCAGCTGAAGGCTCCAGCAGAAAATCCTCGGCTTGCACGGATTGCTGAAAAGCATTGAATGAACCAGCAAAAGTCGTGACTATCATACAAGCAATAACTAATTTACATAGACCTTTTTTCCAAAAGCGTATATTCATTTTTTACCCCCAATTAACAAGTATTAGTATAATTTATTTACAGATTATAATATGACGCTCTGCTAGATTCAGGAGACTTCACTATGGTTATTAGCCTGACAACGGATGGCAAATCCGATTGGCGTTTATGGTTAATTGAATCTTCCTAGTTACTCAGACCTTATCTTTCAGCTCGTACGTGATACGCCCATCCTCCAGCTTGGACACGAGCACGGGAGCTGTACCCTCTTGCCAATCCGCCAGTAGAAGCAGCGGAATTCGCATCGAGCCTCGCAGCGGGCTAAAGATCTGCCTGCCTGCTACAGCATCGTACACCATGCCCGCCGCAGCATCGAGATAACCGAATACGGCAACCCCTCGAGGATAGAAGCTGAGATTGTTGCCATAGAAGGTTTCGAAGAACAGCGCTGTGCGCTGGGTATTGGTTGTTGTTTGCCAGCTCCAATAGTTCTCGGCCAGCGCAATAAGATCGATGCCTCGGTAAGCTCCTGCAATATCTCTCAGCATGTTCATCGAGATCCAGCCAACCTTGCGAGAATGACTCGCAAGACCCGGGATGAATACGCTTGCATCCTCTTTATCAATGTAGCTTGTATGTCTGCTTCCATAACGGCCTAAGGTCTGTGCAGTTGCTGTTACCAAATCACTCTTCAGGCGAGACGCACTGAGACCTGTATCATGACCGACCATGTCGAGCAAAGCAAGGCCATTGGCTGTAAAGATGTGATACGCATCCCATCCTCCCAGCTCGCCCGTTTGCGGCTCCCCGGTCCATGGATCAACTGTGCCGTCCTTGGTTCTTGTCAACGTCACCGCATAATGATCGCCAAGCCAGCCTTGCTCCTCCAGCGTCAGCAACGCTTTTTCCCCGAAGCTCCGGAATGCATCCAGATCCGCTAGACCAAGACCAACATGCTCAAGCATTCCGATTGCAGCCTGACAGGCGGCAAGCGCCTTCACTCCAAGATAGACCTGCTCGGAGCCGTATTGAATAGCAGGTGAAGCATCGTCTACCGTATTCGCACAGCCTTTATCCGGGATGCCATTGCCGGTTGTGTCACATTGCACGACGAAGGCCATTAGCTTGCGGATGAAATCGGCATGCTCGGTAATGACTTGCTCCTTAGCTGTTCTGCGCCAATGCGTATAGGCAAGCAGAATGTAATTCACGCTCTCCTCGACTTCCATCTCATGCGGATAATACTGCTTCGTGCAATCGCCCATAACCCCCATGTCATGGGAGAGGTATATCGTTCCCTTACCTCTTTCTCCCAAGCAGAGCTCCCCATTTTTCCCGAACAGCGGCCACTGGTTTAGCTCATGCTCAAGCAGCTCCGGCCACAGCGCAAGATAAAACGGTCCTTGCGTATACTCGACGTCCACAGTGGAATGGAAGTAGCAATTCCCTTCCCAGACCGTGAACCAATCCTGGCCGTTGTCTCTGACAACCCACCATGTGTTCATGAGCCAAGAATGCAGCGTTTGCGTCAGCAGCCTCGATACGGAATCGCCAAGCGTGTGCTTGGCAAGCACATCATTCACCTTCTCCGCATTTTCTCTAACGATAGACTCGTTATCTCTCGCCCACTTCACCACCTGATCCAAGTTCTCAAAGCGGCGGGTATATTCGAATGCGGCCTTTTCACCTAGCACGTTTAACAATGGCTTGTCATACACACACCAGGCGAAGGAGAGGACAGGACCCTCCATCCCTTTGCCTAAAGTGAACGGAGCCTCCAGACCTCCATTGTTCCACTCACCGTGAAGCAGAGCGAGCTCGTCTCGGCTGGCAACCTGCTCCTCGTGAAAGCGGATTTCTCGCCGGGTATCATCCTCCTCATAGGGACGATAGATCGGCGAGTCATAGCTGACGGCGACCTCGTTCCGGTTGTCCTGCCAGTCTAGTCCGTCACCCGATAGGGAAAGAAACAGCGTTCCCTCTACTTGCTCACTCTCCTGAGCGATCCAGCGGAAGGAAGAGGGCAGTCTGTCTGCTTTCAGCTCAACATAGATGACCGGGGTTGTACTGAATGCGCCGTCTCTTGGGCGAAACGGAATCGTAGCCGTCAGCCTGACCCTAATCCCGCTGGCAGGATCTGTGCCGCTAAGCTTCATGGTACAGGCGCTCATGTCCTGATCCACAAATTCAAATGCTTCACCGCCATGTGCAAGCGGAAGGATAAATTCTCTATCTTGCAGCCTTACTCCTGCCCTAATTTGAATTGGTATACCAGGATGCTTGCCGTGTCTGACCAAATAAGCTTCCTTATTGGCCGGATCCCACGTCAGCCCCAGTCTTGAACCCAGTACAGTTAAAGAGTCTCCCATAAGCTGCATACTCTATCGTTCTCCTTCTTCGTTGGCGATTTAATTCGACACCTTCACATCGTCAATAAATATCGTTCCTGTACTGCCCCAGCCTCCGGCGAATTCCACATTGTTAAAGGTGCTGACCGACGTTCGGAATGGAGCATTGGTTGCCTTCGGCTGACCGTTCACGTAAATATCTGCCGTATCCGCCTGAGGATTCAGCACCAGCTTGACCGTATACCAGGTATTCGGCGATAAAAGCTGCACAAGTACATCCGTGCCTGCCGCATTACGGTACACCAGTCCGGCGCTTGTTGTGAACATTTCGGTTGCATAGGTTCCGCTGCTTTTCACCCCCATCTTGGCGTAAGGAAACAGGGAGTTATGCATCTGCTTCCACTCCACCTCGACAATCCCTTGCTGCACCGGAAAATTTAGCACAGCAAAGGCTGCTCCTGCCGCGTTTGTATCCGTTATTCTCAAGCTCTTATTGGTCGTGCTTGGCGTATTGACGACTGTGGCGCTGGCATTAGCGGAATTGGAAATCGTCCACCTCTGCGGCGCTTGGCCGGCCGTCATGCTGTTAAAGTTTTGATTATGAAGCGTTAAACCTCCTTTCATTAGAGTAGGCATAGCCCAGGCGTAATGATGGCCAATGACCATCAGCGGCCGTTTCTGTGCGGCGTAAGCTGCATATGCGGGATCATTGTAGTAATTGGACATCGCCTCAAACAAATTGTTGGGCCATTTATCATTTGCAGAAGGCAGGATGGAAGGATTATTGAAATGCGGCCACTGGCTCGGATTTTGCACATAATACAACAAATAATCCAAAGCGCTTTTGAGCGTTTTGCCGCTTGGCGACGTCCAGTTAAACAGATTTGTTCCCGTCGCCTCCTTGGCTACATGAGCGGCAGCCGTCATAGGCGCGAGTGAAAAATAGGTGTACCAAATGCCGTACGTTCCGCGTGCCGTTTCATGCGGCATGGAGCCATCGGAAGCAATAGAAACATCTATTTTATCCCTTAGCCTTGTAATTTCATTGTTGACCCCCGCCGTATCATCCAAATAATAATAAGCACTAATTGCGCCGTAATTGCCCCAATCACCCCAATTGTTGTTATTGGTTTTGATGAGATTGGCCGCTTTGCCAAGATAAACATTTTGCAGCCAAACGGCGAACTGAGCCTTGCCGCCCCAGCCCCCATAATTCCGAAGCAGCTCTGCCGTATGAATGAAGCCGACACCGGCGTAGGTCATGACAAGCGTGCCATCAAAGCCGCTTATATCATGGTTGTTGAATGCCCAGTCATTAAGAAAAGCCTTGGCCTTATCCGCATAGACATGATTGCCTGTCAAACGGTAAGCAACCGCATTGGTATAAGCCGCATTGACATCCTGCTGAAGGGAGCTCGACGCAGCCTGATGACCTGCGGTATCTTGATAATAGCCAGGTACATTAAAATTAGCCACCGCATTGGACTGCTCGTTCGCATAGCTGTCTGCCAACGTGATAAGGGCATTCCTGGCATCTACCCATGTCCCAATCTGCCCTTCCACGTTCCTGATGGAAGACTGAATTTGCGCCTCTGAGTGCATGCCGCCCGCATGCGTATAGGCACTCGCACTATTGCTGAAGGCTGTAGTAGATAAAAGCAGCAGGGTCATCGCTGAGGAGATGGATTTCTTAAAGGGTAACGCTGTCATTTTCATCCCTCTTTTCATCGTTTTAAATTCCCCTTGTCATACTCGCCTCTTTCTCCTATAGAGTTGTACCACTTAATAATGAATAGTGACGACATCACCTCTCTATACTAGTGAAAACGTTACCATTGATGCCCATGTACATGGCACAACAGTCATTCTGTTGTGCCATGTACCGCTATCAAGTAGCGCTGCTCTCAATAAGTCTTTTCCTTGAGCCAGAGACTAGCCGAGCTCGGTCTTTGACCATACAAGCAACGACCTGCCGGCTAAAAATGAGATGTGGTAAAGGTGACCGTACCTGTCGTTTCATCGTACTTGCCATCAGAAATCTTCGTTGCTTTGTCATCGCCGTCAATAATCCAGATGTCGATGTGCTTCCTTTTAGGCTTCTTCTTCTTCTCCTCCTCCTCCTCCGTTGGCGTATATGGAATCGTAACGGTTACCGGAGCCTTATTGTTTCTCCACTTGATGGACTTGCCATCGATTAATGCTTCCAGCTTAATTACCGGCTCATCCCCTATTTTTTTCTTTAGAGAGTGACTGAGCTGATTTTTATCTACTTGCTCCAGTACAATTTCAACCGTTTCTGTGCTATTTAGCTTCTTCTCCTTGGAGAGCATCTCATCAGAAAGCGTTATGCTCCCTGCCTCGGTGCGGATGGTAAGCTTGGAACGACCTGTCTCGGGAGCAAACCAGGAAGCAGGCAGCTGCAGGCTATATCCGTTTGCGTCCTCCAAAGGATTAATTCCAATAATGACGGTCTTGATTCCCTTGGAATCAGCGCTCACTTGACTAAACAAGGCGTCCAGAGTGGATTGCACAATAACGGCTTGGGCACGATTATTCGTTAACTCAGGCTCAATATCGATTGCACCATTCGCGGGAGTCGGCGTTGGCGACGCTGTCGGCGTTGGCGACGCTGTCGGCGTCGGCGTCGGTGTCGGTGTCGGTGTCGGCGTCGGTGTCGGCGTCGGTGTCGGTGTCGGCGTTGGCGTTGGCGACGCTGTCGGCGTCGGTGTCGGTGTCGGCGTCGGCGTCGGTACAGGATCGACGTCTTCACCCATTACGCCAATTTCCGTAAAGCTGTTCCAGCCGCTGGCTGAATTTCCTCGGCCGACCACTCGCATGTACCTAGCCTCAACAGGGTCAAAGGCAAAGCCTTGCGGCTCGAGCGTCGTGCCGCTGCTCACGCCTGTGTAAACATTTGTCCAATTGATCTTGTCGGTCGATACCATAATCTCGAAATTGGCTGTTCTGGCCGCACCGCTGCCAAAGGCAATTGCCACTTCGTTAATTTCTTTGATTGCCCCAAAATCATATTGGATCCATGCGCCGTTAGGCAGCAATGCCCAATAGGTAGAAAGGTTGTTATCCAAGGTTGTATAATCGCCGGTATTTGGATTGATCAATCCGCCTGAAGCGCTTGGACCTGAATACTCGGATTCTTCAACTATATCCACGTGGACGTTTCCTTTACCTGTGTTTGGCACCATGTTGTACTTGAAAATATAGGTTTTATGGTTGTTTCCATCCTCTGACGTTACATCCACCCTAAACTCTCCAGGCAATTTGCTCGGCGATGTAATATGGACCTCCGCATAGCTGTCTGCTGGAATGACCGTTAATTCCGGCGCAATCGTCGTTTTTAAGGTAAATTCATAATTCAACGTCTCTGGTGAGAAGCCGTTCATCAGAATGCCATTGGCGTATACACCTGCAAGACTGGCATCTGTTCCTTCTTCTCTTTCGCTATCGACTACATCCGTCACTTCTGTTGTCATTTCGTTCATGTCTACGACAATCTTTTGGTCCCCTGCCTCAAAGGTGTAAACGGAGCCTATTTGACTGATCAGGCTGACCTGCGTAGGCGATTCCGCTTTATCGGACCATGCAAATGCGGAAACATTTTGCCACGAATCGGCTGTCTTCTGCATCCGATAAGCAAGCTTCCGCGATAATACGTTATCGCGTCCGTAATAATTCACATTCTCGGCTTTCACCTCTATACCCTCTGGAGTAAGCGGGGTGAATTCCAGCTTGGATTCTTTACCTACCGTCAAATATTTATTTCCGGTTTTAATAAAGCTGTTTTGTTCCGGGAAGAACCGCAGCTCCAGATTTTGCGGAGCATGAAGCGCAAGATCATCCAGGACGATAAGAATATTCGGCTTCACAAAGACCATATGTCTCTTGTACTTGGTAAGCCCTTTGTCCACATGGTATTGCGACGCCGAATCGCCTACAAAGTAGTCATACTCCGCGGTCGTTTCGAATTTATCAATGGTGGGCGCGCTTCCTTGATCCAGCATTTGCTGCGTATCCCCGCCGCCCCAGGTAGGACCGTTGCCGAGCTCCGGATCCGCATTCTGGTCTCCTAGCTGACCAAGCCCATTAATGAGAAGGGTATTGTGGTTGCTTGTATACTTGGATGCATAACCGTCATCCTTCAGCAGCCACTCCCCGCTTCCGAACAGGCTGAAGTGATTCTGATCGGGATGGACATGGCCGCCGTTGCCATAACCGGCCTTGCTGCCAGGATTTAATTCAAGAGCTTGCCAGCCAACATAGGGACCGGATTTAAATGTGATCAGAGATTCATCTCCCGACCAATCGCTGCGCGCATAAATGAGTCCCAAATCCTCGAACAGCTTGGTCGAAGGTTTGCCTGCAGTTGCAGGATCAACCGGTTCGACGGAATGATCATAGAAGAACATGTCGCCAAAATCCATGGAGTTTCTTGTATCTATGCCTCTTGCCGTGTACTGGTCTACCAGCCACTGTGCTGTTCCGTCTCTATACAACCTAGCGATATTCCTGAGTAGGGAATTGTTCGTTTGTCCAAAATTATCTCGGTACGTATCTTCGATATCGACCATAATATTGGAGCTGTTACTGCCATTGAGCGGAACCTGATTGTATAATCTGTAATCGAACGTTTTCTGCATCGCCTCGGAATCAAAATAGTCGATGCCGAGAATTTTTTTGGTTACTTCCATATACTTGAACAATCCGTTAATGCCGTAGCTCCAGTATCCTGGGCCTTCTTGACTGCTGCCGTCATGCGCATGATAGCCAAGGATATTATCCATTTTTTCAACGACGAGATTAAACCATCTCTTAGCTTCAGGGTATTCTCCATAAATTGCCGCACCCACCAGCTCAAGACTTCCCATCGTCAGCCACAGCTTATTATTCAAATAGCTGTACATGACCCAGTTATATTGTTGATTCTCGCCGGCGAGCGTGTCATACATGTACTCGCCCATATAAATAAGCTTATCGAGAATCGCCTTTCTGTCCGTGGCATTCAAGCTGTGATACAGCCAATCATACACCGATGCAAGCGATTCTAATTGATGCGCTGCCTGGAGATCCCGATTTAAATTCCACTGCGTGTTGGTCGGCGCGGCATCTCTATCCCAAGTGGGATAGCTGACAGAGGCTTTAGCCCATTGAACCGTTGCCATGAGATATTTATCCGGATCTATAGGCGCTTGCGCAGTTGTGTCTGACGTAACCAGAATGGTGTCGAATTTCAGCTTGGTATGCTTAAACTTGAGATTCAGATTATGATTTCCTGCTGTAAGTTCGTTCAGCGTTCCTGCTCTCACCCACTGCCATTCTTGCGCTTTGTTTAGGGCTGGGTCTACAGTCGTATAGGCTCCGCCGTCCAATCTGTAATAAAAGCTCCCTCTGGCGGTGTTATCGGTTTTCACTCTTACCCATACGTCATAGCTTCCTGTACCGGAATGGAACGTGTAGCTGATATCACCGGCTGATCCGCTTGCTGGAAGAGCCGCTGCATCAGCTCCAGATTTTACGGTTGCATATTGGGTCCTGGAGGCCGTTGTATCATCTCCATAAACAGTCATCGGAGCTGCGATCTGCGCATCCTCCACCTCTGCCCAGTGCTGCTCGACGCCCAAGCCTGTTGGAGTAAGGCTGAGATCGGAAGTAATCATAAGCTTATCAAGCTTCGTATTGGTCATGACTTTCAAGATATGCTCTCCCTCAGAAAGAGAGGCGAAATCCGCCGCCTTCACCCATTGCCATCCACCGGCAGTCATCGCAGGCGCCTGCACATAATCCTCGATATCGGCCGCCAGGTAAAGAACCGGATCAGAGGAATCAGTGGACACTCTTGCCCAAACCGTATAAGCCTGTGTAGCTGGGAGAGTAACCTTATATTCCAGATCCGCATGCTCTGCTGGAGACGGCAATTGAGATACTGCTGTTTTGCCTGTCACGGCAAACTTTCCGCCTGAAGCCTGTGCATCCGTGGAAACGGAGGCATTGCCATACAGCATCCCTTCCTCTGCTTCAACCCATCTCGAATCGAGTGCGGATGACTTTTGATTCAAGGCAGCCGCAGCCGCAAGATTTTGTGTCGTATAGGCCACAAACTTCTGCCAGGTTTCAAGCGAGCTTCCGCTGGAATAGTCCGATGCCTGGGGCTGCTTCAGCAGCTCGGCGTCCATCTGCTGCAAATACCTGTCCCATACGGCTTTATGTGTTCCGCCAGGGAGAATAGCTTCCTTCAACTCTTCAATTCTTTCTTCATCTACAAATAGCTTGGGATGCACATTTGCATATTGATTCAACGTTTCCTGACTAATATTAGGTACATTCTCCGAAAAATCTCGTGCAGGCTTTGTTGGTTTATATGCCGGATTCGGAATCGGCCCTGCTGCAAAGGTATTCGTCATCATCTCATCGATTTGAATTTGACCTTGGCTGTCTTTCAAAACGTTGCCTTCTACCTTTATTTTGTTGTTTACGCCTCTGAGCGGATTCTGAAACACAATTTTGAGTTGATTGCCGCTTAAACTCGCCTTATCCCATGGTGTAAGCTCTTTGTAGGTTGCTCCGTTATCACTTGAAACCTGAACGGCGCCCTTCAGATCGGCTCCTTCCACAAGTGCCGGCATCTCATTGAACGTAATATCCACATTTTTTTGGAAATTGGTCACATCTACGTTAGTCATCGCTAATTGAGCACCGTAAATGTCCCTGGTGACGACAAGAAATGGCTGCTGACCGACATATCGCTCCTTGGTCTTCACATTTCTTTGCGTGCCGCCTAATGCTTTAATCAGAACGATGTTAGCCTTTTTGTTCAGCGCTTTTTGAGCCAGGACATAGGCCGTAATATCCGCCTCGTAATAGCCTTGTTCCGCACCCATAGTAAATTCAGCCACTTTGTCGCCATAGCTGCCGTTATCCGGTCTCGTATTCCATGTCAGCGTCGTTTCGCTCCATGTATCCGTTTCGACAGCATATACGGAAACGGTCGCTGTTTCTGTATTTGGTTCACTATACAATTTAAGCTTTACACGCAAGTTATCTGTATCCTCTGGCACGGAAGCCAGATCGAAGCGCATATACCCTCTTCTTGATGAGGTCAGCTGTGTGTTGTCTTCTCTTAGTATAATTTGATGCGGTGATTGAGCGCCGTTGTAGTTGTTGTCTCTTTCTCCGTCTCTGCTGGACACCCAAGCATCTGCTTCTGGAAGAAAGCTGACGACATCCACCGTATTGACAACCACTTTTTCTCCAATTAAAGCAGATGATACGATATCAGCACCGTTGCTGTTGTTCTTATCATCCTTTAATCCATTAGGCAAGATTTTAATTCTATTGTTGTTTCCATAGATAGGATCGGCAAGGTTGATAATCAGTTGATTTCCTGTTAGGAAGACGGAGTCTCCTTGTGTCAATGCCTGGTAGGTGACACCATTGCTTGAAAGCATAACCTTGCTTTTTAAGTCGCCGCCCGTAGCGTCAAACACATTCTCGTCGAAGCTAACGGTAACCTGCTTGAAATCACTGCTTACGGATGAGGATACAATGACAGGAGCAGATAAATCCTTCGTCACGACAAGAAACGGCTGCTGGCCCACGAATCTTTCACGGGTCTTCAAATTCCGCTGTATGCCGCCTAGTTTATTCATCAATAAAATATTCGCTTTTTTATTACTCGCTTTCTGGGCAAGGACATAGGAGGTAATATCCGCCTCATAATAGCCTTGCTCCGTACCCATCGTAAACTCCGCTACTTTGTCGCCGAAATTGCCATTATCCGGTCTTGTGTTCCACGTAATCGCAGTTTCATTCCATGTATCGGTTTCAACCGCATAGGCAGAGATCGTGGATATCTCCGCATTGGATTCGCTGAACAATTTCAGCTTTACGCTTACGCCCTCGGTATCCGCCGGCACGGAAGATAGATCAAAGCGCATATAGCCTCTTGAGGAATGCGTAAGCTCGGCATTGTCTTCTCTTAAAATGATTTGATTGGGAGATGCTGCGCCATTGTAGTTGGTGTCTCTAAATCCATCTCTACTGGTTACCCATGCATCTGCTTCCGGTAATAGGCTAGCGATTTCCGCTGCTTTCACGGTGGTGTCAAATGCAGGAATGTACGCAGACAGCAACGCTGCGATCAAGGACAGTGCAAGCGCTTTCCCGAACTGTTTTTTACTTCTTCCCTTCAACATGAAATGCCTCCTCGAATAATGAAGATGATGATCTCTTAATTTACAGCATTACCCCATTCCGATTACGCTAGCGAGAAAACGATATAGGCCAGCTTGTTGTCTGCTACTCTTTGAAGAAACCAAAGGGGGCCACTGTTGCGGTCCCCCCGGTTTTCTTTTAACGATTAACGGGCATTGTAACGATCTAGCGCCCCTTGGTAGATGCCAATAGCTTCTTCGATGCCCATGGACTTTAATTGCGAAACAAATTTATCATAGTTGTCCATTGATTCCGCACCCATGACGAATTTAATAATCATCTCGTCACGGTAAGTCGTAACATCATTCATAATGGATGAAAGCTTCTGGCTTTCTTCCGGAGAAGGCGTCACAGGAGGCATACGCTTCTCGTTGGTTGGAGCACTCCAATTCGCGACGGAATCCTTCAGCTCTTGCGTCTTCCAGGAATATTGCTCGTTGTAACGGATATCACTTAATGTTGGAAAAGCCACCGCATATTGCGCCAAAGCATGAGACATTGGAAGACCATCCGGGTTTTTTGTCACTTGCTCAGTAAATGTCGGGTAACCATCAACGTTAGTATACGATTCGCCTTCTAGCCCGAAGATCAGCAACATTCGTCCTTCGTCGGAATAACGATAGTCCAGGTACTTCACGGTTTCAACCGGATTGGGGTTGGTTGTTGTAATGCCTGTTCCCATCCCAGCGTAATTATTGTCCTTCTGGCCGAATAATGGCTTATCGCCTTTGTTCAAAACCGGAAGCGGAGTGCCAACCAGCTTATATTCCTTGTTCTTCTCGGCCATGAGCTGATTGTATTTGCCAACGCCTCCTCCGGCAAGGAGAACGGAGGAGCCCATGCGGTCACCCGTCATCTTGGCATCAAACAATTGAAGATCCGTTGTCGCAAACTCTTTGTCCATCAAGCCTTCCTTGTACCATTTGTTCAGCGTGGTGACATACTCCTTGAAGCCGGGCTCCAGAGCGCCATATTTAACGGTTCCGTTTTCTTGATACCAGTTGTAGCCAACGCCCCATGCGCCAAGCAGGAAGCTGGATTCCTTCATCCACCAGCCGTTGTCGGGATGGAACGGAATTTCATCCGCTTTGCCATTGCCGTTGGGGTCCTTCTCTTTAAACGCCTTCAGCACCTCGTACCACTCGTCAACCGTTGTCGGCATCGACAGGCCTAGCTTATCCAGCCAGTCTTGACGGATAACCGGCCCGACGAAAGTAAGGCCTCTTGGATCCGTCACCAGGTTAGGGAAGGCATAAATCTTGCCGCTGTCCGTGGATATCTGTTTCTTGATTTCCGGATTTTCATCCAAAATCTTGGACAAATTCGGCGCATGCTCCTTAATCAAGTCGTTCAGCTCGATGATGACGCCGTCATTCAACGCCTTCTCGGGTCCGCCGGGAAAACCGTTCAGCCAGTTGAAATCGATAATATCGGTATACTTGCCGGACGCGATCATCAAATTCAGGGATTGCAAATCCTGGCCTTCTCCGGCAGGCGGATGCTCGTACTTCACTTTCACGCCCGAGCGCTTCTCAAGCTCCTGCAAGCCTTTATGCTCCGACAGGTTGGACATCGTCGCTCCGGCTTCATTGCTTAATCGGGTGAAGTAGGTCAGGCTGGTGAGGGCCGGCGGCGCATCTGTCTGCTCAGGCGATCCTGAATTGCTCGGCGTATTGGTTGCCTTATTGCCGCCTTCGTTACTGTTGCTGCCGCTGCACGCGCCAAGCAAGGAAACCGTCATAGCCGCAGTCAGCAAGCCGACTGCCCATTTCTTTGATGTGGAGCTTTGTTTCATTCAACTCATCCCCTTATGCAATTTGTAAGGCACATCCACAATATAAGGAATGAACCTCCAAAAATAAACCATATAATAGACGCTTCAGCTATCAGAAAGCCGTTTTTGAGGCTATCAAAAGGTGCTTAGGAGGCTTGCTTCGCAGCCTTACCCTTTGATTGCGCCTACCATGACGCCCTTCACGAAAAACTTTTGCAGAAACGGGTAGATCATCAGCACCGGCGTCGAGACGACGATAATCGCCGCGTATTTAATCGTATTGGAGATAAACTCCTTATCGGCTATTCCTACGGAAGTCGTCATGTTGTTGACATCCTCCAGAATCAATATTTCCCGCAAAATCAATTGCACCGGGTACAGCTCCCTATCCCTGAGATAGATCAAAGCGGTGAAATAGGAATTCCAATGAGATACGCCATAGAATAATATCATAACCGCGATGACCGGTGTCGATAAAGGAATAATGATTCGGATAAAGACGGTCCAATCATTGGCCCCGTCTATTTTGGCCGATTCCTCCAGGCTGTCGGGTATGCCCAGGAAGGCGGTTCTCATGACGATCAAATTAAACACGCTCACCAGTACCGGCACGATAAGCGACCATCTCGTGTCATACATACCCAAATCATTGACGACTAGAAAGGATGGAATCAAGCCTCCGCTAAAAAACATTGTAAACGTAATGATCATCATGATGGGGTCGCGCAGCATCACGTTTTTGCGCGATAAGGCAAATGCCCCTAGGCTAGTAAACACCAGATTGAGCGTTGTTCCCACGACGACATAAAACAAGGTATTCATGTAGCTGGTTGCGATCAAGGGATTATCGAACAATAGCCGATACGCTTCAAGCGAAAAGCCCTTGGCCCATAACAGCAGCCCACGATGCTCCGCAAATAAGGAAGCCTCGGATATCGAGGCGGCCAGCACATAATAGAACGGGTAAATCGTAATGATGCACAAAAAGGTAAGCACCGCATAATTCGTTACATTAAATACGCGTTCGGATAACGTTTTGCTTTCGATCATCGTATTGCCTCCTACCATAGTTTAGTGTCTGTATATTTCCTGCTAAGCATATTCGCTCCGATGAGCAGCATGAAGTTTAATACGGAGTTAAACAGGCCTACCGCGGCGCTAAAGCTGTAGTTCGTTTCCAGCAATCCCTTTCGATAGACATAAGTGGATATGGTATCTGCGGTTTCGAACATGACGGGGCTATACAGCAAAATGATTTTGTCCGCGCCGACGCTCATGAAGTGGCCGATATTGAGAATAAATAAAATGATAATGGTCGGAGCAATGCCGGGAATCGTAATATGGATAATTTGCTTCAAGCGTGTGGCGCCGTCTACCCTGGAAGCTTCATATAGCGCGGGATCGATGCCGGCCATTGCCGCCAAATAGATGATGGAGCCCCAGCCGACCCCTTGCCAAATTCCGGAGCCGACATACAGAAACCGGAACCATTCGGGACCGTTCAGAAAAAACTTCGGCTCCAGGCCGATTAACTCCAGCAGCTGATTGACCAATCCCTCCAGCGAGAAAAAATCCTTTGTCATGCCTACGACAACGACGACGGAGATAAAGTGCGGGATATACGTGATGGTTTGAACGGCTCTCTTAAACAGCGCTTTTCTTACTTCGTTCAAGAGCAACGCCAGCAAGATCGGTGCCGGAAATCCAAAGACCAGCTCATAAAAGCTGAGCATGAGCGTATTTTTTAATACTCTCCAAAAATAAAAGCTGTTAAAAAACTGTTGAAAATGCTCCAAACCTACCCACGGGCTTTCCGAGATGCCTCTGGCTACCGAATAATTTTTAAACGCGATTTGCGCGCCATACATCGGCAAATAGTGAAAAATGGCAAAATACGCGATAACCGGCAACAGCATCAAATAGATCAATCTGTTTCTGATCAGGTCCCTTTTTAACCGATTGATAAAGCCGACCTTGCGGTGCGCCGAGACGTCTGGATGGGACGACGCTGCTTCTGACTGTAATCGTAACGACATGGTTGTCACCCTTTCTTCCGAATTGAACTCATTGTAATCCGGTCTCATGGAACAACCAATATACAATAGGCGACCTGGCTATCGGAATGTCGTATCGGCGACTATCAATTCGTGACCTCAACCTGCATTATTCCTGTTTCGGGCAAAAAAAGAGCTCTGCGATAGTGCTCAACAGGTGCGAGCAGTATCGTAGAGCCCATGGCGCATCAGCTTTCCTTCGTTTGCTGCCTGTACTTTCCTGGCGTAATCCCCTCATGCTTCTTGAAGATGCGAATCAAACCAATATCCGTGGAATATCCGAGCTTCTGGGAAATATCAAGAATCGTAAGCTCTGATTCCTTAAGCAGCTTTTTCGCCTCTTCCACCCTCATCTTGGCAATATAATTCGTTAAGGTATCTCCGTTGTGCTGCTTGAACAGCCGCGAAACGTATTTGGGCGACAAGTCCAGATGATCGGCAGCGCTCTCCAGACCCAGCATGCTGTCATAGACATGCTCGTGAAGATATTCCAGCAGCCTGTTCATCATCTGATGGTTGGGATCGTCTCGATCCTGCTTCTGATACGTGCAGAGACCGCTGTACATCAGCTTTATTTCGTTGAACATATCCGGGAAGGTCCCGTGCTCGGCCAGTCTGGTGTCGGGAGCATCCTCTCCGTAAACGTCGCGATATTGCAAATTAAGTCCTTGCAGACATCTCAGAAGCGTGCTGACCAGATTGTACATCAACCACTTCCCTAATTCGGGCGAGATCGTCCCGACTTGGAAATTTGTCGCATAAACATGATCCAGCAATTCAGCTACTTGCTCCCCCTCCGCTTGCTTGACCAAATTAATGATTCGCCCCTCAGTCTCGACGGAGTATACATAGCTTTTCTCCGCCTGGTCGATTTCATTGAAGAAGAATATGGACTTATCGTTGCTCAGCCATCTATATTCGAGCGTCATTTGCGCTTGGGAGTAGCAGGTGCCGATAGACCCCGAATCCGGCATGCTGTCGCTGATGGCGACCGTCATATAAATAGAGAACCGGTTCGCGAGCGTATCGCTCATGACCGTTAACGCTTCTAGCATATGCGCCTTCCAAGCTTGATCGTCATAATTATGATTGACAAGACAGCCGATCTCATCGCGTTCCATATCCGCGGTCAAGCTGCGCATATCCTTTGATCTTAGAAGCTCATGCAAAATATTAGTCGTGATGAAGCGGACAAAGGCCCACTGCTGCTCGGAATCGTCGCGAATAAAATCATTGCAATCATCAATATGAATGAGCAAAATAGCGTAGTTTGCCCCTTCGTAGGCTTCACCTAACAGGTCGAGCGAGGATTCCTTAAACTCCTCCTTGTCCACCCTCCCGCGAATAAGCCGCTGCGCAAAGCTGGATTGGATAAGCGGAAACTGCTTCTGCAGACGATTCTTGAGATTTAGCTCCTCGTCCATCATTCTCTCAAAGGAAGATTTAATGGCATCCCATTCATCTATATTCGGGGAGCTTTCCCCCTGAGCGGACTTCTTCTTCAGCATGCGAAGCAAGGTGCTCAGCGGATTATAGTTTTTTCTGGCCACGTAATAAGCGAGCGCCATGCCAAGCAGCAAATAAAAACCTGCCGCCGCCAGAGCTCCTCGCTTGACCTTCGTAACCGGCGCCATAAAGGTTTCCTTGGGCATCGCCGTCACGTAGGTCCAGCCGCTCTGAATTGACACTTCATACGTCACCATCATGTTTTCGCCGTTAATGACATGCTCGAACGATGATGTTCTTCCCGGCATGGCGATTCCCGCAAGAGGATGCTCGTTCGGAGAATTCGGGACTGCGCCTGTGCTCATCAGCAGAGAGTTCTGCCCGTCCAATACATAGATCGAAGTCTCGCTTAAGCCGTCCATCAGATCGCTGTTGTCGAGCAGACTGGATTGGTCCAACAGGACATGCAGGTTTCCTTTGACATTCTTGATGTCGGTGACGGGAAGCGACTGCGTGAACGTAATCAGCTTCCGTCCATCCTTCGTTTCCATCATGGGAGTGAACTTCTGATAAGAGTACGGAGTAATATATTGCTCGTACCATTGTTCATAGGTCATTCCGCGGTAAGCCAGCTCGTTCTCGTAGTAGAACTGCAAATCCTTTTTGCCGCTGCCGGTTATCATGGAGTTTGTCTCGTTTATACTAAGCGTATAGCTGTCAATAATCGATGAGATCGGACTATACTTTCCGATTTCAGTCATAAGCTTATACGCCTTATACTCCACATTGGGGTCATTGCTGGAATATTGACTTAATGTGGTCTGTATTTCTTTATTGATCGAAAACAGGACCGAAAACTGCTGAACCTCTTTCACGCGGCTGTCGCTATACTGCCTGAGCTGAGTGACGATCGCGCTATTGGCTTGAAGAGCATTCTTATAGATAATAGCTTCTAGCTGGACATACATGATACCGCCAATGGCAACAGGAAGCATGAGAAACAGGAGGTTGGATATAAACATCCGAAAGAAAACGCTTTTACGGCTTTGAACGATACGTTGCCATTTACGAATTGAAATAACCTCCCCGCGGATGATTGGGATAAGCATTGCACGCTCAAAATTATTCTTGAACCGTTGCAACCCATTCTTCATTTTAACGTCCTCTATCTCATTTGACAATTCGTTTAAAGACTGGAGAGAGGACTGCCGCGGATTGTTGATTTGCCAAAGCTTGAATAGCTCCAGCAACTTGGGAGATTCAAAAAAAAGAAGCAGCCGCTGGCTGCCTCCCCCTTATTCCGCCGGCTATCGAATCGAAAGCTTTGGACGTATATCAGCGCGCCATCGCATTCGAATCTTAGGTATTGGAACGAAGGCTCTTACTCCTCTGCTCTCAGCAGCTCCTTAAGCTTGATCACGGCTTCAATGAAGTAATAATCGCCATAGATCAAGGCTCCGTTGAATACCTCTGCTTCCTTGTAGCCCCCCCGCGTGGAAAGCTGCCGTGGCGTTCGTCAAGAAAGCTTCGTCGGAATCGTCCCAGACCGCGCAGGTTTTATCGAGCGCCTTCAGGATGGATATGGCGCCTTGCAAATAAAGACCTTTCTCGGCTTCCGGAGCGGCTTTGGCAATTTCAATTAAACCGCAAGCGGCTAGAGCGCCGGCACTGCTGTCTTTGAGCTCGGAATCGGCCGGCTGACGATAGTCGCACGGCGGTACGTAGCCGGTTTGGCTTAAGCAGGACATGATGTAGTGGGCAAGCCGCTTGGCCGTATCCAGATATCTCCGATCTCCCGTCCAATGATAGGACTGGGCAAAGCCGTATAGAGCCCAGCTTTGGCCGCGCGACCAGGAGGAGCCGCTTTCGTAGCCTTGGCCTCTAGGGGTCTCCAGAACTTCCCCCGTATGCTCATTGAAAATAACAATATGATTGGATGATCCGTCCGGACGGATGAAATGGGCCATCGTCTTGTCCGCATGCAGCTTCCCGATGTGCGTAAACCGATCATCCCCGCTTTGCTTGCTTGCCCAGTACAATAGAGGAATGTTCATCATGCAGTCGATAATGGCCCATCCGTTATTGTCGCCATTCCATGCACGGATGTAGCCTCCGGCAATATTATAGCGCGAGGAGAGCACGCTCGCGGCGAGCATAGCGCGGCTTCGGGCTGCTTCGTCTCCCGTTGATTCATAGTTCAGCACGCTCGACAGCAGCAGCCACATGAAGCCGACGTCGTGATGCAGGTCGTGATAGCCGTGCAGCACGACATCCATCTTTTTCTCAATGCTTTGCGCGTATTCCTTGTACGCTTCGATTCCCGTTTCCCGATAGAGCAGCCAGAGGGAGCCCGCCCAGAAGGTGTTGGTCCACCAGCCGGGTTTATCCTGCCAATCATCATAGCGCCCTTCGAAAGTGGTATAGGGTATGCCATCCTTGATTCGCTCGGCAACGACCGCCCCCTTCTTTTCGATACGTCCCCAAATCGCAGATACAAATTCCTTATTTTCTTGCAATACCTTTTTCATTCTAGTTCCTCCGTTCAACGATTGTAGTCATTGGTAACGCTCTCAGTATACGTGAGCGAGAAAGCGTCGAGAATGGTTCGTTTTGCCGCAAACCTTGTTTTTCTTGCTATTCTTTAGCCCGAATCATGTTAAACTAACAGAAAGTCGTCTTCGGGAGGCATGTCGACCATGGAACAAATGATGGCTCATATCAATCTGCGCAACGGCGCCTTATCCTATAGCAGGTACAAGACGGACAACCCCAATGACAACCAGCACCATTCCTACGTGGCGAAGCATTATCAGCTCTATTACCTGATAGCCGGCAGCGTCGTTTATCAGGTTGAAGGCCAAGGCTATCGATTGAACCCTGGAGATCTCGTCATCCTGAACAATAAGGAGGTTCATCGTCCCTACTTCGAATCCGACGAGAGCTATGAGCGAATATTGTTATTCTTTAATCCCGAACTGTGCAGACACTACTGCAGTAAGGAATTTGATCTGCTGCAGCTATTCGAACGCAAGAAGCCCGGCAGCTTCAATCGGCTGCCGGGCGAGCTCATGGACAAGGAGAAGATCGAGGGCTTCTTTCGGGAAATGGAGTCGCATAGCGCGAGCCAATTGCCTCAGAGCAGCCTGCTGATCGAGCTGACCTTTATCCGGTTGCTTGTCTATATTCATGAGCTTGCGGCCAATCATCCCCATGCTCTCGACCTCAAGTATGATTACCATGAGAAGCTGGAGCAGATTATCATGTATATCAATGACAATTTGGACCTGGCACTCACACTTGATGGCATCGAGCAAACCTTCCATATGAACAAATACTATTTCTCGCATTTGTTCAAGAAAGTCACCGGAGTCTCCTTCAAGCAATATGTCATCAATAAACGCCTCTCCAAGGCAGCCGATCTGCTGAAGCTGTCCATTTCGCCTACGGAAGCGGCCAGGCTGACGGGCTTTGAGGATTATTCGAATTTCTATAGGGCATTCAAGAAAATGACAGGCATGTCGCCTTCGAGCTACAGCCAAACCTCAAGCAACCGCCAATAACCCGGCAGGGTATATAGCTTTGCGTTGTTCACCGGTTCAGCTTCCTGATCTGCTTATCATGTAATCGCTCCAGGACTACAATGCTCGTAAGACCGCCGCAGAAGGCCCATATCATATCCCACTGCGCGTCCCAGACATCGCCTTGCAGGCCCAGGAAATCATCGGCTTGGCCTCCGAATACCAATAGCGCGAGAAATTCGACGATTTCGTAAATGCCGCTGACGGCTAGAGTGAAGGAGAGCGCGACGATGGCACGAACGTTCTTATGCGGAATCAGGTTTAATCTCCACGCAAGCTCCTTCACGGCAAGCGCGGGAATGATGCCTTGCAGGAAATGACCGACCCGGTCGAAATGGTTGCGGTCTTGTCCGAGCTCATCGCGAATCCAGTTGAACGGCGGCACTTTCTCATACGTGTAATGCGCGCCGATGAGCATCCAGACGAGACTAACGAATAGAAGCCCATAAAATAAAGAAGAAAATTCGAACCGCTTGTATGTAACGACTAAGCTGAAGACCATGGCAAGAGCAGGCATGGCCTCGGCGCACCAGATGAAGGTACTGCTTGCGCCAATGACAGACCAGAGAAGAACGCCTATCCATACGATTAGCAGAGCCGCAACATAACGCCGGTTAGCTGCTTCCACAGGCCTTGACCCCCTCTCGAAACGCAAGCCTGCCGTGATCCTTCGCAATAATCTGTATTATACACAGCTGCTTGCTGCTCCATGCAAAAGCTCTCGTATCCGAATGTAAAGGAGCAGCGGATCCGCTGCTCCTTGTTCTCATGGGCTATTCACTCTTTTGGCATGTATGACTAGACGCGCATCATCATAATCATAGGCGCAGGTGGACAAGGTCAGAATCCGATCCTCGCCCGTAATCTCTACATCCAAGCTGTATATCGATTTTTCTTTCAGTGTTTTTGCAAAATCGGCAAAATCTCTTTTGGAACGGAAATCTGTCTGGATGTAATAAAACTTCGTGTCTGTTACATAAACAGAAAAAATTTCCCATTGCCCCTCTTCATGCAGGGTGTTAAACGTCAAGACGGGGTTTCTGCGCAAAAAAGCCTCTTGCCTGTACGCTCTAAGCTCGGTAAAGATGGTCCCATCCTTCGTATAATGGCCGTAAAGGATGTTGTGCTTGTCGCCGGCATCCGGGGAATTGCGGTAATCCATGAATACAGCGCCATTCTCCGCCTTTTCCTTCTTAAAATCATGCTCCAGGTAAAAGCTATTGTCCTTCGTCTGCACGACCGGATATTCAATGTTTGTATTCGGCACGGAAAGCCAGCCCACGGTCTCTTCGTTAATTTGAAGCAGTTGCTCGAAACCTGGCAGAAGTTCCGGCTCAGCAGTAGAGGAAGGCTGAAGAGTAGGCGTTGGCGTTGCCGCATTAAGCTCTCCCCGCCGGTCAGGCTCTGTATCGGCTAGGTATTGGTGCTTTACGGACTCATGAAACTTCTTCTGCTCCCTGCCCTCTTGATAGCGCTCTATTATGGCATATACCGATGCCAGGAATACAAATCCGCAAGCGGCCAGCAGCATCCATTGGCGTCTGCTCAGCGCCCTCCTCCTCCTCTCCAAGGCCTGACGATTAGTGAATGGAAAATCAGGAAGGGCCAATTAGAGCCCTTCCTTGAGATCTTAGAAGTTCCTATGCATTTTTCCTATGCATTTTGCTTTCGTTTAGCCATGAAGATATAAGCTCCGGCAGCCAAAGCGCCGATCGCGATCAGCAGGGGCGTATTTACACCTTCAGTGCCTGTTTTCGGAATTGGCGGCGCTTCTGCGTCAGCCGGCGGAAGAAGTACAGCATCGATGACATGAATGACGCCATTGGAAGCTTCGACATCCGCAGTTACAATAGCAGAATCGTTAATCATTGGAGAATTCAAGGAAACAATCGCCTTGTCCCCGTTCAGCATCGTCACTTCCATACCGTCAACCAGATCAGTCGATAGTACTTTGCCTTGTGCAACATGATACAGCAGAATGTCCTTCAAATCGTCTCTAGCCAGCAGCTCTTCTGCCGTTACGCCAAGACCAGAGAGAAGCTTCGCAAATGCAGCGTTGGTAGGGGCAAACACCGTGTAAGGTCCCTCGCCCTTCAGCGCATCAACCAGTCCAGCCTTCTGCACGGCAGCTACAAGCGTTGTGAAATCGTCTGAAGCAGCTGCGATATCTACGATATCCCCAGGCTCGGCTCCCGCTTCTGCATCCGTATTTTCCTCTGGGCTAGGCTCTTCTTCTGCAACTGGAGGCATCAGGACGGAATCAATCACGTGGATGACGCCATTGGTGGCTTCAATATCAGCCGTTACGACATTCGCCTCATTAACCTGTACGGGATCCAGAGAAATCTCGACGGTTGCACCGTTCAGCGTTTCGATGGTTTGTCCATCTGTCAAATCAGAGGAAAGCACCTTGCCTGCAGCGACATGGTACAGAAGAATGTCTTCAAGAGCTTCGTTCGCCAGCAGCTCCTCGGCTGTTACATCCATCTCTTCCAGCAAAGCAGCAAATGCGGCATCCGTCGGCGCGAATACCGTGAACGGCCCTTCGCCTTTCAGCGCGTCAACCAAACCGGCTTCCGTTACAGCCGCCACTAGAGTCGAGAAGTCGCCTGCAGACACTGCTGTATCCACAATATCCTTGTCAGACTCATCCGCATAAACACCTACAGAAGCAGTTAACATTAGTACGGACGACAATACGAGTGCAGCAACCTTTTTCTTCATCTCCAACATTCCTCCTGTTTAATGTTTGTATAACTTTTGTACAATTAATGTATAACCATTTAGGGCGTTTGTAAAGCTTTTTCGGAAGAATTTTTTTTCGACACGTTGTCTCCTATACAGATTGTATAGTTTTTGTATAATAAAAAGAGGGAAAGGAAGATGAATGATGTATACCATAAAAGCGGTTTCCAAAATGCTGGACATTCCTGCCGTTACCATACGCGCGTGGGAGAGACGATATGACGTAATCAACCCTTCCCGTACGGACGGAGGACAACGATTATATACAGAGTCTGATATAGAGGATTTGAAGTGGCTCAAGGGCCAGATGGACCAATATGGCATAAGCATCAGCCAAGCGGCTAAGCTGCTCTTGCAGAAGAAGACCTTGCCGGCCGTCACGTCAGCACACACCCCCGCTGCTGATTCAGACGACAATCCCTATAGCTCTTCTATAACCGAGCTGTATAAGGAGCTTCTTGGCTTTAATAAAGAGAACGCGGATCGGATCGTCGAACAATGCTTTTCCCTGTTTCATTATCGCGAAGTGTTTCATCGTATTCTAACCCCGGTCTGTTACCAGGTCGGGGTTGACTGGGAGAACGGTAAGGCCACTGTCGCGCAGGAGCATTTTATTACGAGCTTTGTCACAGAGCGCTTCTACTCCATTTACAAAATATTGCCCAGCAACAAGCAGCTCCCGCGAGTCGTAGCGGCTTGTCCGGAAGGGGAATATCATGTCATCGGCTTGCTGCTGTACGCCTTATTTTTGCGAGAGAAGGGCTTCGAGGTTATTTTATTGGGAGCAAATACACCGCTGGACGGACTAAAGGCGCTGATCGAGGAGAAGCAGGTTCATTACATCTGCCTGTCTCTAAGTCTTGATAGGCATTTCGACAATGCCTTGATCATGATTAGAAAGCTGCAGGAGTATTTTCCGGCTATGAAGTTTATTCTTGGCGGAGAAGGCTTCCGCAGACTCCCCTTGGATCTGGCCCATTATCTCATCGGACATGATCTGAAGAGCTGGGAGCGTTGGTTTAAGGAAATCGTCTAGGCATAGCAGGCGTAAAGCTTGCCCCATACAACATCAAACAAGCATGCCGTTGCCTGATTAAAACCAGGAGCGCCATGCTTGTTCCATACTGAACTGTTATTGCAGCGCATAAAACTTCTTCATGACCCCTTCGTTCGCGAGCTCGTTCATGAATAGAAACAATTCCTCCAAAGGCGGTCGATCTTCTTGACTGAACCAATAGCTGAATATGCCGATCATGGCGTTTAATGCGTATTCAATCGTATAGTCGAGCTGGAATCCACTATTTCTAGCTTCTTCGGGCAGCATGGCTAGCAAATACGGCTTGAAGCTGCTCTTGATTTTACTTAAGAAAGCTGAATCTCCTTGGTCGCCCAGCAGAACAACAAAATAATCGCCCTGTTCTTCAAACAGCCGAATCAGCAAGCTTAAAGGAACGGATGGATTCAATGCGGGCTCGGACGAAGAAGGAGGAAGCGGCAAGGGGATTTGCTGCTTGAGCTTGACCAGTAATTCATTCTCGATTTGCTCTAGCACGTCGTATACATCTTTAAAATATTCGTAGAAGGTCCCGCGATTGTAGCCGGCCTTGTCCGTTATCTCCTTGATGGAAATTTTCTCGATTCGTTTCGTGCGATAAAGCGACCAGAACGCATCCATTAAGTTTTTTTGGTTTGCAGGGTGACCTGCGACTGCGTTTTCATTCATATCTCCCCTTTCCTCCATGCAATAATCCGACATTTCCAGTATGAATGACGGTTGAAGCCGGGCAAAGACCGCCTTACAATTAAAACATACAACAGGTTGTTGGATATTTGCAATACGAATGAACAGGAAGGGGATTTATTGTTGATGAGCACAATACAGGTAGAGCAACTTACCAAGACGTTCGGTGCAGAAAAAGGCATATTTGATGTCTCGTTTGCGATGACTAAAGGAGAGGTTTTTGGGTTTCTCGGTCCCAACGGCGCGGGGAAGACCACTACAATACGTCATCTGCTCGGTTTCTCCCGGCCGCAGAGCGGAAGCTCGACTATTCTAGGTATGGATTGCTGGACCCAATCGAAGGAAATTCATCGTCATCTTGGTTATTTGCCAGCAGAGATCGCATTTCCGGAGAAGATGACGGGCATGGGGCTAATCCGATATCTTGCGGATATGCGCAAGCTTCGTGATTTATCCAAAGCGGAGGAGCTGATTCAACGCTTCCAGCTGGATCCGTCTGCCAAAATCGACCGGATGTCAAAGGGAACGAAACAAAAAATCGCAATCGTTTGCGCCTTCATGCATAGTCCTGAAATTCTTATCTTGGACGAGCCGACAACCGGACTAGATCCGTTAATGCAATCCGTCTTTATCGAGCTGATCCGAGAGGAGAAGCAGCGGGGCGCAAGCATCCTGATGTCCTCGCATGTATTCGAAGAGATCGAAGGCACATGCGATCGACTCGGCATCATCCGGAAGGGAAGAATGGTCTCCATGCTCGACATGAAAGACTTACGAAAAACAGCCAAGCGTACCTACGTCGTCGACTTCGCCCAAGCTTCCGAATTGGAGTCCATGGAGAACGAGGCTTATTCGCTCAAGGAAATCCACCCGGATGCTGCCAGGGTCGTCATCGAGATTGAGGATGTCCATATCAACGAGCTGCTTCGTCAATTATCCGCACGAAATGTTAAATCCGTAAGCGAGATTCAATCCTCTCTGGGAGAGCATTTCATGGGCTTATATAAAGGGGATGCGAGCAATGTTTAATTTCACCTTATTCAAGCATATTTCTAAAGCGAACGCCAAGCTGTTTATTAGCATTACCGTGGTATTATGCGCACTGATTGCGGTTATCATGACTGTATTCGTGCCTTCAACCATCAACGATATAGCCGAAGCTAACAAGAGCGCCGGCATCAATCCGCTGGGCGACATTTCATCGCTGCTCGCTTTTGTCGGAAATCAGTATTTTGGCATGTTTGCGCTGATTCTCGGCATCATCTACGCCAGCGTTCTGGGCAACAAGCTCATTGCCTTCCAGGTAGACAGAGGCAGCATGGCCTATCATTTGTCCGCGCCAATCTCGCGAACCGCTATAACGGGCACGAGCGTATGGTTTATCATCATTTCGCTTGCCGTCATGTACACGGCCGTATTTGCTGTCGGAAGCGTAGTTGCCGAGATTGTACAGCCGGGGGAGCTGGATCTTTTGTCCTTCTTCACATTGACCTTTGGATTTTTCTTACTCCAAACGGCTATCGGCGGGATCGCATTTGCCGCTTCCTGTGTCAGTAACCGCTCCTCCTATTCTCTGGCAGTGGGAGCAGGCGTGCCCGTTCTGTTCTTCGTTCTGGATCTGCTTTCCGGAATGAGCAGCAAGCTTGAGCCCTTCAAGCACTTGACCCTCATCACCTTGTATGATTCCGGCGCCATCATTAACGGTGACAGCTATGGGGGCGGATTAACCGTACTTGCCGTTATTGCAATAGGACTCTTTGCTTACGGCCTTTGGGTGTTCAGAAGAAGAGATCTTCCTTTATAGGACATATCTTGCAGCAGGTTCTTTCTGAATTGCGATGGAGATATCCCGTAATAAGCTGTAAATTGCTTGGTGAAATGATGGATGGAGGAGTAGCCGTAGCTATCGGCCAAAGCCGTTATGGATATATTCGTCTCCTCTAATGCAATGGCAGCTTGCTTCATAATGACCGTCGTTAAGAATGCTTTCGGCGACATATTCGCAGCCCGTCTGAACAATTGATGAAATTGTGTTTTCTTTAGACCGATCATGCTCAACCAATTCTCGTATTGGAAGCCGATATGCGCTTCTTTTTCCATGGTGTCCATAACAGCCTTGATTCTTGGGTCAACAAATGATGTGCTCTGGCTTACCTCGATGAGGTCAAGAACGAAAGCCTTTAATAATTGGTTGGCAATTAGCCCGCTGCGGCCGCTGTTCCTTTGATGCTGACGAACGATATGGACAAAGATATGACCAAGCTCGCTGTGATTGTGTAGAGGATTGACAGTTGGTAATCGATCCAGCTCCGTTCCCCTTACAAATTTCGTCAATAGCATCTCATCGAACAACGAGTGATCCCATGACAAATGTACGTTTGTTTTCTTTGGCTGAAGCTCCCATAAGTCGCAGTATACGTTATAGGTAGAGAGTCTGTCATCGCGTTCATAATGGAACGAATGCTCCGTCCTTGGCGGAATAAAGATCAGGTCGCCTTTTTTAATGGCGTACGAATAAGGCGGTACAATGATTTTCCCTTTCCCGCTGGTAACGAAATGAAAGGCGTAACAGTAGCCATGGCGCCCTGCATCGCCAGCCTTATGATCGAAGTGAAAGCTATAATGATGAGCCGCCCGAATCCATGGATGGATATCAACGATCTCATTCATGTCTGACATTGCCTCTCCCCCAGCTTGTTAAATATATCGGAAGTATTGATCAATAATCGTACTGACGGCCAAATACGAACTTGGCCTCAATCCGTTACTATTATTACATTCTGATATAGATTTGGAGGTTAGGCAAGATGAGAAATCCATCGATTGGCGGAAGTTTAACCAAGGAGCAAATAACGTTTTATAATGAACAGGGGTACCTCGTGCTTCCCCATTTGTTGTCCGAGCGGGAGCTGGAGCCGGCGAAAGAAGCCATGAATGAGAAGGTGTCCATGATTGCAAACGAGTTATTGGCGGCGGGATTAATAAAGGACACATTAGAACACCGGCCTTTCAAGTATCGGCTGGCCGAACTGTTCGCGGAATTAACAAGCGATGATTTTCTGAAATACGGAAGAAGCTGGCGTGACCGGATATCGGGTTATTTTCACCTCATGAGCAATGCCAGCATACTGGATGCCGTAGAATCCCTTATCGGAGGAGAAATCTTTGCGAATCCCATCTATAACACGCGTCCCAAAATACCGAGGGTTGCCGCCGGAGCTGTTCCCTGGCACCAAGACAAATCCTATTGGCCTGACGCGAATGCCAACCCCGTCATAACCGTCTGGATTCCGCTCGTAGATGCCAATGAAGTCAATGGCTGCCTGCATATTAAGCCAAAAACGCATCATACCAAGCTGCTTGAATGGCATAACGAAACGATTACAGGCACAGGCTATACGGCACTGCTGGAGCATCAGCTTGGGAAGCACGAAACGGTAGCTCTGCCCGTTCCCGCAGGCAGTGCAATCCTATTTAACGATCGTTGCTTGCATATGTCGACACCCAATCAGTCCGATGAGGTCAGATGGAGCGTAGACTTGAGATACCAATCAACCGAGCAAGACCGCATGTCCAAATACGGAACGGGATTTCTGGCCAGAAGCCGAACAAATCCGGAGCGCGTTGCAACGCTGCAGGATTGGCTGTCCGAGAAGCCCGAGCATGAAGGCTGATTAACTGCTCTCCAGGTCCTGAGGCTGCCTATGCTTCCACTTGCCAATAAGCCATAGGCCCGCCGGGAGCATCACGCCCGCTATCGTAATATAGATCGGCCAAACGCCTATGAATTGAATTAAGTAGCTAATATTGGGCCACACGGCATCCACGAGACCTAAGGCGATCAGACATAAAGGGATCACTAGCGATTTCGAATTGTCGATGGAAAGAGCCTCGCTTAATCCGTGGACACTGATGTACATCAAAAGGCAAAGCCGGAAAAATATCGTAATCATCCAGGCAACCGCCAAAAGCACCTCGAAACGCTCATAAAAATCCGCAATGGAAACCGTCCGGATGACAAAGTAGCTGGGAAATGTCAGGTTAGCCGTCATATGCGGCCCCAGCACCGCTATGACCATAAAGACAACGATAAAAAATAACGTGCCGCTGGCCATGGAGCTTTTGTACATGACCTTGCTCCATGCGTCCTGTTCCTTCAAAGAGGGAGAGAGAAACAGAAAGAAAAAACCCTCTAAGAAGGGAAACGCCAGCAAAGGGAAGGCACCGCCAAGCACGGGCATGATTCCGGACTCCATAACAGGCAGCAGCCGATGAACGTTTAAGCTCGGCAACAACGACATCGTTAGGATGATTGTGCAGCAAAGCACGATGGGAAACATCAATTCGGCGCTTCTGCCAATTACCTTAAGCCCTGATAAGTAAGCATAAGCCACAACGGCAATGGCTACAACATGTACGACGGTAATAGGCGTTTCAACCAAAATAAGCGTGGTCACGAAGTCTCCCAGATTTCTAAGCGTCATGATGAAGATGAGGCAGGGAAATAGAAGGAGAAATACGAGCACCATGGCGCTCCCCCATACTTTGCCGAATAGGGATCTTGCATATTGCACCACCCCCATGCCCCGCATCTGCTTCCTCACGGCATTGTATAGCGGCAACAATGCCAGATGAAGCGCAATGGCTGCCACAACAGACCAAGGCGCATCCTGCTTCGCAACGGCGGCGACTGCTGCAGGTATAATCAGCAAGGATGAGCCGATTTCGTACATGAAAATCCAGATCGTTAATTGACGCGCTGTAAGCATGGCTTTTCTCCTATTTGAATATGGCCTGAAGCATTTTGGCGGCGGGGGTGAAGAGGGCTGTAATGATATTTAACGGATTTGGAACAGGGAGCTTGAGCAGATGCATGCAGCCAAGTCCGATAGCAATCAGAAGAAGCAGCGATTGAACGACATTCTCTCTTGTTGATCTCCGCTTCAACCCCTTAATCCAATGAAACGTCATATAGACAGAAGCGGCTAACACAACGATTGCGGTCATCATACATTAGGCTACTCCTCTTTGTTCAACTTACTTCCAAAGCCGCTCGCGATACTGCCAAGCTGACTTAGCTTGTAATGAAGCTCCACCTCCACCGGCAAGCGCTTGAAGGTGTTATCCCAGTCCCCCTTCCATTCTCTCCACTCCCTGGGATGTTGATAATGGAATGCTCTGCCAAAGCCGAAAATATCGACTCCATACTTGCTCTGCACATGCTGAACGCCGTTGCTAATGATAGCTACGGCCTTCTCCTTGCCCACTTGCTGGAGTGCTAGAAAGTTTTCTTCTAACGCCAAGTCGAGCATGCAGCTGTTCTCTGCGATATTGCCGCTGATATGAGTAATAATTTTCACGGATGGCTTTCCGTTTTTGACTATGGGTACGATCTTAGAGTTGGAAGCTTGCACCTCCACAACAAATCGTCCCTTCCCAGATGGACATATAGCGCTTCCTACCGTGCTTTTCACATTATTTGTAATATAATTATAGGCCTTGCTATCGGTTTCGCTCAGCCAGCCTATCAGCTTATCTCGCCTCATTACCCCTATGCCTTCGTACTTGTATTCTGAATAAGCGGCGGGCTGTTTGACATTATCATCCTTCTGACCTTTGCTAATATTGCCTATCAGCCGAATCCCAGTCAGGACAGGCTCAACCCCTTCGTTCGACAGCATGCGATAGAAATCGACAATGCTAATCGCTGCTGTTGGTGCCCATGAAGCCTCGGAAGTTTGAAGCGACTTATGCAGCTCCTCCCCCGTCAAGCTTTCAAAGGGGGTCATGGTCGCTAGCAAATCTCGTGCGCTAACATTTTTGGCAATGGCAATATTGAAATCGGGCCTGACCTCGGGATCGCGCAGCATCATATCCAGTACATCCCCCAGCCCTTCTCTTGCTACCTTCTCACCTAAGATCAAAATTCTCAGATGACCGCCGTACATCCGTCTGGGAGCTTTCGTGGTCATTTTCCTGAGAGCCTCAAACAACGTATCTGCCCTCTCCGATACAATGATGATGGGAGATCGGTTCATAGGACTGCGGCCATACATTTGAGAAGGATCTACAACCTGTAACGTAACGGTATAATTCTCATCCCCTTGGTCAATCCCCATCCCGATGACAACGGATATATCGTTTAATTCTTTAATGCTCCAGCATCCCCCAAGCAGAAGCATGGAGGCAAGCAGAGCGATGGAAGCGGCTTTGCGCATGCTTGCACACTCCTTACGATTTGCGCGGCGAGAATAGCCAAAAGGGGAAGCGGAGAAAAGCACTGGATTGTCCCGGCTTCCGATATGGAGCAAGAGACTTCATATACGGCTGTCCTAAGGATTGAAGGGAGCAGAGATGAATGGATAACGCCAATATCCCCATTGATATGCCGAATATACCCAGAGACGCAGCCAGGAACATAAATAGAAATCTTGTCATCCGGACGCCGATGGACATACTGTACGACGGGATGACAAAGCTTGAAATGGCCGTAATCGCTACGATAATGACCATAGCAGCAGATACGATACCCGCTTCAACCGCAGCTTGACCTATGACGATCGTACCTACGATGGAGACGGCTTGTCCCACCGTACGGGGCATTCGAATTCCCGCTTCTCTCAGAATCTCGAAGGTGATCTCCATAATTAAAGCTTCCATTAATGCAGGAAACGGAATGCCTTCGCGCTGGGCCGCCAGTCTAAGCAGCAATTGAGTCGGCAATACATCCTGATGAACGGTCGTTAGCGCTACATATACAGCTGGAGCGAGCAAGCATATGGCAAACGCCAAATAACGGAGAGCGCGTATCGCGCTGCTGTACAGGAAGGGCTGATAATAATCCTCCGCGGATTTCAGAAAGTCGATAAAAAAGCTGGGGAGCAGCATGACAAATGGCGTTCCGTCGGTAAAGATCGCGATCTTGCCCTCCAGTATACCCGCCGCAACGGTATCCGGCCGGTCTGTCGAATAGACTGTCGGAAACAGGCTAAGCCCCTTCTTGCCTTTCAGTATCTCTTCAATGTACTCGCCCTCCAGCACCTTCTTCAGCTTGATTTGCTCCACTTGAGTCCGTAATTGCTGGACGGAATTAGAATCCGCCGTGCCCTCCAAATACAAAATCGCAAGCTTTGTCCTTGTTTGTTCCCCTACTACTTCAGAATAATGACGTAATTTAGTATCCTTGATCCTTCTTCGCACTAAAGTAATATTGGTTCCGATGGATTCCAGAAAGGCATCCTGCGGCCCTTTCACGACGGGCTGCGTGGTGGAATCCGATACGCCCCGATCCTCTTGACAAGGGATTGAGAGTATGAGCGAAACGGAAAATCCGTCCAGCAGCAGCAGCACGCTTCCGGATAACACGGCGTCCAGCCCGGCATCCAGTCCAAACGCCTCCCTCGCTTCCCCCGTTGAAACAACGCTTGCAGCAAGGTATTCCAATACGCGGTCATGAGGAAGCTCTTGGGCAGGTTGACGATCAAGAAGCGCGGATACAATGGATTGATTCAAGGCATTCATATCGATTAAACCCTCTATATAGACAAGCAGAGCTTCCAACTTCCGATTGTGCCAGTGCAGCGTTAGCTTGCGAAGCTTCACATCCTCGCTGTCGCCCATGATGCTCCGAATATCGGAAATATTAACGTCCAGCTCCTCCGAAAGGGCATCTGTTTTTTTTTCAAGCTCACCCATAATCCTCCACCTCTAGGGCTTAGATTGCCCTGTACTATGGAATTTATGCGCTTGACGGCTGTAGCAAGGACGTCCGGCGCTCCTGTCGGTTCATCAAAAAAAGCTCGCTGCAAGGTGCAGGAGCTAATCGTTATCATCTATAAACCTTTGAAGCCCTCGATGTGATGTAGTTCGTTTCTTTGGGCACATTCGCTAGAGCTATCGTTAGCAAGTCCCTTCTATCGCCCCGCATCCGCAATGGCAGCCATGAACCGCTCCGTAATTTGCTGCGGACGAGTGATGGCTCCTCCTACTACGACTGCATGCGCGCCGTATCGCAGCGCGTCGGCCGCCATATCCGGCGTCAGCAGGTTGCCTTCTGCAATGACCGGCACAGAAACCGCGGCGACGACCGCCTTAAGGAATTCAAAATCGCGGTCATAGATTTTCTTGCCCTCCGTGTAGGGCGTATAGCCATGCATGGTGGTCCCCACCGCATGGAAGCCGAGCTCCTGTGCCGTCACGCATTCTTCCAGCGTGGAGCAATCCGCCATCCATAGTTGCTCCGGATAACGGCTTTTCAGCTCTTTCATGAAGGATGCCAAGCTCACGCCGCCAGGTCTTGTCCGATCGGTAGCATCCAGAGCGATCATATCCGCGCCAACCGCGACAAGCTCTTCCACTTCCTTGAGCGTAGCTGTTATATAGACGTCCGAATCCTCATAATCTCTTTTGACTATGCCGATTATCGGCGCTTTGACGTAGGCTTGGATGGATGCAATGTCCTCGGCGCCATTGGCGCGTATCGCTTTCGCTCCTCCTCGAAGCGCGGCGTCCGCCATAAGCTTCATGACATCGCCGCCGTATAGCGGTTCTCCGGGGAGCGCTTGACAGGATACGATCAAGCCTCCTTTACTCTCCTTCAACATGAGGGTCACTCCCTTTCCATTGAATGTCCAGCGTCAGGCCGCACTCGAACATCCGATTCCATGGCGCGCTGCTCTTGATGGAGCGAATGGTGACGTCTCTGAAGCTATTGACCGTCAACGCTTGGAAGGAATCAAGCAGAATCCGATCCCTCTTCTCGTTCACCGCAGCCGCTTGATCCTTGAGATCGAAGTACGTCAAACCAAGCTCGGGCAGCACGCTCTCCGTCATGTGCATCCGAATCTCCGCTTGATACAGGTAGTCGTCAAGCAAGTGATAAATGAGGTTGTTGCCCAAGAGCTCGCGGCTGCAATGTGCGGACGATCCAAGCACGCCTTGGCTGATAGACGTGCCGAGCGTGTTGCAATTCGTATTCCAGGCTTTATAGGAAACTAGGGAATCCAGCACTCCCTCTTCGTCAAGCACCTTGACCAGCTCACGGTCTCCTCCATTGGCATAAGCGGAATCCGCCACGACCACCTTCTTGCCCAGCAGGACGGCTTCCTTCATTTGATCCACAAAAACAAGCAAGTTGCGGAAGCTCGTATACGTCAAATCCTTGCGATCCTGCTCCCAGGATTCCTGCATGACCCGGCCAGGCACGTTGTAGGCCAGAATCAAGTCCGCTTGTTCGGCGCTCTCAACGAGCCTGCAGCCTGCCGCAAGCACATGCGCCTTCAGACTCTCCGCGAAGGGACGATCCTCGTACATGGGAATTAGTTGAGGCCCAAGCGTGCTGCTCCAGATGGGATAGATTTTCGGCTGCGTATGGGTCCACTCGTTAAACGCGCGGGCTAGCAGAGTGGCGCCGGCCTCGTCTGCCCCGGGGTACATATGCACCTTGCGAGCAAGCTTCAAGGTGTCCCGCAACGCCACGACATGCTGTTGATCCATCGCCGTGTAGCCGAATTCGGCGCTGTCGTCCTGCGGTATCGACAAGAACGTGATGACGCCTTCCGCCGTTAGCTCCAGCATCCCGGCATTGACGATTCGATTGTAGTTGCGGCGAGTCTCGTAGTCGTCGATATAAGCTTGCGGCAGCCTTGCTTCCAGCTCCAGAAGCCTCGACTTCTCCTCATCATCCAGCTTCTCCCGTCTGCCCTTATCCTGGAGATAGGCGCGCTGGAACAGCTCGCTGCCCCAATGCTCGTAATAGTCCGGCTCCTCGTCGCTCGAGCTGTACTTGGGCGTGCGCATTATCATATTGAAGGCGTAGATGGGCAGCTCGGGATGTTCCGTTCGCAGCGTGCGCATCTTTGTCATAAATTGATTAAAGTCATCCTCTGTCAGCTCATGCAAGCGCGATGGAAGCAGTCCGCCGTAAATCAGCATATCGATGCTTAGAATGAGAGCATCCGCTCCGACGACGGCTCCCTTCAGCCAATTCCACAAGGCTCCCGTGTCCGCTGCTTTCTTCTTGTAACCTAGCAGACCTTTGTCCGGCATACTGAAATTTACCATGCCAGAGGAGGCGGCGATTCGCTGCACCACCTCCGTATTGCAAGGACGCTCATCTACCGGCACATAGACAATGTTCATCGTTCCGCCCTTTGCGCGTTGCATGCGTCCCGCTCCTTTCGCAATTCGCTTAGCACGACATCCAGCAAGAAGGATGCAAGCATCTCCGCATACATGCCGGTATGCGCTTCTTCTGCTTCGACGGAAGGAATCAGCACACTCGCATTCGCGGCCAGCGCTAAAGGACTATCCTTCTGGCTGGTGACGACGGCGATCCGGCTTCCGGACTTCTTGGCCTGATCCAGCAAGGCCGTCAGAGCAGGTGAATAGCCCGTACGGCTGAGACAGAACAGCAAAGTTCCCGGCCCCATCGTATACATGGACGTTTCCATCTCGTAGCTGCTGGAGAACGAAGCGCATGGGATGCCTAGCCGCATCAGCTTGTGTTTGAATTGCTCCGCTACGAGCGACAGCTCGCTTTCACCGTACAAGTACACCTGTCTGGCCTGATCGATTTCGTATCGCAGCTGCTCCAGCTCTTTCTTCTGGTGCAGACTGTCGAATTTCTTCAGCAAAGCGGCGTAGCCTTCCTTGACCTCAACCATGGTTGTCATCTCGGACGGCTCGAACAGCCTCGTGCTGACGGACGCCTCCTTGGCAAGCAAGCGCAAACGGTTGAAGGATTCGAATTCAAGCTTCTGACAGAAGCGGGTGATGGTCGCTTCTGACACTTGAATATGCTTCGAAAGCTCGCTAATGGTATGGTTAGGAACATATTCAACGTTCTGTATAATATATTTGCCGATCATTTGCTCCGTCTTGGTCAGCTTGTGCAGATTGGATTCAATGATGGTTGTTATGCTTTTTAATGGCTTAAGCGACTCCTGGAGCATGAAATGGCGAAGCGCGCCAATCATGCCCGCATCGTTTAAGGTACGGGCAATCTCGATTTTTGTTTTCTCGAGAACGGCCGGGATGAGATCCTCTTTTAATTGTTCCATAATCAACGGATGGAGATATTCGCGCTGCGCCGTAATTCCACCGCCGACGATAATCATCTCCGGATTCATCATATAAGCAATCGTGGCTATCCCTTTGGACAAATAATAGACCATTCGATTAATTTCTTCCGCACAAATCTCGTCTCCGGATTTCGCTAATTCAAAGATGACCTTGCCGTTCCACTCCTGCAGCGATGTCCCTTTGCGGTGAGCTACGTTGCTTATCAGCTTCCTGGTAGAAGCGAGCTCCTCGAACCGACTGCCCTCGATGGGGATATATCCGATTTCGCCGCCGCTATAGCTGAAGCCGGTATGGAGCTTGTTGTCCAAAATATAGCTGCCGCCGATGCCGGTGCCGATCGTCAAGCAGAACAAGCTTTTGGCGTCCTTGCCCGTGCCGACCCAGGATTCGGCGTATCCGGCGCAATTCACATCATTCTCCACCTCGACCGGCAGGCCGAAGTGAGCCTCTAGCTCCTGCTTGACATGTGTTCCCGTATATTCGGGAATTAAGCCGGATGCGTACAGGATGACCCCTTCCTTGGAGTCCACCTGTCCCGCCGTGCTGACGCAAACGCCGCTTACCTTGTAGCCGTTCATGAGCTCGCTGCCGCATGCCTTGACCTTCTGCATGATGGCAGGACCGCCTTGCTCGGCCTCCGTGGCAATCTCGCGTTTCTCGACGATCGTGCCGTCCTCGTTAAGAATCCCGTATTTTATTAAGGTTCCTCCTATATCGAATGCCAGGAACTGTTTCATTCTATTTGGTTTCATTCCCTTCAGAGCTCTCGCAGCCCTGATCGGGGCTGGTCTCTCTTCTGACTCTAATCGTTTTGATCCCCTTGGGCCCGAATGCCAGGGTCGCCGTCTCACGTGGTACAAGCTCTTTGATTGTCGCTCCCGTCAAATCCACTTCCTCCAAGCCGGTCGGTTTGAAGCCGAAGCGCAGTTCACTCTCTTGATGTTCATCGGTAGGATTGAACATTCGAATATGAATGGTCCCCTCTTCCTTAAGCATCATGGAAGAATAGACGATCGTAGAAGAGGATTGGGAGAACAAGCTCCTGCTCTCGCCAGCCGTATAAGATTGCTGCACAAGCACCTCTTGGCGCAGCCGAAGCTTATGATTGAGACTATGTCTTTGCTTGCCAATGACCAGTCCATAGCGGAACTCGTATTCGCCGAGACATTGCGCTTCGGGTGTTTCAAAGCCAGGTCCCGCTCCATTGCCTCGCGTACGCAGATCTCTCCTCGACAGCCAGCCTACGCCTCGAATGAGCGTCAGGAAGGCCGTATCGGAGGACTTGAAGTCGTCGACTTCGTATTCCTGCAAGCCGCGGTGAACAAGCTGATGCTCGCCGGCGATCACGGTAGAATAGGAAGGATATTGATTCATGACCGCTTCCTTGTTCTTCGGCATATCCCACTGCTTTTCTCGCAGCGTTGTCCGCCGCACCAGATCGAAGGCCGTATCGGACCAGCTGATATCGCCCTCGGCAACGGCAAAGCCAACTCGCAGCTTTTGATCCTTCGCTTTGTTGTGCACATTGGTATGGAAGCTGATGAGGGGACTTCCCTGATGCAAAGTCACTTCCGTTGTCATGACATTCGTGACCCTATCCACGTGCGCCCCCGTTCTGTCCTCGTTCAAGGAAGCAGGCAGCTCCATGACATAGTGGAGCTTACAGGATTGGAATGTATCGCCGTGTATGACGTTGTCCACTCTCATTAAGACCGCTTCGCTTGTCACATCGTTGACCGGAGGCGAGTAGTTGTACGTATCGCCCGCGTCTAACGACGAAATCAGCACATGCTGTTCCCGGTGCACAAGGCCAGTCGCAAGCTCCTTAATCATCAATCCGCTGGAATCCCAAGAGATGGAGTAGTGCTCATTGGCTATGCTCTCCGCGCTGTTGCTCTCCGCGCAATTGACAAGCAGCGGCGCGACTGTCTCGTTCACCTGCTGTATGCGCAGCGACTTCGTCTGTACGCCTTCGAAGGACATTGTGAAAGCTACTTCATAGCTCACGAAATCTCCGTAATGCGGCTCCGCCAATATATGGCGAAGGAACAGCTCGCCCCGCTCCCTCTTGAGCAAATCAAAGGGCAGCTCCCTTTCACCGTCGTATAGCTTGATGGCTCCCAAGTCCTTGCCGGCGGGAATGACAATGACCGTGCGGACTGGATACTTCCCAGGTATAGGATGATTGTGAATGAGGTGCAGGTATTTATTCTCAATTGTATCATCCAAGTAATCAAATGGGTAAAGAGAATGCAGCGCATCCGCCGCGAATTGGCTAATCGCGCTTAATGCCTTCTGCGACCGCGTCTCCATCTCGCGATGAACCTCGTCGATACTGCATCCGCATATGCTGTCGTGGGGATGATTCTGAAGAATCATCTTCCAAACATAGGTCATGAAATCCCCGGAATCGGTCGACCCGTTGGTCCAGACGTTTAGAGCCTCCATTATGCCGATGGCTGCATCCTCGCAGCGCTGATTCTGATCCTTCAAGTAGCTTCGGGTGGAATAAACGCCTGGTAAAATAAATATTTTCGACGGATCCCGCTGCTCTCCTGTAATTCGACCTGTAATGTCCTTGTCGCGGAAGATGGAGATAAAGTCCGCCATGGACGTTTGCTTAATCTCGACCCCGGGAAGCTCTTCGCGAAGCTTCTCGATCCGATCCGATAGATCGGAGCTAGTGAACGTATGATCCGCTCCGTTCATCGCCAGCGCATGTCCAAAGGTAAGATAAGGCGCGTTGCCCTCCAGATACCGCTTCGTCTCTTGCACATATTGCTTATGCTTCAGGAAGGTTTGATAATACCCTTCGAATAAGGGCAGAACAAAGGTCAGCACGCTTGTGCCGTCCGCGCCTTCCCATCTATTCTCGAAGGTATCCGAGACCGCGCCTCTGAAAATAAGCGCGGTGTCGATCTGGAAGCCCTTTAAGATTTGCGGAAGCTGGCTAATATGGCCGAACGTGTCCGGCAAATAGCCGATATTGTGACGGGAACCATGCGATCTCGCCATTTCCGTTCCGAGCTCCAAATTTTTAATCATGGATTCGCCCGCAACCAGAAATTCATCGGCGAGCAAATACCAAGGTCCTACCTCGATCTTGCCTGAGCGAATATGATCTGCCAGCACCTCGTACTCCCTGGCGCTCACGATTTCCTTGTAATCCTCCAGCACGATCGTCTGCCCGTCGAGAAAAAACACATCCAGCTTGCCCTGTGTCAGCAGCTCGCCGACATATCGCAACCCGTTGCGAAGCTTGAATCGGTATTGCTCGAAGGTTTCGTACCATTCGCGATCCCAATGGGTATGATTGAGAACATGCAAAGCTTTTACTGCAGGCACATGCGCATCCGCTTTATCGTTTATCGTGCTCATCTCGCATCATCCGCCATTCCCAGCATGCTCTTGATAACCGCGCCGTCGATCCTGTTGAGATCCACTAGATGCTTAACGGAATAAGCGCAGGCTAATCCGGCCGCTTCCGCCATATCCCGCACCGTTGGCTGTATTCTTAACGACGCCTGCATGAGGAAGGTGCTGGAGATATGCCGCCCAACGGCAATCAGGTTGCGTACTTCATTGGTAATCAAAGAGCGATAAGGGATTTCGTAATATTCGCCCTTGGCATAACGCGGCTTTTCCGCGAGCTCCTTCGTTACGCTATGGACGTCAATATACCAGTCGCCGCGTGCGATGCCGTCTTCAAATCTCGCACGGTTGGCGTAATCCTCTTCGGTTAGCACGTACCGGCCGACGATTCGGTGAGATTCCCTAATGCCTAGCTGTGTCGCTTCCTTAAGAAGGAAGGCCTTCTCAAAGCCGGGAACGTATCGCGGCAGAAACCGAACGAGACGCCTGATCATCTCTCTCCCTTTCGTAACCGCCTTGGATCGCAGAATGGGATCCGTCGTCGATTCGATGCCGGGGATATGCGGGCAATTGAAGGACATGACAGAAGGCTTGCCCGGCTGTGTAAACGCCTGGAAATATTTAAGCTCATCCTCCGTCAGCACGCCGTCGGCAAGTCCTTGCCTGAAGTACGGCTCGAGCACATGAACTTTGCCGGGAACCATCGCGATTTCGTAGAAATCGGGGCGCTCGATTTTGCAGAACGTGTCGCCCAGCGAATTCATAAAGCCGCGCAGCGCAGGCAGATCAATGCCGCCCATTTCGAAGCGGAACGAAATTTGCTGGTTATGCCCGTCCTCGTTGCCTGATTGCGTCGGAACGCCAGCAGATCTTGCCAGCAGCGCATCGGCGCTGGCATCTACGAACGTTTTGCCTCTTATCGCGGCAAGTCCAGCGCTTGTGTTCACGATAATGGTCGATATGCTGCCATGCTCCAGCTGGCAATCGATAAAGTTGGCATCATACAGAATCCGTCCGCCGCGTTCCGCGATTAATTGCTCCAGCACGTAGCTGAGCGATTCTACGTTGAACCAGCTGCAGGTCGTCGTAACATCGCTTGTTTCGATATTCTCGGCCTGAAGACGCTCGGTGATTAAACGGTTGACCGGCTGCTGACGTACATAAGTCGGCATCATCGGCGAGACGAGCGAATTGGTCTGCGTGCCTCCGAGGCTGATTGTTTTCTCCACGACGAGCGTGCTCAGCCCCTGCTCCAGGGCGGCAATTGCCGCCGCCGCGCCTCCGGTTCCTCCGCCCACAATAACGGCATCTGCTTCGCAGAGTACGGGAATTTCTTTTCCATGATAGATCACACTCAGCATCTCGTATCCCTCCGGTGTCCTGTTATTACCCTTTGACCGCACCGTCCGTTGCGCCCGATATAAAGTACTTCTGCAGCCAGATGAAGATAAGCAGCGTAGGTATCGTCGTCAGAATGGAGGCTGCGCTGATTAATTTGAGATTGGAGCCGTTGAAATTTTGCGAAAGCTGCGCAAGACCGATCGACAGCGTATACTTCTCGCTTCCGGTCGTGTTAAGCAGCGGCCAGAGATAATCGCCCCATGTCCCCATGAACGTGAAGATGGCAAGCGTGACGATCGTCGGCTTCACTAGCGGAAGAGCAACTTTGTACCACACCTTGAACCGGTTGGCGCCGTCAAGATACGCTGATTCCTCCAGCTCCTTCGGTACACGGAGGTAGGCTTGCCTCATGAGGAATATGCCGAATGCCGTAGATACCTGCAGCACCACAAGTCCGATATAGGAGTTGCGCAGACCGAGCTGGTCCGAAAGCTGGTACAGCGGCGCCATGTACAATTGAAAGGGAACCATCATGGTAGAGATAATGATGGCAAGCACCACGCTTCGTCCGCGGAAGTTCATGCGGGCCAGCGGATAAGCGGCCAAATTGCAGAATAGCAGATTAAGCGGAATGGCAATGGCGGTTACGATGGCCGTATTCAAAAAGTAATCGGCAAAGTTCGCTTCGTTGAAGGCGTTTATGAAATTTTGTAATGTAGGTTGCTGAGGCAGCGTCGAATCGTATATGCCCTCGGCTGGCGACTTAAGCGCCATGAACAACGTCGTCAGAAACGGTCCTACGGTCAACGCCGCGATCAATAGCATAATGGCGTACAACCCCAGCAATTGCTGCAATCTCTTTGCTTTCATTATGGCTCTCCTCCCTACATCCTCAAGTCGTCTTCGCGCTTGCTCGTGAGCTTCATCTGCAGCAAGGAAGCCGCAACGGCCATGAGCAGCAATACAAGTCCCGCAGCCGATGCGATACTGACTTCTACATTCATGAATTTCTGATAAATGTACATGACGAGCGTCGTCGTAGCGCCAGCAGGTCCGCCGTTCGTCGTCAAAGCGATTTCCTCAAACACCTTCATGCCCGCGATAATCGTCATAACGGATACCAAAGTGACCGCCGGCGTAAGCATCGGAACGGTAATATGCCTGAATTGGTGCCAAGAGGATGCGCCGTCGATGCTGGCCGATTCGTAGATGTCGCCGGGAATGGACTGAAGGCTTGCCAGATAGATGATCATATAGTAGCCCAGTCCCTTCCATACCGTGATCGCCGTTACGGCAACTAGAGCCGTGGACGATTGAACGAGCAGATTCGTAGGGGAATCGTAGACGCCAAGCATGACGAGAATATCCGATATGATGCCTTCCTGGGAATAAAGCATCTTCCACATGAGCGCGGCTACTACCATAGGGGTGATGACCGGCAAGTAATACAGCACTCTGAACGTCGTTTCACCCTTTACCTTCTGATTGACGAGGACTGCTAAAATCATTGGTAAAAAGATATTGAGCGGCAGCACGATGGCCAAAAACAGGATAGTATGCGTCAGAGCCGACCAAAACTCCTTGTCGGAGAATATCTCTTTAAAGTTGGCGAGGCCAACAAACTCGCCTTGATCCGCAATGATTTTATAATCCAGGACGCTCCACTCGAAAGCTCTTAGAATGGGAATAATCAGAAACAGCGTAAGGATGGCTATGGACGGGAGCAGAAATAGCCATGGCGTCGCGTTGCGCATGCTTCGCTTTCGCTTGGATTTGGCAGCTCCAGCTTGGTTATCGTACTTGGCCGTTGCTTCTTTGTTCACCTTAACTCCCCCTCATAATGGGAGAGACCGGCCCTCTGGCAAAAGGCCGGTCTCTCTTGTTCATTCGTTAGAATGTTACTTTTTCGCCGGATTTCTCGAAAGCTTTGTTCCACTCCGATGCAAGCTTTTGCAAAGCTTCTTCAGGAGTCAATTTGCCCTGCAAATTCTCAATGAAAACATTTTTGGTTGCCGTACGCAGATCCGCGTTGTTTTCCGTCGGCGGAATGAGGATCTTTGCACGCTCAAGCGATTTGGATGCTTCGAGCATGCCGAGCGCCTTCGGAGAGTCGCCCGGGTTGCTGAAGTAGTCATCCGCAAGCGATTCGTTCGTGGAAGGAAGCACCGTTCCTGCCGTCTTGGAGAATTCCAATTGGTTTTTGGAATTCGTGACGAATTCCGCGAGAGCAACGGCAGCCTCTTTGTTCTTCGTCTTGCTTGGTACGGCAAAGTTCATAACCGCTACGTTGACTGGCGCATCGGCAGCTGCCAGAGGTTGAGCGGATTTGGATGCCTTAAAGATGTCCGGAGCGCCGGATTCCACTGGACCCAGGAAGGTTACGCCGCCTTCAAGGAAGGATACATTGCCGGCCATGTACAGCTGTTGACCCGTTTTGATGGAGCCTTCAGCCGCTTCTTGAGGGATCATGCCTTCTTTGTACATTTGCTGCGTAAGCTTGAAGAACTCGAGAATTTCGGCATTGCTTTCAAAGGACGCCTTGCCGTCTTGTACGATTGGCTGGCCGTTCGCGAGCGTCACCATCTTCTCCATGATCGTGTTGCCGTCGTTAACTACGGGATAGTAAGCTGCCTTGTTGGTTGCTTCTTTTACTTTTTTGGCTGTATCATATACGCCTTGCATATCGGTAGGAAGAGCTTCCACGCCAGCAGCCGCAAAGTGATCGCCATTGTACCAAGCAACTGTAGTCGTCAAGTACCATGGAAGGGCATACAGCTTGCCGTCCAGAATACCGGATTGCAGCGGTCCCTCGACAAACGAGCTTTTCGTTTCTTCGCTAAGCTCGCCCGTCAGATCCAGCAAGCCGCCTTGCGCGGCGATATTGGCCATATAGTGGGGATTCAGGTTTACAACGTCCGGCACGTCGCTTCCCGTGAGGGAGACTAGAACCTTTTGCTCCATCTCGTTCTGAGGAACGTCCTGGATGACAACGTCTACTTCGGGATGCATCGCCTCGAACTCTTTCTCTACGTTCTTGAAGTACGTATCGAAGGGCTCGCCTGCAAGCGATGCCGTCCACATCGTTACTTTGCCGGACAGCTGCTCTTCCGTTGCCGCTCCTTCGTTTGTCGCTCCCGCGTTATTGCTTTCATTGCCGTTGCCGTTGTTGGACCCGCATGCGGTCAAGCTGAGCGCTAATACGGCTGCCAGCGATCCAGTTGCTACTTTACCTAAACGTTTGTTCATTTGCTCTTCCCCCTGCGTCATTGTTATGAGCTTCATGATTTACAAGTTCATTATAAACTTGCTTCCTGCATCACTTCAATAGTTTTTCAAAATTATTTTTACTATTTTTTTATTTATGAAAATAATTTTCTGTTTATCGAATTTTGAATTCGTTTGTTCTATTTTGTCCGTGCTGCTTTATATCATTCAAAAGTGGGCATTTGAGATCATGAGACTTCGTCCCGCCATTGCCGCTCCAAAAAGAAGGCAAACAAATAAATGGCTGTACTAGGGCACCCTAGCACAGCCATTTATGGTTTCCTATTTCATAAGCTCGCGACTGCTCAGCCCTTCACGGCTGAACCTACCGTCATCGCTCTCTCTACCTGCTCGCTGAAGAAAATATAGACGAGCACCGTCGGCAGCGAAGCAATGGTCATCGCCGCGCCCATTGCGCCCCAGTCGGTCGTGAACTGTCCCTGGAAGAACAACAGCCCCAGCGGAAGCGTCTTCAGCTCCTCCTGCGAGATCAGCATCAGAGCGATAGGGAACTCATTCCATGCCGCAAGGAAAACAAAGATGACCATCGTTGCGATTGCGGGCTTCACGATCGGCAGCATAACCTTCAAGAACGTTTGGTAGATCGTCGCTCCGTCAATACAAGCCGATTCCTCCAGCTCGAAGGGGATGGAGCGGAAAAATCCGTAGAAAACCATCGTCGAGAAGGAAACATTAAAGGCAATGTACGGAAGAATAAGCGACATATACGTATTGGTGAGATTAAAATCCCGCACGAGAATAGCCAAAGGTATCATAATGACCTGTACGGGCACGAACATGCCGATCACGACATACATTTGCACGGCCGTCTTGCCCTTGAATCTCATTCTGGCTACTGCGTATGCGAACATCACCGCCAAAGCGATGGTTCCAACGACGGTAACGACCGATACGAGCACGCTGTTCATAAAGTAACGGGGAACATTAAATTCCGTCAGCGCGGAAACGTAATTTTCGAACCGCAGCTGGGTAGGAAAGCCGAATGGATTGGTCACAAAAATCTCATTGTTGTCCTTAAGGGAATAAAACAGCATCCAAATCAAGGGATATACGGAAACGAGCGCGTATAGCCATAGAAACAATTGAAACAACGGCTGACTTCTTCTAAGCCTGGTCCACATATGCCCGCCTCCTAATACACGATCCGCTCGCGAGCGATGAGTCGATTAATTGCGAATGTTACGATCAAGCACTCGATGACCAGAATGGCCGCCGCCGCGCTGCCATAACCGAATTCGCCTACGCGGAATGCGGAACGATACATCATATACGTAAGCGTATAGGTGCTTGTGCCCGGTCCGCCGCCGGTCATAATGTACATGTTCGCGAAGGCGTTAAGTCCGCCGGTAATCGCGAGCACCAAACAGAACTTGTAGGTTTCCGCCATAAGCGGAATGGATATCTTCCAGTGCGCCTTCCAGCGTTCGGCGCCATCGATTCGCGCGGCCTCCATATATTGCTCCGGAATGGAACGAGCCGCCGCAAGCAATAGGGCAAAGTGATAGCCCATATACTGCCAGGCATTCACGATGGCAATGACCCAAATCGCGGACTTGCTGTCCGTCAGCCAGTCCTGGCGATAGGAGATGCCCATGGCCTCGAACAGCTTGTTAATCAAGCCGTATTCACCGTTATACATGGCAAGCCATAGCTGGCACACAACGGTGATGGAGAGCACGACGGGGATAAAGAAGCTGATGCGGAGAATTTTGCGTCCCTTCACCATGGAGTCGGAAATGGTCAATGCCAGCACCGTACCGATCGTAATTTGCAGCACGACGAGAACCGCCGCGAATTTCAACCCATTGAAGAGGGATGTATAAAATAACCGATCCTCAAACAATCGGCTGTAATTGTCGAGAAATAGAAATTCGCCTGTCGTCAATCCGTCCCATTCGAACATACTGCGATAAAAAACCTGAACGATCGGCCAAAAAACGAGCACGCTGAACAGCAGCAAAGTGGGCAGAATAAAGATCGCAATCGCTGTCTTGTTCCCCATAAATTTATTCATATCAATCGATCTCCCTTCGGACAGCCCGTAAATCGGGAGCATTAGCACATATAGGCCGAATTCGGCCTATATGTGCTCCATGCATTCTTATTTGCGATTCATTCTTTACTTCAGTGCGCTTTCCAGGTCGCTGACAAACTGTTCGGCGCTATATCCTCCGCTGAGCAACGCTTGACTGGAATCCTCGATGGCCGCTTTGAATTTGGAGTTGGACAAACCCCAAGCAAACGCCGTCGTGCTTGTAATCTTCGGAATATCCTCGTTCAGAGTCGTCATCATAGGATCAAATGCCTTGACGATTTCCTTATCGACCTTCGTCGCCACGATCGGGCTTCCTTTTTGCGTAAATTTGAATTCCGCATATTTCAGCGCCATAAAGCTGGCTACCTCTGCGGCCAAATCCTTATCCGGCGTATTAGCCGATACCGCGAAGCCGCCAGGGTTGCCGCCGCCGCTGAAGGCATATTTGTTCTGCTCGTAAGAAGCGGCGTCCGGAGCCGGATAATACATATAGCCAACTTTATCTCCCAGCGCCTTCGTCGAAGCTTCGATTTCCCATTGGCCGTTAATGAACATCGCCGCTTTGCCTTCATGGAACAGAGCCGCGGCTTGGTCGTAGTTGAGGTTGGTCGCGCCCTTAGGGAACATGCCCGCTTTGACCAAATCGATCACGTCCTGAGCCGCCTTTACATACGCCTCGTCGGAAGGCTTGGCTTCTCCGCTGTCAAGCGCGCTGATGCCTTTTGCATTGTATCTTGTCGCGAACACGTCATACAGGGCAACGTTTGGCCACTTTTCTTTCGCAAAGATAGACATTGGCGTGATGCCCGCCGCGTTAAACGCGTCCACGGCAGCCAGCAGCTCTTCTTTTGTCGTCGGAACCTTTACATTATTTTGCTCGAACAGCTCTTTGTTGTAATAGAGCAGAATAAATTCATTGCCCGCGTACGGGAATGCGTAGACATGATCGTCGTCCGCATACAGCGTATTCATAGCGCTTGGCTGCATTTTTTCTTTGAAGCCGAATTGATCTACATACTTGTCAAGCTCCAGAATGTTATTGGATTTGCGGAACACGCTGATCTGATCCAAACCTGCGTTGAAGATATCCGGCAAATTGCCCGTTGCGGCATAGGACTTCAGCTTTTGACCGTCGTCCTGCGCTTGGATTTCAAGCTCAAGCTCTACATTCGGCATTTCCTTGGCGAGCTCCGCTACCGCATAGTCGTAGTAGCCCTTCGTATCCTCATCCGAATATTGCGCGTAGATGCGAAGCTTTGTTTTCTTCTCGCCCTCTCCGCCATTGCTTGCGTTTGCCCCGTTCGAACTGTTGCCGTTGTCGCTTCCGCAGGCAGCAAGCGTGAAGACCAGAATCAAGCTGAGTACTCCCATTAGTCCTTTTTTCATTGTTATGACCCTCCCCAGAAAATTCGTTGTTCCGTTACAAGCCAAGTATAGCCGGAGAGCCTTGCGAAATTAATGGAATATCTGCTTCCGACTTGGATTATCCGAGCAACTTCTATCGATTTTAGTCAGATGTTCGGCGTATAATCCAATTCGCTTGGGGCATAACCGTAATATTTTTTGAACGCGCGGGAGAAATAGGCAGGATCATTGTAGCCTACCTTTGTCGAAACATCCGAAACCTTCATATCTCCGGAGAACAACAAATCCTTAGCCGTGTGCATGCGGAGCTTCGTCACGTAATCCGTGACCGTCACGCCGTGCGCCTTCTTGAAGATCGCTCTGAGATAGCTTGCGTTAATGAAGACATGCTGCGCGATTTGCTCCACCTTCAGCTCTGGATCTCCATAATGCGCATGAATATATTGCTGTGCCAAATCCGCGATTTTGTCCGATTTGGTCAATCTGTGCAGCTTCATATAGTCCATGACCTTGAGATGAAGCTCCAATATCCATTGGCCCGTTTCATCAATGGATTGCTTCTTCGTAACGATGCTGTAAGGATAGAAATGTTCGCCAAAGCAATCCTCGACGGGATGCCCGTTTTCCGTAAGGTGGGACAAGCAGGTCGACACAAGTCCCATGCAGATTACGTATACATAATCGATAGATAGGCTTTGCAGCTTCATCGCCCCGAAGATTTCTTGAAGATGAGTCTCGACGGCCTGCCTATCCATCAATCTCAGAGCAAGCTGCAGTTCTTCCTGACGCTGTGAATTGACGATGCCGGATGACCATTGCCCGGCATGGATGCGTCTCTCGTTATATACAATCACGCTATCATTGCCGATCACGAATTTGTTGTGCAAGGCATCGATCGCCTCGTTATAGGATCGCCTTACGCCGTCATGCAAAGGATACGCTCCGCCTACGCCTATCGTGATGGTTAATTTCAGATATTTCTTGATCAGCTCCTTCAGCTGTTCAAATCCGGTTATAAAGGCACCTGAATGCTTGTCTTCCAACGCATATATGCAGATAATTCTGCCCTCGGGACCGTTAAAGACGGTCAGCCTTCCTTCTACCTGCAAAGTTTCGTTCAGTATGTTCGTGACGGCGAATTTCCAGAGCTCCCGATCGCTGCTGCTGTCCCATTTCACCTCTAAATGATCGATCTCTATACATGCCACTTGATACGTATAAGAGGAAGCTGCATGCAGGTGCAAAGCAGCCAGTCTATCCCTGGTTTCCTCCGAATCCGGCAATTCGTTCGTCAGAAGCCTGTTTAACGTCCATTCGTTCAGCATGGTCTCATTTGCTTTCACGGTCAGCTTGATCTCATGCGCTTTATGAATATTGGAATTGATATGGATGAGCGTAAGCAGCAGCTCTTCTTTCGTAAACGGTTTTAGTATATAATCCTGCACGCCCAGCTTGATCGCCTTGCGAGCGTATTCGAATTCATTATGTCCCGTCACAAGCACGACTACCGTATCGGGCAACGATTGCTTCAATTGCTCCGTTAGCTGCAAGCCGTCCATGAAAGGCATGCTGATGTCCACGAGCATAATATCCGGCTTGCAGAGCTCTGCTTGCTCCAGGGCGTCCGCTCCGTTGCGGGCTTCCGCAACGACTTCCATGCCGTAGTCCTCCCATGGCAGCAAGCTGCGCAAATAATCTCGGAAGATGATCTCGTCGTCAACAATCATTACCTTAATCAATGCGATCCCTCCCCTTCTTCTTTAAACTCATCCGGCAGATTGACCCATACGACCGTGCCCTCTCCCAATTGGCTTGTAATCTGTAATCCATATGGACTTCCGTAGGTAAGCTTCAAACGGTTGTCTACATTCAACAATCCGAATGACGAGTGCTCGGAAGCTTCTCTTCCCTCCAGAAGAAGCCCTTTTACCTTTTCTTCCGACATTCCCACGCCGTCATCGGCAACTTCAATGACGATTCGATTACCGGAACGATACCCTTTGATGAGCAATTTGCCCATTTGCGTCTGTTCCTTCAGCCCGTGATATATCGCGTTTTCAATGAGCGGCTGGAGCGTCAGCTTCAGAATGGAAGCTTGCAGAATGGACCTGTCGACATCGATTTCATACGTGAACACGTCGGAATATCGGATGTGTTGAATCGCCAGATAATCTCTGACATTTCTTAGCTCTTCCTCAAGCCGGATATGCTCTCTTCCGCCGCTTAGGCTGACCCTATAGAAATCGGCAAGCGCTTTTGTCGTTTTTTGCACGTCCGTATTTCTGCCCATTGTCGATAGCGCATAGATCACATCAAGCGTGTTGTACAAGAAGTGGGGCTTGATCTGGGACTGAATCAGCGCCAGCTCGTATTCGCGCTTTTGCCTCTGCTCCCGCAGGATGTTTTCCAGCAGCTCCCTCAGCCTTCTAAGCATTTCGTTAAATCCGATAGCGAGGTAGCCCATCTCGTCTCTTGTCGCAACCTTCAACTGGATATTCAAGTCGCCCTCGCGGAAGCCCTTCATGCTTCGGGCCAGCTCCACGATCGGCAGCGCGATTACCTTGGACAAATACAAAGAGCCTAGAATAGCGGCAACGCAGCATAACACGGCGATCGCGAGCAGCGTCCATTGCAAGCTCTCCAGTCCGGCCGTCAACGAACCTAGCGAGGTTGCGCTGACAAGCTTCCAACCAAGCTGCGGAAAGCCGCGAACGGCAAGAAGCTGTCGTTCTTCCCCTATCACTTGAATATCCGATGCATCATCATGAGCATTGACCCATGTTTGGATCGGCTCGGATTCAATAGGCTGCAGCAGCTTTTCTTTATCCGGCGAGGATACCACGATGCCTTGTTGATTCGCGATAAAATATTGTCCCGAGGAATTACCTTTCATCTCCTTAAGGACGGAGGATAACGTGTCTTCTCTAACGTTGAGAAATAGAATGCCCAAGTGATTGCCTGAGCGGATATCATAGAGATGCTTGCCTAGCGTAAGCACGGGTCTGTCGTTATCCCTGGACAGAAAATTCCGCTTCTCCATCGGCAGCCATTTGTTCACCCCGTTTGTTGCCGTAATGGTCGCATAAGCCTCACTTGCGATGACGGTATCCTTATGACTCTCCATGCCGATATCCGATCCATACATCCTTCCCGCATGATCGACGAACGCGATAGAATCCACGTCGGGAAAGACGACAAGCGCCAAAGCCAGCTCCGTTGTAATGGCGTTGTATCTAGGCAGATCAAACGCCGCGTCCTCCGCAACCGGCTCCGGCGCTCCCAGAATGCGATTGAGATTCAAGGCCAACATATTCGCGCAGCTTCCCGCGTTCGTCAGCATGCCGTTCAAGCGATTGATGATCAGGGCCGAATTATCGGCGAAGCTCCGGGTCGTTTGATCAATGATGGCTTTGGAATAAATAGCGTTAGCGGTATAACCAAGCACGAACAACGGCAGAAGCAGCAGAGGCATGTAGATCAGCATGATTTTGGATCTTATTTTTTTATGTTTAAACCCGTCTCTAATTCCATGTACAAGTTTAATCATGTCTCCCCCTCAATCCTGTTCCATCCTTGTTCATTTCCTTGTTCATGTCCTTGTTCATGCTGTCCGCGATACGAGCCTTGGTGTTCAAATATTGGGTCGTCAAGGAGCTGCAGTATTGCGTCAGGCTTACTCCCGTCTTTTTCTTGAACATTTTCCCGAAGGTATGCACATCCGAATAGCCGACGCTTTGGGCAATTTCTCCAACCGAAAGATCCGTTTGAATCGCAAGCTCTTTCGCTTTCTGGACGCGCACCCATACCAGGTACTGCATGGGCGACATCCCGAATACTTTTTTGAAGCCTTGAATGATGGTATTTCGAGTTAATCCGCATACCTTCTCCAGCTCCTGGTGTCGAATATCCCGCTCGTAATGATTGAGAATATGATTTTTGACCAAGACCATCTTGGCCCGATTAGCAGGCTCCTTATTTTCGGTCCGATGCCGTAATTCTGCCGAGCTGCCCAGAATTCGCATGAGCAAGCCTTGGCATTGAAGCTGCGCGGGTAATCCGGGCTGTTGATACAAATGCACGAGCTCCGTCAGCATGCGTTCGATGGCATGTCCCCGGAAATTACCCAGCAAATGCTTGTCCCCCAGCAGCTCATGAAAGGGAAAGGCCGTCAGCCCCATGTGGAATACGATAGATATGCATACATAGGGGCTGCCCTCGATTGTACGAATAGAATGAACTTCGCCTGGACGATGAAAGAGCAAATCTCCTTCCTGCGTCACATAGCGATGCTCCCCCACCGGATATTCCGCAATGCCCTTCACGACATATTGCAGCGCATATTGATTCAGGATCCGATTCTCGATTCCCCAGCCTGCCGGAGCGTGAAAGCTGTGCGCGAGCGTGATATAGGGAGGACAATAATAATGTTCCATGATGGCGAGAGTATCCTCGGGATTCCATTCAATCAATTGATAATTGGCAACTTCATTCTTTTCACTCATGCTGTATCAACCCTCGCAGTCCTTGTCATTCCTTTATACGCCTAAATTATAGCACGTAATTTCCCCGTATATGATAGATATTATCCGGTGATATTGGAAACCTAATCATAAAATCAGGCTAAATACAAAGGCTGCTCTCCGCTCTACAATAGAGGCATGGGGATGATGAAATCCCGCCACAAAATTTGTTGAGGAGTGACTCCTGTGAACAACTTGAATCTTAAACTTATCGAAGCCGACGCGTCTAGACAAACGGTTATCACCGAAGAACAAAAACAATTTTTCCTGGATAACGGCTTCCTTGTCATCAAAAATGTATTAAAGGGCGAAGAGCTCGCAACCGTACAGGCTGCTATGCAGCAAGAGCTGGAAAAGGGCATCGCGGGCGGGCAAAATAAAGATTACCAGTATGGAAAAGGCGGCAAAACGGGAGAAAGCGTCCTTAAGCGCATCGAATATGTCGTAGAGAAGCAGCCTGCGCTGAGAGCTTTAATGGGTCATCCCTTCATCCTGCGTTCAGTTGAGAAGCTGCAAGGCAAAAGCTTTATTCCAACCTGGGATTCCATGGTTGTCAAGATGCCTAATGAAGGCATTATCGTACCTTGGCATCGCGATGCCGAGATGCCTGCCGGCTGCGAGGACAAACGGCCGATCTTCAACGTTGATTTCTATCTGGACCCCGCCGATCTGAAATCTTGTCTTTGGGTCATTCCGGGCAGCAACAAATGGACGGTGCAGGATTCCTACGAACGTTGCAAGCGGGAAGGCTTCGACACGTCGGATGCCATTCCGGTACCTCTTGAGGCGGGAGACGCCATCCTGCATGATATCACCGTTCTGCATGGTTCGCCAGCAGGCGACGGCAACGCGCTGAGACGTACCGTTTACTTCGAATTCCGCCCTGGCGAGATTGAAGCCGAATTCGGACCGCATACGCTGGAGTATTTGCCTCTCAAGCAACAGATGCTGCTGGAATGTATCGAGCTGCGCAAGCAAACCAGCTATGGAGCCGCCGAAGAAGCATTCCAGTATGAGCCGGAAGGCGCCCTGGCCATACAGAAGGTAGTAAAGCCGGACAACTTCCGTTATCCGCACGAGGAGTTCTGGCGTGAGTAAAAACAGCATGCAGTCCCCCTCCGTTCGTCTTGAGGTTCAGCAGGCGTGGTGGTCCATGACGGGCTTAGGCAACGGAGACAGGGAGTGGACGGTTGAGGAGAAGTTCGAGCAAATCGCGAAGGCGGGCTTTACGGGTATATTCGGCGGCGTGCCCCCAGAGGAGGAGCGCGAGAAGTGGAGAAGGTTGCTTGACGACTACGGCTTCAGCTTTGGAACCGGCGGCTTCCCTAGCAGCGCAGCGGATCTACGCGCATTGCTGGAGGAAGCGAAGGAATTCGGGGCGCAATATGTCAACTCGCAGGTCATCGACAGCTTCGTTACCGGCCATGCTGCGTTGCGGCTGCTTGCTGAGCTTGGCGAAGAGGCGCGACGCTTATCGGTTCCGCACTTCGTCGAGACCCATAGAGGCAGAATTACACAGGATTTGCTTCGCACGGCAGGCTATGTCGAGGCACTCCCCGGACTCCGACTAACGATCGACTTCTCTCATTATGTTGTCGGGGGAGAAATGGACGGATTTCTCCCCCGATATGAGGAGAAGGCGGAGCCTTTATTGGATCTTCTGCTTCAGCGAACCTCCTGTATTCACGCGCGCCTGTCCAACGGCCAACAGGTTCAAGTCGGGGTGCGCAATGAGCCCCTTCTTGACCGCTTTAGCCGGTGGTGGGGTAAGGGAATGCAGTATTGGTTGGAGGAAGCAACCCGATCAGACGGTAATGGACGAGATGCAGCCTTTCCTTTTGTATGCGAGCTAGGACCAAGCCCATACGAATTAACCGCTAACCAATCCACGCGATTCGCGGAATCCGTTCTGCTCAAGGAACGAGCGGAATCGATTTGGGCAAGTTTGCGAACAGCCCGATGATAATCATACTATCGATTACCACCAACGATTCTAACGCCAGTTTTTGTTACAGGGAGGCTGAAAGCTGTCAATAAAGCCGCCTCGGGGTGATTGAGCCATGGCGCTCTGCCTATCTGAAATGAGAACGTTAAGAGCCATCCTTTGCGGGATGGCTCTTTGCTTGCTCTGTATATTATTCGCTCCGCCAGCGATTCCTGATGTAATGCGCGGCAAGTTTAGGCCGCCTGTCTCGCGTGAGCACGCCTTTCTTGTTCCCGTCAACTCTTGTTATACCCTGCTGTGTAGCAAAATCCGCAAATGCCCAAATATGAGTCCCTATAACAAAGGGCAACGTATCGCACACGTCCAAAAATCGTTTAATTAATTCCTGTTGAAACTCTTCACTGAACATAACCGGAGGATCTTGGTGAAGACCGGCTATGGCATCGGCACCGAATTCCGTTAAGAAAACGGGCTTGTTAAACCGATTATGCCATTTCCTCAGATCCTTTTCTAATTGAAAGGGAATTAACTCCAAGCATCCTGAATCCTCATACCATGAGAAATATCGATTGACAGAAACGATATCGACTAAATCGGATACTTTTGTTTCATGGGCTTGGACGCACTCCACTATGGTGACAGGTCTAACCGGATCTAGAGTTCTTGTATAAGAGATAACGTCCTCGAAATATGTACGACTGGAATCAGACTTTGTAAGCACCTCGTTTGCCACGCTCCACATGACGACTGAGGGACTGTTTTTATCACGGTCATACAGATCCTTCATTGCCTGTTTGTGGCTTGCAAGAGTGCTTTCGTAGATCAATGCATGCTCTTCTTCTTCGGGTATCCAGATGCTTAGAGCCGGCGCTTCGCCTATTACTACGATTCCTTCTTGATCGGCCAGCTGGATAATCTCGTCTGCATAGGGATAGTGTGAGGTGCGAAAGGAATTGGCGCCCATCCATCTTAATAAATTAAAATCTTTTATATTGATTACATGATCAAATCCTCGACCTCGAATGATGGAATCTTCATGTTTCCCAAAGCCTTGGAACTGAAACGGCTGACCATTTATTAAGAAATGATTGTCCTTGACCTGAACGGTACGAATACCAAAAGGCAGTCTATACGAATCAACAACCAAGCTATTTTCATTGATGATCTGGACATGAAGTGAATAGAGATAAGCATTGCCAGGCGCCCAGAGCTTTGCATTTTCTATTGTCATAGTTCCTCTCATACGGTCATCTGTTGCCACAACCTCGCCACTATGATCCGCAATCGCAACCTTAATCTCTTTCCCTTCGGCAGACAAACTGACAGAATAACTTATAACTCCTGACTTTCCTTGAATATCTGTCGTAACCGCGATATCTCTAATGTAGGTGGTTGGCGTTGTATACAGAACAACGGGACGATGAATGCCGGCAAACGGATAATAGTCCCCGTGATTTTTTAGCCTGCGATATCCTTCCGGATGGTCATCATCATGAAATTCCTCCACCATCCCATGCGGAAGATGCATATGGTTAAGCATGTTACTGACAGCAACGGTTATCCTATTCTCTGCTCCACCAACCAAGCAACTTGTAATGTCCGCCTCAAATGGTAAAAAACCTCCGATATGTTTAGCCACAGGGTTACCATTGATCCAAACTTCAGCCTGATGGGCTGCACCGCCAAACCTGAGAACAATTCGTTGTTTCATCCAAGCCATGGGAGTAAAGGTTGTATGCTCGTACCAAACCAGTCCAATATGGTTTCGAATTGAAAGGTCTTGCGTTATATCTTCATAACTGGAAGGTACAGGCATGGGTATACTGTTGGTTAAGCGGGATTTAAACCACTGTGCTTGCAAGCCTTCATGGCGTTCATCCATTTTAAATCTCCACACTCCAGATAACTGTTTGACCTCCCGGGTCTCGCTCTCTCTTGGATATAACACTTAACCGCGCCCTCTCGATTAAAATTCAATTACACCAAAACTCTCTGGCCCTGGAAGCCATTGCAGAAAAGCATCATTCATATGCTCCCCGTCCCCATCCGAGGCATACCGAAGCATTTTTATATAATCGCAATCCCAAAGACCGGTGTGCAGGGTGCGCCGGTACAAACCTTTCTAGTCCCCCCAGCCCTCCTCATAGTCATGAAAGGTATATTAGGACCCTAGCTTCATCCTAATGCTTAGTGTAATCGAATGTTTCGATTATAGGCGATAGACTTTGGTTAGTTGTTAGAGGAAGTTTGTTGGATTGTTATCCGCCATCCCGTGATCGAATGAAAGCTGTCATACATTATTATTACAGCCGAGAGATATAAGAACATATGAAAGGACGCATCTCTATGCCGATCAGTGTAAGATGGTGTGTGAACAATTTCATGTGGCATCGCCCCGATGAAACGGTGCTTCGCTGGAACGAGCTCGGCGTTCATGTGGAAATTAGCGGTTGCCTGGGAATGTGCAGGCAATGTCGCAACGAGGTCGCAAGTGTGATTAATGAAGAAATGGCCGATTCCTTACCAATGGCCCTTGTTCTTCGATTTTATCCGGTTAAGCACAAAAGCCCGATCAAACACGATCGGGCTTTTGCATCGATTATATTTTTGACAATCTCTGTACCAGGATTGTTCAAGGATTATAGCATTCAACTTGACTTGGGGCTTTATTCTCCAAGCTTATCTATTTAATCCTCCACGGCAGTAGTATTATCGTCTTATTGACTAGCAGCCATGACCAATACCCAGTCCTCGCCTCTTCCGCTTGACGGTGCAGCGAATAGATGCGTGCCTTCATTAGGCAAGGTATTCACTGCCGAATATTGTCCATTTCGAGGGTTATACCACCTTGAAGCAATCTGCTTGCCGGGCAGCACACCGAGACGCGCGTCAATGGCGAGACCGTTCGGCACATAATAGAACGCATACGCTCCGCCTCGGGCGGCGGCGACATAATTCGCGCCTTCGGGGTTCGTTGCAAGCAAGCTCTGGTCAGGCACGAGTTCCTCTAATGCTTGGGACTCCACCAACTCGCGCAGATACCGCATCTGATTGGCGCCGGGCCGCTCCAGAGCGTCCCTCCAGCTGCAGATGATGTAACCCCCCGGCTGGTCAAATTCCAGATTGGCGTATTGTCCCGGACTCATGGACCAGACGGAGTGATGACCGTACGTATGTCCGCAAGCGCCGGAGAACACGGCATAATAGGCAGCCTTCCGCACGTCTGCGTGGTCGAAGTAGCCGTTCGCCGCATTGAAGCCGATGGGATGATCCTCATAGCAGGGCTCCGCATCCATGGTCGGCTTGACCGGTGTCAACGCATAGTCGCCGAGCACCTTCTCGTAATTACGCTGCACGCCTTCACCGTGGCCGGACTGAATCATATTGAAGTCGAGCCAGCTTTCCTTGTGCACATGGAAGGACGAGGACTGCCCCCCCATGGGATGGAACGTCATGAGCTGATTCGCTCCGCCCCTCCGAATGCCCGACGCAAGCCCGCGATTGACGGCGAAATGCTCAACCTGCGTCAACGGCCGGTCGCCTCCCAGCACCCAAACCACATTAGGGCGGGATGCGTAGCGACGTCCCAGCCATTCGCCGAATGTTATGGCGTTTTCTTCATGAAACACGGAGGGACCTTTGCCCCACATGACATTGTATTTGTCCCCCCATGTGGGGAGAAGGGCAATATAGATGCCATACCGGGCTGCGCAATCGATAATGGCGTCGACATGGTCCCAGTAGTCATACTCGCCTTCCTCTATAAGCGGGCGAGCCGGATCGTATCCGCCCTCGGCTCCGCTATCTAGAGGCCGCTTGCCGTAAGCATTGGGCGTAACCAGGCCGTCCAACTCCGCCAGCGCTACGGCCTGCACGACGTTGAACCGCTGCTTGGCCCGCGTGGCCAGATAATGCTCTGCTTCTTCCATATTGAGCTTATGAAACAGCTCCCAAGCCGTGTCTCCCAGCCAGAAGAACGGCTGACCGTCCTGGAGCGTCAATCGGCGGCCGTCCTGACTAACTTGCAAAGTTTGCATGGCTGAAGCCCTCCTAATATGTGATAAGAATCATTGCGTTTATCTTACAAGCCATACACCTGCTGCGCTGATTTATACAAGATCCAATCCTGCTGCTCCTGAGACAGTCCGCAGCTTCGCACCTTCGCAAGCTCGGTCCCCGTATTGTCGGCATGGTCCGTCCCGAACAGAAAGCGGTGCGCGCCGAACTGCTCCGACCAATGACGGAGCTGAAAGCCCGCTGTCCACGTTATATCCGCGTACAGGTTGGGGCACTCCTTCATCGCGATCCCCGTCTCTCCCGCCATAATCATCATGCCGCAGTGCGCCATCACAATGGATACATCCGGGAATTCGCGAGCAGGCTGAATCAGATTGGTCGGATTGGCGAAGGGAATGCCGGCTCCCGTATGGACCATAACGGGAACCTTCAGCTTGCTCGCCAGCGCGAACACCTTGCGCCCATCCAGCCCGCAGGGATGAACGGCATGAGCAAACGTGTGGATCTTGATGCCGACGAAACCAAGCTCCTCCACGCAGCGCCTGACCTCGAAGCCATAGACGGCATCCGGCAAGTGGGGATTGGGGTTCGCCATGCCAAGGAATTGGCCCGGATATCGTTTCGCTAAGTCAGCTATTGCATCGTGCTGGGCACGAACCGTCTCCAGATCATGACAGGAGGCCGGCTGGACGATCGTGGCGGCGATGCCGTGGGAGCGGTGCTTCTCCAGCAGTTCTTCCTCGGTAAAATGCTCATCAAATACATGATCCCATCCTAAGTGGGCGTGGGCGTCGATAATCAACGTCGATCCCTCCTCTATTTCAACTTAACAACTTCATGGGTATTCGAGCTGTCATATACGCCGAACATCAGGCGCAGCGTCTTCACATTGTCTTCACCGCTTGTCTGGAACGGCTCGTCTGTATTCAGGCAATGGACAAAATGGGATTGGAGACGATAATGGCTTTCCTCGTGGTCGAGCTTCGACTGCTCAAGCACCGTATATTCCGACTCCGCATCCCGATCTACGATTGTTATACGACCGTTCATATAAAGCTTCAAAGTGCCCTTATCTCCATCAATCGTCAATTGCTCGCGATGAAGCGGACCAACCTCCTTGCCCATCGGCAGCTCCAGCTGGCCGCGAGTAGCCCAGCTCATATCCATAAAGCCGTAGAAATCGGAGTGGCCTAGCGTGACGATGCCGGAATCTTCTCCCTTAATATAGGGGCTGAATGTCGTAATTTCTGCGTATAACCGATCCGGCTCGCCGAATAGAAACCTCCAAGTGTCGAACCAATGCGCTCCCATCTCAAAGAATAGCAGGTTCGGCATCTCGGTGAAAAAAGGCTGCGGGAGCTTCACGCCCGGCGCCATGCGCGGCGTATAATAATCCGTATGGATGTACCTAGCTGTCCTCAGCTTGCCAAGCTTGCCGGCATCGATTACCGCTTTCATTGCCTGGAACGGCTCCAGCCATCTCCAGTTCTCCGTCACCATCAAGCGAACGCCGGCATCCCTGGCAGCCATCACCATCTGCTCCGCCTCCTCGAGGCTCCGCGCGAACGGCTTCTGGCACAGGATATGCTTGCCGGCAGCCGCGGCTTTCTTCACGAATTCAAGATGAGTCTCCGGCCCTGTCACGATATCGACAATATCGATGTCAGCTTTCGCCAGCATATCGTCTATGCTGCTATAGCGCGAAGCCTCGGCAATGCCGTAAGCTTCGCCCTTCTCCTTCAGCTTCTCCGCGCTTCGGTTGCACAAAGCCCCGATCTCAACGCCCTGAATACGCCGCCACGCCTGCAGGTGCTTCTCGGACCACCAGCCGGTTCCCACCAGCCCAACTTTCCAGCTCTTCATCTCGCCTATTCTCCTATTCGCAGCTCGGCCAGCTTGCCGGGATGCAGCATGACGTCTATCTGTTCTCGAACGCACTCGGCGTCATACAGCTTCCGCCAGCCTTCCTTAATCATCGCTTTTCTTCCGTAGTCCATCGCTACAAGGCAAGCGTCCGAGAACGGGTTGGCCTTCTCGAATACGATGCCCAGCTGCACATTAATGTGACCCATCATAAAATCTTTGGCCGCTTCGTAAGGGACGCCTCGCTCTACCGCCTCCTCCAGCGCTTCGCCGAGCAGCGCCATGAGCATGGAGCCGATCGTCTCCGCCATAACCGGCTCCAGCATGGCCATGTTCTCTAGCGTAATTCGGTGCGAGCGCATAACGGGAGCGTACATTTCCCGGGCAATGCCTTCGCCAAGCTCGTAATGATGTTCCTCACCTTGAACCAAGGCGCTTACGATAGCCTGCTTGGCGGCAACCCCGCCAAAATAGTCCCGTTTCGCCTCCGGCGTCGTCTCGTCGTTAAAGACAGGCGGATGACAAGGGTGTGTAACCAGATAAGCCAAATCGTCTCTCATCTCCACTTCGCCCAGGTACGAAGCGGCGGGATCCAGCACCATAAGCAGCGCCCCAGACTTCATCAGCGGAACGACTGCGCGCGACACGGCGCCGATCACCATATCCGGTACAGCCAGAATAACGGCATCGGCTTCCTTGACTGCCTGCTCCTGCGGAGTCGGCTTGATCCCTCTATCCGCCAGCCTTGAAATGCCGGACTCGCTTATTTCTACATAATAGACCGTATGCTTCCCCTTCATCAAATTGTCTGTAATGCGGCATCCCATCTTGCCGCCTGCTCCGATTAACGCAATTGCTGCCATGCTGATTCCTCCTCTGTGTGGTCCCTATGCAAACAGGCTATCACAAACCATTATTATATACAATATGTATTCAATAACTTTATTATTGTATACCAAAAGTATTTACTTCCCTTTGAAGCTCCTATATACTTGAAGCCACTAGCCGCAAACCATACATGGCAACCGTATTTGTCATTGTACGCTTAAGGCATAAAGGAGGGCTTCCCTTGAAGCTTGGAATCGGAACTTATACATTAACCTGGAACATTGGAGTGCCGCAGTACGGCCCGCCAGCCTGTCCGCTTGACGAGCTGGACCTGATCAAGCTGGCGGCCCAGCATGGAGTTCCGGTCGTTCAATTCGCGGATAACCTGCCGCTTCACACGTTTAATGAGGATCGTCTAGAACGTCTGCGTTCGGCAGCCAGCAAGCATGGAATCGTGATAGAGACGGGAACCCGCGGCAGCGACCCCGCGCATTTGCGGCGCTACCTGGAGCTCACGCACCGGCTTAGAGGCAAGCTGCTTCGCACCTTGATTACAACCTCCGATCTGGAGCATGCAGCGAGCGAGCTCTATGATGTGATCCCCGTCTTAGAGGAATATGGCATTACGCTGGCCATCGAAAATCATGGTCATCATACGACCAGGCAATTGAAAGCACTCTTTGAACGCTTCTCCCATCCGTTAATCGGCTGCTGCCTGGATACCATCAATTCATTCGGGGCGCTTGAAGACCCGGAGCGCGTTATCGAACAACTGGCTCCTTACACGGTAAACTTGCATATTAAGGATTTCGACATCGCGCGCATCGATCACCAGATGGGATTCACGATTACGGGAACGGCAGCAGGCAGAGGCAGACTGGATATTCCAGCCCTGCTGAAGACCATTCAATCGAACGGATTGGAGAGCAACGCGATTCTTGAGCTGTGGACACCCTATCAGAATGATGTAGATACGACGGCGGCGCTTGAGCTACAATGGATGGAAGAGAGCTTGGCCTATCTGCAAACTGCAGAACTTTTGTCGAACGGAGAATAAGCCATGGCAGCTGTAACCTTGAAGGAACAAGCTTATATCAAGCTGAAAGAGATGATTGTCCGAGGCGAGCTCAAGGCAGGCGATTTCCTGACGGAGCGAACGCTGGTGGACATGCTGGGCATGAGCCGGACGCCGATCCGGTCGGCCCTGGAGAGGCTGGACGGGGACGGACTGGCTAACTATACGCCGAATAAAGGACTGATCGTAGCGGAGATGTCCCTCCGCAAGGCCATCGACCTCTATGATTTCCGCATCGCGCTGGAAACCTATGTTGTCCGCAGGCTTGCGGATCAATACCTGGAGGAACGGGATGAACAATGGCTCAGGGACAACCTTCTGGAGCAAGAACGGTACATGCTGCAGGAGGACAACGCCGCGTTTACGATCGCTGACGCCGCATTCCATCGGAAGCTTGTACAGCTGCACGGGAATTCGGAAATGGAAAGCACGATGAGTCAGCTGCAGGACAAGCTACATCTAACCGCCAATGCCGTGCTTCGCAAGGAGCGCAGCCGCATTGGCGTATCCTATGAGGATCATTGCCGGATTCTGCAGTATGTGAAAGAAGGCAACGGCAACGCCGCAGCGGAGGCCATGGAACGCCATCTGGAATACGGCAAACGAATTCTCATTATGTGACGACGTGCGCTCGTACCAAAGCGTGCAACGGAAAGAGCGCCGAGTGTAATCGACTCGGCGCTCTTTCCTTCTATATTCTGACCACCCGGTACACCCAATCTCCGTCTCCCTCCGGAATCGCAAGCGTCAAGCAGCCTTCTGTTGCGTCCGCTGCGACACGGCTGCCGATGGAGCCTGTACGGGGACAATAGGCAGCCGCTTCGTAAGTACCAGGAGGCAGCTCAAGCTCCACTGTCTCGCCGGCACCTGATCCTTGGCACCCATAGACAACGTATTGACGGCCGCTGTCGCATAATCCGTATCCCTTGCCTAGGCGAATAAAGGAGGAATCAGGCACCAGCTTCCACCACTCCAGCGTTTCAAAGAAAGCGGCAAGCGGGGCGATGGCTTCCGGCAGCCGCATGGAATCGTCTCCGCGACCGTTCAGCCAGCCGCCTAGCCCGTTGCCCGCGTATTCGCCGCTTGTCTGGTAACCGCCCGCCATCGCGATCTCCCAAGCGGTGCGTCGAAGCCGGTCCGCGCTGCGCGCCGGCGCCGCCTTTCCTTCCCCCCATGCGGAGGGATAATGATCCTCGTACCCGTATTCTTCGTTAACCTGAGGCATCATTCGGCCGCCCGCCAATTGCTCCTTGCGGTTACGAAGCATGTACTCGTACCCGCCGTGCTCGTCCCAGCTCTGGTAGACGGCAAAGTCCGCCCATCCCGACAGCTTGAATTCGAAGGTGCCGTGACCGTGACACGTCATCAAATGGCGATAGGGATCGCAGCTCTTCAAGAAATAGCCCATCCGCTCTACCCACTCATGCGGCCGAATCAGTCGATATTCATTCGTCAAATCCCAGGTTATGTTACAGTAAGCAGCAAGCCTAGCAGCTGCGTATCGGAAGTAGCGCTGCTCGTCCTGTCCGCCGAACATGCCGTCGCCAAAGGGATCGCAGCCCTTTCTGTAAGCATCCAAATACATGATGAGAGAGATGCTGGTGTCCTTCTCGCGCGCGTAAGCCAGCACCCGCTCCAGCTTTCTCCAATAAGCAATGTCAAAGCGCGTCGCGTCCCACCCCGGATTCTCGTGATCCTCAGGCCGTTCAGCCTGCCAAGGCCCGAACAGAAACGTAAACGAATTCGACTCGTAGACCGGCTCGAACCATGCCATTCCGTCCCGTACGCGGCTGGATTGAACGGCGATGCGCAGCCGGTTCACCTTATGCCGGTTCAGGCGGTCGATCGTCCCCTTGATTTCGTCTTCCTCCTTGATGCCGAGCAGATGGTAAGCCGTCATGCCGTTGTAGAAGAAATGCTCTCCCGTGTTCTCCCATTGAAAGTGGAACGGATAGTCGGGATCGACGCGCAGCAGTCCTTTTCTCCCCGCGTTCCTTGCCTCGAACGTGCCTTCTCCGGTGAACTGTTTGTTGCCGCTCTTCAGCGTGACGCGGTACGTATGGACGCCTTCCCGTCTCGGCATGAACCTGATGCGGAACAAGCTGCCGTCCTCGGAATCGCAGAAGCCGTCCACAGGCACCAGCTCGTCACGGTTCATCGCCGTACCCAGCTTCCCGCCGGGCAGTCCATGCGTAAACGTGAACGGCTCCTTGTCTTCTCCGAACAGCCCAAACAGCTCGGCATCCACGAATGGATTATGAAAGTCAGGCTCATCAACGGCAGCGACGATTTCAATATAATCATAGGTATCTACGACCGGCTTCTTGAGATGAAAAGAAACGTTCATAGCCTGCTCCTTTATTGTCGCTGAGCTTTCCAAGCCTCCAGCTGCTTATTGTATTCAGCCATAATTTTATCAAGACCTGCGGCCTTCAGCTTCTTGAGCGCTTCCGGATAATAGCTGTCGTAATCGACAACGCCGTTCTTGATAGGGATGATGCTGGCCTCGATCTCCGCCTGCACGTTCGCATATTCGGAGCTGACGGGGTTGGAGTCGAATACGAAGCCCATGATCGGCGAATTGACCGCCGCGTCGTCCATAACGCCTTCGATTGCTACCTGCAAATCGGTTGCCTCCTTGCCGAAGCGAGCATAATCGAGATTGCCGACCATCCAGTTAGGGAATTGGTACAGCGGCTTGTCCTTGTCGTCGCGAACGTACTCCACGCGGTCGTCGCCCGACTTGTTCCACTGCTCGCCTTGGATGCCGTACATGAACAAATCATAGTTTTCCTGGCTTCCGTACACCCAGTTCAAAAGCTGGATGCCTGCCTCGGGGTGCAGGCTCGTAATCGGCACGACGTTGGAATTGCCGAACGATACCGGACGGAACGTCTCCTTCTCGGGCTGCAAGCGGAACAGCTTTACCTTGGCATCGGGATTCGCCTTTTGAATTAGAGGATCCAGATAACTTCCGCGCTCCAGATAGAATAGGAATTTGCCTTGCTCGATCGTGCTTAGCATCTGCTCCTGGGGAATGCTGATGATATCTTTGCTGATCAAGCCTTTCTCGTAAAGCTCTCTCATAAACTGACTCTCTTGCTTAAAGATGTCGCTTTCGACGTAAGACTGCGCATTGCCGTCTTTGTCGACGACAAACATTTGCTTGGAATCCGTCGTGAACGGAAACTCAGGGAAATCGCGGTAGATGGCATGAAGATTGTCCTTGCTTCTGGACCAGATGTACAGCTTCTCGCCCGTATCGGCTTCCACCTTCTGCTGAAGCTCCGCCGCTACCTCAATCAACTCCTCGCGCGTCGTTGGAACAGGCAAATTATATTTCTGCAGCAAATCCTCGCGACCGGTCACCCAATACCAGCCATTGGCAAAATCGATCCATTTGGCGGGAATGGTATAGATTTTCCCATTCACCTTCGCTGCGTCCCACATATAGTCCGGAATCGCCTTTTTGAGATTTGGGCCGTATTGATCAATGAGCTCATCCAGCGAAGCCAGCGCCCCGCTTCCGGCCAGCTGCGTGAACGACTTGACATCCTCCATCGCGTGCATCAGCTCGAATTCTTCTCCGGTCGACAGCATAATATTCGTTTTTTGCGACCACGCATCCCAAGGAATAGCCGTAACCTCAAGCTTCACGGGAACGCCGTCCGCCTTCAGCTTTTCATTGATTGCAGCTTGCGTTTTGTCATGCTCCGGCGATAAGCTTCCCGGGATGACGTACTTGACGGAAACGATCTTGTCGCCTCCATCTCCAGTCTGTTCACCATTGCCTTCGGTGTTACCGTTGCTGCCGGAGCAAGCCGCCAGCAGCACTATCGCCATTAGCATGGCCAGCATCAATAAGGACCCTCTTTTTGTCGCAGCTTTCATAGTCAACGCCTCCTGTATTCCATTATTTATTATAGCCCTCGAATGGTCGAAAGCCTATAACCGGGATCAGCCTTTCACGGAACCTACAACAAGACCTTTAATGAAGAAACGCTGCAGGAACGGATAGAGAAACACGATGGGACCGATCGTGACAATCGCGACCGCCATCTTAAAGGATTCGGTGGGAGGCTGCAGCGATCCGCCCGCCATGGCCGTCATCTGACTGAGCATGTTAAGCTCCGAGTTCAGCTTGAAGAGCAGGTACTGAAGCGGATACAACGATTCCTGGTTTACGAGCATAATGGCATTAAACCAGTTGTTCCAGTAGGCCAGGCCGTAGAACAGCGCCACGGTAGCCAGCACGGGCAGCGACAACGGGAAGTAGATGCGGAAAGCGATCAGCAGCTCGCCCGCCCCGTCAATCTTGGCGGACTCCATCAGCGCATCCGGCAAGCCGTTCATAAAGTTGCGAACCAGGAACAGATTAAAGGGATTGAAGATGAGACCGGGAATAATTAAAGCCAGCAAATTATCGCGCAGTCCCAGCGTATCGCTCATCATATACCAGGGCACAAGCCCCGTATTGACCACCATCGTAACAAAGAAGAACAAAGCGATGCGTCCCCGATATTTGACCTGCTTGTTGGCGAGCGTGAAAGCCGCCATGGCCGTAATGAGCACGGCCGCCATAGTTCCAATCGCGGTGACAGCGATGGATACCGCATAGCTGTTCAACAGCTGGCCGTTGCCCGCGAAGACAAGCCGGTAAGCCTCCAGGGAGAACTTGGCCGGGAAGAAGCTATACCCGTCCTTTGCAATCACCGCTTCATCCGTAATCGAGACGATAAGCACGAGCAGAATCGGCAAGAAGCAAAATAGGCCGTACAAGGTTAGAAAGGAATAATTGGCCGTATCAAACCATTTGTTATTTCTCATATGCACCTCCCCTTTCAGAACAAGGCATGATCGGGATTCACCCGTTTCACCAGCCAGTTAAAGCCCATAACCAGAATGAAACCGACAACGGACTGATACAGCCCTACGGCCATTGCTTGCGCCGGATCGATATTCCTCATCGTGCGGAATACATAGGTATCGATGACGTCGGTTGTGGCATAAAGCAATCCGTTGTCGCCGATAATGGCATAAATCATTCCAAAATCCGCGAAGAATATCCGGCCGACCGACAGCAGTGTCAGGATCGACACCGTTGGCAGAAGCAGCGGTATCGTAATGCCGCGAATTTGTTGCCACCGGTTGGCTCCGTCGATTTTGGCCGCCTCGTACAGCGACTCGTCCATAGCGGTTATTGCAGCAAGGTATATAACGGTCGTCATGCCAGCTTCCTTCCAGACGCTCATAACGACCAGGATCCACGTCCACGGTCCGGCTTCCGCGTACCAGTTGACCGGCTCTAAGCCTAAGGAAATCAGCCACTGATTGACCACTCCGTAATCGACCGAGAAGATACCGTACAACATATAGCTGATAATGACCCATGAAAGAAAGTGAGGAAACAGAAATACGGACTGCGATATTTTTTTGAACATCGCTTTGCGAACCTCGTTAAGCAGAATGGCCATCAGCACCGCGACGACGGTTCCGAACACGATAAACAGAAAGTTGAGCTTCACCGTATTCCACGTCACCATCGCGGCCCGCGACGATTCGAAAAAAAATCTGAAGTTCTCGAAGCCGATCCAGTCGCTGCTGAACAACCCTTTGCTGTAATTAAATTTCTGGAATGCGATCATCATATAAGGTAGTGTCATGTAGCCGTACACAATCGTATATAACGCCGCAGGCAATACCAGGACATAGGAGAGCGGATTATTCCTTATATCCTTCCACATGGCGCAAGCCTCCTTCGTGTTGTCGTTGATCCCATTACATCATAGCCGTGCGAATGTGAATACTTTGAAACGCGGCCGTTCCTGCAATTAGAGGTCAATATCCGCATCTTGCAGTCTGCGCCTGACTTTGCGCATCCCATGATCTATGTTTAAATTCCGTCCAAAGCTTCATATTGCGGCCTTCATCTTGCGGCCACCGCCTCCGCTCTGTTTAAATAAAGAGGTCCTGAAGGAGGATTTGACATGAAAGTATGGAACAACTTGCGTAATTACCCCGTCTATCGCCGAATGCTCTCTTCCTACATCTTTCTGGTCGCCTTGGCCGTGTTCATCGTCAGCAGCGTTTTATTTTTCTACTTCTCCTCCAACACGTCCAAAGAGATCAGCCGCATGATGCAGGCCATGCTGAAGCAGACGAGCATGGCTTCGGCCCTGATGCAGAATCAGATGTATTATGTCAGCAACCAATTGCTTAACGACCCTGCCGTACTCAACTTTCTAGATGCCGATGCTGAGGGCGGGGATCATCCGCTCGCCGACTATAAGGTGTATTTGACGCTAAAAAAAATAAATGCCGCCTTTCCCTTTCTGCAATACATCGGGCTTTATAATAAGGAAAATGACCATTATGTAAATACGTTAGGCATCCCTTACGACAGTGACCGGCAGCTGCTGGAGGCGCTAAAGGAAGGACAGTTAACCGCTTCTAAACAGATGACGGCACGTCAAATAACGAACGGGTCCCAAACCTATCGGCTCATATCGCTCGTTTTCTATCCGACTCTGAATTTCGGGAAACCTCCTGGCGGCGCGTTGATTATTAATTTGGATGAAGCCCAGTTGCGCGATACCATCCAGCAGTTCAGCCAGCAATCCAAGGCCAGCGTATTCGTGCTGAACGCCCAAGGAAGTGTCATATCCCACTCGCTCCCTGACATGTTTCATGTCAGCATGACCGATCAAGCTTACGTTCGACGCATTCTATCCGAATCCGGCGACGGCTTCTTCACGGCAAGCGCGGACGGAGTCAAGCAGCTGGTCACCTACGTGTACTCCGAGGAACTGGATTGGTATTTCGTCAGCACCATACCGCTCGCGGACGTTATACCGAATACCTACAAGCTAATCAGCTCCACGCTTCTGATCGCGTCCGGCATCATTCTGCTTGGAACGCTGCTGTCGCTGTGGATCGCATCCAACATGCACAGTCCCATCCGGAGCCTGATCGGGCGCATGCAAGAAAGCAACAAAGGGGATTCGGTCGCTCCCAATGTCAATGAATTCGACGTCGTGTCCCAAATACACAACCGTCTGCTTGACCATGAAAGCGGCATGCGCCATGAGCTTGCAAGCACAGCTCCTCTGCTTCAGCAGAAAGCGCTCATGCATCTCATGAAGAAGACGTTCGACGATATGCCCAGCCTGAACCGCTATCTTAACGAGTCCAAGCTGCAGTTGTCCTGCCGCTGCTACCGGGTAGCCGTTATATCAATCGATCATGTCAAGCAGTTCCTGACAGCAAGCTCTCTGAAAAATCAGGCGTTGACCCGCTTTGCGATTGCCAACATCGCCACGGAGCTGCTGGAAAGACATTTCACCGTCCACCCTGTCATGATGGAGGCAGACGAAATCGCAATCCTTGCAGGCTCGGAGGAGCAGCTCGTTATGGACGACTTTATATTGACGCTTAAGGAAATCCAGGATGCCGTGCGGCAATATTACAAAGTAACGATATCGGTGTCGCTCGGAGGCTGGACGGATACCAACAATATTTCGCAATCCTACGAGGAAGCCAAGCGGCTTGCTAAGCTTCGGCTGTTCTTTGGCCATGAATCCATCATTGATGAGAGCATGCGGGCAAAGACCGCGGACGGCGATTACAAATATCCGGCAGCCATTGAGAAATCGCTGCTGGAAGCCATCAAGCTGAACGACCGGGCCGCCATACATGCGCAATCGAGAAGGTTTGTCCAGGCTCTAGGGCGGATGGAATATTCCCACGCGTTGACCTACTCCCACCAAATGCTCTTGTCCATTCTCAAGGAGTTCGAGGGAACGGTCATTCATCTGGGCAAAGAATCGGAGCACTTTTACTTGCGGCTCGTGAAGCTGTCCGAATTGGAGACGCTGGAGCAAATCGGGGAAGAATTGTCCGATTATTGCTTGTCGATCTGCGAGCTCCTGATACAGAAGCAAAGCATACGCATGTCGGACAATTTAGAGAAAACAAGAGACTTTATAGCCCAGCATTACACGGATCCCAATCTGACAATCGAAAGCGCCGCCGAACGTCTGCATATATCGCCCAGTTACTTGCGCAAGCAATTCAAGGCCTATTATTCCATCTCCTTTGGCGACATGCTGCGCAACATCCGCTTGGATCATGCATGCGCGCTGCTGCAAGAGAGCGACCTGTCAATGGCCGAGATTTGCGACCGGGTAGGCATCGCCAACGCCAATTATTTCTACACGCTGTTCAAAAAGAGATACGGCGTCTCGCCTGCCTTGTACCGCGAGCAGAAGAGAGGGTGACAAAATGAACAAGGCCCATATCTGATCCCGCAGGATCGGACATGGGCCTTGTTGCATGCATTAGTTGGATGGATTGCCTGCGAAAGCTGCCGGCATCGGCTCCGGTCTTTCCACTGTCGTGACAGGGGTATAATAAGACCCTCGCTCCGAGGAAGCACAGATGCCCTGCATGATGTCCAGCACATGGGCGCCAAGCTCCCCGGACGCTCGATGCGGACGATTCTCGCGTATCGCTTCCGCCAGATCCGCAACCCCTGCGCCGCGGTTCATCGTATACACTTCCGCCAGTGGCAAATCGATCTCCGCGTACTTTTTTTTGTCAAACAAGGAGACCTTGCCGCTAAACATATTGGGATCATTAACGGTCAGTACTCCGTCAGTGCCGTAAATGACAAGGCGGGGAAAGTAGCCGAAGCTGTCGTTCGCAGCCGCAAGGGTCGCCGTTGCTCCATCCCGGAATTCAAGCAGCGCCGTTACGTTGGTAGGCACTTCTACCCGCAGCGTCTCTCCGTATTTGGGCGATTGGGGATTCGTAACTTCGATTGTGTCGAACGAACGGATCGCGGATCCCGCAACCCGTGTAACGGGTCCAAGCATACTGATGAGCGCCGTCATGTAATAGGGGCCCATATCCATTAGCGGGCCGCCGCCCTCCAGGTAGAAGAAGGCCGGATTGGGATGCGTCCCGTGAGCGGGCGAGCCCATGACGATTTGCGCCGATGCATGCAGCGGCTGCCCGATCCCCCCGCTGCGAATGACCCCGATGCAGGTCTGAATGCCAGGACCAAGAAACGTGTCCGGCGCGCAGCCCACTCTAAGCCCCTTGCTCCCGGCAAGCTCCAACGTGCGGGCTGCCTCGTCATTGCTTAACGCAAAGGGCTTCTCGACAAACACGTGCTTGCCCGATTCCAGCGCCGCTATATTAATTGCAGCATGCGCTCCGGGAATCGTTAAATTAACGACGAGCTCGATGGCGGGATCTGCCAGCAGCTCCTCCGGCGAGACCGCCTTCGGGATGCCGAATTGCTTCGCCCGCGCCTTGGCGGCCAGCGGATTCAAATCTGCGCAAGCCGCGATTTCCACTTGATGGGCGTAAAGCTCCGTCAGCCCCTTCAAATAGTTTTCGCTGATGCTTCCGCATCCCAAGATACCGATCTTTATTTTTTCCATGAGGCTCGTCTCTCCTTCTGTACAAATCATGTGACAGCTTGCACTTCTGCCAATTGCATCTATACCTATGTCCATAATAAGCGGTTAGCTATCCCGGCAGGTAGACAATTCTGTTCGTTGTTAGGGCGAAGATGGTTCTGAACTGCACCCATCAGTGCGTCCCATCGTTCTGGCCGTTAGCATGCAATGCGTTTCGATAAGCTGTCGGCGTTTGCTGCTTATGTTTTTTGAATACACGGTTAAACGTATTTAAATCATTGAAGCCGCAAGCATGAGCGATCTCCGTCACTCTCATATCCGTTTGCAGCAGCTCCGACGCTAGATGAATTCGACTAGACAGCAAATATTCCTTGAAGGTTACTCCCGCGTAGGTCTTGAACAGTGTAGAGAAATGGCGCGGGCTTACATGGAAAGCCCTGGCGGCCTCCTGATTGGTCACGGGAGTAGTTAAATGTTGTTCTACGAAAGCGGCCGCTCTCTGCATAAAGTTCATCCGTCTTAATGACAGGTAGGACTCTCTCGGCTTCTGAAGATGTCCGAACTGGTTCAACAATAGGCCTGCGATTTGATACAGCTCGCCCCGTATCAAATACTGCAGCTCCGAACCCGCATGCTGATGAACCATTGAAGTATACAATTCATGAATGGTCAGCATTCTGGCTGCCAATGCCCGTCCTGCCCCGCTTCGTGCACATAAAGGAACGGGATAATGGATTCCGTTTATTAACGATGTGAAGCCTCTCGATTCTGCAGATTCAGGAAAGGCAGGTCTGACAAGCTCCAGCCCGAACTGCAGCAACAATAAGCGAGTGTTGTCACTGGCGCTTACGCTGTGCGATTCTCCGCCGTTAATGAGGACTAACTCCCCCTCATCAATATAATCCTCCCTCCCTTCCCTCATCACCGTTACCCGACCCTCCAATACGTATAACACTTCTATCTCATCATGCCAATGAGACGGCGTCACATCATGTGCTGAACGATGCAAGAAGAAGGTTAGTACCGGAAACAAGGGGTTATCGAACGATAATTTCTCTGCGAATGGTTTCATAACTGACCTCCACATTCGTTTACTTATTTCTGCCTGAAATGATGAAAGTTTCACTGAATCTGACAAGCAGCAGCCCTTTCATTCTTGATAAAATGCCAATGAAGGCGTTTACATCAAGAGAGTTTCCCCATGCCATCAGAAGGGAGGGCCGCACTGCGTCTGTCGTAATCGTTTATCCAAATTCAATTTTTCGTCGGGAGGATTCTTTATGCTGGAACCAAGACCGGCAGCTTATGAGCTGCCAGCATTACAGCGGAATCAAAAGAAAGTGGTTTCATTATTATGGCTTGTCCTGCTCGTTTTTGTATGCTCCCCTGCATCCAAGGCGTTATCAGCTGATCTTTCGGCCTCTTACACCTGGAAAGAGGTCAAAATAGGCGGAGGCGGCTTCGTAACGGGAATCGTCGCGCACCCTACAACCTCCAATCTCGTCTACGCAAGAACCGACGTCGGCGGCGCGTATCGATGGGATTCCGCCAACAGCAAGTGGATACGCATTACGCTCGCTTCCTCCATTCCGAGTCCGGTGGCGGCCGACAACAATGTAGAATCCATTGCGATTAGCAAAACCAATGATCAAGTCGTCTATATCGCGGTCGGCAACAATATTAACAGTGCGGACGGCCGCATCCTCAAGAGCACCAACAGAGGGGCGTCTTGGACCGATGTTACGACGCAGCGCTGGAAGATGGGCGGCAATCTCGATTACCGTCAAGGTTCCGAACGGCTCGTCGTTGATCCAAGCAACGACAACGTCCTTTACTTCGGCAGCAGGAAGGAAGGTCTCTGGGTATCCAATAACGGTGGCGGCAACTGGTCGCAGGTATCTACCTCTTCCATCCCGTTAGGTGCCAATCCAGGCGGCAGCGGCGATGCCGTCGGCGTAAAATTCGTCTACTTTGATCCCGCTTCCGGCACGACCAACGGCAAGACAAACCGAATTTATGTCAGCGTGGCAGGGGAAGGCCTTTATAAATCCGATAATGCGGGAAGCAGCTGGACGAAGATATTGACGGAGACAAGCTCCTTCCTGTTCGATGCGGATCTTGCCGGCGACGGCACCTTCTATGTGGCCGGGGAGCGAGGCGGCGTATCCTCACCGGTCAAGAAATATAACCCAACCGCTAATACTTGGACGACATTGACCATGCCAGTAACCTCAAGCGGATGGAATGTGGCCGTGGATCCGTTCAACAGCAGCCGAGTATTTGTGTTCGATGGCGGCATGAGAGACGGACGAATCTTCCGCTCTACGAATGCCGGAGCCAACTGGAGCACGTTAAACCTGGCGATGTCTTCCCCTGGCATTCCTTGGGTATCCAACACCAACGAGGATCAGTGGATGTCCACGGGCAATGTCATCTTTGATCCCCACACCAGCGGCAAGCTTTGGTTCGCGCAAGGCGTGGGCGTCTGGACCTCCACCGATATTAACGATAGCGAGCTGACGTGGTCCAATATTTCGCAGGGCATCGAAGAAATGGTTGCTTCCGACATCGTTGCGCCCAGCACGGGCAAAGTCGTTGTCAGCGTTGCGGACAGGCAGGGCTTCTATTTCAGCAATGTTGACGCCTACCCCTCCAAAACGTTGTTTAACAATGATTTCTCATCCGCTTCCAGCCTGGACTACTCCGGACAAAATCCCAGCTTTCTGGCAGCCGTAGAATACGATCACCGAGACGGCAGCAACAAGGACATCTGGTACTCCACCGACAGCGGAGCCAATTGGATTAAAACTTCGGCGTCCCCAGGCGCTCACGGCGGAGAAATTGCGGTGTCCGCAACGAATACGATGAACATGGTCGTCGTCAAAGACGGTTATAATTTGAATCCCATGGTAACGACGGACCGAGGCGCTACATGGACGGAGTTAACCTGGTTTGGCAGCAACAAATCGTTTCACGAGCAATACTGGTGGTTCGGCAAAAAAGCCTTGACGGCGGACCGCGTGCAGGGCGGCGTATTCTATCTGTACGTTGGCAACAATGCAGGAGAGTTCTACCGTTCTACCAACAATGGTCAGACATGGGAGAAAGCTCCTGGTACGGCGCCGTTATCCTGGGGAGATACGCACGTTCATGGACAGATCGAAGCTGTGCCCGGTCAAGCGGGACATGTCTGGGTCGGCGTATACGACAACGGCTTGAGCTACACGACGAATAAAGGAGATTCATGGACCAAAATTACCGCCATCCAATCCGTCAAGGCCTTTGGCTTCGGCCAAGCCATGAACGGATCTTCGTATCCCGCCGTCTACGCCTATGCCAAAATCAATAATGAGTGGGCGTTATGGAGATCCACAGACCAAGGGGCTAATTGGGATAAGATCGCGAAGTATCCTGGCAATATTCAGGACACGATCTATCATGTTACCGGCGATATGAGCGCTGCAGGCAAAGTTTATGTCGGGTTCAGCGGCAACAGCTTCGTATATGGCACAACTGGCGGCGGAAGCACCGTCACGCTGCAAGCTGCCGCTGATCGAGACAGTGACAATGGAACCTCGGGCACAGCCGCAAATGTTAATGCGAGCCAATGGACGACCGGATATTATAAATTCAGCCTGTCGAGCGCCCCTTCCAGCATCACTTCCGCCAAGCTTAGAATCTACCGCGGCAACACCGCTCAGGGTTCGTTAACCGTAAGCGCTTATCAGGTTGCCAACGACAGCTGGACGGAGTCCACGGCAGGCAATGCCATGCCAGCAGCGGGTTCACTCCTGCAAACCGTTAATTCGTCGGCAGTGGGTTATGTGGAGATCGACGTCACGAGTTTTATCCAAAACGAGAAAGCAGGCGACGGCACGGCTACTCTTGCCATCAAAACGAGCGCAAGTGGTTGGACAGGCTTCTATTCCAAAGACAATGCCAGCAATAAACCCGAATTGATTATTCAATAAAGCTCCACTAACGCACTAGGAAGAACAAGCAGCTCGTCCTAACGAGCTGCTTGTTTTCTATTTCTAATGAAGAGGGCTCCCAAGCTATACCCGGGAGCCCTTCTTGTTGCTTCAAAGCTTTTCTCTTCAGAGAGCCTATACGCCTTGGCGGAACAGCCGGTAGATGATCTGCGCGGCTTCCGCACGGGTCGCAAGCGACTGTGGATCAAATATTCCGTTGCCTTTGCCGGTCATAATGCCCGCCTTGTTCAAAGCGGCAATCGCTTCCTTGGCATAACCGCTTACGGCCGAAGCATCGTGGTACGGGATGGCATTCCCGGATCCATTCACGTCCAAACCGGCCGCCTGCAAGGCCCGATAAGCCATAGCGGCCATCTCTTCGCGAGTAATGGATTGGTCCGGCGCAAATTCTCCGTTCTCATAACCCTTCACAATGTTCAATTCGTAAGCGGACGCCACCTCTGCAGCAAACCAGTCCTCTTGCCGAACATCTGTGAACGCGGCTTTGGCGCCGTCCTTATAAAGCTCAAGCGCCGGTACGAGCATCTTGATGAACTCCGCCCGTGTCACGGTACGGTCAGGCGCGAAGGATTCGCGGCCTACGCCTTTGACAATCTCTCTTGCAGCCAGGCCTGTAATGGCCTCTTGTGCCCAAGGCACTGACTTCAGGTCAACGAAACGGACGCTCGCCAGCTTGGCCGTGTACAAGCTGAAGTGCTTCGCATAGAAGGTCACTTCTTGGGTTAACGGACTATACCGGCTATTGCGAACAACCTCGATCCCGCCTTCATCATTTATATAATAAGCAACCGCTCTGCTGGCGTCCCCGTTCTGCGTCAGCGCAAACGGCAACGATACCTGAACATCATCCGCTCGAACGAATTCATGAACGGGCTTCCCGTCTACCTCCAGCTGAAGGTCGTATACGACAGCAGAGCCGGCCCAATTCGATACGGACTTTGTTAATTCATTACGGGCAACCTTCTTCGCTGCCAATTCGACCACGCTGTCGCGCTGCAGCTCTTGCGCGAAGGAAGTGGAGATGACATAGGAGATCAGATCGGAATGCAAGCCGATTGAACCTATTCCCTTTTCCAATGCATCCTTGATTATGTCGGCCGTCAACCGGATTCGAAGGCTGCTAGCATCTCCAATGCCTCGGATAGCAAAAGAGACAGACTTCGCCGACTCTCCCTCAGCTCTCAGCGCCCTTTGCCATTCCTTGACGCCAATCGCAGCCACGGCCGTTGAGCCCTCCATGCGGGCATCTAGGATGAGAGACGGCTCCATAGGTTCAACGGGAGTTCCACTAGGAGGCAAGACGGGATCAGGATGATCTTCTCCGCCTGCCGTCTTTGTCTTCAGCTGGACGGGAGCGATGGCCTCGGATACATTCCCGTTATGATCTCTTGCCACAATCGTAAATTCATAATGGGTGTCCGGTTGGAGTCCCGTTACCGCATACTGCTTCGAGAAAGCAGCCCCCTGCAGCAACGCGGCTCTGCTTCCGTTCATGAGCACTTCATAGGAAGCAACCTCACGGTCGTCTTGCGCGTCGGCCCAATACAATCTTACGCTGCGGTCGCCGCGATCCGTGTAATACAGCTTGGCTGTTGCAGGCCATGAAGGGGCGAGCGTATCCGGAACGGTCGAGACAGGCTCCAGCTCTCCTGTTCTGCGGTCATCCCATACATAGACGCTAACCTGCATGCCGTCTATATTAGCCGGCAATTTCAGACTGGCGCTATAGGTCGACTGTCGCTTAGCAGCCAATGACGAGGATACATTGGCAAGCTGAACGGGATTACCGTTCTCGTCCTCCAGAGCTACAACCATTTGGACCGACTGAGCATCCGATGTCAGATTTCCAACGACGGCGTCTACCCGCAAAATCTGGTTAGGAAGCAGGGACGATGCCGACGTTCCGTCTTCATTTTTGTAGTTTACCGAAACGACCTCGGTATGGTTGATTACCGAGAAGTCGCTCGGCGAAGAATGTTGCTCCCTTCCCATGTTATCCGTTGCCTTTGCCACAATGTAGTAGGCGCCCGGCTCGGCATCCTCGATTGTCCATGTATAAGGCGCGCTGCTATCTTCGCCTATTTTTTTGCCGCCGGCAAAAAATTCGACCTTCTCAATTGTGGAGCCCGGCTCAGCGCTCGCGCTCGCTTGAACGGTAACGTCGGCTCCGCTCTGGAACACGAGTCCTTCCTGCAAGGCGTTGTCCATCTCCTGTGTACCGGATACATGGGTTACGTTCACCTTCGGCAAACCTGCCGGCTGACCGTATACAAAACCAAAGCCATCCATTGCCAGATAGACCCGGTGTTTATAGCGCATGTCCGCCTCAATGTGGTTCGTTCTGCCGAAGGATTGATTCTCTCCTGTAAGCTTGATCCATGTCTCGGCGTTATCCTTGGATACGTATACGCCTGACTTCTCATCCCCGTTGGCTTTCCCATAGAGATAAATGTAAGGCTGATCCGGCATATCTCCTCTGCCGAAAGCAATATCGATTGCCGCCTGCACATTAGGCAGCGGCTTAAAGTCCGTTACGGTGGAATCCGTCGAGCGGAAAGGCAGCGGATAGACATCGGAGCCTTCCGCAGGCTTGCCGATCAAGAACACATCCCCTTCGCGAGCCGGATTAACCTTCACATTGGTAAAGGGAAGCTTTTGGTAATTTACCAATTGTTCGGGATTTGGAGCTGTCCAGTCTTGATCCCAAGTCGCCTCGAATCCCGTATACGTTTTGGTCCATGTTCGGCCGCCATCCGAGCTCATATAGAATTCCGCGGTCAAAGCGCTCTTTTCTGTGAACAAGTAGAATTTGTTCCCGTTCACCTTATCCGAGGCCAGGTTCTGCGTGCCGCTCCACCATGCGTTGCCGCGCTCGTAGAAGTGGTCATACGAGTTCCCGTCTGCAAATGGGCCTGTCGCTTCCTGCCATGTATCTCCCCCGTCCATGCTGTACTTCAAATAGACGGCGTTCTCTTCTTCTCTGCCTAACATGGCTTCTGTATCGTAAGGAGACCATACCAGATTATCGGGATTGGTGGACGACATCGCTACCATCCCGCCGAGCTCCGTGAACCCTGCAGGGTTCATCATTTCTTCCCAGGTTCTTCCTCCATCCTTCGACCTTCCGAAGAAATGGCGGGGATCTCCGTTCCATAAGGCAAACTGGTGATAACCTGTATAAGCGATATGCTCAGGGTTCTGATAACTGTAATCCATACCCGAGATTTGCGTCAGATTCACGCCCCACATCGGATAGCCGTCGTAACGCTGTGACATCAATCGTGTATCCGGAACGATGTCTCTATCGCGTACCGAGAAGCCGCCGGTATCCGCCGCACCAACATGTACATCGAATCCTCCGTCCATAGGCGGCGTCTTCGCTATATAACCGACTAGCTCTTCGATGCCATGCATATTGGCGATGGCTTGCGGCTCGCTTGTATCAATATCCTTAATCTCCAGAACGGAGAAGCCGGTTGTCGACCAGGCGGTCGTAGGATCCAGCGGGTCGATCACGAACGGCGCCCGCTCGTGGCTTGACCACCATGCGGGGTACCAGGCCGGCTCCGACAGCTTGGTCTGCTGCTTCGGCGTCCATGTAAGACCGCCATCGGCGCTTTCGTACATCCATGCATGGCCTCCATTAGAGTCGCCTGCCTGAGCGTATACGATATCAGGATCGGCAGGATGTACGTCGATGCCTACTATCTTTTTGATATCGACCTGTGCATGCAGCGAGCTGTCCAGCGTTTTCGTCAGCGCCGCGGACCCCCGTCCGGCGCGCCATACGGTTCCCTTGCTATTGTCAACGGTGCTGCTCGTTACGAATAACGTTCCGTTGGCAGCGACGACAGCGCGCATAGGCTGTTTCTCATGCGGCTGCGATGGGCCGCTCATAAGCGCAAAGGTTTCGCCTCCGTCTGCAGTCTTATATACGCCTTGTCCGAAGGCACCGACGTAGAACACCCCCGTATTCCCATTGCCGGCAGTGCCAGCGGCTTCATCGAATGCCACAAAGGAGAATCCGCCGCAGCCTGCATCCTTCTCGCAGAAAGCGCCAGTGGGCAGTCCGTCTACTTTCGACCATTCCCTATCAACAGGTTTTCTCCACAATCCGTCATTGCGGGAAGCAAAATATAGCGTCGAATTGGCCGGATCCACGGTCAATCTCTCCCCAATCTCCGCACGCAGAGAATCATTGCCTCCTATATAGACCTCATGCTGCTTCAAGCCCGTAGACAGCCATGTTGCTCCCCGATCGAGAGATTGATACACCTCTCCGCCGGTTCCATGTGTTCCGTTAACCGCAACGTATACGGCTTCCGAATCGCGTGGATCAATAGCAATGCTTTCGATACTGGCCTCGTGCTTGTCATCCATGTTTATTCCAAAATGCAAGTTTATCCACGTTTTCTCATTCCGGTCGTATCGGTAAGCCCCCCCTACATCCGTCTTGATGTAGATCAAATGCGGCGCCGTCTTCTGAATGACTAATCCCGTCACCCAGCCCATGCCTTGCAAATTAACGCTGTTCCATTCCCAGACCTCCTCAGGCTGGGAAGGGGATGCGGCGGAAACCGCCGCGTGGGAAACGGCAGGAAAGCCTGCCGTTGCAATCAACAAAGCCAGAATCGCCATAATCCATCTGTTCAATTGTTTCACCGCTTATCACCTGACCTTCCATTAAGTTATCGGGAGCTCCACAATAGTCGAATAAGCGCTCTGATCGCTCTCATGCAGCACATAGATTCGAACCTTTACTGTCGTTGCGCCGTCCGGAATCATGAATCCTGCGTTTAACGTCTGCTTCCCTGACGGTACGGCAGCGCCGGTAATCGATACCTGCTGCATTTGCTCGCCGTCGCCGTTTACCAGTTCCATATGGTAGGTCACGTTAGGAGCACCGACCGTCTCATTGTAGAAGTCGGCTTGAACCAGCTTGAAGTTATTCAAGGTGTATGGCAACCCTTCAATGGAGGAGCCTCCATCCGTAATCTGTACATTCTCGATAGCGAACGTCTCTGCTGCATCCGCCTCAGGCAAATTGGATTCAAGCGGTAACAGAAGCACATTGTCCAGCTTGCCTGTCCAAGGCTCCGAGCCCGAAGAAATGGCAAACGTTATGCGGGAATCGTGCAGGAAAGCCGTCCCTTCCTCCGCCTGCAGCACCATCCGGAATACGTTGGTCTCGGTGCTTGCCTGGAAGGCTTGAGACTTCAGAAGCGTCCCGCCCATGGATGCGTTGCCGTAAATACCAACATTGACCGCTCTAGCCTCGCTGCCGCGCATTGCAAATTGAAGCATATATGACTTGCCCGCTGCAAGACGCGCGTCTTGCAAGGAAACCATCGCCGCTCCGTTACCCGGCGGGATGGAGATGCGACCGCTGCCGAATGCGTTGGTTAACTCGGCGTCAGCGCCCTCAATGCTCCAATGAGTTAATCCATTGGAGAAATCGCCGTTTGTAACGTGGTTAGGCATAGAAGGTGCCTGCTGGATCATTACGTCATCAATATACGTCTCTCCGTTTAATGCCCAGGACGTATGCTTGATAGCGATCGTATCGATGCCCGTAACCTCTTGCAGGAAGGGCACGTTCAATGCCGAACCGGTCGTGCCTTCATTCCCTTCCACATATAGATCGAACGTCTGAGACGGCACGTCAATGACCGCCGTATAAGTCCTCCATTCTCCAAGCTTCAGCAGGCCGTCGACCAAATTACGGCCCGATTCGGTATCGTCCAGATTGCTCAAGTTATATTTTACGGCCCACGCCTCCGCTATATTAAGCGCCGTCAATCCTGTCGTACTGTCGACCAAATTGACGCTAGGGAAGGTACCCTGATCCGTATTGCGCATCTTGAACGATAGGGTAAATTTGCCGGCCTGAGGAGCGAACGTTTTCTCTAGCCCCCCTGTCCCGGAGCTCGTATGTTTCATGCGCAGCCGGTTGTCATTGTCGACAGCCGCAATCTGGTACTCGCCTCTCCCACGATCCAGCCATCCTTCAGGAGCGCTGCTCACGACCCCATCGTTAAAGGATTCGGATACAATTTGATCCCCGCTTAGGCTGAAATGAACGTAGTAGTTGTTCGTGAAGCCCGCATCATTGCGTACGGATACGACGGAGCTGCCTGGCAGCGTCGATGCATGTACGACCTCCACCTCTCCGTCCGAGGAGGCAGCCGATACGACAGGTATGTCAGTCTCTCCGAACGGCAGCTCCACATAATAGCTGTTCTTGGAGGGCTCGAAACCATTCAGCTCTGTCCCGTCTATGACAAGAGAAGCAAGCTTGGCATAAGGATCCAGATCCGCTATCTTAGTGAGGGTGAAATCATCGAGATATAGCTTCGAAGCCCCTTCGTTGTAGTACTGGACCAGCGCTTTCTGCTCTCCCGTCACCATATCGAATGGTGTATCGAAAACAAGCTCCTTGCGAACAAAGTCGGAATCCTGGGATCCGAATACGATGGATAGCCCGCGATCGCCAATTTCCGTCTCCCCAGGCAGCGTATAATTAAGCGCAACGGTACCGGTTCCAGGCGTTCCTCCGCCTTGCGTCTTTCCGTGCACTTCAAGCTTATAGGTTGCGCCTGGCTGCAGATTAATGAATTGCATGCCCCCGTGGAACTGATCGACTTCCAGGGATGCTGTTCCTCCGCTATACGTGCTCGTCGTTACGCGCGAGCCAGACTCGTTCCAGCGGGTCCAATGCTCAATCCCTTTCTCGAAGCTGGCGTTCCGGAGCATCGTGTCGGGAACGAACGGATCGGTCAGCTCCGTCAATACCAGTCGATCAATATACAAATCCGCATCCTGGTGGTTGTAGACGCTTACAAATCCATTGTATGCACCTGGAACCATCTCGTAGGCTGTGGCAAACAAAAGCTCCTTATAAGTGAAGTCCGTATCGCTGCCTTGGAACCCGACCTTGTCTCCATAGTCCGTCGGTCCGTTCCCTCCCTGCTTCGTATACGAGATTCCGACGCTTGCGCTTGCGCCGCCCCCTTTGGCATAGAAGCTTAATTTATAGGCTGTACCCGGCTTGAGCGGGATGAACTGCATGCCGCCTTGACCCGGAGAAGCCTTTAACGATTTGGCGCCTTCGTAAGCTGCATCCTGCGCAATCGTAACGGACGATGCCCATCCCGACCAACCGGTGAGGTCCTGCTCGAACCCGCCGTTGACGATCAGATTGGGCAGCTCCGGTTCTTCTCCGGGATCTCCCGGATCTCCAGGATCAGGGTCGCCGCCTCCGCCGCCTGCTCCGCTGGCTGTAAATTCGATTGCATCTACATAGATCGCTTTTGAGGACGTCTGCTCGATAGTAATTGTATGCTCTCCGGGAGCAAGATCGGAGCGCTGGAACAAGACCGCTCCGAATTCGTACGACCATTGCCCGTTATTCAAGTTCACCTCGACAGCTGTCCCGCCATCGATGCTGACGTTCGCCGTTCCGGCCCAGGCAGCTCTTAAGCCAATCCACTTAACAGACGTTCCGGAGAAGGTGTAGGTGAAGGCGCTTCCATTTGACTTGCTCTCATGAGCTGTTCCGTTAAATGCGGGTGCGAATTCGTTCGACCACTGATTCACGAACCTTCTCTCCCATGTCCCCGAGTAGCTTTCGGAAGCTACGAAGTCATCCACCTTAACAACGCTCTCCGTTGAGTCGTATTGAAACGCATCGATATTGATACTGCCTTTAGACACGATTCGAATGGTATGCAAGCCATCCGAAAGCCCGTTCTTTTCATAAATGACCGCTTTTCTTTGCTCCGTCGCTCCTACTTGCGTGACGGTCGCCTCCAGCACGCCATCCAAATAAACATCCGCGGAACGGCTGCCCCATGTCTGGATTGTGCCGATCCACTTAATGGAGGTGCCTTGGAACTGGAACTCCGCTGCATTGCCCGCGATGCCCGTCCAATGCGACGACCCCGCATAACTGCTTTCATTGCCCCCGCCGATCTCGAATTCCCACGGCGTTCCCGCGTCCTGATAGTCGATTCTCTTGTCTACATCATCAACCCATACGTTCACGGTGGAAGGCTCCGATGACGCATAGGCGGTATTCTGTAAAGTGAACATTGGTGCAAGGGTATAGATCAGAAGCATCCATACGCTGCATAGCATTCCATATCGTCTCATCATGGCAGAACAAGACCTCCTTATCATTGACTAGCTAAGTGCTTGGCTAAATTGTTATAACCGCTTACATTTTACTGGAACCCCTTCATCTCTCACCTCCCGGCCCTTGTATACCTCCCATGTCCCTCAGCTTTTTCCTGCACGACAATTGGAGAAAACAGACCTCGATGGTCTGCCTTCTCTTCTATTTCTAATGGATGTCGCTGTAGTCATTCCTTCACCGATCCCAGCATAATGCCGGTAATGAAATAACGTTGAAGGAAAGGATAGATCATCATGATGGGAATCATCGTGACGAATATTTTGGCTGCGTTCAGCGTTTTGTTGGATACGCTGATTGCCGTAGGATCCAGTGCTATTCTGGTGGGATCGATTTGAACGACGATGCTTTGGATATACGTTTGCAGCGGAATTAACGACTCGTCCGTCACCATAATCAAGCCCAGGAAATATTCGTTCCAGGTGAACACGATGCTGAATAAGGTAACCGTCGCCAGAACGGGTATAGAGAGAGGCACATAGATTTGAAACAGCAGTCTCCATGGCCCTGCCCCGTCTATGTTGGCGGATTCATCAAGCTCCCTCGGAACGCTTCGGAAGAAATTGATGACCAGAATAACGTTGAACACATTGACGACCATAGGCAGCACTAATGCGGGAAACGTATTGAGCAAATGCAGTTCTCTCATCGTCATGTAGAACGGGATCGTTCCCGCATGAAACATCATGACGAATACGAGAACCCAGATATACACATTCCGGAAGTAAAACTTTTTTGTTTCCTTGGACAAGGGGTACGCCAGAAGCACCGTCAAGAAGAAGGAGACGGCGACGACGGCCGCAACTCGTTTAAGCGACACCCAGAAGGCTTGAAGGAACTTCTGATCCTCCATAATTTTTTGATAGTTCTCCACATTAAAGCCTACGGGATAGAACGAAACCATCCCTCCGTTAGCCGGCCCCGATGCGCTGAATGAAACAGCGATCGTGTGCAATAAAGGAAATAGACAAACAACAGATATAACGATCATCAGTGCGAATATGACGAAGTCGACGGGATCCAACTTCCTGCGCCGGGATCGAGGCTCTATGCCTCGTATGCGTTTCGTAACGGGTTCCATGCGGGGTCCTCCCTTAGAAAATACGGTAATTCGCGTATTTGGAAGCCAGGCGATAAGCGATAATGATAAGCAGGAAGCTGATCGCCGACTTGAACAAGCCGATTGCTGTGCCTACCTCATATTGCAGGTCCTGGAAACCGACGCGGTATACATAGGTGTCGATGATATCGCCAGTTTGGAATACGATGGGGTTATACAGGTTGAACACCTGATCGAATCCGGCATTCAGGATATTCTGGAGACTTAACGTTGCTAGCAGAACGATCGTCGCCGAGATGCCGGGCAACGTGATGTACCTGATTTTCTGCCAGCGGCTCGCGCCGTCTATGTCCGCCGCTTCGTAAAGCGACGGGTTGATGCCGGTCAATGCGGCCAAATAGACAATGGCGGCAAAGCCGAATTCCTTCCACACATCCGTTCCAACAAGGATGGCTCTAAACCAGTCGTTGCTTCCGAGGAACATAATAGGCTCTATGCCGAAGAGACCGATAAAATTGTTAATCAACCCATCCAGCGACAACATGTCCTTCAAAATACCCGCAAGAATAACCCAGGACAAAAAGTGCGGAAGGTATACAATGGTCTGTACCATTTTCTTAAACCATTTGACCCTCAGCTCGTTTAACAACAGGGCGAAAACAATCGGAACCACTAATCCCGCAATCATTTTGGCCAGCGCGATGATCACCGTATTCTTGATGATTCTCATCGTGGTGCTGCTATCGAACAGGATCTCGAAGTTTTCCCAGCCTACCCATTTCGAATCCCAAATGCCTAGACCTGGATTAAAGTTTTTAAAGGCAATGATGACGCCCGACATAGGCAGCAAGCTCATAAAAAAGATAATGAGGAGCCCTGGCAGCAGCATGACGTGATAGTGCAAAAAATCCTTGTTAAACCGCTTTCGCATGTAATGATCTCCTTTCTCCTCTGCTCCCAATTGACTTGTTGGTATAGTCTTATTATAAGACAGGCGCATGGATTCCAAGGATATGCAGTCGTTGCCGGCAGGTGGGGTTTTGGTTGCCCAAATCAAAGGGGGAGGATGTCGATTCAGACATCCTCCCCCTTGTCGGAGCGATTATTATTTCTTGGCGAGCTCGTTGACTTCTTTCGTAATTTCGTCTCCGCCCGAGGACTTCCATTCCTCGACGAATGCATCGAAATCCTCCAGTGTAGCGTCGCCCATTACGATCTGAATATACATTTCGTTCTGGAGCGTTTCAAGCTGGGCCCAACGTTTCTCCATAGCTGGAGAGACACCCGGGAATGCGTCGAAGACGATGTTTTCCTTATGCGTAATGGACGGCGTCAGACCGATCGTCCATGCGGTGTGCGTCTGCCACTGTCCGATCTTGTCGGCAGGCACGGGACCGTCCTTGATCGCCTCGTACTCCTTGAGTTGCTTCAAAATTTCCAGATGGCCAATATCCGAGATCGTGCTTTCGTCCGCCTTTCCATCCATAACCGGCTTCATCTGCGCCCAGCCCTTGACAACGGAATTATGATCCGTCATTTCGGCATTCATGCCGGGGAAATAAGCGTTTTTGGCGGATGGCGTAGCGTCCTTATAGATGCCGGAATTGCGGGCGTCAGTAATGGACTTGTGTTCGTTTCCTTTGATTTCCACAGACAGATTGACCATCTTAACTAAGGCTTCCGGATTGCTGAATCCTTTGCGAACGACAAGATAATCGCTTGCCGGGCTGTCCATGGACACATTCATCACGCCATCCTTCGCGATGCCGTAAGCTTGCCACTTGGCGTTAGGATCATTGGTCACGCTATTGCTGAGCGGCCAGAAGGGCGCCCACCAAGGCTGGAAGAACAATCCTGTTTTGTTGGCGCCGATATCCTCAGCCGTCTTGCCGTTATCCTTGATCGCGAATTCTTTGTCGATGCTGCCGTCGGCATACATCTCGGCCGCAACCTTCAAGCCTTCCTTCACTTCGGGTTGGATGCCGCCCCACTCAATCGTACCATCAGGCTTCTTCACCCATATTCTTGGGTAAGCGCCATAGTAGTTGAATACATGATCGAACTTATGCATATCGCCAAGCTTGGAGGAAATGCCGTCCGGAGCGGCGCGCAAGGTAAGTCCCATCCCCTTCTTCTCCGCAAAGGCTTTGGCAACCGCCTTTAAATTATCGATGGTGTCCGGATTTGGCAATCCCAGCTCTTCCAGCCAATCCTGACGCACCCATACGACATTACTTTGAGCCAGATCCTTTTGTCCCGGAATCGCCATGAGCTTGCCGTCGAAGCTAACCTGGTTCAGCGACTCGTTATCGAGAGCGCCATAAATTTCTCTCAAACGCGGGGAAGCGTATTGCTCGAATTCTTCCGTCAGATCCTCAATCATATCGCCTTCGACCAATTGCTTCAGAAGAGCATCCTTCTTGTTGCCCGAGATGACAAACATGTCGGGGATATCGCCGGACGCAACGGCGATGGAGAGCTTGTTGAAGTATTGCTCCCCGTCAGTCGGCGCCATCCAAAGCGTTTTTTGCTTCACATTTAATTGTTCCTCCATAAACTTCAGGAACATGTTGCTTTCGTAGCTCTCGCCCTCCGGAAATTTCGGGTCCTGATTAATTCCGAGAACGGTCGTAAATTCCACCGTCTCCGCGTACTTTCCAACGGGATCCACGTTTTCCGCCGGCTTCTCCGTTGCTTCCGCGTTGTTCGTGCTTGCAGCGTTATTGGTTGCTGTCGGCTTGTTGTTATTATCGCTGCAGGCCGTCGACATGAGCAATGTCAAAGCTGTACACACCATTAATGCCTGTTTTCCCCACTTCATAGTTGCTCCCCTTCTTTCTCACAAGTTGTAAATGCTTACAAGACTCATCTTATATCAACGAAGCACAAAGTCAGGAGAACAACCTGTTGTCACCTGGTAGGAAATTGGTTGCCTCTCAATCCGGCGACCTGACTTCACGGGGAAGTTTGCCGGTTTGTTGTTTGAAAAACTTGCTGAAATATTTATCGTCCTTGAATCCGACCTGCTCTGCAATGATATAGATCGGATCGTTGCTTCGCTCAAGCAAGCTCCTTGCTTTGTCCACCCTCAAGGCGTTCATCAAGTCGTGAAAGGCCATTCCGACGAATTGCTTGAAGCAATGGCTGAAGTAGCTTCGGTTAATATTCACTTGCTTTGCTATTTCGGCTTGTCCAATACCGTCCTTCATGCCGTCCAGCATAAGCTGTCCCGCTCTTACGACGGTCAAGCTTACTTCGTCTGACAATCCCTCGCACTTGAACAAGACGCGGATCTCGCGAAGCCAATCGGTCCACTGCTTCCAAAACTGAAGCTGGCCGGTTTGTCTGCCCCATTCTGCGGAGCCGGAGATATGGACGAAGTAACGCCAAACCGACAATGTTTCTTGAAGCATGCTCACCAGCTCTTGTACCGGCGGCCTCAGCTCATGCACGAGTGTTACCCATTGCTGGAATACCTTATCGTCATAGAGCCAGGAAAACTGCTTCCATATCGAGCCTACTTCCTCCAGGCCTGTTCTTGATGGCTGCTTATTCCCCGACTGGATCCCAGTCTGCAGGGTAGACCACTCCGTTTCGACAGTGGATACATCGAAGGCGTAATTGTAGAACAAACAACGTTCCATATATTGATCCAGTATGTTTTTTAATGTTTTGTCCGGCATTTCCGGATAATGGCGGATGACGACCGGTATCCACTCCTTGGCATCCAGCATGCCGACGATCTCTTCGCTTGATTGACCTTCGTTTTGGAACTGGTTGCTCCTGACAAACACGCCCGAATGAGTCAGCAAGAGAGCAGATTCACCTTTTTTTAGACCATTAGCCAGTCTAGACGAGGCAAGCTCATGATCCGCGTTCTTCCATACAGGCGCAAACAGAATGCCGAAAGGCCTGTCAGCTGAGCTGGAAGAGCTGCCGCGTGCGCGGCTTTGTCGCAGCTGCCCGATACGATCGACGATTTTGTGCATCGTCGCATGAAGCGACTCGTCTTCCAGCTCGGTCTTTACAATATAGTCCAGAACGCCATACCGGACTGCCTCTCTCGCGTATTGGAAGTCTTGATGGCAGGTGAGCACGACAATATGCGTATCGGGATGAGTCTCCCTCACCTTCTCGATGAGCTCGAAGCCGGACATGATGGGCATGGATAAGTCCGTAATCAATAAATCTACTGGCTCGTTGTCCATCATCTTCAAGGCGGATTCTCCATTGGAGGCTTCCCCTACAATGTTTATTTCATGCTCTTCCCATGCAATCAAGTGCTGTAATCCCTTTCTCACGAAATACTCATCGTCCACGATCAAGGCTCGAATCATGCTTCATCCTCCCTGCGTACGGGTATACGTATCGTCATGACGGTTCCGACTTCCAATTCGCTTCGAATGCCCAATTTGTATTCTGGTCCGAAGTGAGCTTGAACAAGATGATTAACGAAAGGCAGCCCGATTCCGAGCCCACGCTTCTCTTGAGGTTCGTTTGATAATAGGGCTTCGATTTTCTCCTCCGTCATGCCTTGCCCGTTATCCGTTACATCAATGACTAGATGGTTTTCGGAATCTATTGCGGCGGATACTTGTATTTTTCCGCCTTCGTCCCTGAACGCGTGATAGAGCGCGTTCTCGACCAGCGGCTGCAGGGTAAATCTGGGGAGCATGCAGTCCAATGCTTCCTCCTCAATATGCAGCTGAATTTGAAAGATATGATGGTAACGAATTTGCTGGAGCTCAATGTATTCGTTCAAGGCCTGAATTTCTTCCCGGAGCGGAACAATGCCGCCTTCCTTGCCCAAGTTATAATGCAAGACTCGGGAGAACGTTTTGACCAGATTCACGATTTCCTTCTGTTGATTCATCATGGCGATCCACTGAATCGTGTTCAACGTGTTATGCAAAAAGTGCGGATTGATTTGGTGCATGAGCTTCTCGACCTCCAGCACTCTCTTTCTGTTTTCCTTTCTCTCGACCTCTAGCAGCAATTCTACAATTCTCTGCTTCATGTCGCCGACGCGCAACAGCAAATCATCGAACTCGCGCAGGCCCATCAGCTGCACTTCAGCTTCCAATTGGTTCATGGATACGAGTTGAATTTCCTTCTTGAGCTTAAGCATCGGTTTATTTATCGTGCGCCATATAATCCATGCGAGCGACAAGCTCGCGCATATAGCGAACATGCTGATTAGCCAAAATTGGAGAAGCCACTTTTGAATATCCTCGGTAATATCGTTTTCCTTTAGGATAGCGACAAGCTTCCATCCATTAACGCTGTCCTGGCTATAGGTTCGATGTCCCTCTACCGATAGCTTATCCGCATTTACCTCCGCTCCTGGCTGAGCAATGTCCGGGCTGCTGCTATAGACGATGACTCCGGCATCGTTGATAAGCACGTGGTTAACGGGCATGCCGTATTGCTCGCTTCGGAATATACTTCGCAGCACGTTGGGACTCGTCTCCAGATACACATACATGGGATGATTATCTTCCGTGTTATCAGCTTGGCGTATTATGGACAAGACGGGATTCGGTTCGAAAATGCTCATGGATCGATGGAAAGCATAATAGGAAACCTTAGGTTTGCTAGACAGCAGCGGGAAGGAAAACGGGTCCTTTTTCTTGTCTACGATGTAGTAATCAAACACGTATTCCGAAGTGTCAGGCACGAAATAAAACATGGTTCCAATAACAACGTTCGTGTACAAAATAGATTGAAGCTCTTCATTGACTTCCTTTAACAGGGCCGCTTTCATGGATGGCGTGGAACTGATGAAGGTCTGTACCTTCCTGCCGGTGGAGCCGAACGCAAGCTGCTTGGAGGCAAAGTCCAAGTTGTTCATCGTATTTTCTAACGCAGCCATCTCCATTTCAAGATTGCTCTTAATTCCTCGCTCTACCCTGTTATCGAGGAGAGAATAGATAGAATAATACGAAACGCCCCCAAGCAGCGTCAGGGGAATAAGCGCGCTTAACGTCAGGATGGTGATAAGCTGTCGCTTGAATGACTTCGGTTTCAAGAAACGCAGAATTCCAGCCATGCTTCGCCACCTTCATTCTTGTATGAATATGCCATTATAGCACAAGTGACCCTGCTTCTATCAACGCCAGTCTATGGCAAAGCTGCGAGTCCTCATGTTTCATCATTATGTTGTCTGAAGATGTGGTAGGCGCAGGCGGTCCATAACAATGCTGGATCCCTAAGCGCCTCCCCCGTGCATGCGTCATAATGCTCCGGGAATCCGCTGGTGCGGGCCATTGACATGAATTTGCCCGACAATTCGCCGGCCAGTCTCGACTCTCCCAATTGTCTCAAAGCATGGACAAGCATAACTGTAGGCGGTGCCCATATAGGACCGCGCCAATAGCCATCGGCTTCATAACGGCTGCTGGTCAAGGCCTCGCTTGCCAAGCCGAACTCCGTCAAGAAACGGCCCTCTTCCGACAAATCCTGAATCATGGCTTGCCGAATAGCCTCTGGCAATCTCTTGCCTAGAAGCAGCGGCATATATAAGAGCAGACTATCTGATTGAGTCGATAGCCGGAAGCTCTGCGCAGGCAACGCGGAGGCCAGGCGAGCTCCGAACCTGCGTCCATCCCAGAAGTGCTCCATCATCAGCTGCAGCAGCTTCTCGGATTGCTGCTTCCATGACTCGCTCTCGGCTTGTTTCCCCAGCTTCCCGGCAATCATAGACAGGACTTCCAGCTGAATAACCAAATATGCGCATAAATCAGGAGACTCAACGGGAGTGCCTTCATAGAAGACGGTACTGTTATCCCAGCCGCTGTCATTGCCGTTATAGTATTCCGGTATGCCGTTCTGGTTGGAATCGCGATGCAGAAACCAAAACGAGGTCCACTTCGATAACGGAATATAGGCGTCTTTCAGCTTATCCGGGCCGATCTTGTCCGTATGTTCAAGCATCCAGAGCAAAGCCCACCCATGAATGGGAGGCTTGTGATAACCTCGCGTCAATACGGTGTCCGTTATCCGGTCCGGCAGCGCGCCGAAACCATCCTGATGGTCAAATACGAGCATCCATTGATCCCATGCCAAATCAGGATGAGATTTCGCAAGAGCCATGCCGTGGAAGCAATGGTCCCAGCTCCAAACGCCCGGCATGCTCACTTTGGAGACGAACATTGCAGATCTGGCATAATAACCTCTCGGCTTGACAAAGGAGGACCACATCAGATAGGCAGCCAGCCGGTCCGTTGCCGCATAAGGGTCAGCTTGGTCCATTGACACTCCGGTTTCAACCATCCATTGCGTGATGCTTGTCTCCGTACGATGGAGAGCTTCCTCGAACAGAGGGAATTCTTGCTCGGTGCATACTGAAGTATTTCCCAGCAGCTCCATTGCTCCGTCCGCAGAACGACCTTCTTCCGCCCGCCATTCCACGCCCGACTCGCCGTATTGATCGCCGTCCCATTTGTTGAAGGAGTGAATGGCTCCAACATCGCCAGTGACGAACAAGCGGTTTCCCTGTGCAGGCAAATTGACATCCCAAGCCCCTTCATTCAATTGAACAATGGATGAGGGCATGTAGAAGCATGCTCGGAGTACCCCGTTCCGCACCCTGAGCTGAATGCTGTCCGCTCCGCCGAATAGAAGCTCAGCGGAGCTATCCCCGCCATATAAACGAATACTCGAGAATGTCGCTTCATACAGAAGCGGCAATGCAGCACCGCTCAAGTCTCGCAGCTCCCATCTGCAGATCCGATCCTTCCACAGGGAAGAATGTAGCGTTCGCGTATATAGTCCATCCGGATACTCCTCGCTTGCCGGATAATGAAACAGCGTATAGTACGAACCAAAATAACTTAAAGGAATTTTGGTAATATCCAGTTGCATTCCTCTTCACTCTCTCTCATTATCATGTTAGTTCTCGCCGTTCTTCGATGATTGTTGGACATGCTTCATCTTATCACTCAAGCTCGCCCACTTTAGTAGGAAGCCCGTCGGAAGCAAGGAGTAAATCTGTCGCATTCCGTCCTTGCGGGTCGCCGCTCGCGTCGATGAATTGCAGTCTGAGAACAGCATTCTGTCCCTGTACCCGGACTTATTGGATTATAATGAAGGTGGAACCGACCATTCTTTAGAATCGGATCATAAAGGAGCAGATGATCTCTTGACTCATACATGCCAATATGTCATTACCCAAGCCGACGATCTGGGCAGCAGCCACTCCGCCAATCGTGCCATCTATGAATCGTGTAAGTTCGGCATTATCCGCAATACATCCGTTATGATGAATACCGGCAGCGTTCTGGAGGCAGCCAAGCTGTTCGCGGGTCAACGAGAGATTTGTATCGGCCTTCATTGCACGCTTAATGCGGAGTGGGACCGCGTAAGATGGAAGCCCCTCCTCCCCGCAAGCCAAGTACCCAGCCTCGTCGGGAAGGACGGCACCTTCCACAAGTCTCCTCTGGAGCTGAAGGAGGCCGGCGTCAATCTTGGCGAGATAATGGCAGAGCTGCAAGCCCAGCTGGACTATTGCCGAAGTCTTGGCTTCCAGCCCGTTTATGCCGATTCGCATATGCGTTTCGAGTGGATAGACGAGCAGCTGCCGAAACTATTTGACGATTGGTGCGATAGCGAAGGTTTGATCTCTTATCGGCGACTGTTTCGCGAGCTGCCGCAGCCCGCCCACCCCATCGGCGATCCGGTGGATCGGCTCATGAACCGACTGCAGAACGCAGGACCAGGTATCCACGGTCTACTCACGCATCCCGCCATGGATGATGAGGAGATCAGACAAACAGGCAATACCTCCATTACCGGCGAGCAGGTTGCCGCTGAACGCAGCGGTGACCGATATATGCTGACGCACAAGCGCACGCTGGACTATTGGAGGCTGCATAACATTGTCCCCGTTACATACAAAGAAATGGCTCATCGTTAAACTGCAGCTTGGTGCAGACAGCAAGAAGAGAAGTGCCCCCTGCCCAGATCGGGCAAGCGGCACTTCTCTTCTTGTGGTGCTGTAATTCTTGGTGCTAGCTATAAGACTTGCTCAGCTCAACGAGTCAATCGAACAATAACCGCTTCGTTCGGCGCAAGCATGCCGGTCAGCAGACCGCCTTGCTGCGCTAATTCTTGTCCGTAAAGCACGGCCGACAGCTGCCAGCCCTCGCTTACCTTCATCTGCAGCTCTTTGGCATCAGGTGAATAGTTAATCGCAATAGCGATACGCTGGCCCTCATTCTCCTCATGCTCCGTAATGCCGACTTGAGGATTTCCAGATGCAAGCGTTCTGCCTTCCCGCGCTTTGGCCGAAATGACTTCATAGAAGCGATAGAACGGGAATTGCTCCGGCTTGTAGCTGACGCCGGTCTGCTGCGACATCGCAAGCTCCAGCGGCAAAGCGCTGAAGAAGACGGTACCTTCTCCATACGAGGAGCGCGTGAATACAGGATTGCCGTCCGGCTCGGCAGCCAGAATCTCGGCACGGTCATTGCGGAAGTCCAGCTTGAACTGGCTTGGAATGACGACCTTCACCGACTCGCCTTCCGCGTTCATGACAACCTCTGCATCGCTCGAGCGGCGGCAGCGGCTCTCTACCGTCAGTCCCGTAAGCTCGGAGAAATTCAGCATGTATCCATCATTCGAGGACACATACAGCGTCGCTCCCGCGCGCACCTTGTCCAGCAGTTGCTCCCAGCGCTGCTTAGCAACGCCGAATACGCCCGTCACACTAGGCAACATATAGAAGTCTGCATCCGGCAGCGGCTGCCCTTCGAAGCGGAAATCCAGATCAAAGCCTGCCTGCTTGGCAAGCATGAACGCTCCCAAAGCCGTAGCCCAATGATCCTGTTCGCTGTTCAGAATACATACGCCCTCGACTCGGCGTGCAGGAAGCTGATCCATCGGAAGCTCCTGAATCATCTTCTTCAGTCTGCCCATTTCCTTCAGCGCAGGCTTTACTCGCCCTTCCTCGGTCATCAGACCAAGCTCGCCCTCGCAGGCTACCCAATCATAAGGAGCGTGCATCAGCTTCGTCTGATCATTCGCACACCACCAAAGCAGGCCATCCAGCCCATGCGCCCATTGCGACAGCATGCTCGTCCGAGCAAAAGCCGCCGCGGTCTCCTCGCTGCATACCATCGGCCCCATCGTGCCCATTTCCTCTGCAAAGCAAGGCTTCTCCCCTATTTGGCCATAAAAGAGACTTTCCGCCGTCGCATGAATCGTCGGTCTTAACGAGTTCAGCGGGTCAAAATCCGCATAAGGCGTCCAGAACGGATAAGGATGCGTCGTCAGCACATCCGTCAGCTCGCCTTGCTCCTGCATCGTCCAATTTCCCGTCGGATTCAGGCTGTGCATGCCGGAGACAAGCGGCCGGCTGGCATCGCTCGCCTTGATCGCATTGGCAATCGCCGCCGTCCATACATAAGCCTCTTCAGCCGAAGCAACCTGCCCCATCTCATTGCACTCATTGCCAAGGTCCCAAGCGATGATCGTATCCGAATGCTTCATTTCCCCAATAAAATAACGCACAAACCGCACCTGCCAGCGAATGGAATCCGGATCCGTCAGAATCGGCTTGCCCTGCAGCGCAGGCGGCACGAATAAACGTCCGCTCATCCAGCCGGTAATCAGACCTACGATCAGCTTTATGCCATAGCGGTCCGCGATTTCCGTAAAGGTCTGGAATCTATCCATCATAAGCGGAGACATGCCCGCGCGCCCTGCTTCCGTATCGGGCAGTCTCTCCTCGCCGATGCGATAGCCCGCATGCTTGCCCCTGCCTGAGTACATATTCGTTATCGGCTGAAAATCCGGCCACAACGGAAATACGCGCAGTACCTCAATGCCGGCTTCGGACAGCCGCTTCAAATCCAGCTCAACCTGCTCCGGTCTCCAATCCGACCACATCGCCGTTCCTGCATGAGAAGCCCAATAATTGCACCCGACAAAAAACTTGCTTGGCAGGTCGAATAAACGATTTTGATTCATTGCTGTGACAGCCTCCCCTTCATGTATAAGCCCATAGCTTCAGCGTACAAAAAAGCAGGAGGGTATTCTATAATAGAGCTATGCAAAAGTATAACGATTCTACTTTTCCGCAAGGAGACTGCGCATGAAGCCCTACTTCGAGAAAAACAAAAACCAGAGCCGTCACCCCGACATCGACCGCCCCTTCTATATTGGCAGTCAAGCAACCGTGGACGAAGGCTATCATATCGCTCCTCATTGGCATTATCATGTCGAAATCATCTATTTGGCAGCCGGCGAAGCGACAGCCGTCGTAGGAAGCCATAGCTACAGACTGCGTCAAGGGGATTTGCTGATCATTTTCCCCTGCGAGGTGCATACCGTTACCGTTCCGACAGGGGTCGCGTCGCTTCACTATGTCATTGGCTTTGATGCGGATTTGCTTCGCCCCATGCCGAACCTGGCCTTCCAATTCGCGTTTATGCTGCCTTACGCCGCTTCCTTAAAGGGACACAAGCCGTATATCTCATCCACTGCCAACGATTATAAGCCGTTGCTCTTCTTAATAAAAGAGATGCATAAGGAGTATACAGCCAGAATGGACGGTTTCGAACTATCCGTTTCTTCCGACATCTTCAAGCTGGTCGTGATGCTCCTCAGACAGAAGGCAATCCTGTCCATTGGAGATAACGAGTCCTCCGAGCCCTCCGGGACGCTGAAGGCCTTTCGAGATTTGCTCGTTTATTTGAATGAAAACTGTCATCATAACATTTCCGCATCGGATGCGGCCAAACGAAGCTTGATGAGCTACAGCCGTTTGGCGACCCTGTTCAAGCTAACGATGAACACTTCGTTTTCGCATTATCTGCTGTTTTTGCGGCTGCGAAAAGCAGAGCAGCTATTGTTGGACTCCTCCAAGAGCATTACGCAAATCGCGCTGGAATGCGGATTTAATTCGCCGAGCTATTTCATCAAGCAATTCAAGCGTACGAAGGGCTTGGCGCCTTTGCAATATAGAAACGCCATGACGAGTTAATCCCAAGGCATCTCATAGGACGGTTTATGCACATCAAACTTCATGGCGATCGAGAAACGCGCCATCGTACCAGGCTCAAGCCTCACCGCCAGCCATTTGTCTTGGATAGCGATCTCTTTCTTGTGCAGGCGATTATGCGCAGAGAGGAAGGACCCGCTGGCTTCCGCCGGGAGCTTGACGGACTGGACGACGGTCGTGAACTGATGCTCCCCGTAGGTGCCGGCCTGGATAATCAGCTCTCGCTTGGACGTCATGCTGGTGTTGACGATCGCCAGCACGATACCCGTGGCGTCCATGGACTCCACAAGCGCCGATACATCGTCAGGCAAGCCCGGCCTTTGTTCAGCCTTGTCGTAATAGCGAATTCTTGCCTGTAGCATCCCGCCATTATAGATCGGCAGAGGCGCTCCCATCGACAGCTGCAGCAGACCTTCCATCGTAACGGGATTGCGAGTCTGCAAATAATGATCCTTATAGGTGGACGGGTCCTGATCGTCATTTTGCATAAAGGTCATACGCCTGTACACCTGCGCAATATTATGAAGCAGAATCTGCTCCGGGTAGCTGTCGTATTCGCCGTGCAAATAAGCTACCCAGGCATGGTCATGCCCGCCTTGATCCTTGGTGCGGTGCGGCAGGATACGCTCCCAGTCTCTGGTTGCGGTGTTGCGGGACAGCTTCAGCCTCTCCAGGTCCTCGGCTGATCTGGAGCGATGCCAAATATGCGTCATGTAGAACGCATCCAGATGCCTGAATTCGAACCAGCCCTGATCGCCATGCTTATAAGGAACATGGTATCCATCCTCATGCATCATGCCTTCCGCTATCAGCCGATCCACTTGGGAACGGGGCAGGTCCAGGTACGAATTGTCGCCTGTCAGCAGAGCTGCGTTCTCGGCTGCGGATACAAGCGCAGGGCCAATGCTCAGCCAGCCATGCGGCCAGGTCCAGCCGTAATAGCCGCCGTACCACTTGCCTAACGTATATTCGCCAACCTTGCCGCTTAAGCCGACATTATCCGGTATGATGCCTCCGTTCTCGTCGCGTCTGCGAATCCAGCCCTTGACGTAACGCTCCACCCAATCCCTGTATTTCTCTTCCCCCGTCCACAGATAAGCATGGGTGATGAGGCTGGTTGCAGCGAGGTTGACCGTCACGTCCCCCTTCGACATCCGCTCTACCATCGCTTGGCCCATACTGCGTGCCGGTCCTTCCTGCTTCAAATTCTCCAGGGACGAAACGTCCGGCAGGTCCGTGAAGGGCAAGCCGAACCATTGCATCCAGTCCGCATAATATCGCGGATTATAATGAAGCTCGAAGTTGCGGCTCCCCGGCCCCATACTGCCGGGGTGGGGAGACGTCATCATATTGAGCCGTTCATCGTAGTTGGGAGCCTCTGGATCTTCGTTGAGATAAAAGCCCGCATATTGCCGGGCGCGGGCTTTGTTGGCATCATGCTTGGGATTGGCCAGCCCCAAATAATAGAAGAACGTATACCCTTCGCCCTGGTGAAACCAGTCATACCCTTGGTCATATTCCTTGACGACGATGGGATGTCCCCGGCCGGTATCATAAATTGCAAACTGCCCGGTAATGGCATCAAATTGACGCTCGGACAGCGACAGAAACCGTTGATCCCCGCCCGCAAGATAAAACAGGGGCCAATTGTGAAAGCTTTCGTAAGCATCGTCGAGCGCATCGATGCCTACATGATCCTCCGTCACGGGCCACTTCAACGTTCCGTCGGGATTAATATACTTCTCAACAAATAAATAGACGCTGTCGTTCATGAGATGAATCAGCCTTCGCATCAGAACGGCCCAAACCGGCGGAGCCTCAAAGGGCTCCTTTACTTCCAGTAGCTTCACGTCGCCACCTCGCTTCCTTGGAGCAGCACCTGAACGATTCCCTCGGGATTAGGGGAAACATTAACTTCTGTTCCGTTATACCGGACTGCGACGGGAGCACCGCCGCGCTCTCTCGAAGTAATGGTAAGCGTGCCTGGCTTGATTGCGCGAACGTCGAATATCTCCGTTCCGTCCGCTCCTTGTGTCCAGATGACAACGGCAGGAACGTCTGCATGGATAAAGGCCTCGCCATCGCGAGTTACGCCAAGCTCGGCTCCCGCCTGAACGGCAAACCGGGAGTCGCCGATCATGATGCCGGACAAGCCGGCTTCCTCCCCGCTGCCATTGCCGAAGCGGATCCCTCCCCAAGGCAGCGGATCGATCAGCTCCTGGAGATAGAGATAAGGGAGCAGTCCTCCCCATGTATAGACAGGATCGGCGTTATAGACGTCGTCGCCGTCTCCGCTTATCGCATTATAGTTTTCATGAATGTGGTTATCCTCCCGCCACTCCTTCAGAAACATCCGCAAGCTGCGCCTTGCCAGCTCGTACGAGTGCTGCTCGTACCCATATGCCTTCAAGCCTTCGTTCACCAGGAAATTCATCGGTCCCCAGACCCGTCCTCGCCAGTAGTCGTTGTCGGCAAAGGCAGGGTGTGTCTTGGCTACGCTTGGCAACGGATATTCGCCCCAGAATTCTTCCTCGTTCAACAGATGCCGCTCCAGCATCGTTCTGGCTCGCTCCGGCGTTGCTGCTCCTGCTGCTAGGGGATAGAACAGTGCCGGTGTAAGCACATCGCTGAAGGAGCCGTCCCAGTGCTTATTGCAATAGATGCCAAGCTCCTCGTTCCAAAGCTCGCTGTTGATGAATGCAACCATTCTGTCATATTCAAGCCTCAGCGCGTGCGCATCCTCCGTCTTCCCCAGAATATCGGCAATCTCCGCCATGGAGCGGCAGTCGAGCGCGTACAGCGCGTTCAGTCCCACATCGGCCAGCTCCAGCGTCCTGCCGCCGGGATTGTAGCGTATGCCGTCATACATAGGGCTGTTATCCAGCCCCGACTCCATCTTGGAGGCCACCTCAAAGGATTCATGAAGGACAACCTCTGCATTCTCCACATATTCGCGGTGGGAGCCCCACTCCAGCAGTCCGTCGCCATTGCCGTCGCGGTGCGTCATCCACCACCGGTTCCAGGCAAGAAACCGGTCATATACCGCCTCCAGCAGCTCCAGCTCCTGGAACTGTCGATACAGCTTCAATACGCTGTAAGCGCCAACGGGCGGATTGGAGCGATCCCAGCGGGTAAGCACCTGCGAGCCGTATTGAGGAGCGAAGTCATCCTGCATCTCCTCCAGAACGCTGTAGACTTGCCGATATGCCAGTCCTTTGTCCTGGACGGCTGCCAGCAGCGAGCAGAGCAGCGTATCCCAGGAGAACAGCACATATCCGCCAAAATGAGTCATATTGCTCATGACGCACCATTCCCGCGTAACTGGCGTGCAGAAGCGCTGCTTCGTAGGATCGTAGATGGTGTTCCAGATCATCCCCTTGAATATAGCCTGCGGCGCATCCTCCAGCATGCCGCTGCCGCTGGACGCCGATCTCAGCCACGCCTCGCGCCGCTCCTGCAGGAAGTCATCCATCTCCTCCGCGTCCATACGATGGTTGCATCTAATGTACAGACTTCCGCTGCAGGGCATAAGGAAGCCCACGTAGTCCGTATTAATGGGCGTCTGCTCCTCAGGCTCATGCCCAACAACGGATACGGCATATTGGCCGGCTTCCGAGGACAGCAGCAGCACATCCTCCAAACGGCTGACGGAGCCTCTCGCATTCCAGCGATACATGCCCGATATATGAAATTTCAGACGGTCCCAGCTTTTGTCAGGCGTTAGCTTGTAGACAAATACATCACCGTCCGAAGCAAATTCCACCTTGCAGGTTAAGTCCTCATATCGTAAATCCAGATCGAAATAAGTTCCATCGAGGCTATGCTCGCCGAAACGGGAAACGTATTTCCATAACATTTGATCCACATATTTCTTAAATTTCTGGTCATAGAAGGCAATGCGAACCTGCGCCAGATCCGGCACCTTCATAATGGCATTGAGCCGCTCGACATCCCATGTGCCCCAGCTGCCTGTCGTATTCATGACTTGTCGCCTCCTGCTCCGTTAGCTTTCTACTTCAATAGGACGGTCTCTCCAGCCTTCAGCTCAGCTTCCGCGCTTCCGCCTTGCCAGCTGTACATCAGCTTAATCGGCGCTGTGGAAGCGGCACGAATAACGGGCCGAGCAGACACATCCGGACGCGCTTCGCAATACAGCGACAGCCAGTCCTTCTCCCCAATGGGATAACGCTCTGCGCCGTGTCCTTCCGTCAGCCGAATATCCCAGACCAGCTCATCGGAAGTGACGGAGCGTTTCAGTCCAATGACAAATTCAAGCAGCACCGTAATGGTGGATACACCTGTCCAGCCTACAAATTCCAGCGCCGCCAGCTCGCCTCGCTCGATAACTTCCGGCGCATAATTCTCCCATAATGTACCCGTCTGACGGTATACCTCGCACACACTTCCGACATGGTTCAGAGCAATCTCATGAGCGAGTTCATCCTGCTTTGTATGCTCCAAACCCTTTAGCACCATGTAATTCGTAGGCGCCCAGATGCTCCCTCTCCAATAATCGCCTCTCTCCCTGTAACCCTGCGCGTTCGCGGCAAGCGTCGGTACGCGATGGGGACGGTTAAACGTAGCAGGATCGCTCAGATGGCTGATGAAACGCTGCAGCCGATCCGGAGGGATAGCGCCGGAGAGCAGCGCCCAGAAGGAGCCGATGGACATCACGTCAGAGAGAGAACCGTCGGAGTGCTTGTCGAAGTAGAAGCCCTTCTCTTCATCCCACAGCTTGTCGTTCACAAGCTTCGTCAGCGCCTCCGCTTCTGAACGGAATTCTTCCGCCTCTCCCGAGCATCCCAGCAGAGCGGCCATCTCCACCAGCAGCTTGGCAGAGAGCAGATGCTGAAAAGTCACATCCACCCAAGTCATATGGCCATGATCGAATTCAAGCTGCGTGCTGCCGGGAATCCGCGGTTGATTGTCCATGCCGCAGCCCCAGCCCGTGGAGTAATACCCGCCATCCTGCCATGTCCGATAACGGCGCATCCAGCGATGGTAGCCTGCAATAACGGGAAACACCGCGCTTAATCTGGACTTGTCGCCAGTCTGCTGGAAGTAGAGCCACTCCGACCAGGCAAGCAGATTAGGCCCCGTGCTGGAAGGATCGTAGCGATGGAACTGCTCCTCCCCAGTCGTTTCGTTTATTTCGCGGCAGATGAATCCGTCGGGATGCTGCTTGGCATAGAAGTTGTCCATCGTCTCCTGAAATCGGAACGCCCGATTCCCGTAACCTCCGAACATCAGCATAAAAACAGAATCCCACATAAATAAATTGCCGTTAAAGGCAGGGTCGATGTAATTCGCTATAAATCCGCTTCCCTCTTCCGGCTGGCGCAAGTTGCCAAAGGCAATCTCCCAGCTTCTCCAGTAGCAAGCGATCAAATCAGAATGGCCGTCCCAGATCGGAATGGGCAGCAGGCTGCGCGATTGCCCGTATTGGGGCAGCTCCTTTTCTTCGGGGCGGCGGCCGATAAACGCATTCCTTTTCACCCATTCATTATGAAGATAGGTACGAAAGTAGCCTCCCTGATCCTTGCCATACAGCCAGTCCGTCAAGAACATTCACTTCCTTTTCTCGTTTCCTTCATGCTAACGGAATAAGAACAGGCCTTAAACTACCCCAATCAACGATATGTAGCATTATTCAACGCATGCGGCAAATAAGCCATACCGCCTCTATGGAAGAGGCGGCATGGCCGTTTGAAAGGTTTCGTTCTATGCTATTAACGTTGTCCCTATTCCCAGCGTCCGATGTTTGGCGCGGATCCGGAGAATGGATAGCCTACATTCGTACCGGCATCAACAACGAGGCTGCTGGCCGATGCGGGCTTGTAATACGTATCCCATCTGGATCCGGTTCCCAGGAAGCCCGGGTTGCCCACCACATTGCCTGCTCCGAGCGTAACGCCTCCGATGTTAAAGCTGTTTTTCTGCGAATTGGTATGGTATTTCAGATTGTGCGTAAAGGTGATGTTGCTGCCTCCATCCACGTCCGAGCCCTCCGTTTGGAGGAACGCGTTGTTGCGAATATCGACGCCGCTCGCGGAATTCAGCTGCAAGGCGTTGCCCATCCGATCGAAGACATTGTTGTAAATTTTAATGTTGCTCGCGGTATCCGGAACGAATATGGCTGCGCTGTTGCCGAAGCCAAAGCCCGGCGTACGATTAACATTGGCGAAAATATTGTTGCGAATAATATAGTTTTTCAGCTCATAGCTGCCTGCGCCCCACCAGATCGCCACGCCAAAGCCTTTGTCCTGGAAGTAGGAGTCGTAAATTTGAACGCCGGCGAGTGCCGCCTCGACAGCCTCCTTGCCGCTGACCCCATCCTGATCGACCATTCTGATATTGTAAATCTTAAGGTTGTTCGCCTGTGTGCCGCTCGGCAGATAAGCCGCATTGACGGCAGCGTGATTGACGAAGGAGAACCATGTATTGCAATTGATGTTGTACACTTCGTTGCCATAGCTCAGGTTCCACAGCTCGATGGAAATCTTCTCTCCCCATGCGGCATCCTGTTCATTAACCGTTATTTCGGAATCATAAATCTTAACATTGCGGAAGTGTCCCACAAAAATAAACTTGATGCCGTATCCGACTGTGTCATTAACGGTAATGTTATAAATATTCGCGCCGTCCAGGCCCGCCAAGTTGAGGTTGCCGAGCGTTTCGCTGCCGAGCTGCGCCCCGTTATTCTCGAAGTTGACATTATAGATCGTCGTGTTGTTCATCCACTTGCCTTCAGGCAGCGCGATGTACCACCACATGTCGCTTCTAGCGAATACGGCGCCGCGTTGATCGAAGTTGCGAATGTTGACGTCGTGAATCGTCACATTGTTGCGGTTCTCGACCCAGACGCCGGCTTTGACCGCCTTGCTGTTGCCGTCGAGCGTGAAGTCTCTCAGCGTTTGATTGCCGTTAGCGGATGCGATCATGTTTTCGGGCGAGCCATATCGGTTGTTAGGACCCGAATACCCTGGCGAGAAGAGCTGGATCAAGCTGCCATGATACATCAGCTTCCAGTCGGCATGGCTGCTGTCTATGCCTGCCTCGTGCGAAGGAATGGCTCCGCTTGCCGTTATGATCGTTTGCGACTTGCCCGCGCCCTTCAGATTTGTGCCTGTTTTCAAGCGGATGGCTTGCGTCTCAGTGAAGGTGCCCGCGCCAATATTAATCGTATGTCCTCCATCAGCAGGAACCTGCGCTGCGGCATGCGCGATCGTACGCCAAGGATTTCCTTGCGTGCCGGATCCCGTTGTATCGCTACCAGTTGTCGATACGTAATATTGCGTAGCTCCAGGCGGAGGCGTCGGTGTCGGTGTCGGCGTCGGCGCTGTGCCAGTCGTGAAGGAGATGCCCGCGTTGGTGGCCAGCTTGGTACCTGTCGTGTTCTGCGATGTCACCTTCCAGTAATATGTCGTAGAACCCGCTAGCGATAACGTTGGCTGATAACTTGTGCCCGTCAGCCCCGTTATATTGAGAATAGGGTTAGCATAGCTGCTGCTTGTCGATACGACAAGCGTATAGCTTGAGGCAGCGCTAGAGGTGTCCCAAGTGAAATTCGGTTTTGTGCTCACGCCAGTCGCATTGTTGGCCGGGAACGTCAGATTGAACGCTCCGGGCGACGGCGTTGGTGTCGGTGGAGGCGTCGGGTCCGGCTGCAGATAGATGTTGTCCAGATTAGCTACGGCGTTAGACGATGCATTGCTCTTGAAGCCGATCGTATTGACGCCGTTGTTCAAGCTGATCGACTCCACATGGGTGCCCCAGCTGCTCCAGCCTCCTGTGCCAGCCAGGCTGAGCGTCTTCGACTTTGTTCCGTTGACGAACAGGTCAAGCGAGCTCACCGATCCGTTGCCGGCAGCATAACGAAGCGTAACATTGCGGCTGCCTGCAGAGGAAGCGTTTACAGTGAAAACCGTATTGGCGCTGGCGTTAAAGTGATAGCCCTCTACGAACCCGGAGCCGGAGTATCCCGAGTGGCCCGTGCTGGATGCGGCTCCGCCGGACAAAGCTGCATTCTCCGCTTCATACGTTGTCGTTCCCGGCGGCGGCGGCGATGAGGTCGGTGGCGGCGGCGTTGGTGTTGGTGGCGGTGGTGTTGGAGTTGCCGTAGGTGTCGGCGTTGGTGTTGCTGTAGGTGTCGGTGTTGGAGTTGCTGTAGGTGTCGGCGTTGGCGAGGTGACGCCTGTTGTTACTTCGATATAGTCAATCTGAGGAGAGAGTGACGCGTTTGTATCGTTTTTGATCTTGATATCCAGCCATCCCCCGCCCCCGACGGATACTGTCTCTGTCAACGTGGCCCATGTGCTCCAGGAAGCGGTAGTGGGAAGCGATAACGACTTCACTTTGGTATTGCCCAGGTATAGGCCCAGATGGTTAATCGTCGAGCCCGATGCATTCGCGTAGCGAATTTTGACCTCAATGGTTGAATTGGAATCTAGCGACCTTCCAAAATGGATGGACGACCACTCGCTTGTGAAGCCCGTTACGTATCCCGTGCCCGTATAGCCGCTATTGGCGGATGATACCGACACATTGGACTTGTTCATGTCCTCTGCCTCATACTTCGTTGTGTTCGCGCTTACACTTTCCGCCTGCAGAAAGCCTTGCAGCAAACTTACGAATAACGCGAAAACTAATACGATCGCTAGTGCAGACCTGCTCGACCTAAGCTTTCCTGTCACTGTTCATTCCTCCTTGAAATGTTGTCATTTCCCTTTGCTTCCCTTATGCATGCCTTTCTGTCTACGGCCCCCCCTTTCTTCCAAAGTTACCCTTATCCTACAAGATGACAACGACGCGGTTAACTGCACCAATCAACGAAATATAGACATATTCAACGGACCGGCATGCCAACCGCTCGTTAATGAGGCCATTTGTCGTAGAATAGGGATAGGAGGAGGATGGCGATGCTACATACCTGGATCAAGAAAACGAAAGAACAGATCAGTCTAACAGCGCTGCTGCTCATAGCAGCCAGTATCGGGATACTCTATTATCTATTAACTGCAAATGCAGAGGCCGACCAATTGGAAGATCAAATGCGGGCAGCTTATGAGATAGAATCCCTGCAGGAGCAGACTTCAAGCGCTGCAGACGCACCGGAAGGGGAGCAAGTTCATAGGCAAGCACCTGTGCAGCCGGCTCATCCGCAGCCGCACTTGCAAGTAGGTGCGCCATCCACCTGGAAGGGAATCGCGGATCGGCCCGATGTATTTGCGCGAATGCGCATCCCCAAGATGGATCTCATCGCTCCAATCGTACATGGCGTCGAGGACAAACAAATTAAATCCGCTATCGGGCATTTCGTTCAAGAGAGCGTGATGCCGGGCGAAATCGGCAATTCCGCCTATGCCGCCCACAACAATCATTTGTTCGGCTCCTTCTTCAATCGGATTCACGAGCTGGAGATGAATGATGAAATTATAATAGATGACCTGGAGCTGAGCTATACGTATCTGGTAACAGACATATTTGTAGTCAAGCCGGAGGAGGTTTGGGTGCTGGAGCCTTTTCTGGACGGCAAGCGCACCATTACGCTCGTTACCTGCGAAAGTCCGGAGAACGGCGGCAACAAGTTCCGGGTCATCGTCAGAGGAGTCCTGATGACAAGCGATGAAGGCGATTCCGGCCAGGTTCGAACCTTGCAGGCGCAATTGCGGGAGGCGGGCGAGCTTCCTTACCAACCGATGCTGCTAGCCGGAGGGCTGCAGTCCCCGGTCGATGCGGCTCAGGCGAAGGACGGCTCCCTTCTCGTTGCGGAACGTTCAGGGAGCGTTAAACAGATAAAGGATGACAAGCTAGAGTCGACGCCGGTCTATCAAGCGGGATCCTCCTCTGAAATTGTTGCCATGGCTCTTGATCCCAATCACAAGGTCAACGGATTTGTATACCTATACGAAAGACAGCTCGCCTTTTATCCTGCAAGGGGTCGTCTAGTCAGGCTTACGTATCAAGACGGCAAGCTGACGTCTTCCCATCTTCTAATGAAAGAACTGCCGGGAAGCTGGGATCATGCAGCGCTTGCCATAGATGAGTCCGGAATGCTTTATGCAGCATTAAGCGCCGGCAGCGAGGATGCCAGGCTGCTCTCGATCTCCAATGTGGATGCAGATAGGACAAAGCACGAATCCAGCATTCGCGAACTATCATCCGGCGAGATATCAGGTCTTGCCTTTCTCGCCCATTCGTCGCAGCTGTTTGCAGCTCGGCAGCACACCGACGGCACGGAGGATCTCTATCCGCTGGATACGGAAGGTATGCCATCAGAGAAAGGTTCTCCCGTTGAAGCCATGCCTGTCCTTCATAGCGGTACTGACGAATGGGATGCCGGGCGTATCGTTTTTGCTTCTTCCGGGGAATGGGATGGCGCTTTGTTGATTCCTTCCCGTTCAAAGAGCGGCATCCTGAAGCTGACCCTTCATCCGGAGCGACGGAATATCGCACAGCGGCTGGAGTTCTACAGCTTGGGAGACTTCGGACCTTTAGGCGGCCTCTATGAAGCGGAAGACAGCACACTGTTGGGTTGGACCGATAACGGAGGAACAAAGCCCGACTCCTTAATCGCGTTTACGCCGTTGCCAATTACGGTAAACGTCGCCGGGAAAGCCGCTGCCTGGGGCTCCTTGGTATATCTGGACAACGGGGTTCCCATGCTGCCGTTTAAGGAGCTCATGACGTCGCTGGAGCTTCCCTACGCCTGGACCTCCTCTACCTTGACGGCAACGATCCGGAATGGAGCGCACGCCATGGAAATTCAAGCTGGCTCTGCGTTCATTCAATATAACGGGCAAAAGCAGTCCATGGAACGAAAGGCCGTACTGAAAGGCGGCCGAATCTATGTCCCCTTGGATGCCTTCAATAAACGGCTTCTGCTGACTGCGTCATGGGATGCCGAGAATAGAAAAATACTAGTGAATGGGAAGAAATGAGACGGAGGCCCTATTTTCGGTGTTGAATGACAGAAATCGTTGTTTGCGTGAGTAGAGAACAACCCTCTCCCAGCGATAAGATGATAACGAAATCAAAAATAATGATAGTAAAGAGGTGGCCAGAAATGAAGAAGATGAAGGTTGTTGCCATTGCGTTGTTCTCGAGCCTGCTGTTAGGCTCACTGGGGGGTGTCGCTGCTGCTAATGAAAGCAACCTGCTGAAAAACGGCGGTTTCGCGGGGTACACGAACGATGTGCTGGACAATTGGTTACACGAGGCTAGTCCTGAGGTATTCGCTTTCCCTTCCAAGGAGAAGGGCGAGTTCATCAGCGATACGCAAGGCAGAGGCTACTGGCTGGGAGAAGGCAAGGACGTCAAGGCTTCTTTGAAGCAAGAGGTACAGAACGTGCCTGCCGGCAATTATGAAGCCAGCGTCTGGTCCAGAGCAAGCACAGAGGGCTTCCAGACGCTTAAACTGACGGTATTTGCAGGAGATGTAGCGCTAGGCAGCACGGATCTGCCCAAAGGCGATGCTTACGCGCAAGCCAAGCTCAACATTACCGTAAGTGAAGCCTCGACGCTTACTTACAGCATAGAAGCTCTATCCGCTGCCGGGGGCGTATTCGTCACGCTGGATGACGCCAGCCTTGTTGCTTTAGCCGCTGCTGAAGCCCCTGCCGCAGAAGAGAGCAAGGAAGAAGCGCCTGCTCCGGATAAAGGCAGCGAGCCTGCAGCAAGCGGCGGCACCTTGCCGAAAACCGGCTCCAATATTCCTGCCAGCTACATGTACGCAGCCGTTGCCGCTTTGATCGCGCTTGGAGGCTTCCTCCAATTCCGCAAGATGAGAAGAAATTAAGGGCTTAAGAGTCTAGGGACGTAAGAACCGTCTCCGAATAAACAGACTGCAAGGAGCTCCTTCATCCTCAAGCAAGAGGAATGGACGGAGCTTCTTTTGTTTTTTCGTTCTTGTAGCGTTGCCAGTTAGGAGCTTAACGTTGCAATTAATCTCCTGGTCAATTCCAGTGCTTCTCCATAGCTTCTTCGCATCGAGAAAATCCATTCCTTAAATAATATTTTACGCTATCACTGCTTGGCCAAAGTATAAGAAACTCTACCATTCGTAAGCATATTTTAATATGCATGATTGTATTGAGCTACTGTCCCACATTAGGATGGTCTAGTCGCACAAATGAGTTGGTTCTGTTGATCAAGTTCATTTAAAGCTTTACTAACAACATCACGAGTGAAGCTTTTTACGATTATCAAGTTTTCGAAGAACAAAACGCTACCATTTAAATTCCGATCTATATAATCAGCAAGACCTGCTTTTGTACAAATCGAACACCAGCGTTTTTCTCCGGTACTGAACGTAACTGTGATCTCTATATGCTCCAAAGAGTTCTCGCTCTCGTCTTGAATCACATCGTCAAATTTCCAGCTTTCAACTACAGGCACACTGCCGCTAGCACCTTCAAAATAAGACTTACGAAACCACCTTGTTCGGTTATTATCACCTTTGACTTTCACTTGTCCTTTATCGAGGTCTTCGTCCAACACTTCGTATAATTTCCCGCGTGTCAAAGCTTCTTTATAAATACCTACGCTGGTACAAACGAACATCTTCGATGACATTTCAAGTCACCTTTCCGATTTTGGAATTAAGCTTACTCACAACTTGATTTTAACACATATTGAAAAGAGCCGCCCCTTCCACAGGAAGGAACGACTCCTTATGACGTCTCTAATCGCTTTCAATCGAATTCAGCTAGCCAAGACTAGACTAGCCTCTGCTTGCCTGACGCTTGCGTAGCTGGATGTATACAGCCGCCGCTGCAAGCAGCGCAGCCAATCCATAACCAAACTCTACGGGAACATTGGAGCCAGTCTTAGGAAGCGTTGTAGCTGCATCGTCTCCTTCTGCAGGAGCTGGAGCTGGAGCGGCGGCTCCGTTGCCTTCCACTACCGTGCTCGTCTTGTAGGAGTATACGCCGAATGCGCCTTCTTGCGTAATGCCGCCAGCGTCCACTTGGTTGAATGCTTCCTTGCCGTCGATTACAACGGTCAGTCGCACGCCGCCGTCCTCGTTTACCGTGCCGATTTGAATGGCATGAGCCGTGCCGGACTTGTACTTGCCATCGTTAGGTACGTCTGCAATGCGCGTTTCCTTGCCGTCTACCCATTTCTGAACCTCGATAATGTCTTCTTTGAAGATAAACAGGTAGCCGGAGCCGCCTTCCCAAATATGGTTAACCGGAGTTGTTGAACGAAGCTGGAAGCCTGGCCAAGAGGAGGCAAGATCAAATGTAACCTTCATATCGAAAGTCGCATCCTGGAACTTTTTGGCTGTATAGCCGCCCGGACCGTCATTGGCCGCAAAGGTTGCCTTGCCTCCGTCAAAGCTTACACTGCCGCCTTCCCAGCCGGCTTGATCCTTAATCAGATCCCCAACGTTTACCGTTTCTGCCGCGGCAGACGCCATAGAGCTCATTAATCCAAACGCTAGAATTGCAACCCATACTGCGAACAGCTTTCTCATCTTCATGTTTTTATCCTCCTAAGAGTGGTTTGTTCTTCCTCTTCATCATAGTCTTTCGACCTATATTTTTCATGTAAGCCATTCAACGAAAAGTGTAACTATTGTACGATTTCGTAGCGGCCTATGTCAGGCGCTGCCCCTTCAAACGGCATTTCGACATCCGTTCCGTTATCAATCAAATCGCTGCTTGGCAATGGGCGATAATAATCCCCCCATTTTTCCCCCGTGCCAGTGAATAACGGGTCACTCTCCAAATTGTCGGTTAATGAGATCAGGCCTGGATCCGGAGCATTAAACCAGCGATTCTCCCCGGTCCAACCACTGCCGAACTGTAGGTTATGGCTCACAGCAACTTCGCTGATTGCATCCCCCTTAACCCGAATCGCAGGCTTGGTCATCTCCAGAAACACGTTGTTCTGAACGCGAATATCGCTTATCGAATTGGTGCCCAAATTTTCAATCATGACGCCGGTTTGATACTTATGAAAGACATTATGATAGATACTGATATGGCTATAATCAAAATCTCTTGCGTTGCTGATTAATATCCCGGAGCTGTCGCTCCAGTGGACCCTTTGGTGCGTCCTGTTAGAGAAAATATTATGATGGATTGAAATGTCCCCTCTCGCTCCATCCCATATCGCAATGCCGATTCCCTTCTGTTCGATGTAATTGTTGTAGATCTCCGTCCCTGGCGTTCCAATTTCAATGGCTTCCTTCACGCTGTTATACTTGGTGCCTATAATGCGGTTGTCCCGCACCGTAATGCTTCTCTTGCCATCCTTATTGAAGCCCGGCGTGTTAACGATAGAGAACCAGGTATTGGCGTTCACTTCATAGAGCTCGTTACCTTCGCTCAAATTCCAAAGCTCAACGGATATATCCTCTCCCCATAAAGGGTCCTCTTCATTTACTTGAATCTCGCATTGGTAGATAGAGGTGTTCCGGAAGTAGCCGAATTCCATAAATTTAATGCCGTAGCCTATGGAATCCGTCACTTTAATATGATGGATTTGGGCGCCGTCGAGACCGCCAATATTCAGATTGCCGGTGGAAAAATCCTGATAATCGTTGGCAGAGTCGATAAATTCCGTTTCGTAAACTTCAATACCCGTCAAATAATAAGGAGGCTCAGCCATAAAGCTTAATCCGCTTTTGGCCACAATGACGGCGCCTCTATCATTAATTCTGTTGAATTTCAGATGATGCAGAACGACGTTATTTCTGCCCTCTACCCATACCCCGCCCTCTAGCGATTTGTCCATTCCATCGATCTGGAAGCCGCTTAACGTCTGGTTACCGTCGGTCTGGACGGAGGAGGTCAGCTTGATGAGAAACACGGGAATGTTGGATTTCAGAATCGTCTCTTCGGCTCCTGCCCCTTCAAGATTGACCCCTAGGGGCAGAACGGTTTGCAGCGTCTCGTCATAGATACCCGCCTCCATTCTTATCGTATGTCCTGCATTCTCCGGCACGTGTTTGGCTGCGTAAGCAAGTGTTTTCCACGGCGCCTTTTGCGTGCCTTTCCCCTCCTCATCGCTTCCGCTTGGGGAAATATAATACGCCTTTGCTTGTCCGTCGTCCTCGCTTGAACAGGAAACCAGCAGCATAGCAAGGGCTGCAAGCGCGAGCCATAAGGCCGTCTTAGACAGTGACATCCTATTCATGAACCTTCTCCCCCTTCATTTCCCTCATTATAAGGGATTCGGCAGAAGCTTCTTAGCTGGCGAAATCAACGAAATGTGAAAGAATGCCATGCTCTTTGGGAGGCACGCATTCCCCCTTCAAGTTGTTTGAGAGTAACTTGTGCCCCTATGCTTCACTTCTAACGGACTCCAGCGTCGCTATTCACCATTTTTTCAAAGTTTCTGAAATCTAAAGGACACACAAGCCCCTATTTCCTCCATACGAGCCGTATTTACCTTCACTTTGGCCTAATAACGCCTACCATGTCCGTTATAGCTTGAAAATGGATAAAAACTAACGAATAGGGTCTCCTGTGGCCGTTAGCTTTTCAATGAATCATGAGGGAAACCTTCGTATCCTGAAACTCAAAAAAGACCATCGCAACTGGATGGTCTTCACGGACTCACGGACTGTGTACTATTGAATGGTCTTCACGAACTCACGGACTGTGTACTATTGAATGGTCTTCACGAACTCACGGACTCTGTGCTACTGGACGATCTCCATTGGACTCTGTCTTACGCCATGGCGCTCCATATGGGCAGGAATCAAGATTCTGGCGCAGGTTCCCGCTCCCCAGATGCTGAACAGCTCGACGCCATAGCTCTGACCGAACTGCAGCTTGATTCGGGCGTCTACATTACGAATTCCATATCCGATACCCACGCCATCCTTGAGGAAGATTTGCCTAATCGTTTCCCTCCTCATGCCAACGCCGTCATCTATTACTTTGAATTCGATATCGTCGTTTACCCTCCTGATGCTGATCCGCAAGTGAATCACTTTGCCGAATAGGGCATGCTGAAGTGAATTTTCTACAAAAGGTTGCAGAATGATCTTGACCGTGTCGAACTGCAGTACGTCGGAATCGATGTCATAGTAGATTTGCACGCGCTCCCGGTATTTGATTTTCTGGATTTGCACATAAGCCTTTACCTGCTCCAGCTCGTGATAGATAGAGATCAACGTCTTGCCCTTGTTAAGCGTCAGCCGGTAAAATCTTGCAAGCGCCATAATCATGTCATGCAATTGCTCGTTCTCTCCGAATTTGGCAAGCCTGCTCATGGACGATAACGTATTATAGAGAAAATGCGGGTTGATTTGCGATTGCAGCGAGTCCAGCTCCGCCTCCGATTTCAGCATGTTGGCGAGATAAACCTCCTTGATCAGCTCCTCGATGTTCTCGGCCATGACGTTAAATTCCTTGGCTATTCGGCTAAACTCGTCATTGCCCGAAAAGGATATTCGCTTATGAAAGCTGCCCTCGCGGAAGGCCCCCAAGGAGTGCACGATTTTGTGCACGCGTTTGGAATAATAGTTGGATATAAGAAACGCGGCAACGAGCAGCAGCAGCGTGCTGATCGCGCATACCATCCACGTAATCGTTCTTACTTTATTGGCGTCCTCGATCAGAAATTGGTTGGGAATATACGCGACCATGGACATGCCAAGCTCCGGTATCTCTTCTTTGATCACCAGATGGTCGGTTTGATTCCCATTCCACCATTTATCCGCATTCAATCTCGAAGATTTAATAGAAGCATCGCCGCTGTCCAATACAACAATTTCAGTACCCGGCCCGATCCTCTGATGATCAACCGCGCTTAACAGGCTGTCCAGCCGCACGATGGTGCGAGTGACTCCGATTCGCTTGCGCTGCTCAAAGTCGACCAAGGTACGAAGCAGCGATATATGGCCAAAGGTCTTGTCATTTTCAATTTGCCGCCACATAATCGTGTTACCGCGATAATTCTCCTTGATTTCCAACAAATCGTCATGCCAGCTCTGCTCGCCAAGCCGCGATTCCTGCAAAATCTCAAAGCCCGGCGCGAATCGCATGGGATTCAAGTGCTCGTCCTGCAGCTTGTACACTTCGGGCATCGTGGGATTGGCCAGATACACCTTCATCAAGGCCGCTTCCCGATATACATTGACGGCGCTGGCGAAGATCGGCATCATATAATCATTGGTAACCTCGTAGCTGTACCATCCGCTCTCATAATACCTGAGATAGGTTTGCAGCTTTGTATCGTAATAAATTTGATCGGAAATTCGCTTTACCTCTTCCGCTTTGTAGACGATGTTGTCTCTCATCTGCTGCAAAATTCCGTGTATATTCTCCCGTGCCTGCTCCCGAATAGAAGCTACGGACGTACGATAGGCCATAAAGCCGATGACGGAAACCGCAATGAGAACGAATACGAGATATGATGACATCAGCTTATAGCTGTATGGAATATAACGTTTCAACGGTCGATGGCTCATCGGAAGCTCCTTTAGCTCTGTCTTCGGTAATCGCCGGGCGTTACGCCATACCTCTCTTTGAATTGCCTGCTGAAGTAGGTCAAGTTTTTATAGCCGACCTGATAGGCAACCTCGTAAATTTTCAGCTTGGGATCCTTAAGAAGCTCCTGCGCCCTCTCCATTCGTTTCTGAATGACGAAATCGCTGAAGTTCTCGTCGGTCTCCTCCTTGAACAGATGACCCAAATAATTGGAGGAGAAGGAGAAATGCTGGGCCACGTCCCTGAGCGTTACGTTATCTCCCAAGCGCTCCAGCACATAAGCTTCGATTTCTTGAATGAGCTTGCGGTTTTTCTTCTGCTTCTTGCGATGAAGCATTTCGGATATTTCGAAGAGACGTCTGCGCAGCCAAGCATGGATATCGCCCACCGTCTCGAACTGATAAAGGAGCTCCAGTTTCTCGAGATCCATGTCGAGCATGCCCTTTAAGCTTTCGTTGATCGACATCAAATACGAATCTAATCTGGTTATAATATGAAGGGTTGCATTGTAAACGGTCATTCTTTTGCCTAGCTTGTTCACGTAGCCGTACCATTGCAGCAGGCAATCGTCGATTTTGACGAGCTCATAATTGGCAATCGCGGCAAACAGCCCCGAGAGCAGCTCTTCTATGTTCAAAGCGTCTTGCAGACGAAGCTTGTCGATGCTGGAGCTTGTAATCACTTTGCCCTTCCCGCAAAACATCTTGAAATACAGCATCTCCGTAGCATGCTCGTAGGCATGATGCATCTCCTCCAGAGCAAGGCAGGGCTCGCCTACAGCAACTGTAATGCTGATGCCGCTCTTGGTGGGCGCAAAGCTGACGAGAGCCTCCATCTCCTCCTTTATGCCGGGCGACGTGGATACAATGGCCAGGTGAGAGGGATCGACTCGGCATAATAAGTAATTGCGTGCCGAATCCAGACACGCTGCGATCGCGGACATGGCCTTGTCCAACGCTTCCTGCTTCTCGCGCGTCTGCAGGTCATGCGTAAATTTCCAAGCGTCATCAAGCTCAACGATGGACACGTAATACGCGCCGGCGTCCAGCGGTATCCCCGCTTGAGACACTAAAGACCGGACGATGTCTATGCCGGACCTGCCCTCCAGCCACTGCAGCAGCATTCGGTCCTGTGCAAGCGTCAGTGAGCTTCTCCACGTATCCTCCAACTGTTCGTTTTGAAGCTCCTTAAGCAGACTGTCCCTCGTACTTGACAGCACCTGGACAAGCTCGTTATCATCAACCGGCTTGAGCACGTAGCCGTGCGCATTCATCTGAAGCGCTTGCTTGGCGTAATGAAAATCCTCATACCCGCTGACGAATATAATTTTCACTTTAGGCTGCAGCTCGAGCGTTCTTCGTGCAAGCTCTAAACCCGTCAGGATCGGCATCTTGATATCCGAAACGACGATATCGACCTCGTTCTGCTCCATAAAGCTCAAAGCTTCGAACGCGTCATCGAACGCGCCGACAACCGTCATGTCCAGCTTGCCCCAAGGAATCAGCCGTTCCAACCCCTCCAGATCCAATATCTCATCGTCGACCAGCAAGACCTTGAACAACGAAATTCCTCCCTTGATGATTGAACATGGCTTATTCCCAAGAACGACTTAGCTGCAACCGCTAATAGAAAAGAAGGGTATACTCAACATCAAGTATAACCCTCCCCCTATGAATTGTTAATGGAATCTGGAAGCTTATTGACCGCTAATCTTCTTCTCGTTTTCTTTCAGCTTTGCGGTTTTGTAAGCAAGAAGCTTCTCGTAGCCCTGACCCGCAGCAGCGGCATGCGCTTCCTGAAGCACGGCCTCGAGATCCGCATCCGACTTGGCATACATCGCTTTGGCCAAATATTGTTTATAAATATCGTCTAGAGCCGTTACGGCAATATGCTCCTCCGTGTTGGCAGGCGGAGACAAATTAATATATTTGGTGGCGTTAGCGGACGTTTTCCAAGCTACATTGACTTGCTGAACGGTCGACCAGCTTCGCTGCTCTTCCGGCAGCTCCATGACGATTTTTGTTTTGGTGCCGTCTACAAGCGAGGTATTGCCCACCCAGTTGTAGTTGCCGAGCTTATCCTTATCCTTGTCCGCTTGCGGAGTCGATGACCATTTCTCATTCAGTACAGGCAATCCCTGATCGTCAATGGCGTCCCAATAACGTCCCGGAGGACCATAGGTCGTCACGGCTTGCCCTTCAGGACCCGTCAGCCAGTCCAGATAGGCGAAGATCCGCTCAGGATCTTTGGCTTCCTTGGTGATGACAACTGCGTTCCAGCCCAGTGTCGTATACGTGTTAGGAAACACCTTTTCCCGATTTATGCCCGTATTGGCGATCGGCCAGATCATCTCGTAGCCGGCCTCCGGATCATTGCTTCTCAAGAAGTTGTGAGCTTCCTCGGCATTTTTCATCACGTTATAGGAAGCAAACACGGCCACTTTGCCGTTTTTCAGCTTCTCCAGCACCTGATCGTCCGTTTGCGTGAAGGCATCCTGCGTGATGAGCTTCTCGCGGAACAGCTTGCTTGCATATTTCATTCCAGACGTAAAGGTCGGGTCAAGGAAAATCGAGGTCAGCTGATCGTCCCTGGGTACCGCTTTCTCAAAGATGAAGGTATTCAGGTAGTCTTCTTCGAAGCCGGAAACCATCATCTCTACGCCGTTCGCCTTTGTGCCCACTTCAAGAGGCACGATATCGGGATAGGTCTCCTTCACCAGCTTCAGATACGCGTACAAGTCATCAAACGTCTCCAGCTTTGGCGCTCCCAGCTCCTTATACAGTTTGGAATTAATCGCATAGCCGGCGTTGCCTGTTGGAGAAGCCGTATACCAGTTCGGGAAGGTATAGAGCTTGCCGTCGTCCGAACGAAGCAGATTCAGCAGCTCCTCGCCTGCATACTTTACAAGGTTGGGATATTTTTTGATATAGTCGTCAAGCGGTACCAGCACGTCTCCTTCACGAAGCTTCTCTACGTCAGCCCCGCGATCGATCATAAGCACGTCAGGAATATCGCCCGAGGCCAGTATGGTACTGAATTTCTCTTTGGCAGCTCCGCCCGAGGAAATTTCTTCAACGGTGACTTGTTTGTTTTCTTTGATCCATGCGCTGGATGGATCCGCCCCCCAAGGCAGCAAGGGCCAAAAATCATAATTGGAGTAGAAGCTGAAGGTCAAGGGCTCGCTTCCAAGCTGGAATCCTGCGGTGTCGGCATCGGTTTGGGTTTGCCCATCTGTCGCCTCTGGTTTGCCGGCATTTGTTGCAGGTTGGTTGGCGGGATTGTTCCCTGAATTGTTCGAGCACGCAGTAGCAAGCATCGCAAACGCCATTACGACTAGAAACGACAATTTCATGTTGGTACGAATCATTCCATTTGCCCCTTTCGATTATCTATCTATGAAAGCCATAAGGCTTTTCACCAATCATGACGGCTCCGGCTATTCCTTCATGGAGCCCAGCAGCACACCCTTAACAAAATATTTCTGCAGGAACGGATACACGACTATGATGGGGAGCGTAGTCACAACCATAATCGCCATGCTAAGCGACTTGGTCGTAATGGCATTGGCCTGCTGCAGACTGCTCATTGCTGCGCCGTTGCCGCCCGTCAGCTCTGTAATAAGCTCCGATGCATAGTTGGAGTTGAGAATTTGCTGAAGCAGGCTTTGCACCGGCTTCAAGGATTGGTCATTAATATAGATCGAAGCGGTAAACCAGTCATTCCAATGAAAGATAGCTGTAAACAAGGCTATAGTAGCGATAACAGGCCCCGAGATGGGGATAACAATCCGGAACAGAATGCCGAAATTGCTGCAGCCGTCCATTTTGGCGGATTCTTCGATTCCGTCGGGCAACTCCCGGAAGAAGGTTCTAAAAATAATCATATGGTAAACGTTAATCAGGAACGGAATAACGAGCACCCAGAAGTTGTCCATTAAGCCTAACGAACGGTTAATCATGAAGGAAGGAATAAGTCCGCCCTGAAAAAACATGGTGAAGATAAAGAAAATCATATAAAACTTGTAGAAGGCTACGCTGCGTCTGGACATTCCGTAAGCGAGCAAGATCGTCAGCAGCAGGGACATGAGCGTTGCAATGACCGTTCTGGATACGGATACGATAAAGCCGTCCAGCAGCCGTTTGTCCGTAAGCACGGCCTTGTAGTTGTCGAGAGTGAATGCTCTCGGCCAGAACGAAATGCCGCCAAGCGAGGTGTCTGCGCCTGAGTTAAAGGAGATGACGACGGAATTCCAGAAGGGATAAAACGTCGCAAATCCCAGCAAAATCAGAAAGAGATAGATGGATAGATGGAATACGCGATCGGTTCTGCTTAGAAACATGATGCACCTCCCTGATCCTGCTGAACGCTTACCATAGACTGTGCCCTCTTCTGCGTGCTATGGCATTGGCTGCCGCCAGCAGCCCTACGCTGACTACCGCCTTGAACAGTCCGGCAGCCGCCGCGTAGGAATATCGCCCTGACTCGATGCCTGTACGGAACACATAGGTATCCAGCACCTCGGAATATTCCCTCAGAATAGGGTTTTTCCCTAGCAAGAGGAGATCCTCGAAGCCTGCGCTCAGCAAATTGCCAATGGCCAGGATAAAGAAAATAATAATGACCGGCATAATACTTGGCACGGTTATGAGAATCATACGCTTAAAGCGCCCAGCTCCGTCTATGGCGGCGGATTCGTAGAGATGAAGACTAACCCCCGCGATAGCTGCCAGATAAACGATGGAGGAGAACCCGATTTCCTTCCATAGATTCGACCCTACTACAATCCCCCAGAAGTATTCCGGTACGGCAAGCCAGTGGATGGGTTCGTCGATTAGTCCCGCCTTCTGCAGCAACAGATTGATCGACCCGTTATCCACGGACAAGAGGGATGCCATAAATCCCGCTACTACGACCCATGAGAGAAAGTGAGGCAAATAGGTGATGGTCTGAATGATTCGCTTGAACACCATTCTGCGCACCTCGTTAAGGAATAGCGCCAGCACGATCGGCGCCGGGAAGTTGATGCCCAGCTTTAACAAGCTGATTCCGATCGTATTCCTCATAATCGTCCAGAAATCCGGGGATTGAAAAAACGTATTGAAATGCTTCATGCCCACCCAAGGCCCGTCGAGCATTCCTTTAAAGATGTTGTAATCTTTAAATGCAATGACAACGCCGTACATGGGCAAGTAGCTGAACATGAGGACAAGTATAAATCCCGGCAATATCATGAGCTGGATGTCCCACTGCCCCAGCAGCTTCTTTCCCAGCATGCGACTGCGCGTTGTTGTCGCTTCTTGCTTCGGAATGGATCCGGCTGTTGATGATTCCACGTGTGCACCTCCTGCTTGTTTGATAAATCTATCATAAAGGAGATGACGGCACGGGCTCTACTAAGTTCACCAACGATTTTTGTACTTATTCAACGAATGTTTGGGATCCATGCCGCAGCACGCTTAATTGCCAAGGGGCTGCCCCAGAGGTCATATAAGACCCTGAGACAGCCCCTTGGCGATTGTTGCACTTGCTCTTATCTGAAATCATACGGAATTTTGCCTGCTACTCCAGTACGAATTGCCGCTTCGATCACCTTTTTGCGAATGGCTGTGACGACGCTTTTATTGAAGATCGTAGGAATAATGTAATGCTTGTTGAGCTCATCGTCCGTAATAATGGAGGCAATCGCCTCGGCGGCCGCAAGCTTCATCTCTTCGTTAATATCGGAAGCACGGCAGTCCAGCGCCGCACGGAACATCCCCGGGAAACAAAGCACGTTGTTGACTTGGTTGGGATAATCCGATCGGCCCGTCGCTGCTACCGCAACGATATCCTCAATGTCATCCGGCAGAATCTCGGGCTCCGGGTTGGCCATGGCGAACAGGATGGGCTTCTCTGCCATGGCAAGCACGTCTCCGCGCCTCAGCAGACCTCCTCGGGACAATCCGATAAATACATCAGCCCCTTTAAGCGCATCCTGCAGCGTGCCGGTGCGGCCTTCGGGATTGACGCGCTCCGCCAGCCACTTATGCTCGGGATGAAGCGCATTGTCCATGGTCAGCAAGCCATCCTTGTCTACGGCCAACAAGGTTTGAGCTCCTGCTGACAGCAGCATTCTAGAACAGGCCATCCCGGCGGCGCCTATGCCGCACAGGACGATCTTCACTTCATGAATTGCTTTTCCCGTCAGCTTAAGTGCGTTCAGAAGAGCGGCCAGCAGGACGACAGCCGTGCCATGCTGATCGTCGTGGAAGACGGGAATGTTCAGCTCTTGCTTCAATCGCTGCTCGATTTCAAAGCATCGCGGAGAGGAAATATCTTCGAGATTAATGCCTCCGAATGCAGGAGCGACGGCCTTGATTACCGCTACGATCTCGTCTGTGTTCTGCGTATTCAGGCACAAGGGAAAGGCATCGACATCTGCCAACTGCTTGAACAGCATGGACTTGCCTTCCATCACCGGCATTGCCGCGCTTGGTCCGATATCGCCAAGCCCAAGCACCGCGGTGCCGTCGGAGATGACGGCGACCGTGTTGCGTTTGATCGTCAGGGAATAGGCTTGCTGCTCATCCTCATGAATCGCCATGCAGACTCTGGCTACATCGGGCGTATAGACGCGCGACAGATCATCCCGATTCTGGATAGGCGTCTTGGGCTGTATCGATATTTTGCCTCCGAGATGAAGAAGGAAGGTCCGATCGGAAACATGGATGAGCGTAATTCCCGTGAGCTCGGAGATGCCCGCCTTAACCCTCTCCTGAAAGCTTGGCTCGCTGGATTGCACGGTAATGTCTCTTACGCTGAAGCGTTCGTTGGTCTCGATGACGTCAAGGGCAATAATATCCCCGCCGTCTGCTGCAATAGCGGACACCAGCTCTCCGAATCGGCCAGATCCGGCATGAATTTCGACCCGCAATATGATGCTTTTCCCGCTAATTCTTTTCATATGAACTTCAGGCCGCCTTTCTGATGGCGTTTATTGGTTTAACTTACATCCGCTCTGAAACCAGCTTGGCCTGCGTGAACAGCAGCAGGTAATCTCTGCCTCCCGCCTTGGAATCGGTTCCCGACATATTGAATCCTCCGAATGGATGCACGCCGACGAGCGCCCCCGTACATTTGCGGTTGAAGTAAAGGTTGCCGACATGGAACTCCTCCCGCGCCTTCTCCAGATGCTCCCGATTATTGGAGATGACGGCGCCCGTCAGTCCATATTGGGTGTTGTTGGCTATTTCAAGCGCTTCTTCGAAGGAGCTTGCCTTCGTAAACGCCAGCACGGGACCAAAGATCTCCTCTTGGGATATTTGGGCAGTCCCAGCCACATCGGCGAATATCGTGGGCTCGATGTAATAGCCGCTTGTTTCCCCCGCGACGCCGCCTGTCATGAGACGACCTTCTTCCTTGCCGATCCCAATCATCTCCATGATTTTGTTGTAAGCCTTCTCGTCGATGACGGGTCCTAGATCACATTTGCCGGATGCGGGGTCGCCCATCGTTAGCAGGCGCGTACGCTCTACAACCTTGGCTAACGTCTCTTCATAAACGGCTTCGTGCACGATAGCGCGGGAGCATGCGGAGCACTTCTGGCCAGAGAAGCCGAACGCCGAGGCGGTAATGGCATCCGCGGCCAGATCCAGATCCGCGCAGCTGTCCACGATAATGGCATCCTTGCCGCCCATCTCAGCGACTAGCCGTTTGATCCAGCGCTGCCCAGGCTGCGTTACGGCTGCGCGTTTATTAATGCGAAGCCCGACCTCGCGAGAGCCTGTGAAGCTGATAAATCTCGTTAATGGATGATCCACCAGCACATCTCCAACCTCTCCTCCAGGACCTGGAACGAATTGGACAATGTCACCCGGGAGACCTGCTTCCTTAAGCAGCTCAACGAACTTTGCAGCAATTATCATTGTTGGACTCGCAGGCTTAAGCACCACCGTATTGCCAGCAACGATAGCGGCTGTCGTCATCCCGGCCATAATGGCAAGCGGGAAATTCCAAGGCGGAATCACAACGCCGACGCCTAAAGGGATATAGATAAGCGAATTATCCTCGCCCGGCAATACCGTTAATGGCTGTTTCTGTAGAAGTCTCTCCATTTCGCGGCCATAAAAAGCCATAAAGTCAATAGCCTCTGCCGTATCGGCATCCGCCTCCGCCCACGTCTTTCCCGCCTCATATACGAGCCAAGCCGAAAATTCGTGCTTCCGGCGCTTCATGATTGCCGCCGCTTTATACAGAATGCTGGCTCTCATATAGCCGTCCGTGCGCTTCCAGCTCTCAAACGAAGCAGCGGCGCTCCGCACGGCGCGGTCTGCCAGGTGCGCGTCCGCTTGCGCTACATATCCCAGCACTTGCTCTTTATTGGCAGGATTGATGCTTGCCGCTTTGCGTTCAGCCGCAATCCGCTCTCCTCCAATGACCAAATCGTACGTACGGCCAAGCTCTCCTTCAACCTTCTTGAGAGCAGCCTCCATCAGCTTGCGGTTGCTTTCCTCTGTGTAATCGGTAAACGGCTCATTTCTGAACACTTCCAGCATCCGTCGCCCGCCTCCCTTGCTTTCATAATAGGTCCGTGCGCGCCAGAAGCCCGCACGGCAACAATCATAACCATAGCAATTGTGGTGCCAATGACTGAGGACAATTGCGGGAAGGGTTGCAGGCCGCTTTGGCATTCTTTTTGCTAGATGTGCATAGAAGTGTGAAACAGCTAAAGTCATACAGCAAAGGAATGAATGCGATGGATGATTGGAAGCAACGTATCATTCAAATAATGGAAGAACATGCGCCCCTATGGCACAAGACAAGCCGCACCATATGGAGCAATCCGGAGCTGGGTCATGAGGAATACGCGGCCTCCGAGCTGCTGGCATCCATTGCCGAGCAATTCGGGTTTCAGGTAGAACGAGGTACGGCAGGGCTTGCAACAGCATTTACGGCCGTCTACCGATCCGCCAAGCCGGGACCGACTATCGGCTACCTGGCCGAATACGATGCTCTGCCTGGACTGGGCCATGCCTGCGGACATAATCTTATCGGTGTTATGAGTCTCGCTGCCGCGCTTAGCTTGCGCGAAGCGGCAGATGAGTTGGGCGGAACCATCATGCTGTTCGGCACCCCCGCCGAGGAAACGAGCGGCGGCAAGGTGACGATGGCCGAGCAGGGCATCTTCGATGTGCTGGATGTCGCGCTGATGGCGCATCCCTACCACTCCTACGAACGGAGCGGCAAGTCGCTCGCCATCGAAGCCATCCAGTTCGATTTCTTCGGCAAGCCGGCGCACGCGGCGTCTCAGCCTCATATGGGCGTTAACGCGCTGGATGCCGTCATCCAGACCTTTGTCAACATTAATGCATTGCGTCAGCATGTGACGAAGGATGTTCGCATACATGGCATTATTACGCTGGGCGGCGAAGCCGCCAATATCGTTCCCGCTCACGCCCAAGCCCAGTTCTACGTGCGCACGGCAAGCAAGGATACGCTAATGGAGCTTTCGGAAAAGGTGAAGAACTGTGCCAAAGCCGCAAGCCTGGCAACGGGCTGCAGGCTGGAGTCCGCTCCCTACGAGCTTGGCTACGATAACCTGGTGACCAATGAAACGTTATCCTCTTTGTTTACTGCCAACCTGATAGAGCTGGGAGTGCCTCGCGACGATATTCTTCACGGTCTGGATCACGGCTCGCTGGATATGGGCAATGTCTCTCATATCGTCCCGGCCATCCATCCGTACATCGGGGTGCCCAACTGCCCTTACGGCGTTCATACAGCGGAATTTAGGGATACCGCAGGGGGACCGGACGGAGAGGCTGCGCTGCTCATGGGAGCCAAGGCATTGGCGTGCACCGGCATTGACCTGCTGTCCGCGCCGCAGCATCTTGCAGCCATTAAGCAGGAATTTATGAGCAACCAAAACGGGCGCAGGACGTCCGGACAACTCCCATCTTGGAATGAGGTGAGCATAGGATGAGAAACACGAAATCTACCGTATCGATCCTGTCCGTCCCCTTCGACGGGGGCGCTTCGCGAAGAGGAGCAGGCCAAGGACCCGAGGCCATCGTGGGGGCAGGCCTTAAGCGCAAGCTGCAAGCGATGGATGTGCCATTTATACTGGAGGAGCTTCATGCCAAAGCCTTATGGAATGAACAGACCGCCAATAGCTCCTTAAAGTTCATTGACGAGGTTGCGGACATTAACGAGAGGCTCGCCGGCCGAGTGTATTCCATTGCCAAGTCGGATGCGTTCCCGCTTGTACTGGGGGGAGATCACAGTATAGCGATCGGCTCGCTGGCGGGACTGGCCAAGCATTACAATAAGCTCGGCGTCATATGGATCGATGCCCATTCCGACCTCAATACGCCGGATACGACTCCATCCGGCAATATTCACGGCATGTCGCTGGCCGTAGGGCTAGGCAAGGGCGATGAGAGATTGCTTGCCATCGGCGGCGAGAAATCCCGTATCTATCCCGAGAACGTGGTGCTCATCGGGGCTCGTTCGCTGGATAAGGGCGAGCGGGAGCTGATACGCAAGGAGGGCATTACCTGCTTCACGATGCAGGACATCGACAGAATGGGCATGTTCCGCGTCATGGAGGAAGCCATCGCGATCGTGTCGGACGGAACCGACGGCGTGCATCTTTCCTTCGACATAGACAGCGTGGACCCTCAGATTGCGCCTGGCACCGGAACGCCAGTGCCAGGCGGCCTCAGCTACCGGGAAGCGCATCTCGCGCTGGAGATGCTCTATGAGTCCGGTATTCTGACCTCGGCAGACTTCGTAGAGAACAACCCTCTGCTGGATCACGGGCAAGCAACCTCGCGTCTTATCGTAGAGCTGATCGGCTCCATGCTGGGCGAGCGAATATTATAGCGGACGGGCATTACGCCAAGAAGGGGCTTTCAAGGTCATCGCCGACCTCGAAAGCCCCTTCTTCTATTATTCCTTGACCTCTCCCGCTATTCCCGGCGTCGTCATGGCGAAGGGATCAAGAATGGCCTCGATCTCCTCCCGAGTGAGCAGCTGCCGTTCTTCGATCAGCTCCCGAATCGTCATCCCCGTTGCCTCCGCTTCCTTGACGAGTCTGGAAGCGACATCGTAGCCAAGGTGAGGGTTGAGCGCGGTTATAATCCCATAGCTGTTGTCTACGTAGGATCGGCAATTCTCCTCGTTAACCTCCAGGCCGACAATGGCGTAATCATTGAAGGCAGTAAGGCCGTTACGCAGCATCTTGAGCGATTGCAGCAGATTGTTTGCCACCACGGGCATCATGACATTCAGCTCGAATTGCCCCGCTTCGCACGCCAGACAGATGGTGTGATCATTGCCCATGACCTGGAAGGAAATTTGGTTGATGACCTCCGGCATGACGGGATTGACCTTGCCCGGCATAATGGAGGATCCCGGCTGTCTTGGCGGAAGCTTGATCTCTGATAAGCCGGCTTTTGGACCGGAAGCCATCAGTCTGATGTCGTTGCACATTTTGGACAGGTTGACGGCGTGAATTTTGAGCGCCGCGGACAGCGCGGTGAATACATCGGTATTCTGCGTGGCGTCCACCAGATCATCGGCTGTTGTAACCGGGATACCCGTCAGCTCGGCTATACGCTCCGTCACGGACGTAATATAGGCAGGTTTGGCGTTCAGTCCTGTTCCTACTGCGGTTGCGCCCATGTTGAGCTCCAGCAGCCCTTCCGCAGCATGCATCAATCGGGCCCGGTCGCGGCCGATTACGTTCGCGTATGCCTTGAACTCCTGGCCTACGCGGATGGGCACGGCATCCTGCAGATGGGTTCGCCCCATCTTGACCACATGGTCATACTGCTGCGCGATGTGCATAAAGCTCAGCCTCAGCGTCTCCATAACGGATATAAGCGACTGGGCCAGACGATACGCGGATATACGCAGCGCGGTAGGGATCGTATCATTGGTGGATTGAGACATATTGACTTCATTATTGGGACTGCAATAGAAATAATCGCCTTTGTTCTCGCCCATTAATTCCAGCGCTCTGTTGGCAAGCACCTCGTTCATGGCCATATTGATGGAGGTTCCTGCCCCGCCCTGGATGCAATCCACGATAAAATGGTTCATGAGCTGGCCGCCGATGACCTCATCGGCAGCCCGGACAATAAAACTCCCGACCTTCTCGCGAAGCTTGCCCGTCTGCATGTTGGCCAAGGCTGCTGCTTTCTTGACCTCTGCAAGCGCGATTAGGAGCTCCTTGTGAACAGGGACGCCCGTAATGGGAAAGTTCTGCACCGCTCTCATCGTTTGAATGCCGTAATAGGCATATGCCGGTACCTGTACCTCGCCTAAAAAATCCTTTTCCGTCCGGAACTCCATGGCTGAACCCCCTCTTAAGATAGCTTGAACTGTTCCGTTTCTTTAATCAGCCTCTCCGCCAACCCGTTCAGCTCGCCCGTTACCCGCTCCATGGCTGCAAGGGCGAGCTTCTGTTCATCGCTTGCGTCAATCATGCCGCAGAACGCCTCTGAGCTCTGAACGGAGATTTCATCCGCTCGTTCTACGGCCGCCGACAACTGCGCGGATGCGCGCGACAGCTCGGAGACGGACTCCCTGATTTCGCTGACCTCCGTTACGATTTCGTTAGTCAGTCCGGACATGTCTCGGAACGATGACTCAGCCTGGGTAACGGCCTCGCCTTCCTCCGCACTGCTGGCTTTCAGAAGCATTGCTCGCTCAGACAGTCTGACAATCGTCCCGCGCATCCGGGTCGTCGTTCCGTTCATTTCCTTGAGCCGGCTCTGCGTTTGATCTGCAAGCTGGCCAATCTCCTTCGCCACAACCGCGAAACCTCGCCCCTGCTCGCCCACTCTGGCTGCTTCAATCGTGGCATTAAGAGCAATAAGTCTGGTGAAATCAGCAATATCCCCGATGACGGAAACAAGCCTCATAATCTCTCCCGCTCCCGCCACGGTTTCTTCAATATCCTTTAGCAGCTGATCGATGATTTCACGGTGCGCTTCATGCGTCCCGCTCAGCGCAACGGCATGCTTTAGCCCGCTCCTGCCTGCTTCGTCGCTCCGAAGCAGCAGGTCCTGAATATCCTCGGAAGCTCTCTTGGCCTTCTCAAGCCTTTCGTTCATCTCTTTGAGCCGGATGACGCTCTCCTTCAAGCTGCTTCTCTGCTCCTCGATCCCTCTGTCCGAATGGCGGATCGACTGTACCGTATATTCGGCATGAGACGCGGTTTGAACAAAGGCCCCATACATTTCTCCCGTTGAGGCTGCAAGCTGCTCCGACACGACCGTCACTTTCCCGAAGGAGGCGGCTACCTTCTGCGCCATGTCGTTAAAGGCATTGGCTAGCTGGCCAAGCTCCCCTCTGTCCCGCAGCTCGACCCTGTAGGTCAGATCCCCTCCGCCGATGGCGCTTGCTCCGTCTTTAAGTCTGCTTACCCCTCGCACGATGGAGCGAGTGAGCAGCAGTCCGATGACGCATAAGGCCGTCAGGGAAAGAAGGGAGAGCAAGATGAGCCATATATTCAATCTTTGCTTTAAATTCGCTTTCTCATAAGTGATGAGGTCAGATTCCTTCTTTAATAATGTAATAAGCGTGCCTGAGTGCTCCTGCACACGGCTATGGGCTTCGCTGCTCTGCTGGGACAGCTTCTGCTGCGCCTTGATCAGCGACATCAGATCTCGAAACGCTCCGTCGTAAGCCTCTGCGTTGCGAAGAAGAATGCCTCTCTCCGCTTCCAATAGTGTATTCGATAGTCTCAGCTCATTAACCAGCGCGGACGCCGCCTCTTGAAATGACTCTTCAATGCCGTCATCGCGCTTCCAGAGAAATTCCTTCTCCAGCTGGCGAAGCTGCAGCATCCGAGAAAGCAAGCCAAGCTCGTCGTTGACTCTCACCGCGTTCTCGAAGGAGCTGGCGGTATAGACCATATCCGTCGTAACTCCATTAATCTTTGAGATGTTGCTTATCAGCTCGGCTTGCAAAGCCTCGTAGCCGCGCAGCTCTCCCTCCAGCGCATCAAGCTCCGAGAGGGCCTGCGAGGAATTCAGACTGCTGATTCCCTTCAGTCGCTGCTGCTGCGTTGCGGCAAGCGCCGCAGCCGACTGCAGATATTGTTTGGCCCCTTCCTGCGAGGATAAGTCCAAGCTCCCCCTCATGGCGTCCTCTTGTCGCTGCAATCGCTGTAATTCGCTCTGCAAGACGTAGCTCTCCTGCGCGGCACGGTACACCGCGCTAACCTCCCGATCCATTCTGTCCGTTTGGTAGCCTGCGGCAATGACTGCTGCGGCAAGTACGCCTAGGCTAGCCATACCGACGCCGACAAGCGTATAGATTTTGGCTTTCATGGTGCGGACACCGCGCATGTCATCACTTCCTTGGATTATGGTTTGGTTTCTGCGGACTTAAGTCGGAAGCGCGCCTCCAGCCCCCCCACTACTTCTTTCCTGCGGTTCGTCAGCTTGGGTTGCCAATACTTCTGCAACAGGCTGCGCTCTTCCTCGCTCAGAACCCCAAGCTGATGCAGCGTCTCTACAGCCGCAGGCAGCGCCGCCCGCAGCTGTCCATCGTCAATCTTAATCGCGATGCCGATGCCTGCGTTCACAAGCCCCATTGCCAATACGCCTTCGGCGCCCGCCTTAGCCACGACCTTGCCCTTCATGACTTGCATCAGCTCGGTATCGAATACATCGCTTCCGCCCACCATCTCCGGGAAATCGGTCATGGCATTAACGATTTGACTGACCGCTTGCCGCTGTCCTCCGCTGGGGAAGTAATCCGGCTTCGCCAGCCTGGCATAAGCAAGCGCCAGCTTATGGAGAGGCATGGCATACGTAGGAACGCCGCAGCCGTCTATACCCGTTCTCCACTCCTCTTCTTTCATGTCCGTCATCTCCGACAACGCTCCGGCAATGAGTCGCTGGACAGGATGCTGGCTCTGCTCGTACATGCCGATATCGCTGCTAACCTTAAGGGCCAGCCCTAGCATGCCCGCATGCTTGCCCGAGCAATTGTTGTAGATTGCGCCGGCTTGCCCACCGCCTCGGAGCAAGCTCTCCGTGCTATCCCCATGATAAGGCAGCTGCGCCCCGCATTGCAGCGCGGATTCGTCTAGTCCAAGCCGATAAAGCATGGTGCGCACGGTCTGCACATGCATGTCTTCGCCATTATGGGAGCCGCAGCATACCGCGATTTCTTTGCCCCCCAGCAAGAATTGCTCCGCAGCGCCGGATCGTATAAGCGGAAGCGCCTGGACGGGCTTGAGCGCCGATCTTGCAAAGGTCATCCGACTTGGATTCCCGCTATAATGGAGCAGCTTGCCATGGCAGTCTACTACCGCGATGTGGCCCGTATGAAAGCTCTCCTCCGTGTCTCCGCGCCATACAACGGTCAACAATTCCTCCATGAGCATGTCCCCTTGTGGTCTTATTTGTTGTACAAGTGGCATGACACCAGCCTCCCATCCCCAGCGTCCGACAGCTCCGGCCTCACCCTTCGGCACTCTTCCGTGACCAGAGGACAGCGTGTGGAGAAGGCGCAGCCTGCAGGCGGGTTCGCGGGCGAGGGCACCTCGCCGCTCAAGATCATTCGCTCCTTAGCCATTCTTGAATTGGACTTTGGAATGGAGGATAGAAGCGATTTCGTGTAGGGATGAAGCGGATTCTCGTATAGCTTCTCTACCGGCGCGATTTCCACCATGCGGCCCAAATACATAACCCCGACACGATGGCTAAGATGACGGACGACGGCCAGATCGTGGGAGATAAACAGAAAGGCTACGCCAAGCTGTTCCTGCAGATCCTGCATTAAATTTAAAATTTGGGACTGAATGGATACGTCCAGCGCGGATACCGGCTCATCCGCCACAATAAGCCGCGGGCTCAGCATCAGCGATCTCGCGATGCAGATGCGCTGTCGCTGACCGCCCGAAAATTCATGCGCGTAACGACGCAGCATATGGGGGCTGAGGCCGCATAAGCTCATGACCTCGCGGATGCGAGCCTGCTGCTCAGGCGGACTTCCCTCGCGATGGGCCTGCAGCGGCTCCAGCAAAATTCGCTCCACCGTCAATCTGGGATTCAGCGACGAATACGGATCCTGGAAGATCATCTGCATGTCTCGACGCCTGCTTCTCATCGTGCTCCGATTCAGCAAGGTGAGCTCCTCGCCCTGGAAGCGAATGTCGCCCGAGGTTGGCTTTATGAGCTGAAGCACCGCCCGCCCCGTGGTCGATTTCCCGCAGCCCGACTCGCCTACGATGGCAAGCGTTTCACCGCGTGAGAGCTCGAAGGAAACGCCGTCCACCGCCTTCACGCTTCCCGTAACCTTCGGAATAAGTCCTGTACGGATCGGATAATGCACCTTTAGGTCATCTACCGTAAGCAAAGCTTCTCCACTATTATTCTGATGGCTCATTGCGACTCCCCCTCTCCGTACAGCCAGCATCTACAGCGGTGATCACTCGAGAAGACAGCGTACTCCGGATCAGAGGCCCTGCACTTCTCCATGACGGATGCGCATCGATCGGCGAACTTGCAGCCAATCTCGATGGAGCCTGCCGGAGGCACTTGACCCGGTATCGTAAACAGGCGCTCGCGCTTGTGTTCGATGCTTGGGATGGAGGCGAGCAAGCTTTTGGTGTAGGGGTGCTTGGGATCATTAAACAACGCGTCCACATTGGCTTCCTCCACAATTTCCCCCGCGTACATGACGATTACGCGATCGCACATCTCCGCCACGACTCCAAGATCGTGGGTAATAAACAAAATAGAGGTGCCCGTCTTCTCTCGCAATCCCCGCATCAAGTCAAGAATTTGAGCCTGAATCGTTACATCCAGCGCGGTTGTCGGCTCGTCGGCAATAAGCAGCTTCGGCTGGCAGGATAGCCCCATGGCAATCATGACGCGCTGGCGCATCCCTCCAGAGAGCTGGAACGGATAGCTTGCATACACTTGCTCCGCCCTGGCAATGCCAACCGTCTTCAGCATCTCGATGGACCTCAGCCTTGCCTCCTTGGGCTTGCAAGCCTGATGCAGAAGAATGGCTTCATCCAGCTGCTTGCCAATCTTAAGAACGGGGTTCAGCGAGGTCATAGGCTCCTGGAAAATCATCGAAATCTCGTTGCCCCTCACCTCTCTGAGTTGACTTTCCTTCAGCTCCAGCAGGTTGACGCCGTTATACCTGATCTGGCCGGCTGCAATCCGCCCTGGCGGGGTTGGCACCAAATTCATAATGGAGAGGGAGGTGATGCTTTTGCCGCAGCCCGACTCCCCTACTACACCTAGCGTCTCCCCTGCTCTAATATGGAACGATATGCCGTTTACGACGGGCACTTCCTTGTTGTCGCCGGACATCGTCACGACTAATCCTTCTACTTCCAAAACATGGTGGCTCATCCCTGTTGTCCCCCTAGTCCTTCAGCTTAGGATCCAGTGCATCCCGAAGCCCGTCGCCCATGATGTTAAAGCATAGTACCGTAATCAAGATGCAGAGGCCGGGAAACAGCAATGGAAACCAAATGCCATGACTGTTATTCTTGGCTGCATTGAGCATCGCTCCCCACTCGGGAGCCGTCACATCCGCGCCCAGTCCAAGGAAGCTGAGGCCGGCACCGATCAAGATGGCGCTCCCCACCCTCATGGTTAGGTAAATCGTAATAACGGATACTGTACCCGGGAATATATGCCTTGCCAAAATAACGGAATCCTTAACCCCAATGGAACGGGCAGCCTCCACATACGTCATTTCTTTGAGCGACAGCACGCTGCTCCTGACGATACGCGTGAAGATCGGCACCGTGAACACCGCAACGGCCAGAATGACGTTTACCGTCCCCGGGCCAAGCACAGCGATCACAAATATGGCCAGCAGCATGCCTGGGAAGGATAGCAAAATATCAGACCCTCTTGTAACAACACCGTCCAGCAGTCCGCCGTAATAGCCCGACAGCAAACCCAGCAGAACGCCGAGGACGGCCCCGATCAGGACGGACACAAAACCGATAATGAGCGTCTGCTCCGTGCCGGCGATCAAGCGGCTTAGAATATCCCGGTTGGCATGATCTGTACCTAGCCAGTGCAGAGCATTGGGCGGCTGATGCTTGGAGAGATCTGACAAGGCGATATAACGCTTTTCGAGCTCTAGATCAGAGAGCACGACGCTCTCTGAAGCAGCGCCGACACCAATGTGGAGGACGGTCGACAATTGGCCTGCCCCAATGACAATCCTTCCCTGCCCCTCCGAGACGGCTTGGACGATACCCGAATCCGACACCTCTACAATTTCCGGGGTAGCGCTCTTGAACGAGATGCCGCTATCCGCCTTCTCGGCATCCGGAAGCACAAATCCCCCGTCAGCCTTCTTGTCGTCCCCCTCCAGATCACCTTCCAGCCGCTTCATAATGGCATCGGCACCTTGAAGGGTGCTTCCGTCGGTCATAACGGCCTCAAGCTCGATAGCCGTCGATTCTCCGGCGACAAGCTTATCGGCTGCCGTCTTGGCCGTAAGCTGAGAAAGCAGCGGCTTGCGGCTCTCGTCCGAGACGCCGACCTCTACCACAGCAGCTATGTCGCCTGCTGTTATCGTTACAGCGGTCACGCCGCCGCTGACTGCAACGATGTTAATCCCCTTTTCATTGATCTGTACTCTGGCCACTTCCGTACGCTCGCTGCCTCCAGCAAGTCCTTCGATCCGGGAGGCGTCAAGCTTCGTCCCATCGCTTAATACGCCGGCAACAGGCAGCTGCAAGCTGTTGGTGAACGCCGGCTTCAGCCCCTTCTCCTCATATTGATCGTTCACGGGCCGTCCGGGATCGAATGGCGTCAGCCAGCGGCCGAATACGCCGATCAGCACGATCATGATAATGACTACGCTCGCGGCTACCGCCAATCGCTGCTTCATAAACTTGGTCAGAAACGCGCGGAAAGGAGAGTACGGTTGTTCTTGAGTATGCATGTTCATTCTCCTTTATTCGTAACGAATTTGAGGGTTTAGGAAGCCGTAGCTGATATCCACTAGCAGGTTGACAATTAGAAATTGCAAGGAAAACAGCATGATAAGCGCTTGCACAACAGGGTAGTCCCGGCTTGTTATGGAATCGACAAGCAGCGCTCCGAGGCCGGGATAGGCGAAGACGCTCTCCACCACCGCTGCGCCACCGATGAGAAAGCCGAATTGAAGCCCCGTCATCGTGACAACAGGAATAAGAGCATTACGAAGAACATGCGTGGTAATGACAACACGCTCCCGTTGACCTTTGGCCCGCGCCGTCCGAACATAATCCTCGCGAAGCACCTCCAGCACGCTGGCCCGCGTGAACCGGGCGATGACCGCCGCAACGCCAAGTCCCAGCGTCAATGAAGGCATGATGAGATGGGCCAAGGTGCCCGTTCCGGCGGAAGGAAGCCAGCCCAGATACAAGGAAAATAGCTGCATGAGCATGAGTCCGAACCAAAACTCCGGCAGGCTAAGCGCCGTAATGGTCGTAACCATGCCGAGTCTGTCCCAGATGGAATTGCGCTTGACCGCGGAGATGACTCCGATGAGCAGACCGATAACGATCGCCCAAGCCATAGCGACAAGCGTCAGCACCAAGGTGGACTTGGCTCGCTCCCAGATTTGCTCCGATACTTGCGTTTTGGTGCGATAGGACTTGCCGAAATCAAAATCCGTCGCAATGTTATACATATATCTTCCATATTGAACAATCAGCCGGTCGTCAAAGCCCTCCAGCTGCCTGTATTTTTCGTATGTCGCTTTATCCAGATCATTGCCATAAATAATTCGTATCGGATCAGACGGTGTCAGACGGATAAGAAAAAAGGACAAAATGGATACGAGAAGCAGAATCGGAATCATGCCAAGGACGCGTTTCACGATATAAGTAAGCAACCGACTCCCTACTTTCTGTCATCAAGAGTTTGACTTGCCAGGATGGGGCAAACCCTCGACAATCGCCGAGGGTTACGCCCGAGAGCACTATTGCTACTCAATTATTGCGTTATTTAGATCCAGGTAGCCGGTAGGAATAACAACGACGTCCGATACCTTCTTGCTCTTGCCGATAATCGACTCCGGGCTGTACAGATATACCCATGCCGCGTCCTCGAATACAATTTTTTGAATCTCGTTATAGTAGCCCTGTGCCTGTGTCGCATCCGGGGTTGCCAGCGCATCGTCCAGCAGCTTGTCTACGGCAGTATTAACGTAGAAGTTGCTGTTGTTGTAGCTTGGCGGAACGCGTGTGGAGTGGAAGTTCGGCCTCAAGCCCCAGTCCGCTTCGCCCGTGCCGGGCGACCAGCGTCCGATATACATATCCGTCTCTTCTCCGGCATCCAGCTTGTCAAATAGCGTGCCTGACTCCAGCGGAACAACCTTGGCATTAATGCCGATTTTGGCCAGCTGAATGGAAACATTCTCGGCGATGGCTACAAACTCCGTTTCATTGCGCGTCCAGAGCGTTGCATCAAAGCCGTTCTCATATCCGCCTTGCTTCATCAATTCTTTTGCCTTCTCGATGTTGTAAGCGTAAGGTGTTTGTGCTTGATAACCTACGACATTGGGCGCGATTGCCGAATCCGCAACCCTGCCGTACCCGTTGACGACCTGAGAAATAATTTGCTCCTTGTCAATCGCGTAGTTCATCGCCTGGCGGACTTCCTTGTTGTACTGCTCCAGCTTCAGGTTGGCGGCGACGTAGAATACGTCCATGCTCGGCGTCTTGGCGATATCGATGGCCGCGTCGCCCTCCAGCTCCTTGGCGCTTAGGGACGGCAGGTTTTTCACGATGTCCAGCTCGCCAGTCTTCAGCATGTTGACTCGAGTGCTTGCTTCCGTAACCGGTTTATATTCGATGCTTGCAAGCTTGGCAGGATGCTCTTTATCCCAATAGTTCTGGTAAGGAACGACCTTGACGTACTGTCCGTCCTTCCACTCTGCGAATTGGTACGGGCCAGTGCCGACAGGATTGCGGTCGAGGTTGTAGCTCTTGTCCGCTTTCTTCTTCTCCAGCTCCTTCGGTGAAATAATGGAGCCCGCGGAATGCGTCATATAAGCCGCCATTGCGGAGTTGGGTTCGGCAGAATAAATGGTCAGGTTGGAATCGTCCGCCACTTCGATCTTCTCAATGAAGGAGAAGAAGCTTGCACGCGCTTGTTCATTTTCTTTGTTGCGGACAAAATCAAGCGCATCCTTGACGACTGTCGCCGTCAGCTCGGATCCGTCATGGAAGGTGACTCCCTTTCGGAGCGTAAACGTAATACTTTTGGCATCGTCGCTGACTTTGTAGGACTCTGCCAGGCTAGGCTGAATTTTCATGTTGACGTCAAGCTTCAGCAAGCCTTCGAACATGCTGCCCTGAATGCCTGTGGAATTGCCGTCTGTCGAATTGTAAGGATTCAGAGATGTCGGCTCAGCTTCAATACCGACCACAAGCGGTTTTGCTTCTGCAATAACTTCTTCGGTTGGCGCTGAGGTCTCAGGCGCAGCCGATTCCGTACCCGCATTGTTGTTACCTGCGTTGTTGCCGGAACATGCAGACAGCAAAGAGATGCTTAGCACGGTCACAAGCAGCATGGACAGCCAGTTTTTACGGTTTCTCAATCCAATCTCCCCTTAGTGGTGAATGTATTAGCAATCCAAATGCGCCGGTTGCTATGCCCATTCTTTAAGCAACATCCGTGCCAACGGCTTGCCAATGTCAGTTTAGCTCACATTTTTATTTTGGAAATGGAGAGAAGGCTTGCCCGTAAACCGATACCTGCTTATTTTTCTAAAGATTCGCTTGCTGAACGTACGGTTTATCCGATAAGATATGGTCATCATTGGTCTCCAATCATCACCATAAGAACCCCCTATCGAAAGGAGCACGGTCTTATGTCAACCAGAACCATAACGCTACTCACCGGCACGGTTGAAACAAGGAAGACGCTTCATGCCCAGCTTGAGGATATTATCGGGGACTTCGTGCAGATCGAAAGCTTTTCATTGGACGACCCTCACTTCCCCCGCATGATCAAAAACAAAATTATCATTTTATCCACTCATCTGATTGAAGAAGAGGTCCGGGATCACATCGGCAGCGATTGTCAGGTCATCGTCGCGAATCGAATCGCCAACTACGAGCATATCGACAAGCTGCTCGCCTTTCCTAGCGGCACCAAAGCGCTGTATGTGAACGATTTCCCCGAAACGGTGTCGGAATCCATCGGCAATTTGATCGATCTCGGCATCGACAATATCGAATACATCCCCTATTACCCCGGCAAAAAAAATATATTGAAGGTGCCGCTCGCGATTACGCCCGGAGAAGTGGATCTGGTACCGGAATACGTAACCGAGGTCGTCAATATCGGGCCTAGGCTGATCGACCTGACCACGATTACCCAGATGATACGTAAACTGAAGCTTCCCGAGCAGAAGGGGCTGGAAATCTCAAAGCGCTTTATTCGCAAAATTATCGAGCTCAGCAAGAAGCTGGCGCATTCCAACTATGAATCCGGCATGCTGAATCAGCATTTCATGCAGGTGCTCGACGGGGTGAATGACGGCATACTGGCTATCGACGGCAAGGGTCGCATTACCGTATTTAACGACTTTATGGAATCCGCGCTCAAAATCAATTCTCGTTTTGCGATCGGCAAACCGTTGAAGGACATTATCGCAAGCGCGGAGCTGGAGCAGTACATGCTGTCCAGCCAGCCGGATTCCGAGGACGCCAATCAGGTATTTACGGTTAACGGAATCGACTTCATGGTGCAGCGATTGCGGCTTAGGGGCGGCGACGCCACCGTTGCGACCTTCAAGGATGTTCATGAAACCATTAAGATGGAACGCACCCTTCGCAGGGAGCTCGTCAAGAAAGGCTTTGTCGCCAAATACAACTTCAAGGACATTGTGGGAGAAAGCGCCATCTTGCGCAAAACAAAGGAAATAGCGTGCAAGCTGTCCAAAAACGACCTGACCGTCCTGATTGAAGGAGAAAGCGGCACAGGCAAGGAGCTGTTCGCCAGCGCCATGCATAACGAGTCGATGCGCAGCGGACAAACCTTCCTTGCCATCAACTTCAGCGCATTGCCGGAGGATCTCATCGAGAGCGAGTTGTTCGGCTTCGAGGACGGCGCATTTACAGGGGCAAGGAAGGGCGGCAAGACGGGACTGTTCGAGCAAGCCAGCGGAGGCACGATCTTCCTGGATGAAATCGGCGATATCAGCCTGAAAATTCAGGCGAGGCTGCTGCGCGTGCTGCAGGAGAAGGAGATCATGCGCATAGGCGGCAGCAAGATTATTCCCGTCAATGTCAGAGTGATTGCCGCTACCAATAAAGATTTGCTGCAAATGATCGAGCTGGGCAAGTTCCGGGAGGATTTATACCATAGGCTCAAGGTGCTCTATGTTCATCTCCCCGAGCTTCGCAGGCGCAAGGAAGATATCGAAAACCTGATCAACCACTTTATCCGGATGGGCGGCCGCAGCCAGGTCAAGGTTCTGCCCGAGGTGTTGGATCGTCTCAAGCAATATGAATGGTACGGCAACATTCGCGAGCTTCGCAATACAATCGACTATATGCTGGCCGTATGCGAGGACGATATCGTGACTCTGGACGATATCCCGGAGGATCACTTCTTCCAGAAGTCGGCTCCGACGCGAAGAGGCGAGCTCGTGTACCGCTCCGACTCTGCCGCCGCTTCTTATGCGGAGACACCGAAGCCGGCTGCGGCTGAACCTCCCATGTCCGTCACGGACGGAGAGGATATGCACTTTATTCTGCAGAAGGTGTATGAGCACAATCGAGTGGGTTCTCCTATAGGCAGGCAGAAGCTTGCCGAGCTTTCAGCCTCCCTGCCCAAGCCTATGTCCGAGCAGCAAACGAGACGAAGAGTGGAGCTGATGGAACGGCAAGGGCTGCTTATCGTCATTCGCGGAAGATCCGGCATTAAGCTGACGCAGGCGGGACTTGCGTTGATCAAGGGAGCTGGACTGGCCTGATCTGGCATGGATATTGCTACTCCTGTAGACATTGCAGCTGCAGTGCCATCCGTACCTTGATGGCATAAACTGGCTACTACAGGAGGACATAATGATGAATTCGACTCAGTTGCACATGGAGAAGGCGAAGCGATTCGGCGCCAATAACTACAGTCCGCTTCCCATCGTGATCGCGGAGGCGGAGGGGGTCAGAGTTACCGATACCGAGGGCCGACAATATATCGATATGCTAAGCGCTTATTCCGCTCTGAATGCCGGCCACCGGCATCCGCGCATTATCGCGGCGCTAAAGGAGCAAGCCGATAAGGTGACGCTTACTTCCCGCGCCTTTCATAACGATCAGCTTGGCACCTTCTATGAGAAGCTGTCAGCCTACACGGGCAAAGGCATGATTCTTCCCATGAATACCGGCGCCGAAGCGGTCGAGACCGCGCTGAAGGCGGCGCGCCGCTGGGCTTACCGGCACAAAGGCATACCTGCGAACCAGGCGGAAATTATCGTATGCGAAGGAAACTTTCATGGAAGAACGATAACGATTACCTCCTTCTCCTCCTCCGAGGAGTACCGGAGAGACTTCGGCCCCTTCACTCCCGGCTTCACGATCGTCCCGTACGGAGATCTGGCTGCGCTTGAAGCGGCCATCACTCCCCGCACGGCAGCCTTTCTTGTGGAGCCCATTCAAGGCGAGTCCGGCATTGTCATTCCTCCGGACGGATATTTGATGGGGGCTAGAGACCTGTGCAGCCGGCACGGCGTGCTTATGCTTGCAGACGAGATTCAGACGGGCTTTGGCAGAACGGGCAAACGTTTCGCTTGCGAATGGGAGGATGTCATTCCGGATATGTACATTCTGGGCAAAGCGCTTGGCGGCGGCGTCTTTCCGATCTCGGCCGTGGCGGCCGACGAATCTCTTCTCGGCGTATTCGAGCCCGGCTCGCACGGCTCCACCTTCGGCGGCAATCCGCTTGGCTGCGCTGTTGCGATCGCATCCATTGACGTATTTGAACAGGAGAAGCTGGAGCACCGCTCTCTGGAGCTTGGCGAACGCTTTCTGCAAGTGCTGCGCAAGATCAGGCATCCGCACATCAAGGAGACGCGCGGGCGCGGCTTGTTCATCGGCATGGAGTTGCACGTGCCCGCTCGTCCTTACTGCGAGAAGCTGAAGGAGCTTGGACTGCTGTGCAAGGAGACGCACGAAAGCATTATCCGTTTTGCGCCACCGCTCACGATTGAGCAGGCGGAGCTGGACGAGGCTACCGGAATTGTCGCCAAGGCCTTTGAAACGACTTCTTGAAAAACTACATCCAGATGGCGCTCCGACGGCGGTTAAGCCGCGCTGGATGTAAAAAACGACATCCAGATGGCGCTATGTCGGCGGTTTAGCCGCGCTGGATGTAAAAAACTACATCCAGATGGCGCTACGTCGGTGGTTAAGCCGCGCTGGATGTAAAAAACGACATCCAGCAGGCTCTACGTCGGCGGTTTAGCCGCGCTGGATGTAAAAAACTACATCCAGATGGCGCTATGTCGGCGGTTTAGCTGCGCTGGATGTAAAAAACTACATCCAGCGGGCTCTACGTCGGCGGTTTAGCCGCGCTGGATGTAAAAAACTACATCCAACTGGCGCTCCAACGGCGGTTCTGCCTCGCTGGATGTAAAAAACTACATCCAACTGGCGCTCCGACGGCGGTCAAGCCGCTATATGCCGCACCGTCGCCCAACCTCCGCATCCTCAAACACACAGAGCTTTTACAGAATCACATAGTAATCATATACTGCCGACATTAGGATAACGGACAAGATGGACCGTCTTTAAAGGTCGGTCTTATCGCCAAATAGAATTTTGTTTTTCGATTTATCGAAAACTTATAAATTCTATTGAATTAACAAAAGGCCCTCGCCATTCCTCCGCCGGCGTAGCGAAATTAAAATCACAACAATAAGAAACGGCTGCAGCCCATAGGCCCAGCCGTTTCTTGTCCCTTCTTAGATTTAGCGGATTTAGCGGAACGTCTTCCTCATGCTGGATGGCAGAATGCCTAATTCATCCCTGTATTTGGCAACCGTTCGGCGCGAGATGCGGAAGCCTTGCTGGAGCAGCAGCTCCGACAGGCGCTGATCCGAGATGGGACAGCTCTTGTCCTCCCTCTCCACCAGCTCCCTAAGCTGCGCTTTTATTGTCTTGGAAGAAGCCTCTTCTCCTCCTTCTGTCTGAATTCCGGTCGTAAAGAAATATTTCAGCTCATAGGTGCCCGACGGCATCTTGACAAATTTATTGGAAACCGCTCGACTGATCGTCGATTCATGCAGCTGCAGATGCTCGGCCACCTGCCTTAAATTCATGGGGCGCAGCAGCTTATCCCCATGCTCCAGAAAACCGTGCTGTCTATGAATGATATATTCGATCACTCTTGTGATGGTATGCTCCCGCTGCTCCAAGCTGCGAATAATCCATTCCGCGGATTTTACCCGCTCCTTGACATAGGAAGACACGCCCTCGGATGAAATCAATGCGGCATATCCAGCATTCAAGCTTACCTTGGGCAAATAACGATTGTTCATCCGGATTACGAATCGGCCGTTCTCCCTTTCGATAATGGCGTCCGGCACGACATAATCCGGCTCATGACAGGCATAGCCGATACCCGGCTTAGGATCCAGCGTTTGAATATAGCGCAGAGCCGCCGCTACCTGCTCCTGCCTCACTCCGCCTAGATCCTCTGCAATGGAAGACAATCTGCCGTGCGCGAGCGCCTTGAGATGCTGCTGGACGATGACCTCTGCCAGGTGATGCGCGCGAGGATCTCTTCTAATCTGAATGAGCAGACATTCCTTAAAGCTTCGCGCTCCGATTCCCGCAGGCTCGAGCGACTGCAAGCATTGCAAAGCCCTCTCCACAAGGAAGTCCGCCATGTTAAGGCGCTGACCCGCTTCCTCCAAGCTAATGTCCAAATAACCCCGATCATCCAGATTGCCTGCCAGATAGGAGGCCGCCTTTAGCAGGCTTGGCTGTAGACTGAGACAGCCCAGCTGCCGGATAAGCTCCTGCTCCATCGTCTCCTCCCTCGTTGCAGCATGCCATAATGGATCAAAAGATACGGCTCCGGCCCTGCCGATTCCCGCAGGCCGAACGTAGTCGCTTCGGTATTCAATATCAAGCAGCGGATTTTCCTGCGACTGCTCTTCCAGGTATCGGATGAGATCATGCCCGGTCAGCTGCAGCATGGTTACGGATTGCCTCAGTTCCGGCGTTAATGCCAATCTAAAGGATTGCTCTTGTGAGATTTGATTAGATAATAGCACGTTGACCATTCCCCTCGCCCGCAAATAGAATGACAAAGCTTTGTTATGTCAGGTTTAGCAAGAATCGTGCCACAATATGAAAACGCATACCACTATGATTCATTTTATTCGATGTCACATAACCTTACAAATGTAAAATTTTCCACCTTCGGCGGAATGCACCTGTGGCACGAATTGTGCTTATCGTTCTAAAAAAGAAGGAGGAAGCACACTTGAAAACAGCTATTCACAATTGCACATTATTCGACAGCCAGCGCAAAACGGCGCTAGAGCACGCCTCCGTCCTCTGGGAGGAGGGGCGCATCCTTGCAAGCGGCGCCGGCATCTCCATTCCTTCGGACGCCAGCCTCATCGATGCACGCGGAGCATGGGTTACTCCAGGCTTAATAGACGGCTACAGTCAGCTTGGACTGAAGGAAACGGGCATTAGACAAGAAGGAGATGACTCCTGGGAGATCGGCATCCCGGACGCTTCGTTTCTGCGAGCGCTGGACGGCATTAACCCCTTTGACGCCAGCTTTCGGGAAGCAAGAGAAAACGGCGTAACGACGTCTCATATCGGACCGGGCCGACAGAACGTGCTTTCCGGGCTTACAGCCGTGCTGAAAACGGTCGGCGATAACGTCCGGCAGATGGCCATCGCACCCGTACACGGCGCTTCGGTTTCGCTAGGCGAAATTCCAAAGGGAGCCGGCACGGCGGCCCCCCGCAGCCGCATGGGCATCGCCGCAAAAATAAGAGAACGTCTTATGGCAGCAAGGCTGGGAGAGGAGCATGATCCTTGGTCCAGGCTGTTCCAAGGCGATGGGATGACGCTGTTTATGCAGGCCAATCGCGGGGATGATATCGCGACCTGCATCAGGCTTCAGCAAGAATTCGGCATTCCCGCGGCCATCGTGCATGCCGCGGATGGAGGAGCCATCGCAACCTCGATTGCCGCAGCCGGCCTCTCCGTCATTGGCGGTCCCCTCTTTATCGATAGAAGAAATGACGAATTAAAGCAGGCGCATCCCTCCGCTTACGTCGCGATGCATCGCCAAGGGATCCCCCTCAGCTTGACTTCCGGTCATCCCATGTCGGCCATTCGTTATTTGGGCTTAGAGGCTTCGCTCGCCATTAGAGAAGGTCTGTCGCTGCATGACGCGCTTCATGCCTTGACCTACCAATCCGCCGTTAATCTGGGTTTAAGCCATCGGATCGGCTCCCTTGCGCCTGGCATGGATGCCGATCTGCTCATATGGGACGGAGAGCCGCTTGAGCTGACCTCGCGCGTACGAACCACCTACATCGACGGACAACGTGTCTATTGCCGTGAGAGAGGAGCCCATCATTCATGAGCGTTCAATATATATACAACGCGCAAATCCATACGATGAACAAGCATAACGAGGTATGGAACAACGGGGAGCTGATTCTGCGCGACGGCATCATCGAAGCCGTGGGAGAAGGCTTGACTCCGCCTGAGGCTGCGGAGGTGCTTGATGCGCGCGGGGGAGTCATCACCCCCGGTCTTATCGACGCCCATTCCCACGTCGGCATGTGCGCGGAGCCCGGCAATACAACCGATATTAATGAATCCTCCGCCCCCTTCACTCCGCTCATGAGGGCGGTTGACGCCATCCATCCCTTCGATCCCGGTTTTGCGGATGCCCGCGCCTCGGGCATTACCACCGTTCAAGGCGGAGCAGGGAGCACCAATCCCGTTGCGGGCGTATGGTCGGTGTTCAAAACTACGGGAGTTAGAGCCGACGACATGATCATCAGACGAGAGAGCGGGCTTAAGTGCGCCTTGGGAGAAAATCCAAAGCAGGCATTTGGCGTGAGGAACAAGGTCGCTCCCTTCTCCCGGATGATGATTGCCCATTTTATTACATCTGCCTTCCAGGAAGGGAAGAGGCTGTTGGACGCCGGCCTCTGCGAATACGAGCAGCTGGCCAAGCAAGGCAAGCAGGCCTATCGCCCCTTTATCCAAGTGCTGCAAGGGCGGATGCCGCTACGTATTCATGCCCACAGAGCAGACGATATTTCAGCTGCAATAGCCATTGCTCAGCAATTTCAAATCGCTTTGTCCATCGAGCATTGTACAGAAGGCGCTCTAATTGCCGATACGCTGCAGGAGGCGGGCTTCCCCGTCACGCTGGGCCCCTTTATGGGACCGTCCACTAAGCCGGAAACAAAAAACATGAATCTCGAGACGCCGCGGCTTCTGCACGAGAGGGGCATCCTGTTTGCGATCATTACGGATCATCCCTATACCCCCATTCAATACCTCTCGCTCTGTGCGGCCGAAGCCGTCAAATACGGATTGGATGCGGAAGCAGCCCTGCGCGCCATCACGATAAACCCCGCCATGATATGCGGCGTGCAGGATGCGGTGGGCTCCCTGGAGCCGGGGAAGGATGCCGATCTCGTATTATGGTCGAGACATCCCTTCCAGACAAGAGCCCGAACCTTGCGAACATGGATTAACGGAAAAATCGTCTATGACCAGCTATAGACAACAAAGAAATGGCGATGCAGGGAACTCTCCCCCGCACCGCCATTTTTTTGTGCTGATATCACTCGCACTGGAACGAGATCCCCTACTATTGCTTCACCCAAACTCCTTCGGCTTTCACCCAGACTTGATCCGGAATCAAATCGCCGTTCAGATCCTTGACATTAGAGATCGTCAGCGTATCACCGTCCTCAAAGTCGGACTCGCCTCTGATTTGAACTTCGAAACTGTCTGACAAGTAGCTTGGGTACGGAGGTTCATCAACATAATATTCGTTACCTGTAAGCGAAAAATTGGTTTGTGTAACTGTCGCTGGATCTATTCCCATGGAGAATGTCACATACATCTCATCCTGATAGCTGTAATGAAGCACGGATTCGACTAATACAGCAGAGACGCCCGGTTCGGCAGGCAACCCTGAAGTGATGGCTGCCTTAAGACCGATAACGGTCGTTTTCTTATACCCCGCCAGCGCATTCACCGCTGCATTGTTGCCTGTGGTGTAGCCGGAAGCAGATGCATACCCCTCTGTTGCGGCATCCTTGGAGAACGTCATCATCAGCTCGGGTCCGCCCGACACGCCGTGCTTCTGCGCCGACGCGCTTACGGAGCTTTGCGCGCTGTTCATGAGGGATAGAATGGTTTTGGTCGTTTGATACTTTTCTGAGCCGCGCGAGAAAATATCGGAATTCTCGTACAGACTGCCCGCGGGACTGTCAATCAACGTCTTGCCTGCGGCAGGCGTGACGGCTCCGGTGGAGAACTCGTAGCTGTCACCCTCCGTCAAGTAATGAAGCGTAAAGCCGTCGCCTTGGAAAGGCTCTTCAGAGCTGGACCCCTCAATGGTCGCCCCTGCCTTGCTGACCAGATAAACGCCGTTATGGCCGACTACCGTAGCCACGCCTTCTCGAATGAGAAGTCCCGTTCCTTCGTCAAGACCGATTCCAAGCTCAGCATCCGTATCTCTAAGTCCGATCAAGAGTCTGCCCAATCGTCCCCTAGCGTCAAAATGCGTGTCATAAATGATATTTTCGTTGAGCAGCCCAAGTCCCGCTGTCATCATGTTATTGCCCGAGAGCACCGGGTCTAGCAGGGAGTTCACCGGAATATCGTTAATGTCAACGGATTCCGTATCATTGTAGACAAGCGATGGATAACTGTCGCCGAAGCCGAACACAGGATTGCTCTGAATATGAGCGCCTGCGCTTGTTCCGCCTACGACACCGCCTTGATCATACACATATTGAATCGCCTGGGCGATCAGAGAAAGGGAGCCATCGTCATTCAGCAGCTGCCTGGCATGTCTGGCCTGATCGCCGCCCTGCAGGAATACCGCCTCGCAGCTTTTCACCACATTGGCCCAATACTCGCTATTGGCATAATGCTCATAATTGTCGACCGCTAGAGGGATAAATACCGCTTCAAAGCCGTAATCCGCATACTCCTGCTGGAGCGAATAATCTCCATAGTAATAGAAGTTGTCGTAGACCGTATCTGCGACTCCCGGGGTGAATACGGCAAGGCGCGGCCTCTCTTCGGCCGGCAAGCCCGTCGCTTCGCGAAGCGCCTGGAAATATGGAGAATTAGCGGCTTTATACGGAGAAGCCGATGTCGAGCCTCCGCCCGGAAGCAGCGTGCCCTTGCCAGGGCCGTCCCCAATGCTTGTCAAAGGAACCGGCATCGGCGCCGTAACCATCATCTCTTCCGCTTTGACAATACCTTTAACCCCGCTGGCGGCAACAGCAGCCGCATACACGAAATATTGGCCGCCTTCATCCGGCGTGCCGTCCAGCTGATGCAGCGTTTCATCGAGCGAAGCTTCATAGGTTACTTGCCCTGCCGGGAGCAATATGCCCTTGTGCTCTTCTGCCCATTGCTGCAGCGTTTCCGGTGTTGTTTCAGTCAACATGGCCTCAACCTCGCTCACCAAACCTTTCTGGGAATAAAAAACGAAATAATTCAGCACTGACGCGTTTTGTGCATCTGCAAACGTTACGGTATAAGGATCCATGGCCGTGCCGTCTCCAGACAGCACAATATCCTTAGGATACAGGGGAATATTAACCACGATCTTCTGCGGCGCTGCAGCAATGCCAAGCACGCCGCTGTCTCCCAGAGTTGCTGCATATGCATAATACTCGCCTGAGGACAGCGCGGCGCCGGTTAGCAGATCCTTCTGTCCGCTGCGGAAGGTGTTCGCGCCACCGTCAGCGTAGGAAAGATTTGTAATTCGGTACATTTTGTTGACATTCTCGCCGGTTGAGCCGCTTGTCAGAAACCCCTCCAACAGCTGCGTTCTGCTTATCCCGTTCAAATAAGCAGTTACAGCGGACTTGTCCTGTGCGGAGAAGAACATGAGGTAGGAATCCACGCCATCTGTTACAACTGAAGGCATGAAGCCTAGCCGATAATGATTAATTTCCGTACCGGAAACACCAGACGCCTTCGTAAGCGTCACATCTGTCAGCTCGTAATCCGTTGTTGGCGTGGAGGTCGACGTTGGAGCAGGTGTCGACGTTGGAGCAGATGATGGACTTGGCGCAGGCGTGCCTGTCGAGGGCGTCGGCGTAGGCGAGGCGGTCGCCTCAGGTGTCGGCGATGGACTCGCTTCCCCAGGTGCCGGCACTTGCCCGGTTCGCTCCAGCATGACAATGGATTGCGCGCGCGTCAAGCTAGTGCCGGGATGAAAGCTCCCTTCCGAGCCGCCTAGCACGATTCCCTTGGATACAAGCGCCGCAACCGCCGATCTACTCCATAGAGGAATGTCGGAGAAATCAGAGAAGGTATCCGCCCCCTGCTGGTCCCAGCTTGACAGATCAAGCTTCAGCAGGCGAGCAATAACAACGGCGGCCTCCGCTCGGCTAATGGGCTTTTCAGGACGAAAGGTGCCGTCAGGATATCCCGCAAAATACCCTTCGCTTACGGCAATTCCGATCTCGCGCCAGTACCAGGCATCCTTTTTCACATCCGTGAAGGCAGGCTCCACTGTCGCTTGATATCGGAAAGCCCTGTTTATGATGGCAGCCAGCTCAGCCCTCTTAATAGGCTGATCCGGTTGAAAGCTGCCGTCCCCATAGCCCTTTACCCAACCGGCCTCCGTCCATTTCTTTATTTCCGCCGCAGCCCAGTGACTGCCGCTTTCTCCACTGGCCTCGGCGAACGTATTCCCGCCGTTTACTCCAATCATGGAAACAAACAAGCAGATGAGCAGCATGATGGCTATCGACTTGCGCAATCGTCTTCCTCTCACAGGTATCCCTCCGTTTGCTAGTTGCTTACCGAAACTACATCAGCAAGATTGATACCAGATTAAAGGCGTCTTTATTCTGAGAAAAAGGGCGATCCAGCAGCAGCCGAAGACAACCAATAAACGTCCAATGGAGAACAACTACAAGCATATCTGAGTTGTGTTATATATCCTAACATCTTGGAACAACTTTTGCTTATATTTGATCAACTAACTAGAATCCAACTATACTATGTCACATTACATGACGAAATGGAGGGCTGAATGAAACGTATCAGACGCTCAGTTAACGTGAGCGAAGAAGAAAACTAACATTATAGGAGGAATATTCTTGAAAAAACAGGTGAAGCTCTTATTGATTCTCTCGGTCTTGTCCACTTTATTCTCTGGTTTGCCGGTCTCAGCAGCTGTAAATTATGATTATTATTCACTGGGCAGCACGGCAGATGTAACACCGTCGACAACCGGCGGCATGGTCATTATGGGGGGCGGCACGGATGTGGATGAAGCCTTTGAATGGATGATCAACCGTTCAGGGGGCGGCGATTTCGTCATTCTGCGAGCATCCGGCACCGACGCTTATAACCCTTACGTCTATAATGATCTTGGCGGCGTCAATTCCGCCGAAACCATTATCGTGAAGAACAAGGCAGGCGCCAACGAAGCTTTTGTGTATGACAAAATCAGAAAAGCGGAAGCCTTGTTTATCGCTGGCGGCGATCAGACCCTGTATGTCAATTATTTCAAGGGCACGCTGGTGGAGGATGCCATACATGAGCTCAAGCAGCGCGGCGTTCCCATCGGCGGCACGAGTGCTGGCGCCATGATCATGGGCGAGCATGTCTATGATGCCAAGAACGGCTCCGTGCTGTCCAGCGAGGCGTTGCGTAATCCGTATGACAGCTACCTCACCTTCACTCGCGACTTTGTGTCGCTGCCTAACTTGTCCGACGTCATCATCGATACGCATTTCTACGAACGCGACCGAATGGGCAGGCTCGTCACGTTCCTGGCGCGAAACATCAAGGATGGCTGGGCGCCCGCCAATGGGGCCAAAGGCATCGGGGTCGACGAGGCCACCGCGCTCATCGTAGAACCGAGCGGCTACAGCTATGTACTGGGAGAAGGTTATGTATATTTCCTGAAGACGACACAGGCCGCTTCTACCATCCAATCCGGCAAACCGCTTGTCATAAACGGCGTGTCCGCCTATCGAATTACGGACACCTCTTCCCAATCGTTCAATCTCAGCACATGGTCGGGCAGCGGCGGAATTTCCTATACGCTTAGCGCGTCGAATCGGAGGTTGACATCCAGCAGGAGCTCCGTCTACTAAAGAGATTTACTTACCAAGCAAGCGCGAAACAAGCTGGCACGGGTCTATCCTCCGCTGCCAGCTTGTTTGTTGTCTTTGGAGCTTAATGGGTTATCATCCCCCTGTATTGAGAGGGGGAAAGGTTCATCCATCGCTTAAACTGCTTGCTGAATTGCGAGAGCTCCTTGTAGCCGAGCTTCACCGCAATCTCCTCGATAGACAGGCTGCGGTTAAGCAGAAGAAGCTTAGCTTCCCTCAGCTTAAGCATGGACAAGTATTGGCGCGGAGACATGTGGAAGACGCTCTTGAAGACCCGATTGCAGTAGGCCATGCTGTAGCCGAGCTCCCCGCATATGCGCGCAACCGCCGAAGCCGCGAGGCTGTCCTCATCCATATGCCGTCTCTCCTGAACAGCATTTGCAAGCAACCTAGCGATTTGCTCTGCTAGTCCCGCATGACTTTGAGGGCCGCTTAGCAATCCGTCAGGAGCATCCGACAGCAAAGCGCTGAAGGAGGAGAGCATCCCGAATACGAGGCTGAGAACCTCCCACCTTTGCGCTTCACTGCCTGATGACGTCCCTTGTCCCGAATCGAAAATAGACTGCATCGTTGGCCGAACGGCTGCGGCAACAGGACTGCCGGCCCGGTGTATGGGCTGGCTGACGCTGCACAACGATTGACGAAGCAAAGGCTCATCCAGCTCGAAGTGAATGCAGCAATACGTCATGCCCTCCCCTCCTCCAGCCACGCTTCCATGTCTGGCATCCGGCTTAAGCAGAGCTAGATCTCCTGCCTCCATGACATATTCTTCCCCGTCGACCCTGAACATTTGAGTCCCTTGCAGCACCATATTCAGCTCGAACATGGGGTGGAAGTGATTCCCGTAGGACCAGCCCGGAGCAACGGTTCTGGTGTGTACAGCAAACGTTTGAATCGCTATGCGCAGGTCTGGAAGGAACAGCTCGGAAGCCCCAGTGCTTCCTGCTGGATACGGCTGCGATTTCAACGCGTCCCCTCCTCTCGTCTGAACGATCTTCTTCCTGTATTATATCGAGTCTCCGCCTCTTTAGGTAAGCTTTGTCCAAAAAGTAGCTCGGTTTGCCCATATTCGTTTGAAAGCCGAATCGTTAAGATGAAGACAAATAGAAGGAAGGACTGAATTTAATCATGCCGACATCGCGATATTTTAATGCACATCACTCTCCGATTGGCGCTTTCGCCAGCTTTACGATGGGTTATCCCGGCGCCAGCGGAGGATTTGATCTGGAACGGGGGCAGCCTCCCAAAGAAAATATATTTATCGCGCTGGAGGATGCAGCAGGCGGCACCTACCGCGCACTGCCCTTCTATGCAGCCGGAGAGGACGAAAGCAAGCGCTACGATTCCGAGCAGGAGCAACAATCTGCCGACGCGGCAACGATAATGAGAGCGTTCTCTTCAGACGAGATTAGCCGTTCCTTTCATCTTGGAAGCGATAGCTGGAAGGCGGGCGATCTGACCTTTTCCCTCTATACTCAGGTGCGTTCTGTACCGGACCCTCAGCAAGCAAGCGCCGAGGAGCTGCAAGCCGTGCTTGTTCCCGCCTTGCTGGCGGAAGTCACTGTGGATAACACGGCGGGCATGAAGCCGCGCAAGGCGGTGTTCGGCTTCCAGGGAACCGACTCCTACAGCGCTATGCGCAAGTTCGACAACGTCAGAACGGAAGGCATGCTGGGCATCGGACAAGGGAGACACGCAGCCATCGCAACGAGAGAGAGGGATATCCGCGCTGCCCAGCATTTCTCCATCGAGAAGCTGCTGCTGAATGAGCATATCGAGAACGATGGCTTCGGTCTCGGAGGCGTCTGTGCGTATCTTATGGAAGTGCCTCCAGGCCAGCTGCGCACCTATACCTTCGCCGTCTGCTTCTATCGCGGCGGATACGTCACATCGGGAATCGATGCCGCTTACTGGTATACCAAATACTTTAGGGATATCGAAGCAGTTGCCGATTATGCGCTCACTCATTACGAGGAGCTGAAGCAAGCCTCCAGAGCTTCTGACGCCATGCTGTCCGATGCTGCTTTATCGGAGGACCAGCGCTTTATGATGACGCACGCCATTAGAAGCTATTACGGCAGCACGCAATTTCTGGAGTGGGAGGGACGTCCGCTATGGATTGTCAATGAAGGCGAATACCGAATGATCAACACATTTGATCTCACCGTAGATCAGCTGTTCTTCGAAATTCGGATGAACCCTTGGACGGTTCGAAACGAGCTGGATTTGTACGCGGAGCGTTACAGCTACAGAGATCAGGTGTTATTTCCCGGAGATGGCACCTTATATCCCGGCGGAGTCAGCTTTACGCACGATATGGGCGTAGCCAACTCATTCACTCGTCCCGGCTACTCTTCTTACGAGCTGGCAGGCCTGGATGACTGCTTCTCTTATATGACTCATGAGCAGTTAGTCAACTGGGTGCTGTGCGCCGCAGTCTATGCCCATCACGCCGGCGATCAGGCTTGGCTGACCCAGAAGCTCCCGTTGCTTCAGGATTGCCTGGAAAGTATGATGAATCGGGATCATCCCGATCCCGAGAAACGCAACGGTATAATGGGTCTGGACAGCTCGCGCTGCAAGGGCGGAGCCGAAATTACGACCTACGACAGCCTGGACGAATCGCTCGGTCAATCCCGCAACAACATCTATTTGGCCGGCAAGTGCTGGGCCGCTTATGTAGCGCTGGAGAACATATTCCTTGCGCACAATGACAGCTCAGCGGCTCGGCAAGCCGCCCAGCAAGCCGATCGCTGCGCCAACTCTATCGCTTCGTATATGACGGAGGAAGGATATATACCGGCTGTTGTCGGAGAAGGCAACGATTCCCGAATCATACCGGCCATCGAGGGACTCGTATTCCCTTACGCATTCGGATGTATGGAAGCTCTTGATCCAAACGGACGTTTCTCCAGCTATCTGAACGCGCTGAAGCGTCACCTCGACACGGTGCTTGTGCCGGGAATCTGCTTGTTCGACAACGGAGGCTGGAAGCTATCCTCCACTAGCGACAACTCCTGGCTGAGCAAAATCTACTTGTGCCAATTCATCGCCAGAGAGCTTCTCCATGTGCCTTGGGACGAGTCTGGACGCCGGTCGGATGCCGCTCATGTCGCATGGCTCACCGATGCCAACAATGCCTTCTGGAGTTGGAGCGACCAAATTCTTGCAGGGACGGCCGTAGGCAGCAAATATTATCCCCGCGGCGTTACATCCATCCTATGGCTGGATGAGCATAAATAACGAATTTCGTACGAGAAGGGGGTGTCCCGCAGGCCTATGGCTTGCGAGACATCCCCTTCCCTGCCCTATCGGTCCAGACTCCGCCCGTATATACGGGCAGCATTATGCTTGCGAACTGCAATAAGCTCCGCTTCTCCCCATTGCGGCGGAAGCAGCTTGTCGATATAGGCAATCGCGTCTCCGTAGCTGCCTCCCAGGAGCGCGACGGGCCAATCGCTGCCAAACATCAATCGCCGGGAACCGAACAGCTTGCACAAGGCATGCACATAGGCCATATGGCGATCAGTCTGCTCTCTGTCACCCTGCGTGATCATTCCGGATAATTTCACCATAACATGAGCGCAGCTCGCGAGCCGCTCCATCTGGTCATGCCAGCTCTGGAAGTCTTCTTCCGTCAAACGGGGAGATCCCAAATGATTAATAACAGCCGTCATGTCAGGGACATGAGCCAGGCACGACCGCACGACATCCAGCTGATCCCCGTTAACCAGCCAGTCGATGGATAGACCGCGATCGACGCAGCACCGGAGCCGCTCGTGCAGAAGCTGTTCCTTCCCTCCGCGATAATCGGCTACAAATCTTGAATCCAGCCGGATACCGGCCAGCTTGCGTTGCCCCGCCAGACTTTGAATGGTAGACTCAGCCTGTTCCGAGGCCAGATCAGCCCAGCCCACCACTCCAATAATCTCACGATGGCGCTCGGCCAGTTGAAGCATATAAGCTGTTTCCTGCAAAGTTGGAGCAGCTTGGACGACTACGATTCCCTCTACATCGTAATCGAGGAGCAGCGGCTTCAGCTGCTCCATTTCGTAATCTCTATACAGTACTCCCGCGGAAGGATTCAGCCAGCCGTAATCTCCGCGCTCCAGTTTCCATAGGTGCACATGGCTATCTACCAACCTTGACATATGCTCCTCACCCCTAATTAGCCTATTCAATCGAGATTAGCAAGATAAACGAATCCTCATTCGCGTTACGGAAAAAGATGCTCTCCCCGAAATAAGCCGTAAACACGCTGCAGCTCCTCCGCGCTCAATCCCTGACCATCGCAATAGCTGGCATTGCTTCTTATGTCGCGGAGCGAGGCGGATCCGGATAACGTCACATGGATATCGGGATTAGCCAGACTAAAGCGCATGGCCGGCTCGATTAATCCCTTCGTTTCCGTCTTCCGCAGAAAGGACAGCTCTTCCATCATTGCATTGGCTTTCTCCAGCTGCTCTCGGTTGTTTTGCAGAAACTCGGCTGGCGAATCGGCAAGGATTCCCATGGCGAGCACGCTTCCGTTAATGACTCCCATCCCGAGCGCTCGAGCCAGCGGCAGCACCTCATCCTTGGCGGAATGATCCAGCAGCATATACCGGGCATAGAATTGGATCGCGTCGAAGTGCCCCGTCCTCATATAATCCATCAGCACGTTCAGATGGCGCGACGAGACTCCCGTATACCGAATCTTGCCATCCCTTTTCAGCTTCTCTAGCGCAGGTATCGTTTCGTTTACGATTAATTCGTAGGGCTGCGTCTCCACATCGTGCAATTGAAGGATATCGATCCAGTCGGTCCGAAGCCTCGTCAGGCTTTCCTCGACTGATTGCAGCATATTAGCGTAAGTATACGGCATAAAGTGCTTAACGGCTTTGGTGGCTAGCACGACACCCTTCCTTTTTCCTTCGGACAGAGCCTTCCCGATTCGCCTCTCCGACTCTCCCATTCCGTAAATGGGAGCGGTATCGATAAAGTTAATGCCCAAATCAAGCGCCTCATGAATAACGCGCTGCACTTCGGTCTCATCCGTGGAGTGGAAGTCGCCCGCCAGCGGAGCGCCTCCTAATCCAAGCTTGGACACTCTTAGATCCGTTGAACCCAAAAGAGTATACTCCATCCGCTTTTCTCTCCCTTGTCCATCGTCATTGCCCTTCGTCGAATGAAGCAGCAAACAAGATTGTTTTATATATTAAACTTGATTTATTATATAAAACAATATTATCACCAGATGACTTGAGGGTCAAAGAAAATCAAAGAAGATATATGCGGAATAGAAAGGCTGTCTGCCGTTGTGATCCGTAGTTCGATATCGAGCCGCGCCTCGCAGCCGGTCAGACCATAAAAGGCTATCGAATAAGCTCGATAGCCTCCGCCCAGACATTCAAATTAACCAATCATTTTCAACAGCGACGTAAGTCGATATTTCTCAAACAGCTGGGCAGTGGATTCTTGATTAACAGCCCACAAACATTCGTCCAAGTGGCATACGATGGGAACATCGGTTTGAATGCGGGCCAGACTCCTCGATAGATGAAGCATGTCAAGATCGGCTTCGATTTTAGCCTTAACGCTCTTTGGCAAATGGTTTAGATTCTCCAATATGCCATCAATGGATTCGTATTCGGCCAGCAGCTTTAGAGCCGTCTTCTCGCCTATCCCTTTTACGCCTGGATAGTTATCGCTTGTATCGCCGGTGAGTCCTTTCATTTCAACGACTTGGAAAGGGCGGATCCCCTTATCGGTTCTTAAGAAATCAAGATCGTATACAGCGTAATTCAATTTGCCCTTCTTCATAATGACGACATGAATGCGCTCGGAAACCAATTGCAGCATATCATGATCGCCGGTGAGAATGTACACATGACATAAGTCGCTTAGTTGAGTAGCAACCGTGCCGATGCAATCGTCCGCTTCGTATCCTTGGATTCCAACGTTCGGTATCCCTAGAGCACCGACAATGTCTTTGATTAACGAAAATTGCGGAACCAAATCCTCCGGCGCCTCGGGGCGATTGCCCTTGTAATCCGAATAGAGCTCGGATCGGAAGGTTTTGCTTCCCATATCCCAGCAACAAAGAACATGAGTTGGTTTAAACGTGTTAACCGCATCAAAGAGATATTGCAAAAAGCCGTAAATGGCATTTGTCGGAGTACCGTCCTCCAGTCGCCTCGCGCTGTAGGATTGGGCAAAATAAGCTCTAAACAGCAGCGCCATGCCATCGACGACCAATATTTTATTGTCATTCATAAACATTGTTCCCCCCCATATCTGCCGCTTAACTATTGCAAACCGACATACTTCTATCCTACCATATCGCAGCGTTTAAGAAATGCACCGATTCTTGCCGCCGCTTCCAGCAAACGGTCCTCATCCTCCACCAAGGCGATGCGGACGTAGCCTTCGCCCTCCGCGCCGAACGCTTCTCCCGGGATCACGACGACGCCCGTTTGCCGCAGCAATTGCCGCGAGAACGCGCGCGAGCTCCACATTTCGCCATTCTCGCCGCGAAGCGCAGGCAGCTTGGCCCACGCGAACATCGTGGCTTTCGGCGCTTCGACCTCCCAGCCTTGCTCTCGCAGCGCTTGTACCAGTATATCCCTTCTGCGTTCGTAAATAACCCCCGCTTTGGGAGCAGCCGAGCCGCCTAAGGACATCGCCTCGCGCAGCGCCGCGATACCCGCTTCCTGCACGGGATCGAATACGCCGTAATCGATGTTGCCCTTAAGCTCGCGCAGCGCGCCTGCCGCATCCCGGTTGCCGACCAGGAACCCGATGCGGCAGCCGGCCATGTTAAAGCTCTTGGACAACGAATGGAATTCCACCGCTTGCCCAATCGCTCCCGGCACCTGCAGAATGCTCGGCGGCACCAGGCCGTCGAAGCCCATCTCGGAGTAGGCGAGATCATGAACGACAAGCACGTCATGCCGACGGGCCTTGGCGATCAACCGCTCAAAAAAGGCGAGATCCGCGACGGCCGACAATGGATTGTTGGGGTAATTCAACAAGATAAACGAGGCCTTGTCCCACCTGTCGTCTTCAATGGCTTCAAGATCGGGCAAATAGCCGTTCTCTTCGCGCAGCGGCAGGAAGACCGGCTCCACGCCGGCGAGCGCAAGCGATGCCGCGTAGATGGGATAACCCGGATCCGGCACAAAGGCGGTGTCTCCGGGATCGCAGACCGCCATGGCCAGATGGGCAAGTCCGTCCTGCGAGCCCATCAGCGTCACGATCTCGGCGGCGGGATCGACTTGCACGCCGAATCGATGCGCCATCCATTCCGCCGCCGCTTCCTTGAACGGCATGCCGCTGCTCGTGGCGGGATACGCATACATATCCTCCCGCAGCGAGGCTTCGCTGAGGGTCTGCCGGATCGCGGGCGAAGGCGGCTGATCGGGACTGCCGATTCCGAGATCGATGACGTCGATCCCGCCTGCCGCGGCTTCCCGCTTCCATGCCGCGACTTCCGAGAAGATCGACGACCCTAACCGCGAAAGCCGGTTCGCCCGGAACCGCGCGGAACCCGACGTCTTCATCGTGTCCCCCAGGCCGCTTCGTATTGCTCTTCCTTGTAGCCGATCGTCACTTGCTTGCCGTCCGTCGCGATGGGCCGTTTGATCAGCATGCCGTGCCGCGACAGCAGCTCCAGCTTCTCGTCGTCCGACATCGACGGCAGCTTGTCCTTTAATCCTAATTCGCGGTACACCTCGCCCGACGTATTAAAGAGCTTCTTCAGCTCGAAGCCTCCTAGCTCGAGGAGCGCCTTGAGTTCGGCCGCGCTAGGCGTATCCTCGTTAATATCGCGGAGAACGACCTCGTTCCCCTTTTCCTTAAGCGACTTCACGGCCGCTTTGCACGTGCTGCATTTGGGATAAAGAATAAGGGTAACCTGCTGCCCCTTGCTCATGCCACTTCTCCTCTCCGTTTCGCTGTTTCTATGTTGTCCGTCCTGTTCTATCAAGTGTATGTCCCCTAAGCGTCTCTTCCAAACGGAGCAGCTCGGGAGGAAGCGGCGCATGCCACGTCATCCTGACCTTCGTCAGCGGATGGATGAAGCTGAGCGTCTCCGCGTGAAGGGCATGCCTTCCCGCCGCCTCTTCCCACGCCTCTACGCCGCCTCCGTCCGGTCCGTATAGCTTGTCCCCGATGAGCGGACAGCCGATATGGCGCATATGGACGCGGATTTGATGGGTTCTTCCAGTCTCCAGCTTCAGCTTGACCGCCGATGCCGTCCAGGCTGTCCTTTCGCTTGCCGCAGAGCCGCCGCGCGTTTCAAACCGCTCGGCCGTCTCGTAGTGCGTGACGGACGAATAACCGTCCCAGCGGACGACGCGCAGATGCGGCCGCTCCGCGTCCCGGTCGATCGGCGCGTCGACGGTGCCGTTAGCGGGTTCCGGCTTGCCATATACGTAGGCGAGATAATATTTGTCCACGTCCCCCGCCTGCAGCTGCTCGGAAACCTGCTGATGGATGTATCCCGTTTTCGCGATGGCGACCAGTCCCGACGTCTCTTCGTCGAGCCGATGGATCGGCCGGAAGCGCACGCGTTCTCCGCGCGTCTTCCAGTGGTGGACGACCGCGTTCGCGAGCGTTCGCGTATAATGTCCATGCGTCGGATGCACGACCATGCCCGCCGGTTTATTGACGATTAGCAGGCTATCGTCCTCATAGACGATCTCGAACGGGATCGGCTCGGGCAGAATGTCGTCCGATTCCTCCCGCTCCATGCGGAGCCGAATCACGTCTCCTTCTTTTACCGTAGCGGACGTATACACACGCTCTTCGTTCAGCGTAAGCCCGCGCTCCGTCTGCTTGACCTGCGACAGCAGCTTCCTGGATACGCCGAGGCGCTTCTCAAGCACCGTACGGACTTGCTTGCCGGCATCCGTCGCTTCGACCACGACCTCCAGCGGAGGATAGTACTCGCTATCCAGCATCCTTACCACTCATTTCTTGCTTTCTTTTTTCCCTTTGGCCTTGCGGAACACGTCCGCGCTCCGGACATACTCCGTGTCGGGCTCGCCGAGCTTCGCGTTCGCGAACCGGGCCGCTGCGAACAGAAAGTCGGACAGCCGGTTCAGATAGATCAGCACGTCCTGATTAACGGAATGCTCGCCCGCGAGTGTTACGACGCGCCGTTCCGCGCGCCGGCATACCGTCCGGCAGACGTGCAAGGCAGACGAAGCCGTGCTTCCGCCAGGCAAAATAAATTTCGTGATTTCCGGCGATTCCGCCACGTACCCGTCCATCCATTGCTCCAGCCGCTCGGCCGGCGCATCGTCCATCTTGAACGGCGCGCCTTCCCGAGCATAAGCCAGATCCGAGCCGCAATCGAACAGCTCCTGCTGAATATCGATCAGTCGTGCTGCGAGCTCGCGCAGAGGCTCGTGCCGTCCCGCTTCCGCGGCCGCGACTCCGACAAAGCTGTTCAGCTCGTCGATCGTGCCGTAAGCTTCGACGCGCGCGTCGTCCTTGCGCACCCTGCCGCCGATCAGCGACGTCTCTCCCTTGTCTCCCGTTCTCGTATACAATTGCATCTTACCCGCTCCTCTCTATGACAACAAACAGCAGGCCGGACGGACCGTCCTGACCTGCTGATGCCTATCCCTTCAACTTATAAACGAAATGGCCGATCCGATCGATCGCTTCCGTCAGCTGGGAAACGGATGTTGCGTACGAGCATCTGAGGTGGCCCTCGCCTCCGAGACCGAACACGTCGCCCGGTACGGCGGCTACTCCCGCTTCCTCCAGCAGCCTCTGCGCGAACACTTCGCTGCTAAGCCCCGTCGAAGCGACGGACGGGAAGGCGTAAAACGCGCCTTGCGGCTCGTGGCAATCCAGCCCGATGTCGCGGAAGCCCTTCACGACGAGCCGCCGCCGTTGATTGTAGGACTCCACCATCCGGTCCTTTTCCTCCAAGCCGTGCTGAAGCGCTTCGAGCGCCGCGTATTGCGCCATGATCGGCGCGCACATGACGGTGTACTGGTGAATCTTGAGCATGGCGGCAAGCAGCTCGGAGTGGCCGCACATATAGCCCATGCGCCAGCCCGTCATCGCGAACGCCTTGGAGAAGCCGCTGACGAGGATCGTCCGATCCTTCATGCCGGGAATCGCCGCGAAGCTGACATGTTTGGAGCCGTACGTCAGCTCGGCATAGATTTCGTCGGAGATGACGATCAGATCGTTGTCCTCGACGACCTTGGCGATCGGCAGCCAATCCTCGTACGTCATGATGCCGCCCGTCGGGTTGCTGGGATAACATAGGATAAGAACCTTGGACTTCGGCGTGATGACCTTCTGCAGCGCCTCGGCCGTCAGCTTAAATTCATCCGCGGCAAAGGTCTCGATGCCGACGGGAACGCCCCCGCTCAGAGCCGTAATCGGCGAATACGAAATATAGCAAGGCTCCGGTATCAGAATTTCGTCTCCGGGAGCGATCAGCGCGCGAAGCGCGAGATCGATCGCCTCGCTGCCGCCGACCGTCACGATCACTTCGTTCGCGGGATCGTACTCGACGTCGAACGAATCGTCCAGATAACGGCAAATCGCTTCCCGAAGCTCCGGCATGCCGGCGTTCGACGTATACTGCGTCTTGCCCTTCTCCAGCGCGTGCACGGCGGCTTCCCGCACGTGCCATGGCGTTACGAAGTCGGGTTCGCCGACGCCAAGCGTGATGACATCCTTGCGCGTGCTCACCAAATCAAAAAACCGGCGGATGCCCGACGGTTTGATGCCCCTGACCAGCGGAGACAAATAATCGCTCATCGATTGCCGCCGCGGGGGCACCGAGGTCACTTCCAGTCCCTCTTTCATCATTCGCGCCACCTTCTTTATGTTACGGCGATACCATCAGCCGATGGTCACCTTCGTGTTCTTCGAAGATGATGCCGTCCTGTTTATATTTTTTAAGGATGAAGTTGGTTTTGGTCGACAATACCGCATCGATCGGCGATAGCGTATTCGACACGAAGGAAGCGACTTCCTTCAGGTTTTTCCCCTCGATCTCCACCAGCAGATCATAGGCTCCGGACATCAAGTACACGGATTTCACTTCCGGATACAGGTAGATGCGTTCCGCGATGCCCTCGAATCCTCTGCCTCGTTCCGGCGTAATTTGAACCTCGATCAAAGCGGTCACCTTCTCGTCGTCCACCTTGCTCCAGTTCACGACGGTCGCGTATTTCACGATGACATGGTTATCCTCCATCGCTGCGATGGCTTCCTTCACGACCTCCGCCGGCTCGCCTACCATCGTCGCGATCAGCTCCGCATCCCTGCGGGCGTCTTCCTTGAGCAGCTCCAACACCTTCAACTGTAGTTCCGTCATCTTCATACTCCTTCCGACTCGCCTCCGAGTTATAACGAATATTTTACAAGATAATGCCGGTTCCTGCAAAGGAAAATGAAAAAAGACCCCGAGGGGTCTCTAATTGAAATAAGGCTGATGCTGCGTTTGGGACGCTTGCTGCTGGCCTGCCGGCACGTACATGGATTGCTGCTGGCCGCCGAGATTTTGCTGCAGGAATTGCTTCGTTTGCTGCTGCGTCTGTTTGTATTGCTGCGCCTGCTTGTCCAGCTCCTGGCGAAGCGCCGGAGACGCCGTATTATACATGTTCGCCTGCTGCATCGCCGTGAACAGCTGGCCTTGCGCGTTCAGCGTGTTGTTCATCAGCTTCGTGAACAGCTGCCTCATATCCGGGCAAGTGGCTTCCGTGGCGGCCGTCGCGTATTCGCGCACGACGCGCTTAAGGTCCGAGAGCACGATGGACGCCAAATCCTCTTCCGATAGCAATTGCTTATTTGCTTGCTGGTTCATGGGTAATCCCTCCACAAATGTTAGTTGCTCGATCCGATTCTTTATTGCGGCTGCGTGGGAGCCATTTGCTGATGGTGCTGGATGGCGTGCATAAGCGAATCGTAATGCTGTTGATGCATGCTGATCATTTGGGTGCAGCAGTTGCGGATGGCCGGCGTCATGGACGCCGCTACGACCGCGGCGCATTCTTTCATGAGCAGGTCCTCGTTGGACATGGAATCCGCGACGTACTCGAGCTCTTTGGCTGTCATTGGCTGTAGCAAGGTGAAGCCTCCCTTATTCTAAGTATCTTTGCGGCGCTTCGCGCAAACCGCTAGCATCAGTTCGTGCCATACGTATTATGAGCCAAATAGACCGATTTATCCCCCTTTTTTCAAATCGAACTTGCCGGGATCCTTCAGTAGGACATTCACCTTGATTTCCTTGAGCGTGCCTCTGTCCGGCACCCAATCCTGCTCCTTGAGCCGCTCCTTCCAATACCGGAAGTGGTATCGGTAGAGATGATGCTCCAGCTCGAGAAGATCCACGCCGCGCTTGACCCCGATATCGAACAGCGATTGAAGCTCGCCGCGCACCAGCTCTTGCACGGACGATTCGATCTGCGAGGCCGTCAGCTCGTCGTCCAGCTCCACAAGCGAACCGATCAGCGACACGTTTAGCGTGAATGTCGGATTCTCTCCGTTCTTCTCCACTGAAATCGCGAATTTAGAGCTGCGAATGGAGACGGTGCCGGTTCTATCGCCCGTCTTCGCTTCCACGAACACGTTATGGAATTCCGGATTGAGCCAACGCAGCCCGATAACCGTCTTGTCGCCGAAATACCCTTTGTATTCGGAATCTTGGAACATGAAGGTACCCGTTATCAGCTGCGTAGATATCGGCTTTTTTCCTTTGCGCCAATGCGATGCTTTGCCGTTAATGACGGGCAGCATCGTGAGCTCGTTCGGCTCCTTCATCGTCTGGACCAGCAATTGCATCTGCAGCGGCTCGATGAACGTATATTGCTCATCATGGGGATTCGGCATGTAGAGGACGCTGTACAGCGGCGACTGATTGAAGAAGTTTTCCGTATTCATGACTTCCATGATATCGGCCGTCGTTCCGTAAATATAGGACGTGTATCTCGAAGCGCGTTGCCGATTCAGCGCGTCCAAAACGTCATCGAGCTGTCCCAGCGCCCGTTCGTGGATCAGCACTGTCTTCAATTGCTCGAGATTGAGCGTCGAATAACCCGCTCGCTTCAAGTCGTAAAAAGCGAGAAGCGTCGACTTCCCCTTTCCTTCGCCGATCCAGGTTTCGGCCGGTCCGGCACTAGGCGACTCCGTTTTCGCGACGGAAGCGAAATTGATCATTTGTGCGTAAATGACGACCTGGCCATCCTCGTAATCCACTCCGAGAGCGGAGATGTAGCTGACATCCTGCAGATTGACCTCGTCCCAGCAGCCCGCAACAAAAACGGATGATAACAGCAGGGAGAAAATCAAGCCGGATGCACGCGACCATGAGACGAGCTTAGGCTTAGCTCGAAGCCTCATGTCCTCCTCCCTCGTTTAAAGAGCGACCATGGCTTGTTGATCATCGCCGCGGCCACTTCCTTGATACGGAGCGGAGCAAGAGGAGCCATGTAAGGCTGGCCGAACGATTCCAGCGAGCACATGTACAAGAGGATGGCGAACATCGACACGAAGTAGCCGTACATGCCGAATACGGAAGAAACGATCAGCACAAAAAAACGGATGACGCTGACGGAGCCCGCAAGCGATTGGTTGACCAGCGTAAACGTGGATACGGCAGAGACGGCCGCAACGACCAGCATCGTGGGAGACGTCATGCCGGCCCTTATCGCCGCGTCGCCGATAATCAGCCCTCCGACGACCGATACCGTCTGACCGACGGGTCTTGGCAGTCGCACGCCGGCTTCGCGGAACAGCTCGAACATGCCAAGCATTAGAAACATCTCCATCGTTGCCGAGATCGGGAGTCCGATTCGCGACATCGTGACGGTCGCAAGCAAGGTGAACGGTATTTGATCCGTGTTGAACGAGCATAACGACACCCAAAAGCCGGGAAGGAACATCGCGACGAACAATCCGACAAACCGCAGCAGCCTCTCCAGCGACACGTAATAAAACGGCAGATGCGCGTCCTCCGGCGATTTGATCAATAACGTCATGTTGCCGGGCGCGATGAGCGCCGCCGGCGTTCCGTCGACCGCGATCGCGATCCGGCCTTTCATCAACGATTGCACGACGATATCCGGGCGCCCGACATAGTGTACGAGAGGAAACAACGCCTTAGGTTTGTCGCTGATCAGCTCTTCTAGCTCGCCCGCCCCCTGCAAGCTCGGAATATGGATGGCGCGAAGACGCCGCCTGGCTTCTTGCACAAGCTCGGGCCTGGCCTGATCGGCCATATACAGCAAAGCGATTTCCGTTTTCGTCTCCGTCCCGAGGATGAAATATTCGACATGCATGTTCGGCGTTCTAAGGCGCATCCGCACCAATGCGATATTGACCGAAAGCTTCTCCACGAAACCGTCCCTCGGCCCTTTTAGCGATAGCTCCATCGACGATTCTTCCGGATTTCGCGAAGGCAAGCTCGCGATATTGTATTCGTAGAACGCCTCGCGATCCGAGAAAACCAGGATTACGCTGCCGGCGTATACCCTCTCGAACAGGCGGTTGGCATCCGGCTCCATTTCGTTGAACATGTCGCTTGGATGTCTGTCCCCCGTGCCATGCCCGGACTCGTCGGCGTACGCGCTATGGCCCGATTTCTCTCCGCCGCCGTCTCCGCTGCCGTTACGGTTGCCGTGATGACTGCCCGAACGGAATGTCGACGTATGATCCCGCCAATCCTCCAGCATGGGGAGCAGCGCCATTTGGAACATCTGCCCGTCGGTCATGCCGTCGCAATAGTAGAGGACGACTCCGATCCCCTTCCCGTCTTCTTTGGGGGAAGGAATTCGCATGACGTGCTGGAACACATCCTTGCTAGGCTCGATCAGCTCTCGAAACCGTTCGGTGCCGATCCTTTCTACCTTCCTCTCTCCGCTGACATCCTTCTGCTGATCAAGCTCGCGCCCGTCCATGGCCGCTCCTCCTCGCTTTTAGAAATGAGATTCCGTAAACGGCAAGCACCATCGCGCATGAAGCGAAGCCTCCATAGGTATATGCGTAGATCAGAACATGCCGATAAGCAACCATGTGGTAGACCCAATAGCAGGAGATGGATCCGATCATCAGGCCGATGATGCCCATCCCGATCCACCTGTGCTTCATCTTGGCGACCGGTGTGAACTCGGCAAGGAGATAGATGCCGAGCGAGATCCTCACCATCGCCCCCGCAAGCCACTGGTAAATCGCGAAAAAATCGACATGCTCGAAATAGCGTCCGATCGTCACGAGGCGCCACTGGGAGAACGCGGGGTACCTCATCTTCTCCGCTTCCATCGGTCCGAATTCCGATATGGCTCCGGTGACGGGGCCGACGGCCAATAACGCGAGAAAACAAACCATAAGCACAAGATGCCATCGTTTGAACTTAGTCTTGAAGTGGTGCTGCATAAGAAGCAGAATAAACAGCTCCCCAAACGCGGTGAGCGAGAATAGGGAGGCCATCCAAATGGGGGACATGCCGTTCTCGAACATCGGGAGCAGATAGCGGTAATCCTTATGGGGCAAATTCGCCGACATGACGAAATCTCCAACGAATACGACGATGGGAAGAAGCAAGGTGCTGACGTAAGCTATCGTCCGCAGCCCTAGGCTTGCGGCATACGTGCACAAAACGATAAATACGAGCATCACGGCGACTGGCGGCGTGCTGCTAAGGTAGGTCGTCTCCGTCCAGGAGGTTGTCACGATCAACGTCTCGCCGGCGACAAAAAAAACGAGAGCCAGCGAATAGCCGATAATGATCCAGGCTGCCGCCGGGGGGAGTCGCTCCAACAGCCAGCGGTCAATCCGCTTGCCTTGCAGCTTGGATAGCGCGCCGTGCAGCGGAATCGCCGCCCATGGCAAAATGAAAATCAATGCGGCGAAAACGGACATCCAGGCATCGCGAAGCGCCGCGCTAAGGATAAGCGGAACGACAAGCACGTGGTTCACGAGGCCGACGGACAAAATCATGATGCATGCGGCCGAGAAAATCCCAAACGGTTTCACGTTCATAATAGGCATTCACTTCCTTACATTCTTACAACCAAAGGTTGCCCAGAAGAGATCGTCGGAATGCATGATTCAAAGGAAAATATGGAAAACTTGTATGCGGAGGAACCGAAAAGCCGGCCTTCTATGCGAAGGCCGGCAAGTTCGTTCTTTTATACCCTATCATTTCATTCCCGTTCGTCGTAAATCCCCATGCTCAGGTAACGTTCGCCGGTATCGGGCGCGATGCAGACGACCCGTTTGCCAGGGCCGAGCTTCTTGGCGATCCCCATGGCCGCCCATACGGACGCGCCGGAAGAAGGGCCGAGCAGGAGCCCTTCTTGTCTGGCGAGCGCGCGCATCGTGGAGAGGGCGGCATCGTCCGATACTTGAACGATCTCGTCGTAGACGGCAGTGTTCAGAATGTCGGGGATAAATCCGGGACTCGTGCCGACGAGCTTATGGGGACCCGGCTGTCCGCCGGACAATACAGGCGAGCCTTGCGGCTCCACCACCGCGACGTGCAGCTCCGGCAGCAGCTCCTTCAGCTTCTCGCCGGTTCCGGTAATCGTGCCGCCCGTGCCCGCGGTCGCGACGAACGCGTCCAGCCTGCCTCCGGTTTGCTCCATGATCTCGAGAGCCGTCGTACGGCGATGGATGTCGGGATTCGCGCGATTCTTGAACTGATTCGGAATGAAGCTTCCCGGGCGCTCTCGCTGCAGCTCCTCGGCCTTGCGTATCGCGCCGGGCATCCGCTCCGCCGCCGGCGTCAGCGCCACTTCCGCGCCGTATGCCTGCAACAGCTTGATTCTTTCGGCAGACATATTGTCCGGCATGACCAGAATGAGGGAGTAGCCTTTGGCGGCCGCGTTCATCGCAAGTCCGATGCCCGTATTGCCGCTGGTCGGTTCGATGATCGTATCGCCTGGCTTAATCAAGCCTTCGCGCTCCGCCGCATCGATCAGGGCGAACGCCGCCCGGTCCTTGACGCTGCCGCTGGGATTACACTTCTCAAGCTTGACGTATACGTCCGCCCAACCGGCTTCCGATATCCGATTCAACCTGACGATTGGCGTATCGCCGATCAATTTCGTTACGTCGCTGACTATTCTTGCCATATAGCATTACCCTCTTCCGTCGCTTGCCTGATTGTACTTTGCGTCCCTCTGGTCCTGCAGGAAGGGTTTCATGAGCCACCAGCCCGCGATGGGGACAATGCCGACGCCGGCCAGGAGCCAAGTGATCGCCCTCGGCGAATCCGTAATCGGCAGCACGATAAGATACGCGGACAGTCCGAGCAGACGTCCCGCCGTCAGCCCCGCTTCCCGCAGCACGATGAATTCCTCCCGCCGGCTCGCGCTTTCCCGCGTGGCTCCGATCAGATCGAACACGCGGGAGGTCATCGGAATCATGTACAGTGGAATAAACAATGAAGTGCCTATGCCTAACATCAAGAGCGTCGCGTAGTTGATTTCCCAAAATAACGGAAGGATAACGACCGCTATCATGACTACGCCGACCAGCATGCCGATCAACCGGCGGCTTGGCTTCATCCACCTGCCAACCGCCCATGAGCTGACAAGGGCGACTAACGAAGTCACGAGCGAATACGTTCCGAGCTTTGCCTCGTTCTTGGTCGCGATATATACCGTTAGACCGACAAGAAACATAAACACGCCTTCGCGCACGCCCTGCGCCATGATGGCCGCAAACATACGCCGCCAAGGGTTGCCGCGCCGCAAGAGCTGACGCCAGCCGAAGGTCCAGCTATACCGGCCCACCGCTTTCCGTTTCTTCAGCCAGAAGCTGAGCACGACGCCGACCGCAAAGATGGCGAGCGACAGCGTGAAGATGAGGCGATATCCCTTTTCACCCTGCATGGACGTAATCAGCCAACCTGATATCCAAGGGGCGATGATGCCCGCCGATGCGCCGAGCAGGCCTGCCCAGCCATTGAAACGATCGCGCGTGTCCGGCTCCGTCACCTCGAAATAAACAACGTTAAACGCGAGCCAAAACAATCCCATCGCGATGCCGTTCAACGCTCCCAGCGGAATCGCCCAAGACTTCGCCCCCGCCCCTAGCAGAAGGACCGCGCAGTAGAACAGGCCCGAAAGCGCGATGCCGGCTCTCAGGCTGTTCATCTTGTTGTGCTCCTTCACCCACTTGCCCGCGACCCAGAACGTTAAGCCGCCCAGCGCGTAGTTGGCGAAGGTGAACCAGCCGATCAGCATATAGGACTCGCTAGCTTTCCATAGATAAACCGGAACGAACGTCCCCGACAACGCGTTCGCCACTCCAAATAAAGCTTGCACGATAAGGAGCAATGCCGCTTGCTTGTCTAATTTGGCCAAAACATAACCTCCCGCAGCGTCCGCATACTCGCTGCTATTCAGAAATATGTTTTGTAAGATGCCCGAAAAGACGGCTCCTATGCCCGTCCAATCTTGGAAGATCCATCCCCGATGCCAGCTTATTCTTGCTCGGACAGCCTTTCGATCATGACTTCCCTATCCGCCATGCCAAGCTGCGAAGAGGTCGTGAAGCAAGCCGGACAAACATACCAGATCACGCGGAACGGAGTCTGCAAAATCGGCTTACTTGCTGCTGCCTTGGGCGCGGCAGGCGTAAAGCCGTCTCCGACGACTTGCTCTCCCGCCTCCAGCATGTACTCTCTGCAGCTGGGACATTCCGGCGCTTCCAGCTGCTCGTTCACGATGCGCTGAATGACGCCTTCCGCGGCTAGCATGCCGCGCGTTGCCCCTCTGTACCCGTCTTGCTCGGCAGCCCAATCCGCCTCGCTGTCGTCGTCCGAATCATTCCATTCGGGAAGGTCCGAATCGTCCTCTTCATCCGCCGCATCGTCGTCGTTGCCTTCTATGCCGATACTCATCGTGCGGTATCCGCCGAGCTCGTTCTCGCAATGCGGGCAGTTCGGCTCCGGTCCGATCTCCTCATCCCAAGCGATTTCCGTCAAGCACCATGGACAAATCTGTTGTTCTTCCATCTTTCGTAGCTCTCCCCTATCGCTAATCTGTTCTGTTCATCTATTAAGTGTTCATGACATAAATAATGCCGACTGCAAAAAACAAAATCGCCACGACGAGCAGCGTGATCCACAAATATTTCACGACGGGCCTCCCCCAGTGCGAGCGTTCAAAAAAGCTTGGATAAGCTTGGTTCAACTTTTAATTGATAATAACGGTTGCTCCGATGACGTAGGACAACGCGACGGAGATAACCATTGCGATCAGGCCCACCGCACGGTTATCGCGCGCGATCTCCTCGTCGATCCGGAAGACCGGCGTCAAAAATTCGAACAGGAAGTAGGCCACCAGCAAAATAATAAAGCCGAACGCTCCCCATATCAAGCTTTGGTATATACTATCGTTCGATTGTATGGAAAAGCGGAAAATATTGCATATGCCGAATATTTTGCCGCCCGTCGCCATGGCAACGGCGACGTTTCCTTTTCTGATCTCGTCCCAACACTTGTATTTGGTCACGAGCTCGAACGCCGACAGAAAGACGAGAAGAGACAAGACGGTGACGGATACGAATACAAGCGATGCCGCGTAGGGATTCTCGAGCAGCTTATCGATTCCGGGTTCCATACTTCAACATTCCTCCTACTTAAGCTCGGCAACCGTAACGCCTATGCCGCCTTCGCCGTAATTTCCGTTGCGGAAGCTCTTCACGTGCGAATGCTTGCGCAAATATTGCTGGATGCCGGTTCTGAGAATCCCGGTCCCTTTGCCATGGATAATGTAGACTTGGCCGAAGCCGGACAGGAACGATTCGTCCAAGAACCGGTCTACCTCCATGATGGCTTCCTCCAGATTTTCTCCGCGCAAATCCAGCTCCATCTTGACATTGTCGTCGCGCGTGCGGTTCAAGCTTGCGCCGCCGGCTTGCTTAGGCTGGGCGCTCTTGGCTGCGGCATGCGCTTGCTTCGCCTTCATCAGCTCCATGTCGGCCAAGGCGACCTTCATCTTCATGATGCCGAGTTGGACCGTCGCATCGCTTCCGTGGACCTCCAGCACCGAGCCTTTCTGGTTCAGGCTGTAGACCATCACTTCGTCTCCGGGCTCGATCTTGTCCGGCTTGCCTGCCGCGGCAGCTTTGTTTTTCTTGATTTGCGCTTGCGGCGCCGCCTCGTCGAGCCGGCGTTTCGCTTCGATCAGCTTATGCTCCTTGACGGAAGCTCCTTCCTCCATCGCGAGCTTGCGCAGGTCGGCGATAATTTCCTCCGCTTCCCGCTTCGCCTTGGCGACCGTCCCTCTGGCCTCTTCCTGCGCCTTGAGCAGCAGCTTCTCCTTCTGCTCTTCGAACCGAAGCCGCTCCTCTTCGTGTCTCGCTCGCAGCGACTCCATCTGTTTTCGCAACGCTTCGGCGTTCTGCCGCTCCGTCTCCGCGCCGATCCGGTTCTCTTCGAGGGAGGCGATCATATTCTCGACGCGCAAATCTTCTTCGCTCACTTCGCCGCGCGCATGGTCGATGATGGCGCGCTGAAGCCCCAGCCTCTCCGCGATGGCGAACGCGTTGCTTCGGCCAGGAACGCCGACAAGCAACCGGTAGGTCGGGCTTAGCGTCGCGATGTCGAATTCCATGCTGGCGTTAATGACGGACTTTCGATTGTAGGCATATGCCTTAAGCTCGCTATAATGCGTCGTCGCGATAATTCGGCTGCCGCGGGCATGGATATGCTCAAGAATCGCGATGGCCAGCGCCGAGCCTTCCGCCGGGTCCGTGCCTGCTCCAAGCTCGTCAAGCAAAACGAGGCTTTTTGCCGTAAGCGAGCCGAGAATCCGAATGATGTTGGTCAAATGGCTCGAGAACGTGCTCAGGCTCTGCTCGATGCTCTGCTCGTCGCCAATGTCGGCGTAGATCGCGTCGAACACGCATAGCTGGCTGCCGTCCTCGGCCGGGACGAACAATCCGGACATCGCCATCAGGCTCAGCAATCCGACCGTCTTGAGGGATACGGTTTTGCCGCCCGTATTGGGACCCGTCACGATTATCGCCGTATACTGGTTCCCGAGCTCGACGTCGAGCGGGACGACCTTTGCTTTGTCGATCAGCGGATGTCGGCCCCGCTTCAATTTAAGGAATCCGCGGTCGTTCATGCGCGGCTGGGTGGCCTTCATCTCGTGGGCGAGCCTGGCCTTGGCGAAGGCGAAGTCGAGCTCGGCAAGCAGCTCCAGGTCGATCAACAGCTCTTCGACGTGATCCGCCGCCGCGGCCGTCAGCTTCTGCAATATCTTTTCGATTTCGCGGATCTCGGCCGCTTTGGTCTCCCGCAGCTTGTTGTTCATCGCCACGATCGCTTCGGGCTCGATGAACAACGTCGCTCCGGAGCCCGACTGGTCGTGCACGATACCGCCGAAGCTGCCGCGGTACTCCTGCTTGACGGGAATTACGTAACGGTCGTTGCGGAGAGTGATAAGCGTATCCTGCAGCATCTTCTGCACGCTGGAGGAACGGATCATGTTTTCCAGCTTCTCGCGGATGCGTCCTTCGCCGCTGCGAAGCTCCCGGCGGATCGACGCCAGCTCCGGACTCGCCGCGTCGAGCACTTCGCCGTTCTCGTCGATGCATGCGAAGATGGCATCCTCGAGCGGCTTATGCTCGGCGATGCCGGAAGCGATGTTCGATAACATCGGGATGGGGTGATCGTCGTGGATCGTCTCGACATGCCGTTTCACCCGTCGGCTGCCGCGCGACGTCGACGCGATGTCCAGCAGCTCGCCGGGATTAAGCGTGCCGCCGATTCGCGCCCTGTGCAGCGGCGCCGTAATGTCGACAACCCCGCCGAAGGGGGCGCTGCCCTTCAGCCGGTCCGCGGCGTAGGCTTCGTCCGTGGCTTGAAGCAGCCGCTTTACGTCTTCCAGCTCCGTCACCGGCTTCAGCGCTTCCGCCGTATTCTTGCCGAGCGACGTGCTGGCGTGTTTCGTCAATTTATCTATAATTTTCGGATATTCAAGTGTCGTCAATATTTTGGAATCCAAACAATAACACTCCTCTCGCCCTTATATTATAGCCGAACCTTAGGCGCGATGCACGATTCGGCGACAGATGTTCCGAGGACGATTTCTCGCCTCACATGAAATCATGGATATATGTCCATACTAAGCAAGCAACAACCCCGTAAGCTCCAAGTTTGCTTGCAGACTTCATATGGCTTAGCCAAACGCTTTTCCACACCACGAAGGAGGTAATTGCATTGACGTTTCTCGGTCATGTCGTAAGGTTTATCGTTGCAGCGATCGTCTTGATGCTTGTAGGGTTTATCGTGCCGCAGTTTAGCGTAGGCGGATTCTGGAGCGCGTTGTTCTTGGCGCTGGTTATCGCCGCTCTCGGCTGGATCGTTGAAGGAATCTTTGGCAAAAGGGTCACCCCTTTCGGCAGAGGCATCGTCGGGTTTATCGCCAGCGCCGCCGTCATCTGGATCGCCCAGTTTATCGTCGGCGGCGTAACCGTCACTTGGCTCGGCGCCATTCTCGCGGCTCTGGTCATCGGGATTATCGACCTGTTCATTCCGGTCAGCACTCCCTACGAAGCCGGCCGCAACCGTCACGACTAGGCAGCCTTCCGAAGCATGGAACGAATTCGGCATCTCAAGTCGCGGCAGTCCGCCTTCTGGCCGTTCGGCGCGCCGCACCTCAGTTACATTCGGACAAACCTTTGCCGGCCGTACCCGGAGGTAGAGGTTTGTTCCCATTTGTTGTCCAAAATCTTCAATTGTTTGTCAAGGAGTTGTCACTTGGCTTTCTTTATCATGTCCAAAATTAGGCTACAATGAAAGTGAAACAATATTTATAGCCATTTTAGGCCGAAAGGGGACACGATTTACAATGAAAAAATGGATCGCATTCGCGTCCGTCATGGTGCTGACGCTCATCATCGCCGCTTGCGGAGCGAACAACGGCGGCAGCGGCAATAGCGGAGCGGCAACCGTCATGGCCGGCGTGGAGCCGACATCCGAAATCGTAATCAAAGCTTCTAACTATGAGTTCGACCAGCAAGAGTATCAGGTCAAAGCCGGCGAACCTACTGCGCTTAAGCTGCAGTCCGTTGGCGGAGTTCATGGCGCCTCCATATTGAAGACCAAGGTTAAGATCGACAACAACGAAGCGGTGACGGTGCAATTCGACAAACCCGGTACCTACGATATTATTTGCTACGTGCCTTGCGGCAACGGACATGGCAAGATGAGGGCGAAGCTGATCGTGACTTAACCGTTCTTCGATTTTCAAAGCCGCTTGGAACGGCGGCCAAATTCCAAGCTCATGGCGACGCCCGGAACGTTTGTTTGCTTCAATCGGAGCAGGCCGTCCCGGGCGTCTTCGTTATTCATTACGTTTTATCAGGAATGCTTTGCCTAAAGGTAAAAAAGTCTGATAGCCCGTTGCCTTCCCTTGCGATGGCGGCTTTGATAAGATGAACACATGAAGAGGAGCGGGAGGTATGCCAATGGGAAATATGGAGTCTCGAATTGCGTTGATTAGCGGCGCGGGAACCGGTCTTGGCAGAGCGACGGCTATCGCCTTCGCGGCGGAAGGCGCGTCCGTCGTCTTGCTCGGACGACGCCGGGATAAGCTGGAAGATACGGCTGCGCTAGTGCTCCGGCGGACAGGGAAGACCGCGTTGGTGCTGCAAACGGACGTCACGGAGGAGCGGCAAGTGCAAGAAGCCGTCAGCTCGACGCTCGAGAAATACGGCAGAATCGACGTGCTGCTTAATAATGCGGCCGTTCTGGAGCCGGGCTCCGTTGCGGAGCTCGCTTCGGATGATTGGCAGAAGCAAATTTCGACCAACCTGACGGCGCCGTTTTTGTTGACGAAAGCCGTTCTGCCCGCCATGCGGGCTCAAAAATACGGACGGATCATCAATATCACGTCCAGTCTCTCCCAGAACGGAGCGGGCGGATATGCCGCTTACAGCGCGGCGAAAGCCGGCTTGGAATCGTTAACCCGCACCATTGCGGACGAGGAGCATGAGCATGGCATACTCGTTAACTTGTACAACCCGGGCACGCTCCGCACGGAGATGCATGCGACCGGCAAAGATCCGGCCCTCGTTACGCCGGACATCATCCGGCTTGCCAGCCTTTCCTTCGGCGGGCCGACGGGAACGATCCACTCTTATGGATAGCGGCTCCGCACGGTCTATATCGCACGCAAAACGCCTATTCGAAACGCCGGACATGTTGCTCTTCCGGACCCGCGAATAGGCGTTTTGCATGTTTTTGATGTGAGAATTTGCTTCTAGCTCTTCTCGATGAGCTCGATCCATTCGTTAAACTCCGATTGAAGCTTCGAATATTCCCTGCTGAGCTTGCTATGCTCGTCAAGGAGGTTGGAGTGCTCGTTCAGAAGCGCCTCGGCAGAGCTCGCGGCCTGATCGCGTTCCCGCTGCAGCTCGTCGAGCCTTTCTTGCCAATCCTCCTGCACGTCGACGGAAGCCGCCGCTTCCCTAAGCGCAATCTCCATGCGGTCGCGCAGCTCCTCTTCCATCGCCGCGTATTCTTTGCGGGCTTGCTCCAGACGCGACAGCTCGTTCTCCAGCTCGCGGATCGACCGTTCGCGGTCCGCCGCTCTCTGCTCCGCTTGCTCGGCCCGCTCCACGGCCGCTTCCAGCTGGCCGGTGGCGATGCGCTCGCGAGCCGCGATCAGCTCGAGCTGACCGATCAGCTCCTGTTCCCTCTGCTCGCGATTGCCTTCCTCCGCCGCCAACCGCTTCAGCTTCTCTTCGCTCTGGGATAACAAGCCGCCAAGTCGCTCCGCCTCGGCGGAAGCCGATTTCCACTGCTCCTCCAGCTCCGATGCCAGCTCCATGGTTTCCAGCTCTATCTTCTCCCTAAGCTCCGCCATCCGGTCGTTCCATTCGCGCTCGCGATTGTCGCGTTCCGCCAGCTGCTCCGAAAGCTGACGCTCCCGGCTCATGAAATTCGCGAGCTGCTCCGACAATTCGCGTTCCCTGCCGCCAAGCTCCGCAAGCCGTAGAGCCAGCTCTTGCTCGCGGGCATCGCGTTCATCCAGCCAAGCCTGCTCCTCTTTCTGCTGGATATCGAGCTGCTCCGACAACGCTTGCGCTTTTGACTCCGCTTCGCGGAGACGCTCGGCGAGCTTCCGCTCGTTTTCCTCCAGCTCAGTGATAAGCTCCGCCTGCGTCTGTTCGCTCGAGCCCGCTTCGCGAAGGCGCTCCGCCAGCGCGCGCTCTTTCGCTTCCAGCTCCGCGATCCGCTCAGCCTGCGTCTGCTCGCTCGAGCCCGCTTCGCGGAGGCGCTCCGTCAGCGCGCGCTCGCTCGCCTCCAGCTCCGCGATCCGCTCGGCTTGCGACTGCTCGCTCGAGCCCGCTTCGCGAAGGCGCTCGGCCAGCGCGCGCTCTTTCGCTTCCAGCTCCTCCAAACGCTGCTTCAGCGACCGTTCTGCGGATTTCGCCGCCTCAAGCCGCTCGGACAGCTCAAGCGCCTCGAACTCCGCTTGCTCCAGCTTAGCCGTTTGTTCGCGATCCGCCTCGAACCTGAGCTCCAGCTGCTCGGTTAACTGCGCGGCGAGCTCCTCCGTCCGGGCGAGCTTGGCCGCCGATTCGCTTTCCTCCGTCCGGATCCGGTCAAGCTGCTCGATGAGGGCCGCATATTCGGCCTCCGCTTCCTTAAGCCGTTCCGACAAGGACTGTTCCTTCGACTCCATGTCGACAAGCTGCTCCAGATAACCTTCCTCCGCTTTCCCCATGCTCGCAATCTGTTCTTCCAGCTTGGCGACCCTTTGGCTCGCTACCGTAATGGCGGAATCCTTTTCCTGCAAAAGCGCAGCAAGCTTTTGATCGGCTTCCGTCAACAACGTCGCGAACCGGCTTTCGTAATCTTGCCGCAGCGACTCCATCGCGCGCTCGTTCTCCGCAAGCAAAGCCGCCGACTCCGCTTCGTATTCCGAAGCCGCCGTTTCCTTCTCCGAGGCTAGCTTCGCAATTCGCTCGCGAGCCACCTCCATTTGCTCCATCCACTCTTCGCGCTCCTGCCCGAGCTGGGCCAGGGAGGAACGGAGCATCTCCTCTTGCTCCATCGCGGCCATAACGCTTTCGTCAGCCGCCTCGATTCGAAGCTCCAGGGCCGCCTTATCCGCGATTCTTAGCTGCTCCAGCTCGGCTAGCTGAGCCAGCAGCTTATCGCGATCCTCCAGCCAACCGCTTCGTCTGCGCTCCAGCTCGTCCCGGCCGCCCTGCTCCGCCTTTTCGAGCTCCGACTTCCAGAACGCGTCGCGCTCCTCCGCCTGCCGTTTTCTTTCGGCCCCGGCAGCATCGGCGGTTAGATTCCATTCCGTCTCGCGGCTCTCCCACTTCTGCTGCCACTCGGACGATAACCGCTCGCGATCCTCTTCCATTTGGGCGGCAAGCAGCCGCAAAGCTTCCTCCCGCTCCTCCGACAGCTCCTTGACGGCCCGTTCCTTGGCCGCGGAAATATCGGCAAGCTCCAGCATCACCGCGTCCTTCTCCCGAGCCACCTTGGCGACAAGAGCTTCCTTTTCGCTTTGCAGCTGCGCGATTGCGCGCTCCTGCTCGTTCTTGAGCTCCGAGACGAGCCGTTCGTGATCTTGCAAGTACGAGGCAAGTTTCAACTCCTGCTCCGTCTGGAGCTCGACAACGGCTTGCTCTTTCTCCTGCATTAGCGCTGCAACCGTTTGCTCCTTCTCGGACATCAAAGAAGACAGCTTCTGGTCGCGATCCGCCTCCAGCTTGGCCAGCTCCGTCTCCAATCTGCTCTTGAGCTGAAGCATTTCCGACTTCTTCTCCGCGATCAATTGCTCGCTGACGCGCTGCAGCTCGGCTTCGTGCTCGCCGCGCAGCGCCGCCAGACGCTCCTCCGCCGCAAGCAAGGCTTCGTTATGCGCAGCCGCGTCCGCTTGCTTCTGCTCATCCGCAAGAGCCAATAATTCAGCGAGCTCCTGCTCCGCCTTCACCCGTGCTTCGCGCAATTTCGTCTCCGATGCTTCCCTGAGCTCGGCGAGTCCCGCCTCCAGCTCCTTGCTTCTTTGCTGCTCCGTTTCCAGTTGCTGGCTGATCGCGCCGAGACGCGCCTCTTCCTCGAGCAGCCTGGCGTTGTCGCGCCTGAGGCGGAATACGTCCTCCGTAATCTGCATCGCGCAGAGAACGGCCAATTTTTGCATATCCAAACGAGGATACGTCTTAGCCAGCTTCTTCATGCTATCGTCGATCGAGCTTGCGATTTTCTTCATGTAATCGACGTTGGAATGTCCTTTAAGTTTGTATTGAACACCATATATATCAACGGTTACAACGGTTTGATCTGCATCCACTGTGTCGTATCCTCCTATCGTTTCCATGTGGCAGTTACCATGCAGAATGCGCCGCGTCCTCATACGATCGCCAAGCATGCCCAAGTCTTGATTAGCCGGCAAGCCCGATTAAGCCCGTAAAAAAAGCCGCATCGCAGTTCATAGTTGAACTAATTCGATGCGGCTTCGATAGTTTCCTGCCTACTTGCGCAATTCCGCGCCAAAAGATTGCGTAAGCTGTCCGACAACCTCCGCATGCAGCGCGGTAACCTCTTCATCCGTGAGCGTACGCTCCGCATGGCGGTATACAAGCGACAAGGCCACGCTCTTTTTGCCGGCTCCGAGACGCTCTCCCGTGAACACGTCGAAGACGCGAATCGACTCCAGAAGCTCTCCTGCCGTATGGGCAGCGGCTTTCGTCAAGCTTCCGGCGGCAACATCCTCGTTCACGACGACCGCGATATCGCGCTCCATGGCCGGGTAACGCGGCAACGTGCGATATTCGATGTCGAAGCTGGCATATTCGTAAATCGGCTCCAGCTCGAGCTCGATCGCGTACGTATCCGCCAGCTCCCACTCCACTTGGTTCGCCGGATGAAGCTGGCCTACGTAACCGATCGTGGATGGCCCCGTCTCCGTCTCCAGAACGATCGCCGCCGTCCGGCCCGGGTGGAAGTGCTCCGGCTGAGCTGGCGCGTACGTCAGCTTGCCTGCAAGGCCTAACACGGAAGCAATCGTTTCGACGATGCCTTTGGCGTCATAGAAATCATAGGCCGCGGCTTTGCCGTTCCAGCCCGCTTCCGTCCGGTTGCCCGTGAGCAGCGCCGCGAAACGGTGTTTCTCGCGCGGCAGACGGGTTAACGTCTCCTCGTCTGTATGGAATACGCTGCCGATTTCGAACAACGCGGCAGAATTGGTTTTGCGATTGCCGTTATAGATGGCGGTCTCCACCAATTGCGCGAGCAGCGTCGTGCGCAGCACGCTGCGTTCCTCGCTCATCGGCATGGCCAGACGAACCGCGCGGGCGCCGCCCGTCATGCCGGGGAACAGCTCCGTGCGGGAAGGACTGGTGAACGAGTAGCTGACCACTTCGTGCAGGCCGGAATCGGCCAAGCGCTTGCGAAGCTCGCGGCGGATCGCCTGCGGCTTCGTAAGCGATCCCGGAATGACGTCTCCATAGATCGGAGTCGTCGGGATATTGTCGTAGCCGTGCAATCTCGCGACTTCCTCTATGATGTCCACGGCTCTCGTAATGTCGCCCCTGCGCGCCGGAACAGCAACGCGGAAGCAATCGCCCGCGCCAACCTCGTAATCGAATTGAAGACGGCCAAGGATGGAGCGGATCTCGAGGCTCGACAGCTCCGTTCCAAGGTATCCGTTGATCCGATCCAGCGTCACTTCGACGATTGTCGGCTCGGGCTGCTTGGAGGACGCTTCGACAATACCGTCCGTCGCCAGACCCTCCGCAAGCTGCGCGATCAGGGAAGCCGCGCGGTCGAGCGCCGGAATCACGTTCGAAGGGTCGACCTCCTTCTCGAAGCGGATGCTGGATTCCGAACGCAAGCCGAGCTGGCGGGAGGTTTTGCGGACGATGCCGCCGTCGAAGCGGGCCGATTCCAGCAAAATGTTCGTCGTCGCGCCCGTAACCTCCGTACTGGCTCCGCCCATGACGCCCGCTAGCGCGATCGGCTCGTTGCCGTCGGTGATGACGAGCATATGCGGCTCGAGCTTGCGCTCTTGATCGTCCAGAGTGACAAGCGTCTCGCCTTCCCGCGCCATGCGAACTACGATACGGCCGCCGGGCACGCGGTCCGCGTCGAAAGCATGCAGCGGTTGACCGTATTCCAGCATCACGAAGTTGGTGACGTCGACGACGTTGTTGATCGGCCTGATGCCCGCGGCCATTAGCCGGTTCTGCAGCCATGCCGGCGAAGCGCCGATCTTCACGTCCTTGATGTAACGCGCCGTATAATGCGGGCATTGCTCCGGCGTTTCCACGCTTACCGAAACAAGTCCTTTCGTTTCGAGCGCGGCGTCCATAACGGAGTTGTCCGGCAGCTTGACCTCCCGTCCCGTCAAGGCTCCGACCTCGTACGCTACGCCGAGCATGCTCAAGCAATCCGAACGGTTAGGCGTAAGATCCAGCTCCAGCACTTCGTCGTCGATGCCGAGCACCGCGGCGATCGGAGTGCCGACGCGAGTCGATTCCGGCAAGACGAGAATGCCCTCTTGCTGCTCCTTCGGCAGCAGCTTGTCGTTCAAGCCTAGCTCCTTGGCGGAGCAAATCATGCCTTGCGACTCCACGCCGCGCAGCTTGGCGCGTTTAATCTTGAAGTCGCCCGGCAGCACCGCGCCGATGACCGCGACAGGCACAAGCTGGCCCGTGTCGACGTTTTTGGCCCCGCACACGATCTGCAGCTCCTCGCCGGTGCCCACGTCGACCTTGCACACGTTCAGCTTGTCGGCGTCGGGATGCTTTTCCTTGGATACGACATGGCCGACAACGACGCCGGACACCCCTTTATTGCGGGATTCCACGCCGTCGATCTCGATGCCGCCGCGCGTCATGCGCTCCGCGAGCTCTTCGGCCGTCAAGCCGGACAAATCGATATATTCGTTTAACCATTGATAGGATACTTTCATGTGGATATCGTCCCTTCTTTCGTCACATTCTGGCGAACTGGCCCAAGAACCGCAGGTCGTTGGTGTAGAAATGGCGGATGTCGTCGATGCCGTACTTGAGAAGCGCGATCCGCTCCACGCCCATGCCGAAGGCGAAGCCTGTCACTTCCTCCGGATCGTAGCCGCCCATCTCCAGCACGCGCGGATGGACCATGCCGCAGCCTAGAATTTCCAGCCAGCCCGTCCCTTTGCACATCCGGCAGCCGTCGCCGGCGCATTGCACGCAGGTCACGTCAACCTCTGCGCTAGGCTCCGTGAAGGGGAAGAAGCTTGGACGGAGGCGAATTTGCGCCTGCGAGCCGAACATTTGCTGCACGAATTGCAGCAGCGTCCCTTTCAGGTCGCTCATCCGAATGCCTTTGCCGATGACCAAGCCTTCGATCTGGTTGAATTGGAACGAATGGGTCGCGTCGTCGTCGTCCCGGCGATACACCTTGCCCGGACAGATGACTTTAATAGGCGCCACGCCCGCGCTCGCCTTCATCGTGCGTACCTGTACCGGCGACGTATGCGTGCGCATCAAGATTTCGTCCGTGACGTAGAACGAGTCCTGCATATCCCTAGCGGGATGGTTCTTCGGCAAATTAAGCGCTTCGAAGTTGTAGAAGTCGGTTTCGACTTCGGGACCTTCCGCGATCGTGTAGCCAAGCCCGATAAAGACATCCTCGATTTCCTGCGCGACTTTGTTCAGCGGATGCACGGCGCCGGTCGGCAGCTCCCTGCCCGGCAGCGTAACGTCGATCGTCTCTCCGCGCAGGCGCGCCTCCGTCTCTTCGCGTTGGAACGCCGCTTGCTTCTCCTCGATGACCGATTCGATTGCGCCGCGCACATCGTTGGCCACGCCGCCGATAACGGGACGTTCCTCGGCGCTAAGCGCGCCCATGCCGCGCAGAATTTCAGTCAATGCGCCTTTTTTGCCCAAATATTTAATGCGCAGATCGTTCAGGGCGCCTTGCGTCGCCACGTCCTGCAGCTCGCCCAGCGCCTCGGCGCGCAGCTCCTCCAGCCTTGCTTTCATTGTTCATCGCCTCCACTAGTTTGTAACCTATTTCCACTTTCCGCTTGCGCTTCCTCGTGCTTCCGTGCGCTTCCGTACGCTTCCATGCGCTTCCGCGTACTTCCGTGCGCTTCCATGCGCTTCCGCGTACTTCCGTGCGCTTCCATGCGCTTCCGTGCGCTTCCGTCATCAACGCGCCAACGCTGCTTTGTGTTCCCAGCATCGATGCCTTCCGACATTTCGCCTGGCCTGCTTAAGGACATGAGAGAAGCTAACTCGCCGAAATTACAGCCTTTCGAAATCTAACGGACGCGAGAGGCGCTATTTGGTCCCATTTAACCCATTATCGCCATTCATTCCGGTATTAACGTCTCTCCGGAGACTATCGATTCATTGTGAGTAACGGAGCGGAAACATCCTACTCTCGCTAACGGACCGCAGAGACTCTATTTGCAGCCTTTTCGCGATATTGAAAGTCTAACGGACTCAGATGACACTGATATGAACGAAACCTGTCAAGCGTCTGTGTCGCTCCTACGTTTTTGACGCACTTGAATAAGGGTCTGTCAATTTATTTT